>Ga0129333_10007041_pt1 | contig 10646 bp, 23 predicted proteins | sample CPB6_08_DNA_FD_94474 | JGI IMG/M metagenome (GOLD analysis project Ga0129333, IMG submission 94474) | Freshwater to marine salinity gradient microbial communities from Chesapeake Bay, USA - CPBay_Sum_0.6_0.8_DNA | ecosystem: Environmental > Aquatic > Marine > Coastal | place: USA: Chesapeake...
CACAGATCCTGCAGACACGCTCGACCATGTACGGCCGCGCTCCGCTGGTGGATTGACGGTGGCTGAAAATCTGGTGCCGGCGTGTAGGCGGTGCAACGGCGCCAAATCGTCTACAGACTGGCGTGAGTGGTTCAGTGCCCAGAGCTGGCACTGCCCTGATCGAGAGGCGCAAATTGACGGGTGGATTGGCCAGACTATGGCCTGACGCCTTTAGAGCGCAGCACCGCTTCTAGGACGGCTACAGCACGGCTGCCGGATAGGCATTCAACAATCTGGTCAGGAGTGACCACCAGCCAGCAGGCGGAGCCGCGCATGTCCTGCCCAACGGTGATGTACGGGGGCTGCGCACCGTTCGCAGACTGATAGAGCTGCTGGGCGGACATGCTGGGTTTGAATCTCACCCTCAGCCTGTCGAGGCAGGCGATGATGCAAGACCACCGGCAGCGTGCGGCACGGATGAGCCGCGATGAGCTGCACGGGCTGGTTGATGAGCTGATCCAGAGGGCTCACCAGCAAGAGCACATGATCATTGAGCTGCAGAAGGCAGCAGCGAATCTGCTGGTACAGATGGAGCTGAAGGATGCGCCGGCGTTTGGGCGGGTGAGTGAGGAGCATGAGCAGTGGGCGCGGGAGGTGCTGGGGCGGTAGTACGCATGGCCTGCTTATCAATGAGATCATCTGCGCTGCGATAGGTCTGGCCTTGTAGTACATCCGCTCACCCCTGTTTATGACGGGATGTAACGCCAGACGGTGTGCCACTTGTGGAAATCGAGTTATCCACAGGTACACGCAGATACATTTCCTGAGATCCCAGTTGCCGCAATGTATCTCAGCGGTAGTACGGCTGTTCACTGCGGGCCTGTTTTGTGCTGACGTGATACAAAAAACGGCTGGCTGTGTGCCAGTTGCGGCCAGAACCGTGTGCGTGGTGTGTGCCAGTTCGTCCTTATGTGTGCCACTACGTCACTAGCACACTTCGACCAGATCGACTGCAGCACAACGGGTTTGCCCTGAACTGGTACGCCTGCACCACCTGGCCACGTGTGCTACGCGGTGACGATCTGGTGCACACTTGAGGAGTCCCACGCACCACCACTCATGGGCGTCATCACCGACACGCTCCGCGCCACCCTCCGGGATCTGGCCGAGAGCGATGCCCGGCTCTACCGGGGACTGGCCACCGAGCTGGCCGACACACCGGCTACACGGCCGGCACTGCCAGCGGACGACATTGCCGCTGCCATCGCCCTGCTGGAGGCAGCGGGCTACACGGTCACCCCTCCTCAGGGGTGACCCCCACGGGCGCCACTGCGCCCACTGACCCACACACACCGGCCACACGCCACGCCATGGAACACACCACCGCTACCGACACCGACGCCCTGCTGGCTGAGGTGGACGCCCTGCTGGAGCAGGTGGCTGCCACCGACGCGCGGGTTGACGCCCTGCTGGATGGGTGGGCGCCACTGCCGGCCACCACGCCGGCCCTGCGGCGGCTCCAGCGCACTGCCCGGCACACTGCCCGGCTGTCGGCCCTGGTGGAGCGCCAGCAACAGGCGCTGGCCGCCCAGCTGGACGCCATGGAGGCGGGCGCCTGATCGGCTCCAACCGCCCCTGCGAGGCGTCTCACCGTTGCGGTGCGTGTGTCACACCGTCACGCGACCTGACGCGCACCACAGGCGCTCCTGTGCGCCACTCCGTCACAACAACCCACCACGTCATGACTGACTACGACATGCACGACCTAATCCGGGATCAACTGACCGGGATCTACGTCGATCTCACCGCCCTGGGCCTGATGCCCGAGCAATACGACCAGCGACTGACGCAGGCGCTCCAGCTGCTGCGCGATGCCCGCGCCCTGATTGGGGAGTGCCGTGGCTGATACCAGCACTTCTCGCACGGCACGTTGGCGCCGTCGTATCCGGGGTCTACCTGATCCCGATGCCCCTCAGCCATGCGCCGTATGCAAGCGGCTGGTGAGGTCGCGACGGACTGGGTTGTTGTGCTCACGGTGCTGGAAACGATCGCCTGCTGGCCGGGAGGACAACCGGCTGCGGATGGCCAGGCTCAGAGCAAAACGGCGATCTCTAGACTGATTACGTCAGTTCTGGGGTCCGCCAATGGTGCGGAGCGCCCTTCCTGGCTGATAGAGCCCAGGCCTCTGGCTGCCCCATCAGCAACGCCTGGGTCATCATTAACACCCCCTACGCCTCTCAACGATGCGCAAACCTGGGGGTCACTTTTCACGCCCCTGGGAGACCGGGGGCTTTGGTGTGCTTGGCCGCCACGGGTTACGGTTTGTGAAGTGTCCACCGGGTGGGTGGTTGCGGTGTCCGCTACGGGTTACAGTTAGTGCATCGGGGCCGAGAGGTTCCACCGCCACTCCAGCCATGACCAAAACCCAAGCCATCTCCGCTCTGAATGGGCTTCCACTGATGGTTCAGCGTGTTGCTGAAAGCATTTTTGAAGGACTGCCCGCTGATGATGCAAAAGCATTTTTCGCAGCTTTCCCTGATGCTGTTGCTTGCGATGGCAAGGATTTAACCAGAGTGGGTTGGCAGTTTTTGGCCGCTGAATTGAGATCACTACCTGAGCAGTCTCCAGAAATTCAAGCAGTTATTGATCCTGCTATTGCCGGAATTGATCTATTGGCATCTGGTGGGCAGTGGAATCTAGCTGCTGCCAGGGCTGCTGCCAGGGCTGCTGCCAATGCTGCTGACAGTGCTGCTGCCAGGGCTGCCTGGGCTGCCAATGCTGCTGCCAGTGCTGCTGCCAATGCTGCTGACAGTGCTGCTGCCAGGGCTGCTGCCAGGGCTGCTGCCCGACTTCGGCAACGTGACCTATTGCTAAAACTCATTGCTGATGCACCTGTTGTGGAGGTGCAGCCATGACCAAAACCCAAGCCATCTCCGCTCTGATTCTTAGCCGAGTTGCTCAAGGAGAATCCATTCAGCAAGCCTTTGATGCTGTGATCGGTCCCGGCGCATATGAGCGCCTGGCCGGTGAGGTATGGGAAGCCCTGCAGCCTGCAGCCTGACCCCCCCACGGCCCGCCGGAGCCCATCCGGCAGTTACTTCACTACTCACCAGACATGAACGCCACGATCGCCGCAGGAGCCAAGCTCCAATTTGAATCAGGCCAATGGGTCACGCTTAAGACTGAACAAACCGCTGAGATCATTTCAGAACGGTTTGGCATCTACAAAATCATCCTGGGTGGCAAACGCTTCTCTGTGGATTACAAACACGTCACACTCCAAGCGTGATGCCCCGCCAACCCAGCCGCGAGAAAACCCGCCGGCATCGCCTGCGCCAGGCTGGTGAGCTGCCGCCGCTGCCGGTATGCCCACAGTGCGGCCGGAGCGTGGTGAGCACCGCCACGTTGCCGCTGTGTTCAAGGTGCTGGAAGCGCACGCCAGAGGGGAAGAAAGCGGACGCGGAAAGGAAGCGGCGCAACAGATCACGCACACCATCACCAGGAGATCAATCATGAGCAGCCTCACCGTATTCAGGGTGATCGCACCTCAGCGCGGCACACCTTGTTGGTTCCGCCGCCGATCGGCCCTTGCTGCAGGCAAACTCCAGTGTGGCCCGTTGGTGTGGAAACAGGCCTGGCCATTGCTGGCTCCACCTCCTGGCCCCACCATCGGCCGCAAGCGCCGCGCGCGCAGGGCCAGGGGGCGGAGGATCGAGGCCAGGCAGGCCCTAGGCCACGGCCACTGGTTCCGCGTGAAGCTCGACTCGGCATCGGGCTTTCGCTCCAAGCCGATCGGGCCGACCACACGCATCTTCAACGTGGACATTCCGACCTGCATCGACGAGGTGGACAGCTTCCTGGACCCCTCGCTAGGTGGACCGTGGGAACTTGCCGATTGGTGACACTGTGTAAACCGCCCGCCCTGATGGTTGCCATGGTGTCCGCCACGGGTTACAGTAAGGGGGCCGGGGCGGAGAGCTCCTCCACTTACTGACAGCCATGACCAGCCAGCAAGTCAAGCAAGCTTTCGCCGCCGCCGGCATCCATGTTCGCGTTGCCAATCAGCGCCTTAACTTTCGGGTTTGCACGGTGAGTGGCGATCCCTTTGACCGCGAAGCCGCTTCGGCCGTTGCTGCTTCCATCGGCCTGACCGACGTTCTTGCTAGGCCTGGCGGCCAATACAACCAAGCGCATGAGTTGATCGGATACAAGCCTGGCGCGATTGTCCGCGTCTGACCCACCCCGCCCGGCCTAACCGCCGGGCTTTTTCACGCCACCTGCAACCTGAGCTGCAATACGCCCAGCTCTCGCCGCTGCCGCCGCTGCCGTACCCGTGGTGATGGCACAACCCTCGCCACTGCTACCAACACCAGCTGGACAGACTGCGACGCCAGCTGCTGCTGCAGCCGGTTCAATCGCACCTCCAGCGCCCGTGTCGATAGCCCCTCCTGCTGTGCCAGCTCAGGCCTCGGGATCTCCACCCCATCGAGGCCCCACGCCAACGACAAAAGCCGCCGATCCGAACCTGGAAGTCTGCTAATAAGGTTCCGCAACTGCTCCGCCTGCCTCCAGCGCTCGCGCTGCTCTTCCTCATCCTCAAGGCTCCTATCACACACAGCCACCAGACTGCCTAGCTCCAGACCGTCTTCCGTCACCACCTGATCAAGCGAGCCGATCGGCTGGCCGTTCGCCAGCACCTGCTCCAATACCGCAACGCTGCAGCCCAGCTCCCCGGCTAGCTCCTCTCTGGTGGGTGTACGCCCTAGCTCAGCCTCCAGCCGGCGCGTGATCGGCCCGATCCGCGATAGGTGCTGGCTATGGCTGCCAGGGATACTGATCGCCCGGCCGTTTTGATCCACCCAGCGGTTTACCGCCTGACGGATCCACCAGTAGGCATAGGTACTGAACCGATACCCTCTGGCCGGATCGAACCGCTCGACAGCGGTGATCAGGCCCATGTTCGCCGCCTGGATCAGATCCTCTGACCCATGGATCCTGGCCAGCCTGTTACAGCGCTTCGCCACATACGACACCGCAAGCCTCAGGTTGGCCTGCACAAACCGGTCACGGGCTCGCATCCCACGTCGCCGAATCCCTGGCGGCACTGGCTCTGGGTGCGTCTGCCATCGCTGGACAGCAGTCCCTAGCTCGATCTCCTCAGCTGGTGTCAGCAGCGGTATGCGGCCGATCGTGTCAAGCCACCAAGATTGAGAGCTGCTGGCGGACACGGGCCACGAATCGTGAAGATTGGCCCATCATAGGGGTGCGAATGCGGAACCAAACCGCTAGGGTTGCGGCGTTCACAACTTGGAGGCCATGACCCCCTCACTCTTCGACCTAACCGGCGAGGCGCTCGCGCTACAGCGCCAGATCAACGATGCTGCCGAGCTGTTATTCAGCGATGATCCAACCGAATCGGACGCCGCACGCGCCACGCTTGAGGCCTTGATCAGCGCCGAAGCCGACAACCGCAAAGCTGTCGAAACCAAGGCCGACGCCTGGTGCTGGGTTATTGACCACATCCGCGCACAGGCCGCTGCTCGTGCTGCCCATGCTCAACGGCTCAAGGATCTAGCCACCGCTGCCGAGCAACAGGCCGACGTTCTTCAGGATCGACTGATCTGCGTGTTGCAGAAAGTGGACCCGGACTCTACCAAATGGGACCTACCGGCTCACAAGATCACCAGCCGGAAAACCACCAAGGTGGAGCTGGATCCTGAGCTAAATCCTGAAAGGCTCCCCGAAGACCTCCGGCGGGTGAAATACGAAGCCAACAAGACTGCCATCAAAGAGAAGATCCAAGCGGCCATCAACAAGGCAACCAAAGACCTATCCGAAAAAGAGGCGGCCATCAAAGCGGCCCAAATTGCAGCCACCGCCGTACCTGGTACCGCACTGGTCGAGGGCCGTAGCTGGAGTATCAAATGAAACGTCAAGATTTCACAGCTTTAGATAACGCTATCTGCAAGTTCCTTGCAACGAAAGACGGCCACGCCTGTAACAGCTCAATCCTGCTGGACTTGGCTGGCACCTACTCACGCGGATCTAGTGGGTGGCGTTTAATCGATCGACGAATGCAGGCCATGCGCAAAGCGGGTCGGATCAAGTTTGTCGGCAATGGCAAGAACAACCCATCTGGCAAGACTCATGGATGGGTCGTGTGTATTCCTGAGCTTTAAATCATAATGCCAATGCGGAACCACACCCCAGCCATGGAATGTGACGGCGCACTGTCCGACCTAGTTCTCCAGGCCGCACGCCAGGCAATCCCTGCTGACTACCAGCGCCTGATCACCCTGCCGGCTTCAGGCGCCAAGAATCAGCCGCTCCTGCCGTTGCTGGTGGCGTTGATCGACGCTGCACAGCAAACGGCTAAGGCCGTAGGAGACAACGCCTGGGATGACTGCATCCCTTTAGATCAAAAGCTGGCATCACAACTCGCCGCCCAGTGCCGCGCCATTGCGGCAGACATCGAAAACGCTGCGCAAAGTCCAGACCGTCAGGCCTGGTCTCTCCCATCCATGACCGGCAAGGAGCTTCTTTAACCATGCCGCCAATCTTCAACATTACCTACACATCCGAACGGCAAAACCATGCCATCCGTCACGAAACCCAGTGGGTCTGCCCACCTTGGTTCACCGACACCAAAGCCCGCGAATCCTTCGAGCGTCAACACCCCTCAGCTTCCATCCTTCACTTCAATTCATGCGACTGCCTCTAGGTCTTTTGCTGTGGCTCGTCTTGCCGCAACTGAGCGTGAGCACCAACAGATCCAACGGCGATGCGCTGCAGCTACTGCCAAGGCCAATGCCTGTGGCAGACGCCTGATCAACACGCTCGCTACGGCGTTCATCGCTATCTCATTTGTACTTACCGGCTACACGCTGCACCAGGAGCAGCAAATCCAACAACTGGAGCAAAGCTTTTAATCATGGTGATGATCGAACTGTTGAAGCGCGACCCCTGGCGGTTTGCTGTTGGTGACGTGGTTTACATCGCTGGCCACCCGCAACGTGAGGCCACGATCACCGGTGCTTTTGGTGTCGGCCGTACCGCCTGGCCCCACTACCTAGTGAGGGATTACAACGGCTCGGAATGGCAGGTATCCCAGCAGTGCCTATCCCGTACTCCCATCGTGGCGTAAGAGGTGGTGATGCGGAATCACAATGCAGCGACGGCCGCACCGATTAAGCCAAAAACGCTTCGGGAGGCGCTGCTGTCGCGGCTGGCGAGCTACGAAGAAGAGGTGAGATCGGGTCGCCACGTTCCCCCACAACTACGGATCGAAGAACCGACTGAAGAAAGGCCCGCTGATCTTCAGTTGCAGCACCAGTGAAGAAGTGCGGATCACGCACCGCCCCGTAGATCTTCGGGTCTACAGGCGGTGCTTTCGCACGTTTGGCCGCTTCAATCCGCTGCCGCTGCTCAGTCACCGCTGCCGCCATCGCCCGGTTGCCTGGGTTGCGTGCGGCCATCCGCTCCATCAAATCAAGCTCATCGAGCATTGCCGCCACCGCTGGATCAGGGCCGCTCGGCTTAGCCAAAGTCCGCACCAGTCGGCCTGCCTCCTTCACGCAGGCATCAACCACTATTGGCATGATCCGATCTTCCCTAGCGCCACCACGCGCTGAGCAGAGCCGGTGCCGGCATCGCCACCAGGCCACAGCATTCGAGGTGTTGCGCCGCAGCAGGTGGCCGCAACTAGCGCACCTGAGCAACCCCGTGAGTGCATGACGGGTTTCGGTATTGCTCGCCCCGCCGAAACGGTTGCGAGGTCGCCGCAGCATCGCCGCAAGCTCCCGCCAGTCCTGCTCTCCAATCAGTGCCGGGTGCTGGTCGTAGTGGATCTCACCCCATCTCCGATCCCATCCCTTGCCTGATTTGGTGTCGAGCTGGTGGCCGATGTGCCCACGGATCACCGGGTTGCAGAACCACGCCTGCAGGTTGGTTGGTGCTGGCCTCCACTCACACCAGTCAACCATTGACCGGGCGACAGCAGCAAAGCTGCCAAGTGTGCGCAGCTCCGCTAGGACTCGCAACGCTTGAGGCCACTGCTCAGGGCTTGGTTGTAGCCGGTGATCAGGCCCAGATTGGTAGCCAAACGGTTTGCGCCGCCTTAGATGGCGACCTTCGGCGCGATACACCGTGAACTGACGACGAATACGCATCGACAACATCCGCGACTCCATCTCGGCTAAGCCGGTCTGCAGCCGGGCCATCAGGAAGCCCTGAGGCGTAGCGGTTTCGATCGCGCCACCGTCCAGTGCCGTGACCAATACGCCCTGTTGCTCGCACTGGGCCAGTAGGGAATCTGTGTACGCGGCGTCACGGCCGAGTCGATCGACGCGGGTTACCAGCAGTTCGCAGACCTGCCCGGCCTGCACCATTGCCATGACCTCCAGCAGTCCATCCCGATCGGTGCTGCGGCCTGTCTCAATGTCGGTGACCACATGGCTGCATCCCGCCCCCTTGAGCCGCGCCACCTGTGCCGGCAGGCTGTCTGCCTGGTCATCCTTGCTGACGCGGGCGTAGCCGATGACGGCCATAGGATCGGCTGAGAACGGCCGCTAACACTACTCTGCGCTATGGATTCGTTTTCTTTAGATAGGGTGCCTATAGCGCACAGGGGATCGGTACCCTAAGCCATGGGCCGCCTCCCGACGCTTGAGCTGGTGATCCGCGACGGCGCTCCGGTCTGGCTGATCCAATCTGCGGGCGTGGTGGCTGAGCATCAGGATCGCCGCACCGCTGCGCAGCTATTCACCGCTCAATGCAAAAGCCGTGGCCTGCAGCTCCCTAATGGTGGAGCGCAGCCACGGCGTGGACCGTCTGAGGTGAATGAGCCGGGGGTGTAATCAGCAGGCAATGCCAGAGTCGATCGCCTTTTGCCGGGCGAACTTCTCGGCTGCAATCTTTATAGCGTGCTCTTTGTCGCGGGCCCAAAGAAGGATCCTGTAATCTTTTTTAGAAAGCCCAGTCGTAACCGTCCCAACGTTTTCATACGTGGCCATTTCGTGTGGTGTCCTGGCGGATGCGAACACGTCGCCGTTCATACGCGTGCCGCAGCAAAACCCCGTCATACCAGGCGGAGGCGTTGGCACTTCGGGATCAAATGGAAACTCTTCAATTTTAGCTGGGTATAGCGCAGTGCTGTAGTTAGGCAGCTCCTTTTCTACTAACTCTTTTGTGCTAAAAACCGCAAGCACTTTATAGTCGGAATACTCGCCTTCAGTAATTGCGTAACAAGTGGCCATGGTGGTTTGGATGCGTGGTTTTAAGGGGGTTTAGCCAGCGCGGTGCCGGCCGCGCCTACGCCTGGCTCTGCGCTTGCGGCCAATGCTTGGATCTGGCGCGATAAGAAAACAAACTCCTTCCCAACGTGGCGGCGGCGATGAGTAGGCTTTGTTGATTTGCTTAGCTACGCTGCTGGCCAGCAGCTCAGCAAACGGGCTTTCAGTTAGCGGGAATGGCATTGCTGTGAGGTGCATCACCAGTCCCCCTGCCTGCAGACCCTGAGCACCTTGGCTTGGGTGACGGCATACAGCTCGATAGCGCCAGTGGTGAGTTGGACGTGGTATAAGCGGGGCATGGGGTGATTAGCGGTGGTCTCTAGGGGATTGAACAGGGTGCAGCTCTTGGGATCCCGAGTGAATGCGTTCCCAGGCAGTGAGCACGTCAGAGCCAGTGGCCAGCTCATTCCGCCACTGGGTTGTGTACCGGTTATGCATGGCCCGCAGAAATGCGCCCTTGGTGTGATGGAGCTTTTCGACCATCCATTGCTTGCCCCTGGGAGAGAGCCAGATGTCACCAAGACGGAAGCGATCGGCGGGAGGTAGTGCAGTCATCCTCTAAATCTCCTCTCTAGGGGATTCGTGAAACTCCGCCATTGACTCGACAGCTCGATCGCAGAGCTTTGAGCCAAAGGACATGATGCTGGGATAATCTCGCTTGAACTTTTTAGCGGCGGCTTCGTTAAGTGAAGCAACACCGTTTTCCAGGTCTGACTGAATGGCTGCGCACCAATCTGACGACAGTTCATCCAGTAGTTCGGCTTTTGCGCGGTCAACGGCTCGCCTGTTGGCGATTTCTCTGACGTTCATGGCTTTAGTGTGTTCCTCTACGGTGTGTCAGTGCCGCGCAGCTCGGCGGCGATGGCGAGGAGTTTGGTTCGGATGCTCATGCGATTGAGGCGAATTGCCTCGTTGGTGAAATGCATTGCCTCATCCGGCTCATTTGGCACCACCTGATCCGCCAACTTTTCAATGGCGGCGGCGATTCCTTGCCGGATTGTGCATGGCAGCACAGCAGCATCCAGTACCTCCTGCGCAGCGGGTGATAGCTCAGCCACGGTTGGCCTCCTGCTCAAGCATGTTCAAGGCATCTCCTAGCTGATAGAGATCGCTCTCCTGTTCTTCGAACCACTTCGCCACCTCGCGGATCGCGGCGCGGGCTTTGTCTTCCCATGCAAACTGAGCTTCCATCATCGCAACCATCACACTCTCGACCAACGAACCGGTGAGGGCCGGGGCTTCAGTACGAACCCTCTCCACCAGCGAGCCGGCGGGGGCTGCTTGCGCTTCAGTCTCGGGTAATGCAGAGCTGCTTGCATAATCCTCGCCCCATCGTTGCGCCAACTGCACCCATGCGGGATTCATCCGGTCATGCGG
>Ga0129333_10007043_pt1 | contig 10644 bp, 21 predicted proteins | sample CPB6_08_DNA_FD_94474 | JGI IMG/M metagenome (GOLD analysis project Ga0129333, IMG submission 94474) | Freshwater to marine salinity gradient microbial communities from Chesapeake Bay, USA - CPBay_Sum_0.6_0.8_DNA | ecosystem: Environmental > Aquatic > Marine > Coastal | place: USA: Chesapeake...
ATCGCTTGGTACATCGTAAACAAAACCTATGTACTTGGTTCTGTGTTGTCCGACATGTATTGCCTGCTCTACGATCTTATTGATATCAACCATATCACACCTTCAATAATGCCCAAACCAAATACTTCTCAACTTGTTCTCTTACTTTAGCAAATTGTTTGGTTTTATACAAGTCCGATTTGTCCATATAGTCTAGTTCCATTACAGCCCTATACCTATATTCAATACGATCCAAATAGTCTATTACCTTACAACGCAACTTGCCATTGCGTCTTCCATATAATATAAGGGCTTTTTGTTGGAACAGTAAATCAGGGTTTATTTCCTTATCGCAGGGCACTTCAACAATAGCATACACATTGTCGCTATTGCCTCGTTCCTGATGACCTAGAAAATAAATTGGGTTCATATTAAACTAGCGACTTAATCATGTCTACAACATTTTGCAGAGCCTCTGCTATACGCATAAGCCCGACTTCACCGATAAGAATACCAACAACTACACCGATTAAAAATCTCATAACACCTTTACTCTATTCAACTGAGTCTGATTATTATCTTGACGCTTGACCGTACCAACAATGTTCAATACATTGCCTACTGCCACTTCTTCTTTGTAACTGAAAAACACAGCCTGGTCGCTTGATGTAATACCAGTCACAAAGTATGTAAACCATTTCTGGCTATACACACACTTCAATACTTCAACCTGTGTTTTGATACGCTCACCAACAGTACCGATATAGCCACCTTGACTATGCTTTACACGGCGGTCACGCTGGTCACGCTGTAGATTTGCCTGATATGAGTTTGGCATGCTTGCCAATACAGCAACATCGTAACCCTCTGTGACAGTTTCTTTTTGTAATAGTGCCAACATATTACGTTCAAAGTCACTCATGTATTCGCCGGTAAGCAACTTGAAGGTCTTGCCGTTCCAGTATGAGCGCACCTTTTCAGCCATATCACGATCAATATCCATGATATGTTCAGGCTGCTCAATATAAGTTTCCACCAATTGACGATTGGTTGTATATTTTACAACCTCACCTTTGTCATTGACGAAAACATTTTCCTCAAGATCGTATTTGACATACTTGTTACCATTGACACGAAACGCCGCGCAGGCTGCGCTCAACACCAACATAGTGTCATACTGCTTGCGAACTTTTGATTGGCGAGGCATGATTTAGCCTACAAAATTGTCAATCGTAGAAACAAGGTCCTGTGCATAAACATCTCCGATTACCTTGTCCATCTTAAGTTCTAATTTACGTATACGATAAAATGAAACATCGTACAAGTCCGCTCCTTCATTATAGCGAATGTACACATAACCCTTATAAGGAGTCATGCCCGAGGTCTTAAACCTCAGACCGTTATTCATGTCCATAAGATCCTTAGCACCCCAAGCGGGCAACGCCATAGGGTCAATAGTCTTAATTTGCGAAAGAATCGTTTGGGCAATATTCATAACCTTGCTCCATCAGTCAACTATAGAGATATTATGCGCCCAAACGCAGGAAAATGCAAGAACTAAAAGGCTTTAAGAATCAATGACTTAGCGCAGCCAGCCTATCCGTAATCCCAGTGCTTTTCTGCGTTCGTATTCTTGTACTGATCCGGGGTATCGAATAGCCCATATCATCCAAAAGGCCATAAACAATCCTACACCCAAACAGAGTTTCCAATTTTGTGTAGTGACGATTAGAATGATCAGACTGATTACCATGCTAATGAACATAATCCATTTGACCTTAGTTGGATAAACTTTCTTCTCATTCCATTCACGCAAGAAAGGTCCAAACACTTTATGATTCAATAACCAGTTGTGCCAAGTATCACTACTTTTAGCAAAACATAGCATAGCGAGGAACGCAGGTGTAGTCCATGGCAATCCAGGAACTATCGTTCCCAAATAGGCAAGTCCTAGACAAAGCATGCCTAGGACGAACCATATACCTTTTCTGATATTAGATAACTTCAAGGTACTTTTTTGGATCTTCTTTAATGTCGTGGAAATAGTTGCTAGGGCTGAAAGGTAGATGCTTTGACTTTACACGATAAATGTCTGGATACACAGCCTTTGCCCTATTTTCTACAAAGTCAACAATCTGTAACCCATCAACACCTGATTTTTCACTGAACCATTCTAACTTTTCATCAAACAATACCATGCGCTTGTCAGCCCATTCACTTTTAAGATGTCGCTCAAGACCAACAATCTGACTACGCTTGCCATAATACAAATGACAAAACTCTTGCACTGTAGCAGTTGGGTTACAGTAACCCTTACGCAATCGTCGTTCAACGTTTGCCGTGATACCAAAACCCCATACACCATTGTATGAAAGTTGGATAACGTAGAACCAACTGCAAACATCAGGCAATATAATTTTATTACGCATTGTCAACGATATCCAAATATTCTTGCGCTAAGAAATCAATAATGTCGTAACCATTATAGTTGTAATCATAAGCATGACCAGTCACCAAATGCTTACCACCTTTACGCAAGTAAATCTTTTCAACGATTGCCAAGAAACAATCATTGTCCGGGTTAGGCGTAGTCTTAAGATTAGGATATGCCTTTCTATGCCATTCTTTGTGTGCCTGAATGACAGCACTACGACCTGTAGCAAGATCAGTAAAGACCTCAAAGATAGTAGCGTTCAGATTATCAAGGTATGTGTTCCAATCTTTGCCCTTCATAGGAACGCCAATCTTCTTCATACCCTTATGTAGATTACCGTAAAGTCCCCAAGCAGCAGCATCAACCTTAGTGCCGTGCCAGTATGTCTTATGAGTGCGCAAGATGAAACGCAGTTCATCAAGGCTCCAATCATAAATTACGTCTGTGCGATCAAGTGTTCCTGCCTTACCACGTTGAGGATGATTCTTAGGGAGTGGAATAGCCTCTTCCTCTTCACAGATATCCTGACGTTTGGCAGCATCAAGGTAAATCTTATTGCTAGTAACTTTGTGCTTACGAACAGCAGCAACATAGACTTTGTGATACTCATAACGATCCCAGGGCTTCTGACCTTTACCATTACGATGTAGCGCAGCCTCGTCTTGGAAGTTGGGGCTTGGGTTATTAATCAAAAAATATGGGAACAAAAAGTTTTCCCAGTCATCGCTAGTATGACCCTTCCACAATCCATGCTTGGCAAGCAAGCCTACGATAGTAGAACCATGTTGTGTATCAAACGCATCAAGCCCTGAGCCCGTGTCTACAGCAAAGATAGGTGACAACAAGCCCTCGTTCAATTGTGTCAAAATATCATAGCAGTGGTTAGTGTCAAGTACACGTTGTACGATTTCGTTGAAACGTGTAAGACCAATTGGCTCCATCGCTACACGACCAATCTTAGCAGGGTCAAACATTGTACCCTTAGCCTTTGCCTCACGTAGCCACTCTTGAATTTTAGGATTACTCTCAAGTTCATCAACAGCCTGTGCCAATGTCTTAAGTTTAGGTCTAGCAAGTTTCTTAGGATCAAGCGGGTTACTAATATTACTAATATTAATTACCTGTCCCTTAGGTACTCGTTGAAAGGGATAAACATTCAACTTTTTACCAGACTTAGTAGTGACAGTGGATTTGGTCATAACGTTTAACATAAACTACCTCACGGATTTTTAGGATCAACTGTAAATTCAAGACGGGCCATGCGACCCACGTACATATCACGCTTTTCATTGTAGTCCATTTCTAATACTTGATTAGTAGGGAAACGGACCCACAACTTTTTACTATTGAAGTCAACGATAGGGCAGTTTACGCCCATACCGTTCTCACTACGGACAGTAATCTTTTCGCCTTTACGTAGAGAGTAAGACATTGTAGAATACCCAGGCGGTAGCGATAATAAAAATGATAGCAGTGGCTACAACACGGGCTGTAGCCAATGTATCTTCAGTAGGTTCTTTAGGCGAGTTCATTTTCTCGTTTGCTGGCATGCATCAGCAAGGCAGCCTGCGCCTCTTCCAATTGCTTACAGATAAAGTAAAGATCGTCCTTACTAACATCTTCGCCTTCATGTGCCAAGACAAAACTAGCCTGGCTAAAACGCTCGGCGACCTGCTCTAGGGTAAGATTATATTTAAAAGCCATTACTTGTTCTCCATGCAGTAGGTAGCAAGAATCCACTTTGCACGATTGAGAGTCTGGCGAGCATCTTCGTTCATGTCACGCTCAATCTCTTCCTGCGCATCGCTCATCAGGCTCATAGCCATCATAGCAGGACCACTGAATCGGAAAGTAAAACTTTCTTCGACCGCTGTACGCATCTGCTGTTCAGTACAACCAAACATACGAACCTGACGCTTCTCAAGATCGGTCAACTCGTTATAAATCGCAGTAGTCATAATCTTGCTCCGTGAATCAACTATAGATATATTCTATTACCAAACGGGGTAAAAGTCAAGCCTTACGTAAGTTATTGATTTATAAAGGATTTATTATGCTGTTTTCCAGCAGATAATTGTAAATTTTATCAGCTAAAACTACTTGAGAATGGTCATCGGTATGCCATCGTCTGATTGAATTTTTAGCATAATTCCAAGGACTTATTTCAGTAGTTCCGATTACCTCATTAACCTTATTTTTAAAATAATTACTGTAGTATAACCATACCTGTCCAATCAACAAGTATGGTATATTTGCATCACGTATTTCTTGTATACCGGATGCAATTATCCAGGAATCTTGTTGCTCACGGAACTTTATGTCAAAAGCCTCGAGGTAATAATTTTTTATGGCTTGACGTTGTTCTTCTGATCTAACAGGACCACAATTAACTTTATTACCGAATAAATTAGTTAGTGTATCACTATATAAAACTTCATCTTGCCGATTAAATTGTAAAGAACTTAAATCAGGGTAACTACTGTAGTGAATATTGTATATGCCTCGCATAGGATCGTATTCTTTATCACAGGCAGGATATTCTATTCTATTAGCACTTGTAGTACCAATAATAATTAAATCGACTTTACGTTTAACCATCTCACTTATTTGTAAACGTATGGCACTGTTGCTACATGCGCCCCTGGCTAATGTATATAAATCATAATTTAATTTTTTAGCCAATATCTCGCTAAAGTGTTTGCCTTTGCTATCTTTGCAATCGCCTCTATCTAAATCTTGTGTCGCGGCGAACCAACTGTCTCCACATATGCCTAATGTTTTCATCAAACTATTTACAAAGGTTTCTGACCTTTGTAAAACTTGTAAGTGATAGTCTTAACATCAATTACATCTTGCGGAGCATAAATCAGCAAATCGCTAAATCCATCTTTGTCAAAGTCATGTAGAAGTGAACTTGCATTTTTCTTGCCAGAAATTTCCCAACCAGTTTTAGTTGATGGCAAATTAGTTTTACCATAATACTTAAAACTGTTCTGCTTAGTATTGATATAAATTGCTGGCAATCCGTCTGTGCTATAAGGATATTTTACGATATCCGTATATCCATCATTGTTGACATCTTTGCATTCAATAACGCCGGCATTATCCTCAAATACTTCATTTTCAATATTAAGGTTAACTTCCTTAACGACATTATTTTCTACAGTTGCAGCCTTAAAGAAACTGATAACTTGTAAGCCTCGCTGTTGGATAGTCATGCCTGGCGTATAGTTCGGGACTATAGCACCGCTGACCATAAACACAACAGTAGTATTACTATCAGGGGTCATTTTCAATTGACAACTTTCACTCATGCCAGCAAAGGCAAGATAGTAGTTTTTATATTTGTATACAGGTCCTTCACCACCGTACTCACCTGTAAAACTATAATGTTTAGCAAAACTATCGATAGGTAAAAGATCGACACTCCCTATATTAGACCATTTATTATCCGTGAAACCATATCCTACCGCAGTTACCCATTTAGGATAAAAGTTATTTGCCTGTAGAATTAAATCTGTTTTGTTACTATTTTTACTGGACGAAAACAATTCAAAAGTGGTAGGACTAAGGTCACTAACATTGTTCTTGGACATTGTTGAAAACAACGCAATTGAATTATTTTCCGGCTTATCAAAATAATAAGCATTAATATCAGAATTGGTATAGCCAGCACCGGTAACATACACTCTATTGCTACTATCAATTCCATGACTGATAGCGTGATACCAACTTGGAATACCAAAACGCCTTACATTGAAAATATTCCCATTACTGAGTAAAATGGCATTTTGGGCATTCATGTCATGAGGGCTAGCCTGGAGCCTGCCATCTTCCTGATTAAGTGCAAACAGTATATCTTTTCTATTATCGTTGTTAACATCTACACTACGGATTTTTCGGCTACAGCCCTGCAGGTTATTACCTTGTATATAAGAAACAGTCTGATCACTAAAAGTATTATCAGGCTGCATAATAAAAACTTTTAGAACGTTATCGCAAGGTACATTGCCGACACTAGTAGCAACATTACGCCAACCCATCTGATGTATTACAATATCATCACGCCCGTCATTATTGATATCGGTAGCAATAAGATTTAAAAAAGTATTACTATATGGATAGTCTACTTTAAGGGCATTTGGTACTTCAGTAAAGTATGGCTTTTCTACTACATTATTAGTAGGATTGGTAGGAACAGTATTTGAATTATTAGGGGTAGGCGAAGATCCGCCACCGCCACCGCATCCTGTCAGAATGATGCCGGCAACAACATATGAAACCTTACGCATAGTCAATACCTATAATAACAACAGATATTGATACTATAACGTATTATGGATTAAATGTCAAGAGCCCCTGCCCGTTTTTCGGGTAACAGCAGGACCACCGAATCCCTTGCTTGCCTTACCCTTTGTTCCTTCATTTGGGTTAAAGTTACCCTTTTTATTTGCCTGCATCGCTTTTTTACGTGCAAGAATTTCCATTATAGTATTGTTTGGTTTTTCATTACTCATATAAATATTGGTCCTTCTTTTTCTGGTCTTAATAATCTATTATTTTTCAACTTAAAATTCCTACAGAAAAAACTAGTACACCACTCATTATAATTGTTCCAGCCCGGACCCCAAAAATCTAATCTTTGAAATCCTTTTTCATGTAGGTATATTTGTAAAGCATTGTATTGCCATCTGTCACTATTATCTAATATTATAATCGTATCCTCTCTAGCACATTCAATGCTTAAAACCCCTGATAATGACCTTGCCATGCCGTCTAGCACTATAACATCGAAATAACCTTTGGGATAATTGTATATAGAACTCGCATAACCGGCAAATTCATCATTGATTAAACCGTGTTTTACATCATGCTCCCTATCATTGCTTTTACATTGTGGCCAAGTTTTTATAAATTCGTTTACTTTATCTTTCGCCTCATCATGTACTTGTGCATTTTGATCTATACAGTGAATAATTGCGTCAGGTACAACTTCATGTACTTTTGCTATCCATTCATTATTATGTTCTATACTAATTGTTTCGCCTACATAGTTGTTGTAAAATATCGTGCTGTAGCCGCAACCGTATTCAAAAACTTTAGTTTTTTTGTTTAGGATGTCCTTAATAAACTTTATTGCAGGAAATGTGTACCAGGGTGTGATACCTTCCTCATCTACTGGATAATCATTAAACCATCCATATGGTTGATGATATAGATAAGCGTGGGTAATAAGATGACTGTTTAATTCAGGTGCTAAACTTAATTTTTTAACACCATCGATGTCATGTAGCAAAATAGGGGCTTTCATTTTCTATTCAAATATTCTTCTAAAGTGCCATATAAATTTATCATCATAGCAATTTTGCTATCATATACGAATACTTGGCATGTGTTTTTAGCCGATGTATTCTGTATATACCAAGGGCAAGATATTTTTTTACCTAACAATAATGTTAAGTCTTTTGCCTTTATATTATTTAATTTTTCTGAAAGGGTCTTAAGATTAAGTGTATAACTATAACTCCAAATTTTAGCGTCTATAAACGCCTGATAGCCTATATCCGTTAATCTATAACCTCGACCTGTTCGACCCGTGACCCACCACTTAAATAATAACTTTTCTATAGGTATATTTTTATCTATATGGTTGTCAGGCAATTCTTTTTGTACAATAGAAGTGATCGCCTGTTTATTCATCTGGATAAACTTGACGACCTGAATTTAGTAAAACGACAGTAAACTTGTCTGTTTTGAATTCCTTGTTCAATTTGCGGCACAAGTTTCTAGCATGACCCGGATTGCTAAAACTTGTCTTTTTATACTTAGGAGCGCCTTCGTTAGCTAGATAATGTTGGCTTTTAAGATTAATTGGTTGATTCTCATAAAACACAGCCCAAATACCACTTGCTTCAATAATTTGATTACACTTGTAAGTGTTTTTGTCTACATGTTCAAGTATGACTTTTGGTTGTGTTCTGCTCATTTAAAACCACCGCCTGTAATTTCAACCTTTATTACTTCTTCCTTACTGCTTTCCTTATTATTAAGTTCGTGCAGTTCACTTAGCAACTTCGCTATCTCGTCCCTTAGTATTCTAGCCTCAGACATGGGGATAACAAGGTCCTTAGTCTTTTTTGACTCCATATGCGAAACTTTATCAATAAACTTCCTAATATAGAGCATGTTAGTTATTTATACGACTATTTGCTTCATCCTGCGTTTTAAATGGGCCAATATATGGATAACGCTGTACAAATATGTATTTCGGACAAAAAATCGTCTCTTTTAAGCCGTTTTGATCAATTACGAACCAACCTGCTACGTGATAGCACTTACTTTTGCTGGTTTTAGTAAAAATATGTAATTTTCGCTTTAAATCAAAATAGTTGTTAAAAGTCTTGTTTGGGGTAGGAAATTCTGGATAAGGCATTTCAACCTTAGTCTTATTCGACTTCATGGGCTGAAATGTGATTTTAGTTTTCTTTTGAATGTCCTTAGTATTATTAAATTGTAATGTACTACCATTAAGGATAACTTCATATCCTGCATTGTTGGCTTGTACATTCCCAACTTTCTTTTCACCATCAGTTACGACCCAGTACTGGTCTTTGATAATAGGTTTAGCAATTAATTCAGTCATATTGTCTCCCAGAAAAAAATTTGTACTAGTCTAGCATCTTCATTAGTAGTCCCAAACAATGGTCCTATACCATGAAACATATTTGCAGGATATACTATCAAACGATTATACACAATATTGGAAACAAAATTTATATCCCAAAATTGTGTATCGTGTACTTCGTTATTGAGAATAAGTTCATCAAAGAGGTCTTTAGAACCATACATGCAATTAGTTTTTTTATGAGTATAGAAAATAGTGCCGGGGGTATTTGCAATGTCATTTAAATATAGAACACCTGCATAATCACAACCGTCTAAATGCACCATATTGTTTTGTATATCGTCAATCCTACTCATTCTAAAACGACCGCTGTTAATGATGGGCAGTTGTCTTACTTGTTTGCTCAATAATTTAGAAATGCTTAAATCTAAGTTTTTAGGACTATATGCATTAACACTCACCCTGCCAGGCCAAGGAGCATGTCCAAATTTAAAAAATCCTGTGTCGTGTTTGACCGGCATATATTCGCAAGTCAGTGCGTTCTGCCTGACACTATCGGGATTGTCATAGAAATTATCTATAACTATTATATCTGGCATGCTTTTAAACAAAACTACCTCTATAAAATTGCACTGTGTTTAATAATTGTAAATCTTCTTGATAATAGGTTTTGCAACTAGTTCTGTCATAATTACTCCTTAAGTTTTTCCCAAACATATTCAGTTTCACGAATATAAGCAACAGGTGTAATCCAGCCATTGCTTACCCATAGTTGTAAATTTAATCTTACATCATGCGGACAATTTTCTTCCACAGCAATGGCGGCACGTGGAAACTCTACCTTTTCTACTATAAACTTAAACCCTTTATCTGTAGGTTTAATTTCTAAAACTTTATTTTGATTTTTTCCGGTAGCTCTCATAATATTTGTTACTAAAACCTTTAGTATTTTTGTGACTTATTCCTGAAAAATCTTTAATAGGAGCATATTCGTGTACTGGATATATCCCTTGCATATATGTTTGCATTTTCTGCGAATATGACATTTTGGAAGTTTTACCAACTTTATAAGTAGTATCTACTAGACCTTCAGACACACGCATAAGTTCGATCGTAGGCAAGTGATATCCAATCTCTCGTAATTTTTTGACAGCCTTTTTAATCTCATCAATAGTAAAATGTCGTAAAAAGACCTCTATACATTTTAAGGCTATGGCAGATGCGTCCATAGCTTTGGTAGGACTAAGTTTGCCGGTTCGCACTAGTATATATTTTTTACCAATTTCTTTACGAACTATATCACACATATAGTCATCGCAAGTATCAGCCAATCTAGACCAAACTAATTTTTTTCCGTTTACCATATTGTTATCCCTTATATGGATTGTTTAACCATTTAGCATAACTCTCAGCCTGTTCGCTGATCTTTTGTAATTCATACTTACCGCAGAATTTCATGAAATGAATACCTACCTGCGGAGTAGTTTGAGTGCGCACACCAGTTGTGATAGCAACGTCAACAAGATCCTTGATGTCATCAGGCTGTGCAGTCAAATCAATAAGCAACTTATTACGCTCATACAAATCTTTGACACGATATTCAACA
>Ga0129333_10007044_pt1 | contig 10644 bp, 11 predicted proteins | sample CPB6_08_DNA_FD_94474 | JGI IMG/M metagenome (GOLD analysis project Ga0129333, IMG submission 94474) | Freshwater to marine salinity gradient microbial communities from Chesapeake Bay, USA - CPBay_Sum_0.6_0.8_DNA | ecosystem: Environmental > Aquatic > Marine > Coastal | place: USA: Chesapeake...
CACGTAACTGGCCAAACAATCTATATCGACGGTGGTTCTGATGCTGTACTTCGAGGCGATGATGTGTGGGACCGGTCTTGATTGAAACGATTCACCTCAGGGAGTACTGATGTCCTTGCGATCAAATTTCATGATCGCCCAAATCATTGCAACCAATCCCCCGGCCACTAGTTTTAAACTTCCCACTACATCGACTCCCTCAAATAAAGGCATGCCTGATAACCCCCACTGCATTGGGTTGTAAGGCATGATGGGATCAAAGTCGTCGACTAGGGCGGAAAGTGAATAGATCAAAAAAGTAATTAGAGCAACTCCAGTAACGACTCCTATCGCAACACCCTTACTGCGACTATGAGCTCCAATTAGAAAAGCAACTCCAGTGAAAAATAAGCCAATCGCTATAGATGAAATAGTTCCGGCAAGTAATTTCGCCGTTTCAATCTCCATATCTACCACTCCGCGAAGCACAATCACATTAAGCAGTCCGAGAAAAGCCAGAACGATTACAACGCTGATTGCCGCAAACATTTTGGATATCAAGATCCGACTCCTTGAAATCGGTAGGGTGAGCAAGAGATCTGCAGTCCCTTCATCTTCCTCTTCTGCGGTGGCGGCCGCGCCCCATGTCCCACCAACAGCGATGAGAACCAGCGGAATCATCATGCTGTAGAGCTCGGTGCTTAGGAATCCTGGACCAGATGTGTAATCCTGCATCCGAAAAATCTTTCTTATCGCCTCTGGATAAGACTCTAGAAATCCCTGGAGCGCCTCTTTGTTCTCAGAAATACTGGGATAGATGGACATTTGAATCGAAATTAGCGTAATCAAGGTGAGTGACCAAGCAAAAAAAGTGCGCCAATGATCCCGCCAAGTTTTCACATATAGAGCAATCATTTTGCCCCTATTAGGTCAAGAAAGATCTCTTCGAGCGAGGATTCTTGGGTACGCACTTCGAATGCGCCCAATTCAACAGCCCTTGTTAGGAGCTCTCTCTGTGAGCCTCGAACAACGCAGGAAAGCCTGTTCTCCTCTACTTCTATCTCTGAAATGTTTGTGTTTTGACCAAAGTCTTCACCTGCAATCTGTCGAGAAAAAGTGAACTCAATTCGATGTCGGGCTTTCTCTTTTAGTTTGCTAATCTCATCTACAACAAGGATCTTGCCCTTGAAGAATATTGCTATTCGATCTGCTAAATGCTCTACCTCACTCAAGACATGTGAGGAAAGTAGTATTGCCGCACCTCTCCTTTTTGACTCGTGTAACAATTTCTCAAATTCTCTTTGGACTATTGGATCTAAGCCACTAGTCGGTTCATCAAGGAATAGAACTTGTGGCTTGTGCATGAAGGCTTGGATAACACTTACCTTTTGTCGATTACCTTTAGAGAGGTCGTGTATATGAGAGTCGAGATCTAAATCTAATCGCGTTGAGAGGTTTTCAATCTCATCGTCAAGATTCATCTTTCGCATGGAGGCAATAAATCGAAGATATCCACGCGCGGTGTATCGATCATATGTTGCAGCTATACCTGGCAAGTACCCGATCTGCTCGCGGAGCTCAACATTTGGGACTAGTGCATCTCTGCCAAGTATGGTCGCTTTTCCGGAAGTTGCCTTTATTAATCCAAGTAATGTTCGTATCGCTGTCGTTTTACCAGCCCCATTCGGGCCTAGAATTCCGAAAACTTCACCAGGGTAAACATCAAAGCTGACTTCGACGATTCCAACAGTATTTCCATAAAACTTAGATAACTTATCGAGGTGGACAGAGCTCACAAGAAGTAAAGCCTCTAACAACGGTCTGAATTGGCGCTCTAACGCCCCTCATGCGAGCCTCGCAGACTCCTCAAGAGGAAACGACTCCAGCTATCGCGATTTTGGTGCTGGGCAAGCAGGCTGCAACCGGATCTTTTGAAGAGCGAGGAACTCGCCAAAAGTAAGTGAGCAGCGCGCGCTCGGAAATCCTTGGCCGAACTTGTTTTCTAGTCTGATTAAGATTTTTTGAATTCTTAACACTGACTTCCCATAACCTGGGAATTTGACCCAATTGCGATAGATACGTGACCGATGTGCTCTTTTTGAAGTTTGCCACTCCCATAGATTCACGCTCTCCCAGTTAAAGAATTGGCGAGAGAATCGAGGAGAAATGCTGAGTATCGAGAAATGGCGTGAAGAAGATGGCGCTACTGCTGTTGAGTACGGATTACTTGTAGGACTGATTGCGGTATTCCTGATAACTGCGATGACCAATCTAGGTGACAAAGTTGGCGACACCTTCGATAAGGCTGCTTGCAAGGTTTCTGGCAAGATTTGGAACGACACCACGCAAACCTGCTCCTAAAAAAGAATCACTGAAATCAATACTGCTAGATGAGATTGTTTTGAAGAGAAATAGGAATGAGCGAGGGGCGGCTGTAGTTGAATTTGCAGTCGTCCTTCCCATCTTGCTCTTTATCTTGTTATCCATGGTTGATTTCGGGAGATATTTCTACGTGCGAATAAGTCTGTCTAGCGCATCTTTCGAGGTTGCAGATGCGATTTCGCGCGGTCTCTTTATCGCTTCAGACGATGCGGTAACAAAGTCACAGAAGATGAGTGCGATCGTAAACGACGTATCACCGGGTATAGCTGGCTTTGCCCAGCTTGAGAGCTCCGCGCAGGTGCTTCTCACCCCATTACCCGAGACTTGTCCAAGTGCTTCTGGACGAATTTCAGTCCGGCTCGCAACGCCATTTAACTCAATTTCACCCATTAACTCTTTCTTCTCTGAAGCAGTCTCTACGACATCTATGCGGTGCCTGCGATGAAGACCAAAGTGAAATCTGAATCGGGTGGCGTAACTGCCTTTGTTGCAATCTTTGTATCGGCATTCTTGCTCTTTGGTTCGATTGCCTTGGCCCTAGATAGTGGAGTTCTTTACTTAGAGCGACGAACGCTCTCTAACGCCGCCCAGAGTTCGGCACTGGCATTAGCGCGAGAGTGCATAGAAAGACCAACTAATTGTTCAAGTTATGGTCTAATTCAAACTCTCGCAAATGAAAATTCCCCAGATGGACTAACGACTGTAAGTGAGATTTGTATCAATGGCAAAACTCAACAAGGTTTAGATTGCCAACCTCTAACCGCTAGCAAAGTGGATTGCTCTCCCTTGCCGACTAATGTCACGAAGTTCGTTCGGATTCGGACTCAATCACTAAGTAGCAGTCCAGGAATCGGTTTACAGACTTTCTTCTCCCGCTCAAACTCACATTCTCTTGATGCGTGTGCACAAGTGCGCTGGGGCAATGCTGGAAGTGCAGCGGTTTACGCACCATTTGCGGTTTCAATCTGTGAATGGGCTAAGCAGCAGTCACTGCCTCGAGTCTTGCTTGAATTCAAGACTAATGACTCGGTATCAAGTTGCACCTTCTCATTTGTAGATCTAGCCGGACAGACTTTTACACGCAACGGAATTAGTGGTTGGGCTGCGCTAGACCTGCTTTCCGCTTCATTACCCAGCGGAGCTCGTGCAAGCGTGAGTTGTCCCAATCCTGCTACGGATCAACCCGCCTATTTACAAATAGGCCACCAACTGTCCCAGATAGCTCGCGATCAGTCTTCTATTAACTACTGCGGTAACGGAACATTGATTTCGAAAATTGGCTCCTGGCTAAACCAGGATCTCTACTTGCCACTGATATCTACGCAAAAACTATCCGGTAGCGCCACTATTCATACGGTTGAGGCCTTTGCTGCATTCCGACTTCTGGGCTACTCCCTACAAAAAGGAAGTGGGTCAGCTTCCGACGTTGGCGGAACAACGCCAACTGGGAACTGGTGCCCCAAAAACACAAACTGCATTTATGGAGAATTCAAAGCCACTATCTCGCCGGGATCCGAGTTAAGCGACCAGCCTGGAGTTCCTAATGTCGGCTTACAAGCTATCGAGCTCTTCTAGAAAGGTCGGGAATGAATCTCCTAACGAATAAGTTGAAGCAATCGCGCACTCAGGCTGGACTTGTCCTCATTCTTGCGATCTTTGTTGGAGTTGGAACATATCTTTATCTCCTCAACTATCAATCTGAGATAGAAAGCTCCAATTCTCTTTCCCCCGTTTACGTCGCCAAGAGCGAAATTTCTTCGGGTACTAGTTATGGTGAAATCATCTCTCGGGGACTCGTTGAAATTAGACAAATGCCGGTGAGATCTCTGCCGATAGGAGCCATAACTCCCTCGTCGACGATTCAGTCAGATTTGAAGACGCGGGGACTACTGGCAAGTGGTCAAATACTCGTTGCCAGTTTCTTCGCTACTGAAGCGGCGCCAAATATTGGTTTAGCTATTCCAAAAGGCATGTTGGCGGTAACCATTTCAGTTGATGATGTTGCCAGGGTCGGAAACTTCGTCTCTCCGGGATCCAAAGTTGTCGTATTTGCAACGTCAACCAGTAACTCTGGTACCACCCAGACACGGGTCCTACTTAGTGAAGCACTCGTGCTCGGAATTGGCAGTCAAACTAGTCAGTCAGTCACATCTTCAATTCCACTACCCTCACCCTTGGTCACACTCGCTCTCCCTCCTGTCGATGCGCAGAAATTGTTGCTGGGATCAAAAACTAGCGAGATTACCCTTGCACTTGCCCACGAAAATGACCCAGTTTCGCTGATTAGCAATAGTGGGCTTTCTACGCCTAGGTTTGAAGCGGGAAGTTAGAGATGTATCTAATACTTTCCGAGAAAGCTGACGAGTTTACTCGCATCAAAGCAACTCTTGGTGCTGGAGCTCTTCGAGTTAACAACCGACATTCACTTATTGAGGGGTTGGAGGCGAACCCACTTACTCGGATAGTGGTGATTACTCAATCCGTTAAAAGCGATACCGCCTTTGCGCTTGCCGCAGAACTACGCATCCAGTTCCCCCAAATTAATGTAATCCTCATCCGCACGCGCATAGACGTGGCTACCCTCGCTGCTGCTCTTGAATACGGAATAAAAGATGTTGTAGATGCCCAAGATGCTGCAGCGCTAATGAATGCAGTCCGGCGCTGCGAAGAAGTAGCAGAGCAGTTGACTATGCGCAGCGGTTTGGCCTCAATTAATGGCACGCGGGGAAAGTTGATTACCGTCTACTCTGCAAAGGGCGGTTGCGGCAAGACAACAATCGCCTCGAATCTAGCGGCAGCCTTATCGAAGGACAATTCAACAAGCGTCTGCTTGGTTGATATGGATCTTCAATTTGGGGACATCGCTACTGCGTTACGCATACACCCAACTAAGACAGTCACAAGTGCCCTCGAAATGGGTGAATCAGTTGATATTGAAGGTCTAAACAAGGTGTTGTTGCGATATGAGAATATGTTTGATGTTCTACTCGCTCCCACAAATCCTTCTGATGTCGAGATGCTAAATCCTGAATTTCTCTCAAAGATGGTGGCGACTCTTCAACACAATTACGATTTTGTAGTCATAGACACTTCTCCAGCTTTGAGTGAAGTCATTGTCCGCATGCTCCGCGATAGTGACCTGGTTCTACTTCTCACGACTTTAGATATGCCAGCCATAAAGAATTTGAAATTGACTATCTCTGCATTGGATGCGCTTGGATTATCCAAATCCAGACGCCGACTCATCTTGAACAAGTCAGATTTAAAGGTTGGGCTGGATGCCAAAGATGTGGAAGCTCTGGTTGATGAGGACATTTCGATTCAGGTTCCATCAAGCACAAAAGTCACTTCCGCTTCAAACGAAGGACAACTAGTAATTCAGGCGCACCCCCACAACCCAGTGAGCAAGGCAATTTTTCAACTAGCTAATCAGGTCCGAGAAATCACCCGTGAATTAAGTGGGACCAAAGTCGCATGAAAAATTCAACTTTAAGAGATGCAATCGGAGGAGACGCACCTGAGCGGATCGACTTCCAGGAACTAAAGGATTCTGTACACAGAAGATTGCTAGAGCGCCTTGGTTCCAAGCTGTACACCGGCGACATCGAACCAAATCAATTGGAAGAACTAGTTTATGAATCAGTCTCTGAAGAGATTGATTTGTCTGAGAGATCCATCTCAAATCTAACTCGGGCAAACTTGGTCCAAGAAGTAGTCGATGAAGTTCTCGGCATCGGGCCAATCCAACAACTACTCCGGAATTCACGCGTAACTGAGATTATGGTTAATCAATTCGACAAGATCTACTACGAGGAGGAGGGAAGACTGCATCGCTCCAATCTTGCATATTCATCTGAAGAACACTTACGGCGAACTATTGAAAGAATCGTTGCAAATGTAGGAAGAAGAATAGATGAGTCAAGCCCGCTTGTAGATGCGCGCCTATCAGATGGAAGTAGAGTGAATGCGGTCGTGCCACCAATTTCCATTGACGGCGCGACTTTAACAATTCGAAAGTTTGCCGCCGAACCCTTTAGTACTTCTGATTTAATCGACTTTGGCACATTAACAGATGAGTCCACGGAATTCTTAAACGCTTGCGTTCAAGCGCGTTTGAACATACTTATTTCTGGCGGAACTGGCTCTGGAAAGACAACAACCCTAAGTGTGCTTTCTTCGTTAATTCCAGAAGACGAGCGAATCATCACTGTAGAGGATGCCGCCGAGCTTCGACTTAACCAACCGCATGTCATCCGACTTGAATCAAGGCCGGTTAACATCGAAGGTGAAGGTTTGGTTTCAGTCCGCGATCTAGTAAGGAATGCCCTAAGAATGCGACCGGACCGAATAGTCGTTGGTGAAGTTAGAGATGGTGCTGCGCTCGATATGTTGCAAGCTATGAATACTGGTCATGACGGCTCACTTACAACGCTCCACGCTAACTCCCCTAAAGATGCTTTGATTCGTCTAGAGAACTTGGTTCTAATGGCTGGCATTGATATACCTTTGCGGGCAATTCGTGAACAGATAGTCGAGGCAATTGACCTAATCATTCATCAAGCGCGAATGCGTGATGGAAGTCGTCGAATAGTAAATATCTCGGAAATCACTGGAATTGATCAGGAAAGTATCCAGCTTCAAGAGATCTTCCGTTTCAGTACTTCCGCTGGATCGGTTCCATCATCAATTGGATCACTTGTTCCAACAGGACTTCCTCTCAATCGAAGGATCAAATTTGAGTTGCGAGATGTAGCCCTACCAAAGGGCAGATAAGAATGCGTCTTTTGCGCCTAGTTATTGCTTGTGCAATATTGGCACTAGCGCCTTTGAACTTGGCAAGTGCAGTCGAGAGAGAATATCTGGTAATTGGTGTAGATGTGAGCGGCTCCATGCGCGGGGATGCGCTCAAATCTACGATTTCTGCAGCAGAGAAAATCATTCGAGATCTAAACAGCGAAAGAGTCCTCGAGTTATATGTTTTCACTAGAGAGCCAATAAAACTTGATGATGTTAAATATCTTGAGACTCAAACGGGTGGCGGATACACGGCTCTCTATGACTCGATTTGGACACTGACTCTTCGCGCAGCCGAGTTATCCGCACCGTTGATAATACTTACTGATGGACAGGACTCGAGAAGTTCTCTGTCCGAGAACGAACTTACCGAACTTCTAAGTGGGGTTCTGGTCAATATCAACTTCATCAGCTACAACCCATTGCCCGAGGATCGGGCTGTACTAGATGAGATTGCTAGGTTGACTGGTGGAAAAAGCGTTGGGGTTACCGAGTCCGTAAAGTTGATCGAAGCTCTTACTCAAGTTGTTGCCGAAGTCGATATTAAGCAGAACAGTCCGAGTAGGACTGTTCCCGTCTTGATTGCAACTGTAGTTAGCGCAATTGCACTAACTGGGCTTCAGTTAATAACCGGATGGCGAAGAAGAGAGGGCCGAATAGATAAGTGGACAGAAGTCCTCGACCAATATGAGGTTAAAAGCACTCCTGATCAAGCACCTCAAAACGCAAATACGCCAACTTTCATAACAAAGCTATTTGGTGATACTTCAATGATTGCTCCAGGAATCAAAGGTAACGTTGAACGAGAGGCTATCTTCTTCGCCTCGGTTATCGCTCTTTCGGGCGTCCTCGTATGGTTTCGCCTACCATTAATACTCGCTCTCACTCTCTCTCTTCTATCTGCCATATTTTCTTTAAGACTTCTAGCGGAACGAGCTCGAAGAAAGCTACGCCGTCACTTTGAAAACGAGCTTCCCTCATCCCTTAGATTGATCGCATCTAGTCTTGCTGCGGGTTTAAGTTTTCTGCAAGCCCTAGATAGCTTCTCTGCCGATGGTAATTCTCAGGTGGCACGTGAATTTCGAAGAGCGCTCTCCGAAATTCAAATGGGCTCTCCCGTTGAAAAGGCGCTCGGTGATGTAGCAGATCGCATGCAGAGTGAAGATTTGAAGTGGGTGGTCTTTGCATTCTCAATTCAACGGGAAGTTGGCGGCGGGCTGGCAAAGATTCTACAAACGAGCGCAGAAACTATCGATAATCGCTCAAGTCTTCGCCAGGAAATAAGGACTCTCTCAACCGAGGGACGAATTTCTTCTTACATCTTGATGCTTCTTCCTCCAGGAATTTTCCTCTTTCTGCTTGCTACTAAGCGCGAATTCATCTCCCTTTTCTGGGTGGAGTCGATTGGACAAGGTCTGCTAGTTCTCGTCATTATGCTCATGGGGCTTGCCTGGATTTGGATTCGCAGGTTGGTGAATCTCGCGGCATGAATTCAAATCTTCAATTCGCTTTTGTTCTTGTTGCTTCAGTCGCTGCACTAATTGTGATCATTTCCGGGCGATTCTTGATTGAACGAAAAAAGCAGAGAGCTCGCTACCAATTGATTCACTCAATTGAAAGAGATTCAAAAATCAACAATCTAACTCCTAGTTCATCAGATCATAAAGACCTCTTTAGCTTCACGACTCAGGTTCTCGACTCCAAATACGGAGAATGGCTAAAGAAGACCGGTAACAAAGCTGGTCTATGGGAGAAAAGCGAATTCGAGAATTTAATTAATCAAAAGATCCAGATTTCGATCGCTTCATTCATTCTCACAGCCCTTTTGATTCAAGTATGGGGGCTGCCTATTGCATTTCTATTCATTACTCCCCTTTTCGCATTCCTTGCTCCAGACCTCAGGCTTTTTGATAGAGCTCGGTCTCGCATCGAAAGCATAACCAGAGCCTTGCCTGACACAATCGACCTTCTAAATATGTGCGTTGCGGCAGGAATCGGATTTCATTCTGGGATGCAAAGAGTTGCAGCTTCTCAAGACAATCCTCTAAGTCAGGAATTTAGCCGAGTCTTGGCTGAGATGAAGTTAGGTCAAAGCCGAAGTGCGGCACTTTCAGCTTTGTCTGAAAGACTTCAAATTGAATCTTTAGAGCAATTTGTGAATTCAATTCTCCAAGTTGACCGGCTCGGTGTCCCGATGACAAGAGTTTTGGAGGAGCAATCGAAACGCCTTCGTAACCAGCGAAGAGAGAAGGCTCGCGAACAGGCCCAGAAACTACCCGTAAAAATTCTCGCCCCCACCATGATTTTTATGCTGCCCTCGTTATTGATCATCGTGCTAGGTCCTGCCGTTATATCCATTCTGCGATCTTTTGGATAGAAAATGGATTTGCTTACCTTTCTACCGGTGTTGGTCGCAACCTCATTTGCAATCTATCTCTCACTGGTTGATATTCGCGAAATGAGAATACCCAATCGAATTCTCTTTCCTGGAATATTGATTACTTCGCTCATAATATTGAGCGTTGCATTGCTAAGAATGGATTTATGGCGTGCAATTCTTGCCATATGTGGTGGAGTCATCTCTACGGCCACTTTCTTCATGATTCACCTACTGAAGCCCAAAGGTCTAGGGATGGGCGATGTTAAGTTTGCCGGGCTAATTGGGATCGCGCTCTCCTGGATCTCATTTCCCAGCGGACTCATCGGGCTTGGAATAGCCTTCATTGCTTCCTCGATATTCTCCATTTTGGTCTTTGTTGTGAAGCGAGATCGCTTTCAGCGCATCATTCCTTTTGCGCCATTTATGCTCTTAGGACTCCTTTTTGTTGAGTTTGGTCTACTCCTGTAGCTAACGACAAAGGCGTCCTAATCCACCGCGATTCGCACCGATAACTCGCATGCCACAAATCAAAGCCGTCATTTCTGGAGCTGTTAGACGCATCAATTGGGCTCAATCGCTATCGAGAGTTAGAAAACTTTCTGCGCCGATTTCTCGAATTAGTGGGGCGCTTTCCTCTTGCGCTTCTTTCAACCCTAAAAGGCTTCGGCGCTTTCTCTTGAGTGACAGGAGATCTCTCTACGAGAGGAACCCCGCTTGGCTCCTTTGCCCCAGTAATAGCAGTTAACTTCTGATGCATGGGAGTAATCGCCATAACCCAAGCCTCTACCCCTGCCCTTAAAGTAATTCCGTTCATAGAACGCTGTTCACTTCTGGTTACAAGCGTTACAACGCGACCTAATTCGCCAGCACGAGCCGTTCTTCCGGAGCGATGTAGATAATCCTTATGGTCGGCCGGAGCGTCGTAATGAACTACTAGATCAATTCCATCAACATGGATTCCGCGTGCAGCAACATCTGTTGCAACTAGAACGGCTGAGGACTTTTCTTTAAATCGAGCTAACGTCTTTGTCCTTACTGATTGGGACTTCCCGCCATGAAGCGCCTCGGCAAAAACCCCTGCCTTTGCGAGATTCGCTGTCAATTTGTCA
>Ga0129333_10007045_pt1 | contig 10644 bp, 11 predicted proteins | sample CPB6_08_DNA_FD_94474 | JGI IMG/M metagenome (GOLD analysis project Ga0129333, IMG submission 94474) | Freshwater to marine salinity gradient microbial communities from Chesapeake Bay, USA - CPBay_Sum_0.6_0.8_DNA | ecosystem: Environmental > Aquatic > Marine > Coastal | place: USA: Chesapeake...
CAATGCTATCTATGGACGCCTTGGAACATCCGTCAGGGAGGGTTACTTGGCTGAAAATCCTGCTCCATATGTTGATGCTACAAAGGCAAAAGATGTGAGTGCGGTGGATAAAGCAGCTCGTCTGCTTCAGAACGTGACATTTACTGCATATACGGCTGGAGCGATCCAAAGGGTTCTCATCCAAGGAACAGTACAAGTTTAAAAAATGGAGTGACAAATATGCTTTGGACATTTGATGCTAAGCAAGTTTCAGTTATCTGTGGTCCTTATATCATCAAGGGTTTTTCTGAAAGTATGATCAGCGTGACTCGCACAACTGACGCTTTCACTATGATTGTTGGCGCTGATGGTGAAGCGACACGCGTGAAAAGTAATGATAACTCGGCAACCATTACAATCACGCTCCAGCAGGGTAGTCCTAGCAATGACCAGCTTTCACTTATTGCGTCGGCTGATAGGCTAAGCTCGACTGGCATTTTCCCATTTCTCTTAAAAGACAACCTTGGCACTACTTTGATGTCAGCAGCAAGCTGCTTCATTTCAAAGGTTCCCGATATGGTCTTTGGTAAAACCCACAATGATCGGGTTTGGACCATTATGACCGATGACTTGATTGTATTCGTTGGCGGTCAAACTCAATCGGGTGCGAACTACCAACCAGCTTAAGGAGTGATGTTTGAGTTTACACCAAAAGACAATTGAAGGGCGTTTAGTAAGCTTTGGAAAGATTGGCGCGATAGATGGGTGGCGTTTATTGCATCAACTTACAAAGAGTCTAAGCCCTGCTCTCGATGGCTTCATGACGAAAGATATAGGCGCGGCTTTGCATAAAAGCCTTAGTACTTTGTCGTCAGACGAGCTTTTAAATTTGATTCATGCATTGACGGCTGATGTTTTGGTCAATGGGAAAAAATTCTCCAATGAGGATATGGCTGACTACGGTTTTACTTTGTTAGTCGTGGTTGAGGCTGTGAAGTATAATTTTGGGGGTTTTTTTTCTCCGTTGACGGAGGGTCTACTAGATTCAAAAAGCGAGGAAGCAGCGAAAGCTTAGAATCTTATGGGATATACTCCCACAAAGTAGATCTATACCTATATAGGCCAGTCCTCGCTGGCCTTTGTAGTTTTATGGATTTGAGGTCTTTGTCGTTAGAGGATTTGATGGATATGCACGAAGTTTTGGACATCAAGGAACATATTGAAGAGATGCATCGGGAGGCTTTGAAAAATGGCTGAAACGCTCAAAGAGTTGGCGATAGAAATAAATGTAAAAGGTGCTCAGCAAGCAAAAGCCTCTATTGATGGCGTCAATACTTCATTCAATCGAATTGCTTTAAATGCATCAAAAGGCGCTCAAAAAATAAATTCATTTTTTGGCGGAGTAGCAAAAACCGCTCTAGGCTTTGTTGGTGCTACAGGCATAAATAAAGCAATAGATGTTTTTGCGAACACCTTTTTTGATATGTTCCGCGAGGCTGGAGAGGGTGAGCAAGTATTCATGGATTTGGATGAGGCTATTAAAAGAGCTGGCATGTCCTTTTCCGAAACTAAAAAGGAACTTGTAGATTTTGCCGACGAAATGGCAAAAGGTACTCAGTTTACAGATGACCAAATAATAGCTGCAGAATCTTTGGCCATCAGCCTTGGTATGAGTGTTGAGGAAATAAAAAAATATTTCAATACAGCTGCCGATTTGGCTGCAGCGAAAGGTTCATCCCTTTCCGATGCTCTTATTGGCATCAACAAATCTCTCGCAGGTAACGCAGCGAGCCTTCAAAAAATATATCCAGACATGAAGGAATTTACTGAAGAGCAGCTGAAGGCTGGAGCTGCAGTAGATTTTTTAAATGAACGGTTTGGCGGCAAGAGAATGATCGCCATGAGAGGCTTCAACGGTGCGATACTTCAGCTTCAAAAATCATGGGGTGATTTTTTAGAGGGGCTTGGCACGCCTTTTCTTGGTCCGGTCGGAGCATCTCTTCGACAGATATCTGACTTTTTAGATTCTAAAAATGCTGAAGCTTGGGGAAAAGCGCTATTAGACATGGTCGTGGACTTTGGAGCTTATGTATATCACCTCTACAATTTAATCACCGGAGAGATATCCTTTGCCCAGAGCGTTTTTAAAAAATGGTGGGATGAATTTATTGATTTTCTTCCTGGAAGTTTAAGCGATGCAATAAATAAATCTTTTGAACTTGTCATGGGTACAGCAAGTTATAAAGCTTTATTAGCTGATATGGGTGCAAAAGCTGGAGAGGGAATAGCTGAGGCTATGACGAGAAAAATACTTGAAATACCAGGAAAGATACTAAACTCACTGAATCCTTTTTATAAAGAACCAGAGGACAAGAAGGGGGCTTTTAATATGATCCCATCGTCAAGCGATAGTATTTATGGGAGCATGTTCAATACACCTACAGGCGGTTCGTCGATGAGTATAAATCAAGACGTAAAGATATATTCTACAGGAGAGAGTGCACAAGCTCTGCAAAGATCGCTTAAGGCTACACTGCCTCTCTACAAAACCAGTATGCTCGCTTGAGGTAAACGATGGCACTTCAAACACTCGACAGATTAGGATCGGTTGGCCGTTCCATTATTGTTGGCGAATCGCCTAGCAAAAAATCTTTTTCAATAACTCCTTTAAAGTATAACCCTACCGATGGATCTTTAGAGATAGAGATAAAAAAAGAGCTATTCCTAGACGCTACTGTCAATCAAGACGAGTCACATGCTGTGAGTGTGACAAATTACCCGTTGGAGAGCGGAGGATCTTTTGCAGAGCATGCCCAAGAGCTTGCGCTCACAATATCTGTAACGGGAATTATAAGCGATGCATCGTTATCCTATGTGGATACAGTTAGCTCACTACAGGGGAGTTTTTTAGGTCAATTAGTAGGCGCAGAAAGTAAATCTCAGAAAGCTTATACCAAATTGACTACATGGTCGAGCGCTGGTCAACCATTGTTTGTAAAAACGAAATATAAGAAAGAGGGGTTTTGGAAGTTATCGGGAGCCCAAAGAATAGCAATTCCTTTTGTAATAGAATCCATAAACTTCACTCGAAATAAAGATACTGGCGACGCTCTCAGTTTTTCGATGACACTAAGACAGATTAGATTGATTTCTCCAAAAAAAGACCTTGTCTCATTTCAAAAGATTGCTGTCCCCGACAAAGGCTCGGCTGGTCCTAATGATTCTTTGAAAGCCGATGAAGCTCAAAAAAACAATAAATCTCTATTGGATATGATCAAAGAAAGAGAACTAAAACTAAGAAATAAGGGTTAGTAAATGAAACTTCTTAGTGTTGATATACCAATAAATCAGGAACCCTATTATCAAGTGCAGGTCTATTGCGACAAACAGAGATACAATCTCAGGTTCCATTGGAACAAACGCAATGAGATGTGGAAAATGGATCTTTTCGACAAAGATATGACGCCTAGACTTTACAATTTACCATGTCTTATTGGTAACGATGGGATGATTGGGCGATTCGTTATTGAGGATATATTTCCAGTCGGAGACATCGTTATTTTGGACTCTAATGGAATTGATGAGGATCCTAACTTTGAGAATTTTGGCAAAAACATAAGTCCTTTTTATTTGAGCTATGCCGATGAAATACCTCAATAGAACATATAAGCTAGATTTTCTAAGAGAAGGTGAAAAGTCCCTCACATGGGAACAAACTTCTGACGCTATCGGTTTATGTATTGAATTTAAAACCACGAATACCCTCACTAAAGAAGATAACACTTCAGAAATAAAGATCCATAATCTTTCCCCCAATTCAATTGCTGCCATCATGAAGGGTGGAGCAATTATCTTGTCATGTGGATATGCAGGCAGGAATCAAATTGTCATCTCTGGAGCGATAGCCTCAAGCTCAGTTGACTATTCAGACAACAAGAAATCAATTTTAAATCTTTCCATATCAAGCAAGCTCCCCGTAAAGCTTTCAAAAGAAGACGAGTTTATGACGCTTGAGCTTGGGCCTAATGCCAACAGCAATGCTATTGTTAAAAAGATTTTTGATTATATCTCCGAGAACTTTAAAAACATCAAGATTGATAAGCAGTGGAGAATCAAGCCTATAGATCGAAGAGTATACAAGTCAGGCATAAACACTTTTGGATCTTGCTGGAATCTTCTTAATACTTACGCGCTCGATGCTGGCTATCAATACTATATAGAAAATAGCGTTGTATATTTAAGAGAGCTTGAGGGCGTCAACTATATGCCTGCAGTTGAGGTCAATGAGACTACAGGTCTTATTGGTTACATCAAACAAACCGGAGAAGTTGACGAGAATAAAGAGCAAAAGATCGGAGTTGAGTTTCAAACAATATTAAATCCATCTTTTACTCTGTCTGGCGGTGTTAAATTAAGTTCCTCAAAAGATCCGAGCATAAATGGCGAATATATTGTCAATGCATTATCTCACGAAGGAAATAGTCACGAGGGTAATTGGATTACATCGGTGAAAGCGAGGAAACAATAATGTCAGAAATAAACCTTGTGGATGTTCTTCAGGCAGCGATAGAATATAATATTGCAAATTTGCATACCTCTATTCCAGGATTTGTTACAAACATAAATCCTGTCGCTGGAACTGTAGATGTTCAACCATCCATCAAAAAGCTGTTCTCCAATAATGTGACAAAAAACCTTCCAATTATAAGAGACGTGCCCTTAGTTTATCCATGCTCTTCGACCAACGGCCTAGTATTTAAAATAAATAAGGGCGATGGAGTGCTTTTGGTTTTTTCGGAAAGGAGCATAGAGAATTGGAAACAAGGGGATACTCTTGAAAAACCATCGTCTATCAGAAAGCATGATATTTCGGATGCTTTTGCTATTCCTTGCATCTTTCCAAAAAAGCAGAGAGCTAACAAAAAGAATTTCAATCCTAAAGATGGTACAGTTTTAAATGGTAACAAGTTATTTATTGGGGACACTTCAGCAACTAAGGTTGGTGCGACAATGATGGTCAATGTAGATCTTGTGGCGATATTGAATGGAACCTTGAATTTTCTCTTGCAGGTTTTTCCTCCTACTTCTGCACCTCCTACTCCTGCAGGAGCCACGGCAATTCAAGATTCTACTGGAACTGTCTGTACTGCTACTACTTTAATTCCTTTTGCAAAGGATTTACAAGAATACCAGAAAGCTCTCCAAAAACTAATTTTAGAACCAGGGACTTAAAATGGCTGATTTATATATGTCAGATTTAAATTACGATATAGAACTAAGTAGCGGTGATTTAGTTTTCACCTCGGATAAAGGTTTTGGAGAGACGGTTAAGGCTCGTCTTGTGAGTTTTTTTAAAACATTTCTAGGGGAGTGGTTTTTAGACAATAAAAAATCACCAACGTGGGGCATGCCTTACTTTCAACAGATCCTTGGTGAAAAGCCAAAAGCTGACGAATTAGATAATATCTTCAGGACGACGATACAGACTACTGATGGGATTGACTTGGTCGAGTCTTTGTCATTTAGTTTGAGTCAGAGAGAATTGACGGTATCATTTTCTGCTATTTGTACTGATGGGAGTAAGATCGAAGATATTATTGCGATCAATGTAGGAGGCTCTTAACAATGGCAGGATTGACACCAAGCGGCTTTGTTCCACCAACGCAAGATGAAATCAAACAGACAATCATAGACGCTCTGAAGGCAAATGTGAGCGCATCCATTGATGTGAATCCAAAGAGCAGGGTAGGTCAATTCATCAAGGTAGTATCGAGTGAGCTATCCTCGATTTGGACGGCTTTGTCTGATGTCTATATGTCACAATTTCCTGATACGTCTTATGGTGTCTCTTTGGATAACATAGGGACGATAACGAACACCCCGAGGATTTTTGGGAGCTATGGCAGCGTCAAGCTTTTCTTTGGCGCTATTGACGGAATTACGATTCCATCAGAGTCTATTGTGAGTCATATTGATGGATATGAACTTATCACCAAACAAGATGTAACTGTAAATCAGCAATCGTGGCTTGTTACTTGTGAGAAAACCCCAACTCAAGGTTGGTTTGATGCCAGTATTTATGTGAACGGCCTTGAGCGTCTGATGTGGTTTTCTGTTTACCCCACTGATTCAGTCATTCAAATCAAAAACAAAATCATTGCGGCCTCAAGACCTGCTGCTATCATTTTAGAATTGGAAACCGTTAGTGTGACTGGAGTCTTTAGAGGGAGCGCGAAACTTGCTCAATCTCACCTATTCAAAATAGGCGATATTGTAACAATAAGAAATGTTGCTGGCGTTCCAGATAGTGGTTGGCAAAATTATGAGGGCGATTGGACCGTCACAGGGTATGAGTCCTATACCCAATTTTACTTCAATAAAACTACTTATAGTAATCCTGTCGAAGCAACTGGTCTAATTCAAGCAAGGGCTACTTTAAAAAATCCATATCTAACAAGTTCAGACTTTGATGTTACTGGAAGCTTGGGGGAAAATGGTTCTTTTCATATTCATTTTTTAGATGATCCAGCCGTCACAGGTTGGACTTATTCCCTCTATACAGTAAATTCCAACCTCTATACCGAAATAGAATTTGTCAACACCTTGGTGGCAGCAAGCCACAAAGATCCTGTCGATGCAAATGGACAAGAACTTTTAGACCAAGATTTCCTACCAAACACAGTCACAAAATTACTTTTTGTCCCGAGAGATGTTCTAAGCGTAACAAATATTTTTGCAGGCGATCCAGCAAAAGCACGCGAATCTGATGCTGATTACAGGGTAAGGCTCGAAGGCTCAAAGGTAAATCAAAACCAGAGCAATATAAAAAGCATTGTCGAGACTTTAAAAAATCTCCAGGGCGTTACATTCGCATCAATTAGAGAAAACCCGTTATCGGTTACAAGTCCCGAGGGATTGCCTCCACATTCCTACGAGGTTTTTGTTGATGGTGGGTTCAACGATGAGATAGCCCAAGCTATTTTAAATTTAAAGCCTGCAGGTGTTCAAATTGTATCCTTAGCTGCAGGTGTTTTAAAGAGAACTGGCCAAGCAACAGACTGGAACGGGCAAAGTGTTAGCGTTGATTTTACTCAGTTTGAGCGTGTTGAAATAATTGTTGAGGTGACAGGAACCAAGTCCCAAGGTTTCCCAGCGGACGGTGTTGAGACTATTCGTCAAGCTATTGCTGAATATATAAACACACGCAACATTGGCGAGATATTCTATAGCCATAAACTTTATGGACCAATCAATGATTCTGTCCCTGGCATGATTAAAACCATGACCATCAAAGCTGCTGTGCTAGGTCAAACTCTCGCAGAAAATGCAATAATAGATCCGACAGCTTTAAAACACGTTTACTGCAATGCTAACATCCCATCAAACATTGTTGTGACTCTCACTTGAGGCGCTTATGGCTGGATTGACTGCAGAAGGATTCATTACCACGACTACAGAGGAACAGCGTATTGCTTTGGCAAATGCTCTTCGTGCGAACTTAGGTCAAGACATAGATACAAATCCATCGAGCCGTATCGGTCAATTTATTGACATCATTGGATCAGAGCTTGAAAGTTTATGGCTCGGTGTGGAAGCGGTTTATGATAGCCAGTTTGTTGTGTCTGCTTCAGGCCAAGCTTTGGACAATATCGGGAGCGTTATAAACACGCCACGGAATCCAGGATCGGGTGGATTTGCTCAAGTCTATTTTGGAGGGCAACTTGGAACAGCTGTCCCGTCTGGAACATTAGTTTCTCATGTGAATGGCTTTGAATTAGCGACAAAAGAAGCGCGGAGTATAGTTGCTAATTCATGGTTAGCCCAAACCGATCTAATACCGACATCAGACAAAGCTGACTTTGATGTTCTCCATAACGGTGTGGTCAATAGTAGCCTTGAAATATATGCGACAGATACATCAGAAGAAATTAGAACAAAGGTTGCAGAATCCTCAAGATTGAAACTCAAAATCCATACTCTCGGCAGGGGCTACGGCATGGCAGCGGCTACCTGCATGCCAGGGGAAACTCATCCATTTAAAGACGGTGATGTTATAACTATAGTGGATAACGATGGTGGATTTTTTTCTGGAACACACCATATTTTAGTTGTCCCTGACAATACAGAGTTCGCATGGGATGACACAGGCGGTGCTATTCCTGCGCGAGAGGTATTTAATAGCTATGTTCTCGGACCAGCTCTAGCACAGGTTTCCGTGGCTGGCCAGTTCTCAATATCCGGCGGTATATGGGTAAAGTTTGTGCCTAACAATCCTGCTGATATATTCGGCTTCTCTCTAACCAATAATAATATGCTATCAGCTGCAACACAGACGACGATGAAAGTTGAGCAAGCAACCGATCAATCAGTCATTGCTGAAGGAACAAGCAGTCTCAATCAGAGCTTTGGTCCTCATACGATTATAAAACTTGTGTCATCCATTGGAGGCTTAGGCTCAGTCATAAACTTAGCGGCAGGAACTCCCGCTATTGGTAAAGAAACTGATGCTGAGTATAGGGCGAGGCTGCAAGGTGAATTTACAACCGGCAGATCATCTTCTATCTTTGGAATAAGCGATGCAATAAAAGCATTGTCAGGGGTTACATGGGTAGCGATTGTCGATAATCCGCTTTCAACGGCTGATGCTCAAGGCCGTCCAGCTCATTCGATGGAGCTATATGTCGAGGGAGGTGACGATAACACCATTGCGCAAAAGCTTTATGACCTACATCCGGCTGGAATTTCTATAGTTTCAACTGCTAGTGCAGGGCTTCAGCGATCAGGAATAATCGTTGATGTGAATGGTGATCCTAAAACAATTTATTTCTCTTCTGTCCAGCTGGTTGATATCAAAGTTGGAATCACTGGGACAAAGAATACTACTTTCCCTACTGATGGCTATGATCAAATAAAAAACGCTATAGTAAATTATGTAAATTCACTCGATATCGGAGAGACATTATATAGTCAGAATCTCTATGCTGTAGTCAACACTATCCCAGGTATATTGACTTTAAATATAACTGCAGCAAAACTTTCTGAATCTCTTACTCCTAATGCCATTATTGATCCAAGCTTTTTGAAAAAGCTGAAGGTAATTGCTAGCAATATAAACATAAGTTTAACGTGAGGTCATTATGGCAAAGGGCTTAACAATAGATTTGCATGATATAGAAAAGAAATTTTTATATCAATACAGCCAAGCTTCTCTATTTAAAAATTATGTTCGCTCTTTTGTTCAGTCAGCGATGACCAATATTGAAGCTGAGTTATTTCAACTTTATGCGCAAAGATCTTTGGACGTGGCCACTGGTCAGCAACTCATATCTTGGGCAAAATATCTTGGTGTAAATTATATCGGACTGACTGACGAACAGATTAGAGATCAATGTTATTGGAACGCAGCAGAGAATTTTGGGACAGGATCTTTGGCGGAAGCTGTCTCATTTTTTACAAAATGGTTTCGTGCTAACAGAGTAAAGATAGAAGAACTAGGAGGCGGAAATTTAAAACTCACTGTCATAGATGGAGAGCAAAGAGACACGAGTACCATAAAAAACTGGCCGTGCTTTCCTCCAGGCGTGGCGCAAATAAACGAGGTAGTCTATTCTGCACTTGGACCTGTCTTTGCATTCGATGAGGATCCTGACAATAACGGTTCTGGATACGGGATTGTGTCGAGAATAGGAACGGGAGACTTGTCGCCTCCGATTTACAGCTATCCACCTCCCACAGTAACAGGATCCGTTATCTGGATAGATTATCTTCTCCATATTGATATTCTTAATGTGAATTTGAATTTTAAAGTTGAGCTTTCAAAAGGTGCCGATCTTTTGTCATCTTTGAAAAGTTACTTTGCTACTCAACCATCGGATGAAATAGCTGGCGGCCTCATCTCTATTGTAGATCGGAATGGTACTGAGTGGGAATTCATGTGCAAACAGGCATTTTCGGCTCAACCAACTCTGGTCACAAAAGTTGATGATGTGGCGACAAGCATAGTTTCGATTAGATGCGTGGTAAACAACGTGAATTGGATTGATCTTAGAGTTAACGGAGTTTCAAGGCCATATGGGACTTTGAACGGTGTTAGCGGTATCCCTGCATTTTCTGCTTACCATGGTACTACCACTGATAGTACAATATTTGCGAATCAAAATACTAATGGGCTTGTCATTCAATACAATATTACTGAGCGTCCTGGAATCGGTGGACGTTGGTCTCTAAAAATTTAAAAAGGATATTTTATGGCTATAAAACCAACGGCATCGACGAAATGGGCAAATGATGGAGCAGCTTTAAAGCTATCTGTGACTCTTAAGCAAGAGAACCTTGGTTGGTCTACATCCACGGGCACTATATCGGGAACGCCTGAAAAGCCTCTGCTTCAGTATGAGAACGGTTGGCGGTGGGCTGTCTATCAGTGGATCAGTTATCTTGAAGCAAAAACCGATGAGCAAACTCCAGATCAGACAGGCAAGAGCGGCCTGTTTTTGCAATCTGTGAGCGGAACCCCAACATGGTCCTCGGTTTATCCAGCGATCACTGCCACGGATGTGACAAATAGGCATGTACTAGTTGCTTCCAGTGCCGATGCAACTCCTGATACTACGAACGTAGCATGGGGTTATCCTTGGAATGCTCCATCGGCATTGGCGTCACCCA
>Ga0129333_10007046_pt1 | contig 10644 bp, 5 predicted proteins | sample CPB6_08_DNA_FD_94474 | JGI IMG/M metagenome (GOLD analysis project Ga0129333, IMG submission 94474) | Freshwater to marine salinity gradient microbial communities from Chesapeake Bay, USA - CPBay_Sum_0.6_0.8_DNA | ecosystem: Environmental > Aquatic > Marine > Coastal | place: USA: Chesapeake Bay...
TACCCATTATGAATCGGTTTCTGGCCGGGCAGGATACGCTGACTTTTATAAGCGAGATATTCAGCTTAAACTCCTGGATCCCGTCGGCACCGTTGTCGAGCTCTGGGACATCAAGGGAGCATTCATTACGGACGCAAACTTCAATGAACTCACCTATGAAGATGGTGCGCCGGTTGAAATCGCCCTCACACTCCGCTTTGACAACTGCGTTTTGCAGTTCTAGGAGTATCAGGACAAATCGATTGCAAAAGCCTCTTCGGAGGCTTTTGTTCTTTAAAATCATTGAACAAGGTATCGATTGAGGAATATATGTTAGCTGTCTATGCCGCGTAGAACAGACATCAAAAAAATTTTATTGATCGGCTCAGGTCCCATTGTCATCGGTCAAGCTTGCGAATTTGATTATTCGGGCACCCAGGGAGCCAAGTCCCTCAAGTCCGAAGGATATGAAGTGGTTCTGGTAAATTCGAATCCGGCCACGATCATGACTGATCCGGAATTAGCCGATCGTACCTACGTTGAACCCCTGACGGTTCCTTCTCTTGAAGCCATAATCGAGAGGGAAAAACCTGATGCTCTCCTCCCGACCCTGGGAGGACAAACTGCCCTTAATCTCGCATTGTCATTAGATGACGCAGGAGTCTTAAAGCGTCATGGAGTTGAACTTATCGGGGCATCGAAAGTCGCAATTCGTAAAGCGGAAGACCGTGGCCTTTTCAAGGCGGCTTGTGATTCTCTCGGATTGTCGACACCAAAGAGTATGCATGCTCATACTCTCGAAGAAGCTCAGCTCGCAATAAAGGAAATAGGATTTCCAGCTATTTTACGACCATCTTTTACCCTCGGGGGCTCCGGCGGCGGCATCGCCTACTCGCCCGAAGAGTTCGACGAGAAGGTCGCTTGGGCGCTTTCGCAATCGCCCACGAGCGAAGTGCTGATCGAACAAAGCGTCATCGGCTGGAAGGAATACGAGCTCGAGGTCATCAGCGACTCAGCCGGCAATTTCTCGGTGATTTGCACCATCGAGAACATCGACGCCATGGGCGTACATACCGGTGACTCGGTTACGGTTGCACCCGCAATGACATTGACCGATCGTGAATTTCAACGTCTTCGAGATGCAGCTAAGGCTGTCATGCGAGAGATTGGTGTTGCCACTGGTGGGGCCAACGTTCAATTCGCCGTCAATCCAGCCAATGGTGATTTTGTTGTCATCGAAATGAATCCACGCGTTTCTAGGTCTTCTGCGCTCGCTTCGAAAGCGACCGGCTATCCAATAGCCAAGGTGGCTGCCAAACTGGCAATCGGTTACACTCTGGACGAAATTCGTAATGATATCACTGGGACTTCAGCAGCTTTCGAACCGACCATCGATTACGTGGTGGTGAAGTGGCCTCGATTTGCCTTCGAGAAATTCCCCGGCGCAGATGCGAAATTGGGTACGCAAATGAAGTCGGTGGGCGAGGTCATGTCTATTGGTCGCACTTTTTGTGAAGCCTTCCAAAAAGCAGCTCGTTCACTCGAGACGGGCCGAGATGGATTGTCCAGCCGTCTACAAGATCCTTCAACCAATTACGTCAAATTAGCCGAAGAGTTGACAAAAAATAAGACCTCAATCAAGGCAACTGATGCGACTTCTGTCAAAGAATCTTTGAAGACTTTGGTTTCTGTCCCTAATTCTGATCGACTTTTTCACGTTGCAGATTTGATGAGACTCGGGTCATCTGACGAAGAAATCAATCGTTTGAGTCATGTTGATCCGTGGTTTCTATCTCAAATTCGACGAATTGTGGACGCCGAGGTTGAGCTCAACGATCTTGACTTGAATGACTCAAAATATTCTTCGGTAATATTGGCTGCAAAACGTCTTGGGTTTAGCGATGCACAGATAGCCAAATTGGTCAAATCATCATCTCTTGATGAATTAGACGTAAGATCTTATAGGCTTAAACACAAGATTGTTCCAAGTTATTCTAGGGTCGATACCTGTGCAGCCGAGTTCGTTGCGCATACACCTTACATGTATTCGACCTACGAAAGCGTAAGTGATCCCGACACCGAAGACCCCAGAGAAAAAATCATCGTACTTGGTGGCGGTCCCAACCGAATCGGACAGGGCATCGAGTTCGACTACTGCTGCGTCCATGCGACGATGGCGCTGAGGGAGCTCGGCTACGAGACCATCATGGTCAACTGCAACCCTGAGACCGTGTCCACCGATTACGACACGAGCGACCGCCTGTATTTCGAGCCTCTGACGCTCGAAGATGTCCTCTCGATTTGCGACGCAGAGGCTAAGCGGGGGACTCTTCGAGGCGTGATCGTGCAACTCGGCGGGCAAACCCCATTGAAACTAGCCAAGTCGCTAGCGAAATTGGGGATACCGATATTGGGTACCCCGGCAGACACTATTGATCGAGCAGAAGACAGAGAACGTTTCGACGATGTATTGACTAGCTTGGGCCTGAGACGTCCCAAGGGAACCATCGCCCATTCTGTCGAAGAAGCGATCGAAGTCTCTAAAACAATTGGTTTTCCATTGCTTGTTCGTCCAAGTTATGTTTTGGGCGGCCGCGCGATGATGATTGTTGCCGATCAAAGAGAGTTAATGGAGCATGTGGCAAAAGCAGTCGAGGTGGCGACGGAGGCGATGAAGGACTCACGGGGAGTAAAGCCCGTCGTGTTGCTTGATGAATTCTTGCGAGACGCCATTGAGGTTGATGTTGACTGTGTATGCGATGGTAATCAGGTGGTGATAGCTGGTGTGATGCAACATATCGAAGAAGCTGGCATACATTCTGGTGATTCGACGTCCGTGTTGCCACCTCATACTCTTCCTCGTGCTGTGATTGCCTCTATAAAAGAACAAACCAGAATGTTGGCTATGGAACTCGGAGTACGAGGTCTGATGAACGTTCAGTTTGCTGTCATCAATCAGGCTACATATATTCTTGAGGTTAATCCACGAGCATCTCGTACGGTTCCGTTCGTGTCGAAGTCTTTGGGCGTACCGTGGGCAAAGGTAGCTGCCAAGGTTATGGCCGGTCATACGCTGTCTTCACTCGATATACATGATGAATTTATACCACGACATGTTTCAGTCAAGGAATCGGTATTTCCTTTTGTGAAATTTCCTGGCGCCGATATTGAGCTTGGGCCTGAGATGCGGTCGACCGGGGAAGTCATGGGAATATCGACTACGTTTGATGATGCATTCGGTAGGGCAACCGTCTCAGCCGGTTCCTCCTTGCCGACCCGCGGATTCGTTTTGTTTAGCGTCAAAGATGAAGACAAACCAACGGCTATTGTCGTCGCTCGTAAATTACAGCGCTTGGGATTTCACCTTGTTGCCACACCAGGAACTGCCGATACTTTTTCAAGAGTTGGACTGAAGGTAGACAAGGTGTCCAAGATGGGAGGGGATTATCCCAGTGTCCTGGACAGATTGACGTCGACCGATGAAGATGCTATTGTTATGGTTTTCAATACTGCTGGTGGAGTACAAGAAGCTCGTGATAGCTACGCGATGAGGAGACGAGCTCTCAATTCGGGCATTCCATATTTTACTACGATGTCGGCCGCGCTTGCCGTCGCTGATTCCATCGTCGACGAATATTCGCGTAAATCGGATAAGATTCAAGTGAAGTCTTTGCAGGAGTGGCACAGGGGAGTTTTCACCCGTGGGTCGAGGTGACACTCTAAAATTGGCAAGAAATAATTCGATAGTCTATAGGTTAGATTATTGCAGTTGTTCCACAAGCTGAGTTTACAACTCAGGGTTGATGTTTAATATATTCAAGATTGGAGAATCGATACATGGAAGATAGAGAACAGAAGAACGCAGTTTTTTCCCAGAATGCCTCACAGATCCCGGCCGGCGTAGATCCTCGGATGCCGAAGATATCGAACGTTGAAAAGGCTCGAGTCGACTTTGGTCTGGACATTCCACACGAGCTGGTTCCTCTACCTTCGAATGGAAAAGTGTATTCAGTCGAATCTTCCTTGCATGGTCAGGATTCCGTTGAGATTAGGGCGATGACCGCCCGTGAAGAAGACATTCTGACCAGTCAAGCCCTTCTAAAGAAAGGGACCGTTATTTCTGAGCTCATCAAGTCTTGCCTTGTAGATCGGTCAGTCAACGTCTTGGATCTTTTGAGTGGAGATAGAAATGCTCTCATGGTAGCTATCCGCGTGACTGGATATGGTCCAGAGTATAAAGCCGAGATCGAATGTTCTGAGTGCAGCGTCAAGACCCAGCGCGATTTTGATCTTGCGGCGTTAGGCATCAAACGTCTCGATGCCGAACCGGTCATTCCCGGGATGAATGTATTCGAGTTTAAGCTGCCATACACAGGTAAAGTGGTTCGCTTTAAGTTTATGACAGGTCGTGACGAGGAAGAGATCATGGCGACGTCGCAGAAGCAGAAGAAGCTTGGTATGTCGACTGACAATAACATCACTACTTCGTTGTTGTATACTATCCTTTCTATCGACGGTATCGAGGATCGAGCGAAGATCGCCAATTTCGTGAAGATGATGCCTGCTCGTGATTCGTTGGCCTTGCGGAATTACATGAAGGACAATGAGCCTGGAATCGACATGAAACAAGAGAGTTCTTGCAGCGCGTGTGGTCACACCGAGGAGGTCAGCATGCCACTCGGCGTTACGTTTCTTTGGCCTTCAGCCACAAGATAGAGAACAACTGATACTTGAACCTGCGTTTCTCTTGATGTATTATGGGGGTTTTACGTGGAGAGAAACGCAGATTATGCCTGTCATTTATAAACGTTGGTTCATTGAGCGTATCAATAGAGAGTTGACTCGAACAAGTGAGTCCGGTCAGACGCAGAGTCGTGCCGCTCACCAAAATTCTCCCGAAGCTCGACAGATGATGGGCATGAATCGTGATCATGTTCCATCCAGACTAAGAAGATTCACCTAATTTGGTTGATTTTCTTTTTTTCAAGTTATTTAGAGCGACAGGAGAATCAGATGACAATTCCTGAAAAGAAGAATTTAAACAATGAATCGAATCGAGATGGCTTGGCCAGAAAATTGTTGCTCACTTCGTTGGGTGCCTGGTTTTTGGGAAAAGAAGTCGATGTCAAGTTGCACGGGTCGCAGAATGAAATCAAGATCATTTCCAATGCCTTGTTGGCTTCGAAGGGTCTGCATGAAGAACTCAATAGTTCCGAGGTGACCGTCGAGTCTGCGATGGAAAAACTACGCTCCAAAAAGATCGCAGCCGAAGAATTTGAAAAAACCTTTGGCGTATCTTGGCCGTTGTGATGGTAGATCGAAATGGCTAATAATCCCGTCGATCCTAGCGGCAAGAGCGCCGACGTAGCCGTAAAGATGAAAGAGGCTTTACAGGCTGCAGAAATTTCTGCCAATAATTTAAAATCTTCTTTCGATCAACAACTCAAAATAGTTACGCAACTTCGTAATGTGATGGCTGAAGTCGCCAGCATCATGAGTTCTTCCAGCAAGGAAGCTGTACAGCAAGGTAGCATACTTTCTGAAGACACGTGGAAAAAAGTCGAGAAGAAGATCAATGATACGTCTTCGGCTCAGAAAAAATACAATGGAATCGCCGAGAAGACCGCCAGGGTCCTCAAGGCAGGAGTTTCAGCAGCCGCCAACGTTGCCGTTGCCGCAATCGAAGGTTTAGAAAAGGGATTTAGTAACTTATACAGCATAAGCAAGTCCGTCATGGGTATTTTAGGCGGCACTGTAAAAAGCTTATTTTCTTTTGGTAAAGCCCTGGTCCTGGCGCCATTTAGGGCGATTGATTACTTGTTTAATCTATCGAAAAAAGCTTCCGATACTTCTCTTGCAACAGCCATTGAAAACGTTAGAGAACAATTCGGCTCCCTAAAGTCCGAATCCTCTCGAACGGTCATCGACGTCGCGAAAGGCATGGGAAAGCTTAATGACACCGGAGTCTCTGCTTATCGAATATTCGGAACCGTAGCCCAGCGCGTTGAGGCCGTTAATAAGATGGCCACCGCTATGGGCGCTACATTTCAGGTTTTTGGAAAAGAAATAATGGCCAATGGTGAAGCCATTATGCGTTATAACAAGGGACTAGGAATCACCGACGAGCAAATGGCATTCATCGCTTCAACGGCGATGAGAATGGGCAAAGACATCGCGCAAGTCCAAAACGAGATGACAAAACAAGCCTTGGGCATGTCCAAGGCATTTGGCGTCAACGCCAAGGTCATATCGAGAGATATGGCGAAGGCGATGCAAGACCTCGCACACTTCGGTCATCTCTCAACCAAAGAGATCGCCGTCGCGGCCACATTTGCCAATAAGTTGGGCGTTTCTGTCGACAAGTTGACAGGCATCCTCGACGCCACCAAGACCTTCGACAATACAGCTGAGCAAGTTTCAAAATTGAATGAACAATTCAATTTGAATTTAGACGCCCAGGAAATAATGCTTGAAGAGAATCCTGCAGCCGCCCTCGCAAAAATACAAGGTGCATTTGCTGCGGCAGGTCACGATGTCTCTAAGATGAATCGATTTCAAAGAGAACTCATCAAGTCGACTGGCTTTATGTCAGATGAACTTCTGAATGCTTCGTTGTCCACGAAGGGAATGGGAGTTTCTTTCGACAAGGTAAGCAAACAAGGCGACAAGAACGAACAAAAGGTCATGTCGCAGACCGAGGCCATGAAAGAACTCGCCGATTCCATGAAGAGAATAGTCCAGGCGGGACAAACCACCAAAGGTGGCATCCTCGATCATATCATCGAAGGATTCACGAGGGGCATCGAATCCGCGCCAGAGTTCATACGACTAATGGAGAACATGAATCGAATTCTCGTTTCCGCTCTAGAATTCGGAGTGAAACTTGGTAAAGATTTTGTTGAGTTCTTTCCAGGCGTTAAAGATATGATAGGCGGCCTGGCGGACATATTCGATCCTCAAAGATATCAAAATATGTTTAATGGTGTTTTGAAAGCTTTCGACGTCTTCAAGGCCGGTGGCAGCGGAAAAATGGAAGACTTCATGGCGAGGCTTGAAGTAATTTTTGACGAATTCTTCAAGGCCGGCTCGCCTGGCATGAACAGAATGATCAAAGGAATACAAGCATTTGGTGGAGCTATTATTGCTGGTGTCTCTAAGCTAATTGTTTGGGTCACCGACGAATTGGCTAAGGCGTTGCCCAAGATGTTTGAATTCCTGTTAAATCCCAAGATGGCCTTGAAAAAACCCGATGCTGGTCCTTGGGCAAAAATGCTTGCTCCTCTTGGCGATGCTATAATGCGTGCGATTGATACGTTGGGACCGATACTTGAAAAGGGATTTACTGCCTTATGGGACAAATACTGGCCTAAAATACAGAAATGGCTTGAAACAACTTGGCCCAAAGTCGCTCCTGTGATAGCGGGCATTCTTTTCGGTCCCGCTGTCATAAATGTTCTAATTACGGCGGCTGGTCCTATGTTGCTTAGCGCTTTAGGCAACGTTTTTAAATTTGCGTTTAAGGGACTTGGCAAAGGCATTTCTAGTCTTTTCTCGATGATTGGTCCACCTATAGCTGAATTTTTTGGTAGCGTGGGTTCTACTTTTATGAGCGGGGCTGGGAAATTAGCTACCAAAATTGGTCCACAATTCTTAAAGGCGCTGCCGTTTGTTGGAGCCGCCGTCATGATCGCCGACGCGGGAATCAATGTCAGCAAGGCTATCAAAGAATTTAGCGGCACTTTGGAAAAACAAGGGTTTGAACCCGCTACCGCCAAAATAGCAGCTGGTACCACTGGTCTCATCAACACCTTGACTTTGGGTCTTTTGCCTAAAGATCTTCAGCAACAGATCGCTACGGCGGTCGCTGAGATGGCAGATAAACTTTTCAAGACGCTGGAGAAATTTTTCGGTGAATCTTTCGTCAAGGACGCCAAGAGATATTTTAGCGGACTGTTTGATGTTTTCGGCGGTATCGGTGACCTGTTGATGTCTATCTTCAAGGGTGATGAAGCCGGCATTGAGGCGTCTTTAATTAAAATTGGTAAGGGTTTGTGGGACATGATGGTCACCAACTTCACGATGTCCATCAAGATACTTTTGACATTACCAACTATAATTTGGGAATATTTGAGTAAAGCTCTTGGTTGGGTTTTTGACAAGGTGGGAGAATGGTTCCTAAGTCTTAAAGATCTTCCTATTTTGGGGCCCATTTTTGAATTATTCGGAAAAGTGTTCAAAGACATTGGAAGTGTATTCAAAGACCTTGGAGACATCTTCAAGAATTTGCGAGAAATGATAAAAAAGATCGACGTCATGAAGATCTTTACTGACATCTGGAATTATCTTAGTTCCAAGATCATGCCGATCCTCAAGTCTTTGGAAGAGTTTTTTATTAGTTTAGGACGATCGATTGCAGATTTTTCTAAAGCTCTTTGGGGTGCTATCACTGCCGTTGGTTCCGCCATAGCCGACGCGTTTACAACGATAGGGAAATTTTTTGCAGATATTGGAAAATGGCTCTGGGATAAATTGAGCCCAATTGCGACAGAAATAACAAGGTTCTTTTCCGAGAGGGCGTACGCTATTTGGGATATCCTTACGACTCCATTCAAGTCAATAGTGAAATTTTTTAAAGACTTGTTCGATGGTGGCGTTATGGAAGCTTTCACCAATCTTGGAAATAACATAAAGTCATTTGGACTAAAAGTGTTTGATTTCCTGACTTGGCCAATTAGAAAAGCCTGGGAAGTAATAAAGAGCGTTTTCAATTGGGACACGATGAAAGAAGTTTTCTTCAACGTCGTTGCTGGAATCAAAGAAGCCTTGGGCAAGATTGCTGATTTCGGTCCATTCAAGGCTTTGATCTCGGTTGCAAAAAAAGTTTTTAAGATAGAATCTCCATCTAAGGTGTTTGCCGAAATTGGAGAACACGTTCACGATGGATTTATGAGTTCCGTCGAAAAAATTCCGAAGAGCACTCAAGAAACGTTTAAAGAAGCAAATACTGTCGCGTCCAAAGAAATTAAGTCTGTGGCTGCTCAAGCGACCACGCCCGTTGCAACAATCACAGGAAGCTTATCTTCTCCTAAATCTACTATTGGAGCCATTGATGAAGCTGATCAAATTATTAAAAAGCTAAATGAGGTTAAAGAAGCTACTGAAAAAAAGAACCTAGTCGATACGTTGAATACAATTACCAATAATTTGTATAAACTAACCAACGCTGGTGGTGGTCAACGACCACTTCAAGACTTGATGGGATCGATTAAGTCAATTAGTCTTGTAGCAACACCTGCTGAGTGGAAAGAAGCGATTGGTTCTTTGAAGTTAATTGGAACAGCAATTCATGAAATTATTGAATTAAATAATCAATTTTCTAATACAAGTTTGGAGTCCTTTATTAAAATTTCGACCAACGTCGGCAAACTCGCAACCGCCGAAGCTACTCGTCAAGTCACAACGTCGATTAAGGCGGTCACCGAAATGGTGAAGACTATACAACAACTTGACGACGCGCTCTCCAAACTTCCGACCGTCAACATGGAGGCGAAGCTGGAAAAACTTGCTGCGTCTTCTGGTTTGGGGGCGGGTGGAGTCTATACAGTCAAGAGCAGGGAAGTCGTGATGAACTTCGACATCAAGATCACTATGGACGCTGGTAAACTTGAAGAAGTCATGATCTTTAGAAAAGAATCCATCATTCGTGACCGCTTGAACTACGCTCTCGGAGACGGTTCCGGAGCCAACCAGGTCGCTAACAATATTTCTCTCAGGTTGAACGATAGACGTCCAACCCCCATAGCGAGCAATGTAGATTAATGGTCATGAAAAAAGAAGAACTATTACACGAACTAAGGGAACACGAATCCTTCAAAGAAATACTGTCTAACATCGCGAATGAGAACGAAAGGCGTCTAATAAAAGCCCATACCGAAAACTTCATATTGCAATTCCATAAGGAAGTGCTGGACCCTCTCCAAAAAATTATTGAAAATAATCCGGATGTATTACAAAAATATTTTTCGGAATTTGAATCCGAACTAATTAACAGCGGCAGCATGAACAAGTGAAAGACGAAGACCATGGCCGATCCTAAGAAAATTGACACAGGCACGGGCGGATTTCCGATAGACGGAACTCAATACTCGTACGATGTCGGCGAAGAAAACGAATCATATTGGAACCAGGGTCGTCAATGGTCTTCTGGAGATGTAACTGTCGATCAAACTTCTAAAGACATTTCTACGGTCGTAAAGAAAACTCTTGCTTCGTATTTGAGCAACACGACTCTCGGAAAAACGCCTTCGTCTCCGTCGCCCGTCCAAAACAAATATCCAATCCAACATTCATCTGGAACCGATGTCAAGAATATAGGCCTGTCCGACAAGGAAGGATACGCATCACCGCTTTCGCCTATTGATCCAACACAACCAGCCTACGAGAATTCTTTAAAGCCCGGCGATGGGCGTTCTGCGAATGTCAATCTTCTCCGGGGTAGAGAAAAACCGAACGATCAAAGAAAGTCGGACGGCAACACGCTCTTGAAAGATTTCTTGCCATCCAACTCAAAGAGTCCGGCTCGAGCTGATGGTGGTGGGTTCAATCCACCCGTGAGCTCTGTCGACTCTTCGAAGGGGCAAGGGCCGATAAACGATTATTACGGCA
>Ga0129333_10007047_pt1 | contig 10643 bp, 9 predicted proteins | sample CPB6_08_DNA_FD_94474 | JGI IMG/M metagenome (GOLD analysis project Ga0129333, IMG submission 94474) | Freshwater to marine salinity gradient microbial communities from Chesapeake Bay, USA - CPBay_Sum_0.6_0.8_DNA | ecosystem: Environmental > Aquatic > Marine > Coastal | place: USA: Chesapeake Bay...
ACAAATAAATAAACACTATATAATTAACAGACACGGAGACAATTATGTTTAATCAACCTTTACTCTTTATCGACAGTGTGCAAAATGCCAAGAGGCAATTTGTAGAAAAATATGTTCGTCATCCAGACATCAAAGCAGATATGATTATCTACATTGACGCTCAAAGTAAATTTTTACACAGTGCTATAGAAGCCACAAGCAATATTATATCAACATGTGGCAGAGAAATACTCCATACAAAAGTAGAAAAATTACTAAATCCTTTTAGTATTGATTGGTTCAAGGCAGGTTGGGATGCCTGGTCTGCACAAAGTCGTGCTGCTCAAAATACCTAACATAAGACATACACACATAAGGAGATAAAAATGTCTAATTTACCAGAAATGAAATTACCTGAAGTAAAATTTAATAAGAACGGATATGAAATCCGCACAGATATTCTACACCTAGCCAAAGACCTAGTAGCTCAAGAATACACCTATAAATATCAAGGTTGGGAAATGAGCGCCAAACGTGATGACAAGACTGGACAGATTGTTACATCAGTTGGCATGCCTGAGTTTCCAGGACTCGATAAAGTTCTTGAAACTGCTGAAAAAATGTATGCATTTGTTAACGCAGCAGGCGGTAGAAAATAATCCACACTGCATAGCAGTTTTACATTATATGTTACGACAAAGGGCTCTTCGGAGCCCTTTTAATTTGACTTTTCCGTATATTCGGCTCTTGACCATCCTAGTAGAAACTTAGCCTTCCAATTGTTTTGTTCGAAGCCTTTTAAGTTTTGCCAACTATTTTTATTATCTAATACTCGTCTACCTGCATCTATCCAGTCGGTATGTCTAAGTTTATATTCAAAGGCCAGCATCTTATTAATAAAATTGTAGTAGTCATAGTCGTCATACTCTATATGTAAGACTTCAAATACATTTCCTTCATCATCCATCGTGTCTAAAGCAAAGTCAAAACCCCACTTAGTTTTAGTATTAATTAATAGTGTAGCCTGAGGAATAATTTTACTTAAATTCTTTAATTGACTTAGCGCATCGTCTTCGTATCTACATCTATGTAGAATAAGACAATGATCTATAATTATTGATTTATTATCTGATATAAACCAATTCTGTTGGAAACAAGTGTGGTTTAAGCAGCTATTTAATGGGTAATTCATTTTATTATAATAAAGTTGTTCAGCCTTGTTTAGCTCAAAGCCATCTTTATCATAATATAAAAAATCGTCTAATTCATAACGATTAATTGCTTTGTAACAGACAGGGTGACTTAAGGTTTGAACATCTAACCTTTTTAGCATTATCCAATCCAAATTTGAGGTATATCAGTTGATCCTCCACCACCGCCACCTGCTATCACATAAATTTCGCCACTGGTTCCATTTATGGCAAGCTGCCCTTCTGTATTATCAAATTCTTGCAGTAGGAAAGTATAGTGTTGACTAAAGGTCTGTGATCCAAAAATAAGACCGCCTGAACTTATTTCTGGAATAACAGGAAATACGCCTCCTAATGGAGGTCCAACTATCTCTAGTTGACCTGTATCTAATAAATTTAGCTTTATAAAGTTATTAGTTGTGCCCTCAATAAAGAAATCAGTCTGGTGTATACCTTCAAAATAAGACTTATTACTGTATTCAGTAGCATCATAGACTAATGCTGTAGATTCTGTAGAACTTAAGGTTATAGTGTGGACTGAATCTACGTTTACAGTAATATTAAAAAAGCTAGTTTCAACCAAGCTATCATATATTGGACTTTGTATATTAAAGGAAGTAGCAGATATTAACAGTTCGCCTACTACAGCTTCGCGATAAGTGTTTACACCTACTGTTTCTGCGATCGCAGTTACGCCTATTGCCTCTGCACCAAATAACATTTTTTATCCGAATATAATAGAATTAACTAAAACTTCATCACTAATTTGTCTAATGCTAATTGCATTTAAACTAATAAAAATTACCTTAAATTCTCCAGTCCAGTTTACAGGTTGTCCATTGTTAGAACTAGCCTGTATTTCAACTCTAGTTATTGTATTAGTAAACTGATTATATCTGCCTAGTCCAGTTTCCCACTTAGGTCCGCCTATTTCGTTTACAGCATAGTCAAACAGATCACCGTCTACGCAGACACTACCAAAAGTCAAAAATCCTGTAGCAGCCCCATCTAGACTGTAATTTCCAGTCCCAGTGCTATTAGAACTTTCTTTTACCCTGTCAAGGATAACTTTTTCCGATAAACTTGCCATTATGGATTATTTAATGAAAGAGTTAGTGTAATTCTTATCTCGTCGCCGTTATTAATTACAGTAATTGGTGCGTTAGCAAATCTATTTGCAAACATAAGTTGTCCGGAAGTTGCTTGAACTACATAATAACCGTGTATAGATCCAGCAGCTCCAGTAAATGTAAATGTTATTTGAGGAAAGGCTGCTGTGCTAGGATCACCGGGGGTATAAACAAAGTCACCAGGGTTTAATGTCACTGCTGCATATCCGAATCCGCTAACCTGCGTATAATCAGCAGTAACGTCTGTTTTAGCTGGAACTTTATTATTAGAGTATAAACGAAGTTCGAGGGTTTCTGGGGCTAAATTATTTAAAATATTTTTTAGCGCAATTAATTCACCAGAATTTGTAAAAACGATTGCCATGTTATTTTACCTTTACTTTTTATATATTTATTAGATATACCTTTTGCTAAACTCAATTAATGCCGCGGTTGCATTTAACATGTTTACTTTTAATGTAACCATACCTCCATCTATAGTAGCTGAAAATGTTGCTAGAGATGAAGATGTTTCTATAACACCGTATTCTGAAATAAAAGCTGTTACGTTGTTATGTGTCACTAGTATTTCACTGGTTTGAAAGTTAGATCCTTGGGTAATACTTATAAGATACTTGGCACTACGATGACTACTAAAATTAAAGCTATCTACTGTGGTTAAAGAAGTAGAGGATACATTAACTGATCCAGTTTCTTCAATCGCTAAATTTGCTCCTGAGCTGGCTATTCCTTGAGCACTTATAAAATTATACTTAAACTCTACGCTCAATCCGTAACCAGGTTGACTATTACCTATATTAAAAACATCAACAGTTAAATAATCATCAACTGCCATGCTAATACTAACTACACTTTCTTCTTTAAGACTGGCCGCTAATACATTAAAGGTATGAACGGAATTACCGCTTTTTCTTATTCTTATCTGCACAAGGTCATCAGCTGCTCCTGCTAATCTCGCTATTATTTTACTAATAATCAATGCATACGGAGCATACCATCTTGTAGTTCCATTTTTTATTGTAAGATTTCCATCCTGATACATAAACACACTTTTTTCAGGAGTCCCAAAGATGATTTGTTTGTCAGGACTGGCAAACGGATCTGTGTTTATTGTAATGCCTGGTCCAGCAACAAACTCTACAGTATCTAAGCCATCAGCTACTAAATCGCTTTCCCCAGCCACCTTCCAAGTTTTGAAGGTGCTGTTCATCTGAATTTTAATTTCACCGTTGCCTAGATCTACAACATCAAACCCACTATCACTATCAAATCTTATGGTTGTTACATTATCTATCTCATTAGAAACTACGTTGAACCCGTCTATATTACTAACAGTTAGCCCTGCTTGATTTACGGTCCAATTAGCCTCTGCATTAGGCATAGAACCTGTGCTAGTATTTCTTATTTCACCTAAAAGCAGACTATACTTATAATACAATCCTCCGACTCTTACTGTTGCTCCAGCAGTATAACCTGTTTTTAAATATACAAGCATACCTTCTTCTAATCTTTGGCCAGTAATATCAGTCAACCTATCTCCTACGCTACCGCTAACAGTTCGTAGACTTCCTCGTAGTTCCGTGTCTAAAACAATAGGATGACTAGCAGTTGGACTAAAGGTTCCTGTCCATAAATTTCTTGTTAAACCACTATAATCACTGGCCATTATGCAATACTCACATATGTATTACCAGGCTGTAAAATAATACCATAAAGACTAAAAGCTTCTGCTGTGTATCCTCCTGGTAGAGAATCTGGCTGAAGATTAACCGAATTTGTAGTATAAGCCGTGTTTGTTAATAAACTAGCACTTGGGCCTGTTTGAAAACTGTTTGGCTGGCTGGCAGCAGTTCTTACTCCAAACCAAAATACCCTAGGACTAGCACTAGGATTATTAACAGTTGCAGAAAAAGTTTTAACCTGATCACCTAATACTGTAACTGCACTTTCATATCCTGATCCAAATACAATATCTGCGTTGGATGGGGGACTACCTGTGCTAGTTGTAAAAATCCAAAAACTCGGATATGTGAAAGAACTTGTCAAAGTTAAATCACTAGCATTAGCAGTAGCGGTATAGCTGGAACCTGTTACCGCTACCGGTCTAGTAAAAATTGTTGAAAGGTTAAGTGTTCTTGCTGTCCCTGTATTATCTTTATGAATAGGAGTAGTAAAATTAAATGTTCCTGACCCAGAAGAATTAGTAACAGTTCCTCCTGTTGGAGTTACTGTATGGCTAATATTTCCTGCATTAGTTATACCAGTTGTAGTAACTGTATAAGTTGTGCTGGCATAGGTTTGCAAAAATGTGTTTCCAGATAAGTTAGTCATACTTATACCATTAGCAGGTGTAGCCCAAGAAACAGAGATTGTAGAAGTTGATCCGTAAGAAACTGTCGATGACCCATTATAATATGAATATGAAACAGTGATATTTGCAGAGCCGCCTGTAATTCCTGAAGTTGAACTTGGTCTTATATAACTATCGCCATCTGTAGTAAAAACTTGTGTCCAATCAACTCCTCCAGCTGGTGTAGCACTTTTTGATCCTGCTACAAAAGTGTTTAAAGCACTGACAGATCCAGTTATAGCAGTTACATTTGCCACGTCATTAATATATTCCGACGTATAATCTGACGGGTTATCAATATTTACTGTAAATCCTGTGCAGGCTATATCCCAGTTGAGGTTAGTTCCCGGACTAGCTAAACTAGTAATCGCTGGAGTAAATGTAGCTAATGTAAGTCTTAGCAAATTATTATTAAACTCTGCAACTCTAACTGAATATGTGCTCCCAGACTCTTGATATCCAGTAAGTGTTCTATAACTTCCAGAGGTAGTAAAAACTAATGGATTAGCAGCTAAACTGTTAAGGCTAACTACCAAGTTACCTTCTGCATCAGCTGTTACGCTAATACCTCCAGATCCTGATACCTTTATTGTTTCTCCTCTAGTTATAGTTTTTTGTGAACTATCGTCACCTGCTATATTAAAGGTAAAATCTGATGGGAGATTTACTAAATCGTTGTAGTTATTGCTTATAGCAAGAATATTTTCTTGACCATCTTTCTCTGTTTTAAAAAATAACTTCCCGTCGTAGGTGTTTAAAGCTATTTCACCCAGAACAAGATCTCCATTACCTGGAGATCTTCCTGGGACTGTCGAACGTTTAAATTTAAATAGATTCGCCATTAAGTCTTAGAAAGTGCCGCCATCAAAATCGCCGTAAACTAAATCTGTTCCTGCTGAATTAACTTGTAAGAATTTTCCAGCAGCGCCCATAGTCAGTTTACTTAAACTACCGCCAACATTACCGTATAGTAAATCACCGCTCGCGTAACTATTAAATCCTGTTCCTCCGTAGCCAGATGCCACAGTTGTTCCTTGCCAAGTTCCAGTGCCAATGGTTCCGAGGGTCGTAATACTAGTTTGTCCAATATAAGTGCTAGCAATATCAACAGAATCTGCGTTAATTGTAATTCTATCTGTAGTGCCTCCAACATCTATAACACCATTAGCGTAGGTTAATCCATTGCCAGCTACTCCGCTCTTTAATTGCAAGGCGTCTCCGCTTATTTCTATGCCGCCTGTAGCAGATACAACTACATCTAATCGATTACCAGTTTTTGATAATGCATCTCCTGCTGTAATTTGTCCTGCACCACTAAACTGACTAAATGTAAGTGGATCTACGCCAACTGTTAGAGGATTATTGCTAGTAATTACAAACCCATTATCAGCATTTATATCGCCTTCTTCTACAAAGAAAAATACACCAGCAGTTACTTCGAATGGCTCATCGAAATCAGTTGCTCTTGTCCAAGCACCGTTAGCCACCACATATACGCCATTTTCACTAGCAGTGCTTTGGTCTTTAACTAAGACACGATCTCCTACTACTAAAGGAACATTGTCTATAGTTTGTGTATTACTACGTGTTATTGGACCTGTTGTGGCAGCTCTTACACTTTGCTTAACATCTAACCCGCTACGAGCAGCGTCCACATAGTCTTTAGTAGCAGCATCAGTTCCTTGTGTCGGAGTTCCTAGACTAGTTATCCTTGCACTATTGACGTCGATAGTTCCTGTTCCATTAGGATTAAGACTTATATTACCATTAGCATCTGTTGAGCTTATTTCATTACCATCTATACGTATATTATCAACATCTAATTGTTGTAGACCAGCAAGACTAAGATCAGTGCTGCCTAAATCTAAAACAGTAGTTCCTAGTGTAATGCTTTTTGCAGATACAGCTCCAGAAGTTAGCGTAAAATTGTTAGTATCAAAGCTGGCTATACCTTTAGTAGTTGTAGTAGCATCATTTATAGCTACATCACCAGAAGTAACAGTAAAGTAACTTGCAGCAAAGCTAGCAATACCTTTGTTTGCACTACTGGCATCTTCACCTTCTACTGTCATTGTTGTGCCAGTATGTGTGACATTAATGCCTTCACCTCCTAGCAATGAAACAGCATTTCCTGTAATTGTCATTCCACCACTATCGGTAGTAATAGTTTGAACTACATTTGCTTTAAGGCTTACAGCACCGCTACTTAAATCAAAGCCACTTGTGTTAAAACTTGCAATACCTTTAGTAGTGGTTGTTGCATCATTTATAGCAACATCACCTGTTGTTACAGTAAAATAACTTGCAGCAAAACTAGCTACACCTTTGTTCGCACTACTTGCATCTTCACCCGCAATTGTAATTGTTGTTCCTGCGTGAGTAACATCAATTCCTTCTCCTCCTAATACACTAACAGCATGACTTGCAATTGTTAATGCACCAGAGTCTGTGGTAATAGATTTTAAAACTGTATCTTCCAGTTCAACTGCGCCACTCGAGACATTAAAATCGTTGGCATCAAAACTAGCAATACCTTTAGTTGTAGTTGTAGCATTGTCTACACTAATGGTTAATGTGTTATTTGTTACAGCAGTTTGAACTGGATCAGTTCCTGTAAATGTAAATGTATCAGTTAGTAGGCTAACAGTGTCTGTTCCTGTATCACCAGCAATACTTATTGTTGTGCTGATTGTTTGAAAACTTAGCTGTCCGTTACCATCTGTGGTTAAAACTTGTCCATTAGTTCCATCTAATGTAGGAAAACTGTATTCATTATTAATTGTTAATATACCATTAACACTTGTATCAGCATCAATTATTACATCTTGATTACCAGTTGGATCAATGTAGATATTACCTGTGCCCGAGCTTATTGTATTGCCGCTAATCGTAATATTATTAGCAGTGAGTCCTGAAGCATTAATTGTTGTGACACTTGCTCCGGATGTAAAAGTAAATCCATTTGTAGATTCAACTGTAAACTCTGGTGCATTAAATGTTACATTTCCTGTAGCAAAGTCTACGCTGAAATAATCGCCTACTCTAAAATTACCGCTTTGGTCAACACTGTTATAATAAACTCGACCACCGTTGGCTTCAATAACTTCATCGGCCTGCACTACAGCACTTTTATCGTTTGTAAGGTCTGCTCCAGTTCCAATATAGGCAAAATTATGTGCCATTAATTGTATAAGCACATCATCGCCATCTGCTCTAACACCTTGATTACCATAAACGTTAGCACCTGATATAGCTCTCATCTCTGCTGCAAATTCTGCACGGTCGTATCTTACAATAGTAGTAGCAGTTGCTCCTGAAATACTACCGCTAATAGATACCGGCGTAAAATCTTTTCCTTCTAAGGAATTGTAAGATCCATCAATTAAAACAGTCACTCCGCCATTTTCAACACTGTCTACAGTAAAAGTTAAGTCAGTGCTATCACCGTAATCTACAGACACTACATCTCCTGTTTGAAAAGCGCCTGTTACTCCGCCAAAGGTTATTCTAGTTTTTCCATCACCGCCACGTCCTAAAGCACCTACCACGCCCTCTATAGCTAGATCCGCAAAATATGTAAAACAGTTAAGCCATTCTACCCTAGCTCCATTGGTCATCACCAATCCACGGCTATTAGGCACAATCATAGTAACTTCGTTGAATAACATAGCTGCTTCAAGGCTAGCGCGAGTTACTCTACTGCCGTCAACATAAGCACCACGTCCAGCATTATTACTTAAAAATCCATAAGGATCACTGCTATTTGCTCCAGAGCCTTTATTAAACACTGTAACTCTTTGGATGTAAGGACTACGTGATGCTACTGTTACTGTAGCAGCAGTGTTAAACCTAAATGCATAACCAGTATTTGCACCACTGTTATAGAACATGTCTTTAATAGTAAGTTCTTCAACAGTTGTTTCTCCGTTTAACAAGAAACAGTCTAGGTTATTGGTTCCAACTGTTGGAGTAATTGTCGTGCTACGAATTCCACTTCCTCTAACCTGCACTCCTGTTGGCACCGTTAATGGAAATACTTCTGTATATAGACCCGGAAGAATCTGAATAGTATCGCCACTTTGCGCCACACTTAATGCATGAACAATTGTGGCAAATGCAGTATTCATTCTACGACCATCATTAGTATTACTACCACTATCAGCACTAACAAACCAAGTATCCCCGTTATATGCTGTAAAGTTTTGACCGCCGATGATTACCTGACCAGTTCCATTTGGACTAATTTCTATATTGCCGTTGACACCTTCATTAATCTTGATAAAGCCACTATTAGTGCCTCCGTTTGTATTAAGAGTTAAGTCACCAGTTCCAGATGTAGTAAAAGTAAAGTCTGTATTTAGATCACCAGCAATTATAGTATCAGTTTGTAGATTTAAATTTCCTGTGCCGTTTGGAGCAATGGTGATATCTGAGTCTGTAGCTGAAGAACTAATAGTAGTGCTTGCGAGATCAAGACCACTGATTATAACATGTCCTGTGCCATTAGGACTAATTTCAATATTACCGTTAGTTCCATCTGCAATTTTAAAGTAACCGCTATTGGTTCCATTATTAGTATTAAGAATTAAATCACCGGTTCCTGATGTTGTCAAAGTAAAGTCTGTATTTAGATCGCCAGCAACTATCTTGTCTGTTCCAATTACTAGCTGCCCTGTTCCATTAGGGGTAATGTTAATATTACCGTTACTATTAGTTGAACTTAGTGTGCTACCGTCCAGTCTGAGATTATCAACATCGAGTTGTGTTAGCCCAGCAATGGCAGTAGTGGTGCTACCATTTGTTAATGTGCTTGTTCCTAATGTTATATCTTTTGTGCTAACTGCTCCAGTAGAAACAGTAAAATTACTAGTGTTAAAACTAGCAACACCTAATGCAGAAGTAGTAGCTACATCGACACTTATTGTAATTTTATTCGATGTTGGATCACTGGCGGTATTGATTACTCCGTCACCTTCGAGGTCTAGAGTTTCAGTCAGCAAATCTATAGCTGTATTAGTTCCACTATCTGCACTAATGTTTAGAGTTGTAACAGGGCTTGCCCAGGTAGCATTACCGGAACCATCTGCTGTTAAAACCTGATTGATTGTGCCCGCTCCTCTAGGCAGATACCAAGTATTTGCAATTTTTACTTGTCCAGTGCCATTAGGATTTAGGTCTAGATGTCCATTTGTATCAGTTGTGCTAATAGTATTACCATCTAATTTTATATTGTCAGCTTGAAAACTACCTGTTACAACTAATGCACCTGTGCCGCTATCAAATGTAAAGTTAGCATTATCTACTAAGGCACCTGAAGCTCCTACAAAAACAGCTCTACCACTTGTAAGGTCGGTAACCCTTAATTCAGCACCAGTTTCGACAACAACATCCCCTGTTCCGTTAGGATCTAAAACAATATTACCGTTGCTGTTAGTTGAACTTATAGTATTACCGTCAAAATCTAAATTATCTACCTTAAAATTATCAACCTTACTATTTGCATCAACTAAAAGAGCGCTACTAGCAGTTAAGGTTCCAGTAACATGATCCATCATGTCGGTGAAATACTTCCCACCGATGACTATAGGAGCCCCAGAAGTTCCGTTGATGTCACTTCCGGCACCCAATCCTCCAACGAAAACTCTGTCGCCGCTATTATTTTGAAGTCCCGCTCCAAAAGTTACAGCAAGTTCACCAGTATTAAGGGATCCTGGTGCATTTGCGTTTAAACTTCTTTTAATTTTTAATACTGATGCCATTTAAATCGCTCCGATTTTTAAAAATATCCGCCATCCATGATTTGCTTATCTAAATCTATGGTGTCTACCCACTTATTTATGCTAGTTTGGTAAACCATAACAGACCCATCTATAGGGCTATTAGAAATTTGCACATCAAAAAGATTAGCTAAAGTTCCTTGATCTGTAAAAGGCAGTAGGTTCCAAGGCCTAACCCCATCACCTACTTTAAACCTGTAATTTGTTGTATCTACTG
>Ga0129333_10007048_pt1 | contig 10643 bp, 10 predicted proteins | sample CPB6_08_DNA_FD_94474 | JGI IMG/M metagenome (GOLD analysis project Ga0129333, IMG submission 94474) | Freshwater to marine salinity gradient microbial communities from Chesapeake Bay, USA - CPBay_Sum_0.6_0.8_DNA | ecosystem: Environmental > Aquatic > Marine > Coastal | place: USA: Chesapeake...
GATCCCTTCGGCTGGATCTACCGCATCACGCTCAACGAGGCGCGCGAGGTGTTCCGCCGGCGCGCCCGCCGGCCGGCCGTGAGCCTCGATGCCCTGCCGATGGAGGTGGAAGACGACGGCCACTTCGCCACGGCCTTCCGCGCGCTGCCCACCACGCCCGACAGCGGCCCCATCGCCGACGAGGTGAAGCGCTGCGTGCGCGAGGCCATCGAGGAGCTGCCCGACGGCTACCGCGAGACGGTGGTGCTGGTAGACCTGGAAGGCCTGGGCTACGCCGAGGCGGCCCAGCTGCTCGACCTGCACATCAACGCCTTCAAGACGCGACTGCACCGGGCCCGGCTGCACCTGCGCAACCGGCTCCAGGACTTCTGGGACGCACGCCAGGGGCGCAAGCCCCGCCACCGTTGAGGACCCGCGCATGACGACGCCCACCGACCCTGACCCGACCTGCGAGAACGTGGGCGAGCGCCTGCTCGAGTTCCGTGACGGCTCGTTGCCGCCGGCCGAGCACGAGTGGCTGCGCCTGCACCTGCATGCCTGCCCCAACTGCCTGACGCTGCTGGATTCCTACGACCAAGCCGTGGAGGTCGTGCAGCGACTGCAGCCCGTGGACATCCCGGAGGGGATGATGGAGCGCGTGCGCCTGCGCCTCGAGGGACGTGGCAGTGGCGGCGGCGGTCGCCCCGCCTAGCGCGGCTGCGCCCGGGGCGCATCACCCCGGCGCGGCGTGGGCCGCGGGCCCCCGGCGGGGGATGATGCGGGCATGAAGATCCTCATCACGGGTGCCGGCGGACAGGTCGGCACGGACCTCATCCCCCTGCTCGTGGCGCGCGGCGACCGGGTCACCGTGCTGGACCTCTCCGCGCGCCCGAAGGATTGCCCCGAGCAGGTGGCCTGGCTGCGCGGCGACATCACCGTGGCCGGCGAGGTGTACGACGCGGTGAAGCAGTCGGCGCCCGATCGCATCCTGCACCTGGCCGCCATCCTCTCCGCCACGGGCGAGCGCGTGCCGCACAAGGCGTGGGCCGTGAACATGGAGGGCACCTGCCACGTGCTGGAGGCGGCGCGCCTCTTCGGCGTCAAGCAGGTCTTCTTCACCAGCACCATCGCCGCCTTCGGCCCGGGCCTGCCCGACCCGGTGGGCAACGACGTCTCGATGCGCCCCACCACGATGTACGGCGTCACCAAGGTGGCGGGCGAGCTGCTGGGCGAGTGGTACCAGAAGGCCCACGGGCTGGACTTCCGCGGCGTTCGCTTCCCCGGCCTCATCAACGCGGGCATCCCCGGCGGCGGCACCACGGACTACGCGCTGTACATGTTCATCGACGGCCTGCGCAAGGGCGCCTACGAGTGCTTCGTCTCCGCCGGCTCGCGCGTGCCCTTCATGTACATGCCCGACGCCCTGCGCGCGGTGATCGAGCTGATGGACGCGCCCAAGGCGAGGCTCACGCGCTGCATCTACAACATCGCGGCGATGAGCCCCACCGCCGAGGAGATCGCCGCCGAGGTGCGGCGCACCATCCCCGCCGCGCGCATCACCTTCAAGAGCGACCCGCGTCGGCAGGCCATCCTCGACTCGTGGCCCAAGGTGCTGGACGACAGCCTTGCCCGCCGCGACTGGGGCTGGAAGCACGAGTACGACCTGCGCGCGATGGTGGACGACCTCCTGCCGCGCATGCGCCACCTCGTGGCCACCCACGACATCCCGGTGCACGCCTAGGGGCGCGCCCGCGCCCCGCGCAGGGCCGCGCAGTGCCACGACGCGCGGCTAGCGCCCGAGGAACAGCCAGGCGCTGACCACCGCCAGGAAGGCGGCGAAGCAGCGGCGGATCACGAGCGGGGGCAGCACGCCGGCCAGGTGCGCCCCCAGCAGCGCGCCCACCACGGCCCCTGCCGCACACAGCGCGGCCAGCCGCCAGTCCACGTGGCCCTGCAGGCCGCGGCGCCAGAGCGCCACGGCCATCGTGGGCACGATCACGGCGATCGAGGTGCCCGTGGCCATGCGGATGTCCAGGCCCGCCAGCGCCATCAACGCAGGCACCACGATCACGCCGCCGCCCACGCCCACCAGCGCGCCCAGCCCGCCGGCCACGAAGCCCACGCCCATCAGGGCGGGAACCAGCCACCACGCCATGCCCACCTCCCGTGGCGGGCTAGCGCCCGCCCTGCTGCCCCACCTGCTGCCGTGCCTGCCACAGCGCCAGCGCCGCCTCGAGGCGACGTGCGAACACCTGCGGGGCCTCGAAGCACTCCAGCCGTGCCGTGCGGCAGGCCTCGCGCGGGCTGCGCGCCACCGCGTCCAGCGGGTGCCCCTCCGCATCCAGCAGCAGCAGCAGGGGCAGGCCGCGGCCGGCGCAGCGCTCGTAGTCGTCCGCCGTGAGGAAGTCGTAGTTGAGGCGCACGCAGGCAAAGCGAGCCATCAGGCTGGACACCTCGGCATCGAGGAAGGTGTGCAGGTCCAGGCGCTTGCACCAGCGACACCAGTCGGACTCGAAGAACGCGAGCACCGGCCGCTGCTCCTGGCGCGCTTGCTCCAGCGGGCCGGCCAGCGCGGTGGCGAAGCGCCACGCCGGCTCGGCCGTCGCGCGAGGTCGCGTGACGTCGAGGCCGTTGGCAGCCCGCAGGTCGCCGGCCTCAGCCTCCAGGCGTGCCGCCCACGCGCGCTGGCTGCGCAGGTGCCGACGGGCCATCACCTCGTCCACCCGGGCCTGCGGATCCACGACCAGCTGCACCGTGCCGTCGGCCTCCAGCGCGCTCACGCGCCAGCCGGCACCGGCCACGAAGATGGGATCGTCGCCCGCGGACATGGTCTCGGAGGCCAGCTCCTGCACGCGGGCGAGGCGCTCCACCGGGCCCAGCCACCACAGGTCGTCCGCCGAGTCCAGCGCGCCATCCAGGTCGCCATCGAGCAGGAACAGCGCCAGCGTGCGGCCGCCGGCGTTCACCGTGCCGCGCAGCGCGCCGGGCGGCGAGAGCGTGCCCTCGATGCGCTCCGGGCGCTCCTCGGCCTGCAGCACGAGGTCGCCCGAGAGCATGGGCACGCTCACGCGCCAGGCCGACTCCTCCGCGGCGGCCTCCACGCGCTGGCCGACGAAGGCCTCGGCCAGGGCATCGAGGCGCCGGTCGCCGTCGAGGTCCACGTGCACCGTGGCGCCCGCCGTGGCACCACGACCCGTGAAGGCCACGCCCACCAGCACGTCCCGGCCCGACATGCGCAGCCGGGCAAGCAGGTCGGCCGTGCCGCCCCCCGGCAGCAGCACGCCGCCTGGCGGCGGCAGCTCCGGCGGCAGCACGCGCCGCACGCCGCCCCGGTCGAGCACGGCGATGCGGCGCGCGCGCGCAGCCCGCTCCACCTCCAGCACGCCGGGCACGCCACCCACGGTGAGCTCGGCGCTCCAGCGCTGGCCGCGCTCGCTGGCGTAGGTGGCCACGCGCCGCTGCTCGCCGGCGCTGTCGAAGGCGCCGTCACCGTCTTGGTCCACGCACAGCAAGGGGATGCGCAGGCTGCCCGGCGGCGGCGCATAGAGCGCCACCAGCACGTCGCGGCGTGCCCAGCGCACGCGACCGAAGGCGCCGTCATCACGCTCGAGGCCCTTCGCCAGGCCCGCGGCGGCCGCATCGCCCAGGCGCAGCGCCAAGGCCCGGCCCGCCGGCATGCGGTCCAGCGGGTCCTCGGGACGGGGCTGGAAGCCCGCGTAGGCACGGAACTGGGTGGCCACCGACAGCAGGGGCCGGGGGGGCGGGGCCTGCGGCTCCTCGTCGGCAACGGCCGGTGCGGGCAGGCAGGCCAGCGTGGCCATCGCGGCCAGCAGCAGGCCACGCAGGGACCACGGGACGGGAAAGCGCACGCGAAGGCTCCGGCGGAGGGTCCACCTTACGCCAGCCCGTGCGGGCTGCGGCCCGATGGCCGGGCCCCGGGCAAGCCCGACCCGCTGGTCTGACAAGGGCCTACGGTGGCCCCCACCCGTGCCCGTCCGGCGGCCGGCGCCGGCCGTCGCGCCCCTCGCTCCCGCGCCTTGGCTTGGCTCCCGCCCCCCGCGGGCCTACCTTCGGTCGCTTCCCCCCGTTGCGGCCGCGCCTTGCGCCCGGCCCCATCCCGACCTCCCGGAGCCTCTCGCACTGCCATGGGTCGCTACACCGGTCCGAAGCTGAAGAAGTCCAAGCGCGTCCGCGCGCCGATCTCCGACACGACCAAGCACATGAAGGCGGAGCTGGAGAACGGCCCGGGCGTGCATGGCGCTCGCCGCCGCGGCAAGACGACCATCTACGGCGACCGCCTGCGCGAGAAGCAGAAGCTGGCGTTCTTCTACAGCATCGGCGACCGCCAGTTCCGCCGTTACATGGCCGAGGCCACGCGCACCAAGACCAACACCGGCCAGAAGCTCAATGAGCTGCTGGAGCGCCGCCTGGACAACGTGCTGCGCCGTGCGGCGCTCGCGCGCACGATCTGGCAGGCCCGCCAGATGGTGGTGCACGGGCACGTGAACGTGAACGGCCACCGCGTGGACCGTCCGTCGTGCCAGGTCAAGCCTGGCGACGTGATCGCCTTCCGTCCCAAGAAGAAGGACGTGATGAAGGCGATGGCCGAGACGGCCGACCAGAACTCGATCGTGCCCTCGTGGATCGAGGTCAACCGCGACGAGTGCACGATCAAGGTGCTGCGCCTGCCGACGCCGGACGAGATCTTCCGTCCCTTCGAGGCCAACATGCAGCTGGTGGTCGAGTTCTGAGCCGCCCGCGCGCCCGGCGTGGCGCGCGCCACCGGCCCGGCGCCCGGCGCCAGGGCCTGCTCGCCGCACGATGAGCTCCACCGTCACGGTGACTGCGCGCTGCGCCTCCTGCCAGCGCATCCTGGCGACGTGGCACGGCGTGCCCCGCGGCCCCGACGGGCGCTCGCGGCTGGCCGCCACGTCGGCTGACCTGCTGGCGTGGCACAAGGGCGTGGTGCCGACCTGCAAGGCGGCCGCCGTCCACTTCAGCGACCGCGCCGAGCCGAGGTAGGGCAGGGTCGCGCGCCGGTCGCGGGCTGGGGTGGATCGCGGGAGCAGGCGAGCGAGGGGCAGGCCGCGGCGCGCGAGGAGACGACGCGCTCAGCGGGGCGTGATGGGCGACGTGGAGGGCGAGTCAGGAGGGGCATCTGGCGCGGGGAGGAGGCGGGCGCCGGCAACGCGCAGGCGCACGGCGTACAGGGAGGTGCGGGCGGTGATGAAGAGGGTCTGGCCGTCGGCGTCGCCGAAGCAGAGGTTGGCGGGCGGCTCGGGCACGGCGATGCGCTCGCGCAGCGTGCCGTCGGGGCGCCAGACCACGACGGCGCGGTCGGTGGTGTAGAGGTGGCCCTGCACGTCCACCTTCATGCCGTCGCTGCGGGCGGGGATCGAGAGCAGGCGCTCGCCCAGCCGGCCGTCCTCGCCGATGCGGTAGGCGTGCACGGCGGGCGGCGTGCGGCGCAGCGCCGGGTCGGGATGCCGCTCGAGGCCGCCGGTGTCGGCCACCCACAGGCGCGTGCCGTCGGGCGCGAAGGCAATCCCGTTGGGCATGGCGAGGTCGGTGATCACCGCCTCCAGCCGGGCAGGCTGCGCTGCCTGCCCTGCGCGCGCAGGCGCGGGCGGCCGCCAGCGGAACACGAAGTGCCCGGGCAGCTCGTGCGGCTCCTTGAGGCCCCAGGGCGGGTCGGTGAACCAGATGCTCCCGTCGTCGGCCAGCGCCAGGTCGTTGGGCGAGTTCAGGCGCCGTCCCTCGTGGCGCCCGGCCAGCTCCTCCACCTCGCCGGTGGCCTGCATGCCGCCGGCGCGCGTGCGCACGAGGTTGCGCGCGCCGTGCTGGCAGGTGAGCAGCCGTCCCTCGCGGTCGAAGGCGTTGCCGTTGGGCTGCGCGGCCTCGCGCAGCACGCGCAGCCCGTCCTTGGCATCCCACTGCATCAGGCGCCCGGCGGGGATGTCGCTGAAGATCACGCGCCGGTGCACGGGATCCCACACCGGTCCCTCGGTGAAGCCCATGCCCGAGGCCAGCGTGATCACCTCGTGGCCCTCCTCCACCAGCGAGGGCTCCACCACCGCAGGGCCGGCCGCAGGTGGCTCGGCACGCACGAGGCTCGCCAGCCCCAGCAGGACCAGCCAGGCCCCCAGCCACCATGCGCGCGCGGCCATGTCAGCGCTCCTCCGCCTGCAGGTGCTGGCGCAGCCACGCCAGCGAGCGCCGGTGCACGTCCAGCTGCGCGTCGCCCAGGCCGTGGCCGCGGTTGGCGTACAGCTGCCACGCAAAGCCCGTGCGGCGCGCGGCGAGCAACGCCTCCACCAGCCGCAGCGTGTTGAGCGGGTGCACGTTGTCGTCGGAGAGGCCGTGCAGCAACAGCAGGCGGCAGGGCGTGCCCGCCTGCGCCGGCTGGCGTGCCAGCAGCAGCTGGCTGGTGGCGTCGTAGGCCGCAGCCTGCTCGGCCGGCAGGCCCATGTAGCGCTCGGTGTAGATGGTGTCGTAGAGCCGCCAGTCGGTGACGGGCGCGATGCCCACCGCGCAGCGGAACATGTCGGGCCGGCGCAGCAGCGCGTCGCAGGCCAGCGTGCCGCCGTAGGACCAGCCCCAGATGCCCACGCGCGCGGCATCCAGCCACGCGTGGCGGGCGCAGAGGTCGGCCAGCACCTCGGGCAGGCCCGCGTGCTCCACGTCGCCCAGCCGCCCACGCAGCAGCCGCTCGTGCGCGGCGCCCTGCCCGCCCGTGCCGCGACCGTCCACGTGCAGCACGGCGAAGCCCTCGTGCACCAGCAGCAGCGGCCACAGCCCGCCGAAGCGGTCCTCCACCGTGCGCGAGCCCGGCCCGCCGTAGACCAGCAGCACCAGCGGCGTGCGCCCGTCGCGCTTGCGCGGCGCCAGCAGCCGCCACGGCACCGTCACGCCATCGCCCAGCACGGTCTCGCCCTGCTCCACCACGGGCTGCACCAGCACATCCCACGCCGGCGTGCGCGCATCGCCCAGCAGGCGCGGCTCGCCGCCGCCCACGAGGTCCACGAGGTGCAGGCGCGGCGGGGCGAGGAAGCGGCTGCTGCGCTGCAGCAGCCAGCGGCCGCCGGCATCCACCTCGCCGGCCACGTCCAGGCCCTGCGCCGGCGCCACGCTCTCGAGCGCCGCGCCCGGCGCCAGCCCCACGCGCCACAGCGCGCGCTGGCGTGCGCCGCGCACGTGGCCCGAGGCCAGCACGCGGCCCTGCGCAGCATCCACGTGCAGCAGCCCGCCCAGCTCCACCTCGCCCGTGTCCAGGCTGCGGCGCTCCAGCACCTGCGTCGCCGTCGCGTCCAGCACGAGCAGCTGCCAGCGCTCCACGCCGGCCTCCAGGCTGCGCCACAGCAGGCGCGTGCCGTCCACGAAGCGCGGCGCCGGCGGCGGCTCGTTCCAGTGCGCGTCCACGTCCTCCAGCAGCACGCGGCCCGGGCCGCCCTGCGGATCGAACGACTGCAGGCGCACGCGCCGCTGCGCCCGGTCCAGCGTCACGGCCAGCACGCGCGCGCCGTCGGGCGTCCACGCCACGCGCGCGAGGTACTCGTCCTGCAGGGGCAGCTCCACCGGGGCCGCGCGCGGGCCCTGGGCCGTGCCCACGGGCACCACCCACAGGCGCGCCACGGGATTGCGCTCGCCGGCGCGCGGGTAGGGCATGGGCTCGCTGGCACCGCGCGCGTCGAGCGCGTCGGGCACGGCGTAGGTGGGCACGCCGCGCTGGTCGAGCGTGAGCACGGCCAGCCGCTGGCCGTCGGGCGATCCCCACGCGGCGTGGTCGATGCCGAGTTCCTCGGGGCACAACCAGTCCAGCGTGCCGGTGAGCACCTGCGGGTCGCTGCCCAGCAGCACGCGCCAGGCCGGCCCGCCCGCGGTGGGCACCACCCACAGGTCGTTGCCCGCCTCGAAGGAGAGGTGCGCAGCGCCGGGCAGCACCTGCACGTCGCTGCGCACGCTGCCGCCCTCAGTCAGGCGGCGGGCCGCGCCCGTGGCGAGGTCCACCCACACGCGCTCACCCTTGACCAGCGCCGCCAGCCCGCGCCCGTCGGCCGACCACAGCAGGCGCGCCGGCCCGCCGCGGCCCAGCCCGCGCTCGCCTGCGCCCGCGGGGCCGGCCACCGTGGCCTCCAGCGCCGTGAGGTCGCACAGCACCGTCTCGGCCATCGTCGCCGGCTCGGCCGCCAGCAGCAGGTCGCGCTCCTCGCGCCGCGCCACGCGCACCAGCTGCGCGTGGCCCGGCCGCCACGACCAGTCCGGCAGCGACGCCGTCAGCGCCGGGCCCCCGAACAGCCGCTCCACCGACAGCCGCGGCTCGGGCGCCGGCGCGGGCGCGGGCGGGCGCGCCTGCGGCCCGTCGGCCTGCAGGCCGCGCACCGCCGAGGCCGGCCACGCCAGCAGCAGCGCCACGAGCCCCGCGCGAGCGAGCCTGCGGTGGCGGGGTGCAGCCGTGCGCATGCGCGCAGCCTACGCGCATCCGCAGCAGCCCAGCACGCGAGGTAGCCTCATGCGCGGCCGCATGCCCCGCCCGCCTCGCCGACCCGCCTCCGATCCGCCGCCCGGCGCAGGCCCGGTCCGGCCCGCGCCGCCGCCCGAGGGCCTGCCGGTGCGCCTCGTCGAGCCCACGCGTCCCTCGCCCTTCCTTGCGGGCCGCGACACGGTCTTCGCGCGCCTGGCGGGCGACGGCCTCGCCGCGCTCGACCTGCACGACGGCGACCACGTCGTGCTCGCGCGCCGCCGCGAGGTGGAGCACGGCGACATCGCCGCCATCGTGGACCTCGACGGGCAGGTCACGCTCTGGAAGGCCTACCCCGAGGAGGGCGCGCTGCGCCTCGCCACCGGCCGTCCCGGCCACGAGCGCCGCCTCGCGCCCCCGCCCCCCATCCACGGCGTGGTGGTGGCGGTGCTGCGCAAGGACGCCTAGCGCTCAGCCCAGCAACGGGCGCACGGCCGACCAGGCCAGCGCCAGCAGCGTGGGCAGCACGAGGCCGGGGGCCAGCTGCGCGAGCGTGGCAGGCTCGAGGCCGCCCTGCCCGTCGGGGACGGGCTCCACGGGCAGGGTGTCCCACAGCAGCAGACCGGTGCCGTCGGGATCGTAGAGCACGCGCTGGGTGGCGCCGTCGGCGACAAGGTCCGTGCGGTGCGTGCGCACCTCGGCCTCGCGCGGCTGGCCGCGCGCGTCCACGAAGCGGAAGGTGAGCACCTCGACGGGCTGGCGGTTGATGCGCTGGCTCGTGGGCCGGCGCGCCATGCAGGTGGCCTGCGCCTCCAGCCCGTGGCGCAGCATCCGGCCACGGCGCAGGCCGCCGCGCAGCGCCGCCAGCAGCAGCAGCACGCCCGTGGCAGGCAGCACCAGCACCAGGCGCACCATGCCCGGCATCGGGGCGCTGCGCATGCCCACCAGCCGGGCCTGCGGCGGCTCGCCGGGGAGCCACTCCACCGGCAGCACGTCGCCCGGCGACGGGGCGCGGCCCTCGATGAAGGAGCGGCCCGGATGCACGGGCGCGCGGGCCGGCCACTCGAAGCGCACCTCGACCACGGGCTGCGACTGCACCTTGGTGCGGGTGCCGAGCACCTCGGTCACGCGCGCCTCGTCGCGCGCGGCCCCCACGAAGGGGTCATCCCACGGCTCGGAGAGCTGCACGAAGACCAGCGCCATGGCGCCGCCCAGGCCCAGCACCAGCCAGCCCACCAGCGCGAGGCCCCCGCGCAGCACCAGGGCCATGCGCAGCGACCACGGCACGCGGCGCGGCGGCTGCGGCAGCGCGGACGGGGCAGCAGCAGCCATCGGCGCAGTCTAGGAGCCGGGTCCGCACCAGGCCCCCGGGGGAGGGTGGACGGCGGTCCTCGAACGCCATGCGGAGGCCATTTATGGCCTTGGAAGGCCTCCAAGCGACTGGGTGGGAGCAACCGCCCCCGTGCGTGTTCGTATCTTGTTTGTATGCTGGCAGGCATGCGGGGCCAGGCCCCGCGGCCCCTGACGGTCCCCACCATGACCTCGCTTCCGCTCCCCACCCCGCCCTTCCCGCCGCCCCCGCAGGCGGCCCCGGACACCACCCCCGGACGGGAGGCCGCCGCGCGCGCGGCGCGGGCATGGCAGGTGGACCTCGACGAGCCGTTGCCCGGGCCGTCGCCGCGCGTACGCCGCACGCTGGCGCTGGTGGACCTCGACGCCTTCTTCGTGGCCGTGGAGCGGCGCCGCGACCCGGGGCTGGAGGGCCGGCCCGTGGTGGTGGGCGGCCTGCCCGGCGAGCGCGGCGTGGTGGCCTGCGCCTCCTACGAGGCGCGCGGGCACGGCGTGCACGCGGCGCTGCCGCTCGTGCACGCCGCCGAGCGCCTGCCCGCGCGCTGCCCGCGCTGCGTGCGTGCGCAGGCGCGCGCCGACGGTGCCCCCACCGAGCCCTGCCCGCGCCACTGTCCCGTGTTCCTGCACGGTGACCACGCGGCCTACGCCGAGGCCTCGCGCGCGGTGATGGAGGTGCTCGAGCGCTTCACGCCGGCCGTCGAGCCGGTGTCGCTCGACGAGGCCTACCTCGACCTCACCGGGCTGGAGCTGCACCACCGCTCGTGGATGGAGGCGGCGCGCGCGCTGCGCCATGCGGTGGCCACAGCCACCGGGCTGTCGCTGAGCGTGGGCATCGGCGGCACGCGCAGCGTGGCCA
>Ga0129333_10007049_pt1 | contig 10642 bp, 12 predicted proteins | sample CPB6_08_DNA_FD_94474 | JGI IMG/M metagenome (GOLD analysis project Ga0129333, IMG submission 94474) | Freshwater to marine salinity gradient microbial communities from Chesapeake Bay, USA - CPBay_Sum_0.6_0.8_DNA | ecosystem: Environmental > Aquatic > Marine > Coastal | place: USA: Chesapeake...
GATCGGACACCATGGCAGCCCCGAGGCGATGAGGTAGTTCACCGACCCAAGGTGTCCAACCGATGAGTCGCATGTGAATCAAGGCGGTACCGCGGGTCTCCGTGATGACCTGTGACCGAAAGCCGATGAGCCCCCTCGACGGGGCCTCGAAGCCGACCAACGTGCGTCCGGCGTCGCCCGGCCGGATGTCGGTCACGCGTCCCTTGCGTGGAGCGAGCGCCTGCGTCACCGAACCGACATGCTCATCGGGTACGTCGACTGTCCCAGCTTCGAGCGGTTCATGTCGACGGCCGTCAATTTCTTTCGTGACGACTTCGGGTCGGCTGACCTGAAGTTCGTAACCCTCGCGACGCATGTTCTCGATGAGAACCGCCAGCTGCAATTCGCCGCGACCGGACACCTCGATCACTTCGGGCGAATCGGTGGGCGCAATACGAATGGAGACGTTTCCGAGGATCTCACGTTCGAGTCGGTCGCGCAGATGGCGGCTGGTGACGAACTTTCCTTCACGTCCCGCCATCGGCGATGTATTGACTCCGAAACTCATGCGGATGACGGGCTCGTCGACAACCAACCGTGGCAAAGGTGACGGATTGTCGGCGTTGGTGACGGTGTCGCCCACCTCGATTTCGGGGATTCCGGAGACGACAAAAAGATCACCCGCTTCGACAGTGTCAACTTCGACCCTTCCGATGCCGCGAAAAACGTGCAGGGTGGAGATGCGTCTCTTCAGAATCGGCGACGGGTTGTCGTCGGTGGGTCGTTGACACACCGCAACGGTTTCTCCCTTGCGCAGGGTTCCCGAATAGACACGACCGATCCCCAATCGTCCGAGATAGTCGGAGGCGTCGAGGTTCGTGACGAGCGCCCGCAACACACCGTCGGAATCACTCTTCGGTTCGGGAAGGGCGAGCATGCAGTCGAGCAGGGGCTCGAGGGTTGCATCGGGCGCAGGCATGCCGACACCGATCATCGCCCTACCCTCACGCGCGACGGCACTCACGACGGTGAACGACAGTTGTTCATCGTTTCGGGCAAGGTCGAGAAACAACTGTTCGACCTCACCGAGAACTTCCTCGGCTCTCGCGTCTTGTCGATCGACCTTGTTCAAAACGACCACCGCAGGAAGGTTGGCGTCCATTGCCTTGGACAACACGTAACGGGTCTGCGGCAAGGGTCCTTCGGCGGCGTCGACCAACAAGACGATTCCGTCGACGATGTGCAGTGCCCTCTCGACTTCTCCGCCGAAGTCGGCGTGTCCCGGCGTATCGACGAGGTTGATGCTGACACCCTTGTAGGTGATTTGGGCCGCCTTCGCGAGAATCGTGATCCCGCGTTCGCGTTCTTGGTCGTCGGAATCCATCACGCGGTCGACGACTTGTTGGTGGGCGGCGAATGTCCCCGTCGAGCGGAGAAGCGAGTCAACCAAGGTGGTCTTCCCGTGGTCGACGTGCGCGACCAGAGCGATGTTGCGGCGGGGGGTCATGTTGGTGGAGAAAGGCCGACCGTGGGTCGGGTGGCGTCAGTTCTCTTCCTCGTCGTCTTCCTCTTCGTCGTCGTCGAAGGTAACGCCATATTTCTCGGCGATTGCGGCGTACTCATCGTCTTCCGAGCGCTGACGGGACTGGCTTGCGCCGAACCCGAGATCGGCCGCACTCGGCCCGGCCTGCTTCAACTTGCGCGCTTCTTCGAAGCGACGATGACGACCCTTTTTCACGTGAGGGCTCCGAACTTCTTCGCAAAGGACCCGGACTCTTGGCGACCGGGCAACAACGGTTTCCCAGTGTATCCCGAGGGCCCGCGGAATCGGGGGCAATTGTTCCGCCAGTTTCACCGGCCGAGCGGATCAGCCCCTGAACAGCCTGAGTCCGCCGGCCCCGTCGAAGGCGATTCCGGCCACACCCGACACGAGATCCCCGAGGTCCGAACCGACGAGTTGGGCTCGCCACCCGTGTCGCAATCGAGCATCGGGGTTGCCCCGCAAAAAATCGATGATGTCGGAACGAGTTCCGAGCATCGCAACCTCGATCTTCTCGCGCGCTGCCACTTCGCTGATCCAGGCCGAGATGAGTGTCGCGGCCGGACGCAGGTCACGGTCGAACTCTTCGACGTCGTTGCGCGGATAGGTCACTTCAAGATCACGGCCGCGCTCGACGGCATCGAGTATCTCGCGGGCGATGGATCCTTTCGTGTGCCGGCCGTCGACTCCGCGCGACTGAGCGAGTTCGTCGACCGATTTCGGTGCACGTTGGGCGATCCCGAGAAGAGCCAAGTCGGCCAGAACATGCCTGACGGGCACGTTGAGCCGTTGCGCACGTACCTCTCGCCACTCGGCCACTGCCTGGGCGACTCCGCGGGCACGGGGCTTCAGTGTTCGCACGTCCTTCACTCGCAACCAAGCCGTCGACGGGTCGACGAGCGAGGACGGTCGCGCCGCGAGTTCGCGACATGCATCCTTGGCCCAGTCGACGCGACCCGTGTCAACGAGTTGTCGTGTAATTGATTCGTGGAGAGCCGGAAGGTGAACGACGTCCGCGGCCGCATAGGCACATTGGTCTGTGGTGAGCGGACGACGCAGCCAATCGGTGAGGCGATCTCCCTTCGGAAGCGAAATACCGAGCTCTCGTTGCACGAGCGACTGAAGCGAAGGTGTTGCGTACCCGATGAAGCCGGCCGCAATTTGGGTATCGAAGATGTTCTCGAGCCGTACGTCGCACGTGAGTTGCAACACGTCGAGATCCTGTTGTGCCGCATGGAGGACGACAAGCTCGTCGCCTTGAAAGAGGCTTGCCACGGCGACGGGATCGACGGCAGTCGGATCGACAAGGAAAACCGCCCCTTCGACGTTGATCTGGATCAGCGCGAGTTGAGGGAAATAAGTGCGTTCGCGGTGGAACTCGGTGTCGAGACAAAAAAACCGGACCTCACGCAAACGCCTCGCGAGCGTCGTGATGCCGCTCTCGGTGTCGATCCAGGTGGCGTCGGCCGGATTCACACCGCCGACTCACCCGTCACGATGTCGAACCCGGAAGCAATCCAGCCGCCCGTACCCCCGGCGACGTTGACCACCGGCTTACCGAGACCGTCGAGGTACTCGCAGGCCCGCATGCTCCGTCCACCGACCTGACAGATGACGTAGTTCGTCTCGTGGTCGTCGAAAAGATGCTCGTTCTCCGTGAGGGTTGAAAGGGGTACCGACAGAGCGCCCGGAACGTGTCCTGCGGCATACTCGTCGGTCTCGCGAACATCGATGACTCGCACCCCTTCTGCCAACCGATCGCGGAGTTCGCCCACGGAGATCTCTGACACTGCCATGCAACGCAGGCTACCGCTGTTTCAGTTTCGGTCGGGTGGCAGCAGATCGGGTGTGTTGACGTCGAGGAGTTCCTCTGCCGAAACCGGGAATCGCTCGATCGGACAGAGTTGCAGGAGGACCTGGATCGCCGAAACTGATGCGGCGTTGTCGGCCACGGTTTGCGTCAGCGCACGGGGAACACCGACGAAGACCCAGTGGTCCCGGGTACCCGACGAGGCGACAGACACCCGGAATTCGCCCGTCAACCGTTGATCGCGGAGACGGTCGCGCATTCGCGAGAGGGTCGTCGGTGTCAGATTCAACATGTCGACGGCAACGACGACGAGATCTCTCTCGCATGAATTCGCATACCCGGCGAGACGACCGATCGAATGAGCGGGACCCGGGTCGATCTCGGAATCGATGATCGCCACACAGTCATCGGGAAGCGGCAGGGTCTGGTGACGTGCCACCGAGACCGCGATCACGTCGTGCACCATCTTCGAACGTCGTACGACGTCAAGGCTGTGTTCAAGAAAAGTCTGGTTGCCGAAGCGCGCAACTGCCTTGGGTTCGCCGTACCGTCTCCCGCGACCCCCTGCGAGGACGCCCCAAACCGTCATTGGTCGGACTGGACGGAACTGTCTCGAAGCTCGGCGGGCGGCACGCCACTCGGGTCGAGTTGCAAAAGAAAGAGACGGCAGCGTTCTTCTTCGTCGTGCTCGCCCAGCTCGCCGGCGGTCACTTGCAGGCCCAGAAGACAACGAAGAAATCCGACGTTGCCGGGATGACTCCACCTGACGAACCCCGAACCCTTCCAGCCGTTCGCGCGCAGTGCATCGAGTCCCCTGTGGTAACCGACCCGAAAAGCGGCGTAGCGCTCGACCGCATCACGTCCACTTCGCCCGCACGCCCACCAAACGAGTGAACTCCTCGGAGCGAGACGCACCGCATCCGCTGCAAGCACGCGCGATGCCTCCCCGGTGACCGAGACGATTTGGCCAACCAAGTGCTGCACCTCGAGGGAGTCGGCCGGAAGGCGGGTTTCCGGAGGGCCGGACTGCGAAAGCGAAACGTTCGAGGACACTTTTGCAGGATACTTCGCCGCCCGAACCCGACACCGTCCGGTATCCACCAGATGGTGTCCGCGCGAGGAATATGGTCGGGTTGTGCCTGATTTCTCGCTCATTCAAGCGCTTGACCTGAACCAAGCGAAGAACGGCTCGATCGTGGGCATAGTGGTCTGCGTTGCGGTGATTCTGCTCATCCTGCGCTTCATCTCGTCGCTCGTCGTTCGTCTGGTTCTTTCGCTGATCTTCGCAACCCTCGGGGTGGTGATCTACTCGCAACGGGCGGCGCTCGTCGATTGCGCGGACAAGGTGACCAACGCTGTATCGACCGCCGGTGCGGCCGGAGAGGTGTCCTGCACATTCTTCGGACGGGACGTGACGATTTCTCTCGACTCACCCGCGTCGACGGGATGACGCCCGACGAGGGTCACGAGGCCGTTCTGGCTTAGAGTCTTGAGGTCATGGAACTTCTGCTGATTCGCCACGCTCTCCCCGTCCGCCGCGAACTCGACCAAGGTATTGCCGACCCACAACTCTCCGAGGATGGGTTGGCCCAGGCCGATCGCCTTGCCGACTATTTGGCGTCGGAGCGCATCCATGCGGTTTATGCGAGTCCCCTGCGTCGGGCTCAGCAAACCGCGGCGCCACTCGCCCGGGTCCAAGGTGTCAACATCACCACTGTTGACGACGTCGCTGAATGGGATCGCAATTCGAACGAGTATGTGCCGGTCGAGGAGTTGAAGGCCGCCAACGATCCGCGCTGGCAGGCGATGTTGCGTGGCGAGTGGAACGTGCACGAGGAGAGCCCCGACGAATTCAATGCGCGTTGCATCAAGGCCATCGAAGGGCTCGTATCGGATCACTCGGGACAGACGATTGCCATCGTCTGTCACGGTGGCGTCATCAACGCCTATCTCGTTCATGTGCTGGGTTTGACCGTGAACGTCCAAGGCTTCTTTTATCCGAACTACACCTCGATCCACCGCGTTGCAGCGGCGCGCAGCGGCGAACGCTCGATTGTCACAATCAACGAAACGTCTCACCTGCGCAACTCGGGGTTGCCGATGGGGCTCTTTCAGAAGTCGTGATGGCGGAAATCTCCGATCTCCTCCAATTCCTCGACGGGTCGCCGTCCCCCACCCATGCCGTTGCCTCAAGCGTCCAGCGACTCATCCACGGCGGTTTCGAGCATGCCGAACTTCGGACGTTGGAAACGTCTTTCTTTGAAGTCGAGAAGGGCGTCATCTCGCACCGAGGAGCGGCGATCGGCTGGTCGTGGCCGTCGAGCCGTGACACCGATCGAGCGGGCGCTCTGGTCGTCGGTGCCCACACCGACTCCCCCTGCCTGCGGCTGAAACCCCGTCCCGACTCCTTCGCGGCGGGTCTGTCGCTACTCGAGGTCGAGGTGTACGGCGGAGTGCTCTTGAACTCCTGGCTCGATCGTGATCTTGGAGCCGCTGGCGTCGCATACGACAAATCTGGTTTTGGTCGACTTGTCGAAGTGCGCAATCCGATCGCGCGAATACCCCAGTTGGCCATTCATCTCGATCGCGATGTCAACGAAAAGGGTCTGCTCCTCAACCGCCAAACACACATGCGGCCGATCTGGTCGACCGACGAGCGGAGCATTCTGGATCACCTTGGTGTCGACGCTGAAGTGTCCGGTTTCGACATCGTTCTTTTCGACCTCACCCCTGCGCGCCTTGTCGGCGCAACGGAAGACCTGATCGCCTCGGGGCGCCTTGACAACTTGGTCTCGTGTTGGGCGGCTGTCGACGCCTTGGTGACATACCGCGGTTCACGTCCGTTCATCTGTGCACTTTTCGACCACGAAGAAGTTGGCTCCGAGAGCACCACCGGTGCCGCTGGGCCCCTTCTCGAGAGCGCACTCGATGAACTCCTTCGTGTCCGGGGGCGCTCGGGCGACCGATTCGATTTCCTCAGGCGGTCACTGTGCATTTCGGCCGACAACGCTCACGCATTGCATCCCAACTATCCGGATCGTCACGACCCGCGCCACGCACCACTCATCAATCGTGGGCCCGCACTGAAGACGAATTCGAACCAGCGTTACGCGACCTCAGGCGTCGGTGCGTCGATCCTGCGTGGTGTGGCAAGCGACGCCGGTGTTCCACTTCAGGAGTTTGTTTCGAACAACTCGATGCCCTGTGGAAGCACAATCGGTCCGATCACTGCAACCCGTCTCGGGATCGAGACGGTCGATGTCGGGGTGCCGCAACTCGCAATGCATTCGGCGCGTGAGACATGCGGGGCAGCCGATCCGCTCGCACTGCGTGACCTTCTCTTGGCAGTCGCGCGGAGCGGCGCCTTCTAACGCACCGAACCCGTGCCCGCCAGGTCCTGGGCCGTGTCGAAGAGGATCTGCAACTCGGCGTGGAGTGCAGCCGTGAAATCACGAACATCGGAGCGCGAGGTTCGACCCTCGCTCCGCGGCGGCAACATCGGCTGACCGACGATCACGACACACTTGCTCGGGCGCAAATACTTCTTTCCCTTCGGCATCGCTCTCTCGGACCCGCCGATCCCAACCGGAATCACGGGTACGCCGGCCTTCAGTGCGATGTACATGGCACCGTCGAAGAGTGGCTGCACTGTTGGCCCCGATTTGCGTTCACCCTCGGGAAACAAAACCAACGGTTCACCCGCCTCGAGAACAAGAATGCAGCGACGCAATGCCTCTCGATCGGCGGTTCCGCGTGAGACGGGAAAACCGCCGAGCGCCGAGAGAGTCCAGCCCACCGGTCGTCTCGTCCACAAAGAGTCTTTCCCCATGTATCGCATACGCCGACGCGTGACCGTGCAGGCCAACGGGGTGTCGATGTTCGAGCGATGAATCGGCGCAAGGATGAAAGGCCCCGTCCTTGGTATGCGCTCGGCGCCGATGACTGATGTTCTCCAGAAGAGCCGGCAGAACCAGTTGATGAGGGATCGTACGAAAAGATAGAAGGCCCGCGACCCGAAGCCATTTCCCGCCAGGAAACTCTCAACCCCTGCCATTGATTCTTTCTTTCTCGATGACCATGCGATGCAAGTCGTCGACGACCTGGTCGATCGTCAGGTCGGAGGTGTCGAACTGAATCGAGTCGGCGGCAGTGGCCAACGGACTGTCGCTGCGCGTTGAATCAAGGCGGTCACGCTCGGCAATTGCCCGCGCAATCTCGTCGACATCGCCTCCTGATTCGGCTACACGCCGGCGCGCCCGAACTTCCGGCCTTGCCGTCAGGAAGACTTTCAAGGTTGCATCCGGAAACACGACTGTTCCGATGTCGCGGCCTTCGACAACTCCCCCGCCGCGCGACTCGACCCACAGTCGTTGCGCATTGCGCAGTATCGACCGCACCCCGCTCAACGCGGCGACGTGGCTGACGGCGGCGTTGATCCGTTGGGTTCGAATTTCTGCGGTGACATCGGCTCCGTCGACAACTACACGTCCCGGGGAGAGTTCGATCTGCGTTTTCTGTGCGAGAGCTGCAACTTCACCTTCGTTGCGCGTGTCGAGTCCATCACGTAACGCTGCGAATGTGACGGCGCGATACATCGCTCCGGTATCGAGATACGGGACACCAAGGCGGTCGGCCAGCAGTTGGGCGATGGTTGACTTACCCGCTCCAGCCGGTCCGTCGATTGCCACGACGCGCATCGGAACGCTTACCAGCTCGTGCCCTGTGGGCGACCCTCGTCGTATCCGGCAGCGCTCTGCACGCCGACCACGGCGCGATCGCGGAATTGGGGAATGTTCGATGCCCCTGCATACGTGCACGCCGAGCGCACGCCGGCGACGATTTGGTCGACGATGTCCTCGACTCCGGGACGTTCTGTCTCGAGATACATGCGCGAAGTGCTGATTCCCTCTTCGAAGAGCTCCTTACGGGCACGTTCAAAGGCGGTCTCGTTGCTTGTGCGGTTACGGACGGCACGATTCGAAGCCATGCCGAAGCTCTCTTTGTACAGACGACCTTCGGTGTCGCGAAGCGTGTCCGCAGCCGACTCGTGTGTTCCCGCCAGCCACGATCCGAACATCACGTTCGATGCTCCGGCGGCAAGCGCGAGAGCAACGTCACGCGGATAACGAACCCCACCGTCGGCCCAGACGTGTTTGCCCAACCGTTGAGCCTCGTCGGAGCATTCGAGAACGGCACTGAATTGCGGCCGTCCGACTCCGGTCATCATGCGGGTGGTGCACATTGCCCCCGGTCCGACCCCCACCTTGACGATGTCGACGCCGGCATTGATGAGATCACGTGTTGCAGTGGCGGTCACGACGTTGCCAGCCACGAGCGGAACGCCCGGAGCGACAGCGCGGACCTGTTCAACGGCCTTCAGCATTCGACCCTGATGGCCGTGGGCGGTATCGATGACGAGAACGTCGACACCCATCCGTACGAGGGCCTTGGCGCGTTCACCCGGCTCGCCATTGATGCCAACGGCGACCGAGACGAGGAAGCTCCCGTCGCGTCCGAGGGCGGGCCGGTAGAGCGTGCTCCGCAAGGCGCCCTTCCTGGTGACGCAACCGAGGAGGGAGCCGTCCGGACCGACCACCGGTGCGAAAGAGAGACGCCGTTCGTGCAGGAAGTCGAAGATCTGTTGAGGTGACAGATCGGCCGGCACAGAGATGATGTCGCGATTCATCACATGCTGAACCTGCGTGAATCGGTCGAAACCGGCTGCGTCGTGTTCGGTGAAGATCCCGATCGGACGCTGATCCGCGTCGACGATGATGATCGCACCGTGGGCACGCTTGTGGATGAGGCTGAGGGCGTTACCCACGGTGTCCGTCGGCGCCAACGTGATGGGTGTGTCGTAGACGTGATCGCGTGACTTCACGAAGCTCGTGACGGATTCGATGATGTCGAGCGGAATGTCCTGCGGCAGGACCGCGAGACCACCCCGGCGCGCGATGGTCTCGGCCATACGGCGACCTGCCACCGCTGTCATGTTGGCGACGACAACCGGAACAGTGGTGCCGATGCCGTCGGGCGTGCGGAGATCGACGTCGAACCGGCTGGGAACCTCGCTGAGGCTGGGCACCATGAACACGTCGTTGTACGTGAGGTCGTGCGGAGGGTGCGCATTGAGGAATCGCATGGCCGTCTTAGGCTAGGCGACCATGGCTTCGAAATCGCTCGTTCTTGTTCACGGCTGGGGCGGATCGTTTCGCGAGACATGGCAGGCCCCGGGTATCGACCGAATCTTCGCCGATACGGGATGCGATGTTTCCGGAGTCGACCTGTTGGGTCACGGAACTGCCGACAAGCCTCACGACCCCGATGCTTACGCGGACCTACCCGGATACCTCCTCGATGCACTTCCCAAGGAGCCGTGCGTCGTCGTGGCCTTTTCGCTGGGGGCACTGACCGCACTTCGCGCGGCTCTGCGCGCGCCGGACCGGTTCGCTGGCCTTGTGCTTGGGGGCATTGGGAACGGAGTCTTCGACCCGCACAAACCCGAGGAATCGGCACGACTCATCGCCGGCATCGAAGGGACCGCGCCGCCAGACGACAATCTTGCGCGCCTGTTCGGTCAGTACGCGCACCAGGAAGGCAACGACGTGGCAGCCCTGACGGCAATTCTCAAGAGGCCCCCGGCAACACGCATCACCCCTGATCAACTCTCCGTCATCACGTGCCCCGTCCTCGTGTGTATCGGCGACCGTGATTTCGCGGCCCCCGCGGACGAACTCGCGTCGGCGTTTCCCGAAGGTCGACTCGAAACTCTCCCGCGTACCGATCACTTTGCGACGCCGGGTTCGTTTGCCTTCATCGACTCCGTCATGAGATTTCTCGAAGCCAGAATCCTTGGTCGAACGTGACGGGCACACCGTGACAGCAAAGCTCCTCGGTGCGAACGACGAAGCAGACTTCGAATCGGCGGTACGGATTCTCCTCGAGGGTGGACTCGTCGCAATTCCCACGGAAACCGTCTACGGACTCGGAGCCGACGCTTCGAACCCCGAAGCGGTAGCGCGGGTCTTTGCGGCGAAAGGCAGGCCGGCCAATCACCCGCTCATCGTCCACGTCGCCGATCTCGAGAGGGCCAGGATGCTCTCGTCGGACTGGTCCGCATCCGCCGAGGTTCTCGGACGAACCTTTTGGCCCGGTCCGCTGTCGATTCTCACCCCAAGATCAGAAATCGTCCCGTTGGATGTGACCGGAGGCAGAGCAACCGTCGTGGTCCGCGTGCCGCGTCATCCGGCCACGTTGCGACTGCTCGCCGAACTTCATGACGCCGGAAGTTGCGGTTTGGCGGCGCCCTCGGC
>Ga0129333_10007051_pt1 | contig 10638 bp, 26 predicted proteins | sample CPB6_08_DNA_FD_94474 | JGI IMG/M metagenome (GOLD analysis project Ga0129333, IMG submission 94474) | Freshwater to marine salinity gradient microbial communities from Chesapeake Bay, USA - CPBay_Sum_0.6_0.8_DNA | ecosystem: Environmental > Aquatic > Marine > Coastal | place: USA: Chesapeake...
ATCCTACTGTCCCACTGTCCCACCCCTAGGGAACGGGACAATGGGACAGCAAATCCCATGCTCTTTTTGCCTGGGCGAATTGCGTTATAAAGAATAATGCGCTAAACTACACATATCTACAACACGCAGGATACACCATGAAAATAACACTTAATGGGACAGATTTGTCATTGAGTGAGGCAATCCAGATTGCCCTCAAAGATAAACGTGAAATCAGTTGCCTTCTTCACCACAGGGATGGAGATAAATTCTTTGTTAGATTAAATGATGGCACCTCTATTGAGGTTGAGCATACATTCCTCGATGGTTTGTTTGGCTCCTTCTTCGCGTCTCTTCAGGCCAGAGAGCCAATCATTTTTTCACCGCGCGCAGCCAAATCAGAGGAACCAAAACCACAACATATCTGACGAGCAGTGTAGTTATTTGGGGCTGGGACACCAAATCAAGTATTGATTCGCGCTCTGTTCTATGGCATTATACTGCCACTCCAAACGACCATCTCGTTTCAGACTCAAGCTTGGGTAGGCTTCTCCCCCGCCTCGTAATCCCAGGCATCCAAGGTAAAGCGTGAGCCTTGGACTTAACCCCACTCCCGCCTTGCAGCTTCCAACAATTCCTCGTTAGCCGCCTTGTCGCGGGGCTGGGCCAGGATCACAACGCGCGGGTCATACTTATCAATGAAGTGATAGACATGGCGCTCACGGACCTGTCTGTCATTCGCATAGACCTTCCCCTGTAGAAGATCCAAGATCAGGCTTTCGTCTAGGTCAGGCCGCTGGGTTGAGTAGTAAATCCAAATGTCCAGGCGCACCTCACCCTCGATCATCTGGGGCAGAGGCTTCACTTGGTAGGCGAACAACTCAGCATAGCTTAACGCCTTGGCCGACTTAATGAACATCGGCTTTCCGCCACGCTGCACTAGGCGGCGCGAATTGGCCTTGCTCGCTGGCTCACCCTTCACCACAAGATATACCGGCTTCATACTAGAAGTATGCACAAAATATTGAACCGGATCAATCGCTTATAAAGTTACCATAATTTTATAGTTATTTGACAAATGATACTTGGGTGCTACAATTAGCTGTGCTATAGTAACACCATGAGCAACATCACAAACAAACACAATCTGCCTCAAACTCTAGTTAATCTCGCCAAGCGGGACAACTATAGCCGAGGCAATGCCCGCATCTCTGTGACGCAGCTAATCGGCTCGCCACGGATTCGTATTCTGACAGCAGAGAAACAAGCCGAGATCGTTACTGACGTATCGGAGAGCCTGTGGTCCCTGCTTGGCCGCGCCTTGCACTCCGTTGTGGAGCAAGGGGCAGACGAAACAAACATCCCAGAAGAACGCCTGTTCACCGAGGTCGCAGGGTGGCGCCTCAGCGGTGGCGTTGACCTTCAACTACTCGGCAACAACTCAGACGGCGCACGACAGGTTGGTCTGTCTGATTACAAGATGACAACCGCGTGGGCGGTCATGAACCCAAAGCCAGATTGGGAACGCCAGCTTAATTGCTACGCCTATCTCATCGAGAAAGAGAAAGGATGGGAGGTAACAGACCTCACCATCAATGCCGTTGTGCGTGATTGGTCCAGACATGAAGCAGCGCGGCGCGAAGGCTATCCGCAAGCCCCGCTTGTTGTTCTGCCCCAAACACTATGGTCATTCAAAGCCCGCGAGGAATACGTCACCGAGCGGATCAAGATACACCAAGAGGCAGAGCGCGCCTTCGATTGGGGCGAGGCAATGCCCGATTGCTCCGACGAAGAACGCTGGTTCAAGCCGGGCAAACTCGCCATCATGAAAGAAGGCCGAGTCAAAGCGTTGAAGCTATTCGACATCAATGAAAGGGAGCAAGCAGAAGCCTATGCTACAGAAAATAAAGCCACAGTTACAGAACGCCCTGGCGAAAATACGAGATGCGAAAACTTCTGTCAGGTCGCGCAATGGTGCGATCAGTTTAAGCGTCTTCAGGAATGACACAGCGGCAGCAGCGATAGCCCTTCTAATGATCTTCCTCGGGGGATTCTTTGGTGGTCTGGCTGCGGCACTACTTGTTCGGTGGATCTCATGAGGGTCACTAAACAAGTCCGTGATTATATTTCGTTAGCAACAAACGAATTAGACCAGATGGGTCTGGAATGGACCGTTGAAATAGACAGCCGACATTCCCGCCTGATCTACGTTGTTGGTGGCAGAACATTAGTGACGGGCATAAGTAACTCCCCCTCCGACAAGAGGGCAGCGCTTAATCTAAGAACGCAAGTCAGAATCGCAGTAAGACAAGAGATGGAAAGACAGCAATGCAGATAGAAGCATCCGACACCAGCAGCACCACGGCGGAAGTCACTCGACTGAAGGCCGAATTGATCCTCCTTCTCACAGAGAACGGAACGCTAAGATCAATCCTCAAAGAATGTGCTGATGACCTGGAAGATGAAATAACAGACAGATTCCGTGGCAGTCAGCACATCTACCCAGATGAGATGCGTAGGTTTGATCGAGACATGGAACCAGTAAAGAGGGCGCGTGAGGCGCTGGGAGAAAAGGAATGAGCGACAACGGATGGCCCGGCGAGCCTGGGGTGCCGCTGAACCCGGAGCGGGATGGGTGGCATTGGGTTCAACGTGTTGATAAGGGTTTTGTGCCAAGCCCTCGTATTATTCTCTGGACTGACGATTGGACCAGTGGTCAGTTTTCTTGGGACGCCATCGGATACTCGTCAACACACGAGCGAAAATTAGGCAGAGATTTCCGCTACCTCGGCCCATGCCTCACGCCCGCCGAAGTGGATGCGCGCGTTGCCCAAGCCCGGCTCGATGGGCTGGAGAAGGCGGTTCAATATCATGAAAAATTAGCTGCTGCCCAACAACAAATGGCTGAAACACCAGTGGTGGATAAATTTTACACTGCTGTTTGGAAGGCGAGCGCAGAACAACACCGTCATTATGCTGATGACCTCCGCGCGCTGGGAGAAAAAGAATGACACAAGAAGAACTCGACGCCGTGCTGGCGGATCACAAGCTTTGGCTGGAGGAGAAGGGAGGAAGGCGCGCCAACCTCTATGGTGCCAAGCTAGACTTCGCTGATCTGACAGGCGCCAACCTGTGCGGTGCCAACCTCAATGCCACCAACCTTCATCGCGCCAAGATGAGCAATGCCGACCTCAATGGCGCCAGCCTTAACGGTGCGAACCTATACGGGGCTGACCTTATCCGCGCCAATCTTTGTGGAGTTGGCTTCTATGATGCCATCCTCACCCGCGCCAAACTTGACGGCGCTGATCTTGCTGATGCCAGTTTCCAAGGCGCAGAGATAGAAGGAGGAAGAAAAGTTATCCAGTTGCTCCGCCGTGCCATGCGTAGTGACGGGCAGGAATTGTTTTTGTGGCAAGGCATGGACGGGTTCTACATTAAATCCGGGCAGATGATCTTGCCGATTGAGGAAGCCGAACCCTTTTGGGAAGAAACAAGGGGAGGCACCCCTCTTGGAGATGAGTGCTTGGACATTGTTGATATGTTTAAGAAAGCAATCGCCCGCACGTTGGGAGAAAAGGAATGAAGTTTACCATGAAAGTGGCGGTAGCGTTTATGGCCCCGCTCATAGGGTTCTGCTGGGTATATGCGCTGGGCGAAATGGCAATGTATCTGTGGGAGTGGTCGCTTCCAACTGCGCTTTTCTTTGCCGCATCAGTAACAATGATGCAAATAATGTTTGTATTATTTGCATTTGATGCTGGGTTTATAGAGAAAAACCCAGGAGAAAAGGAATGAGTGAACTTCGAGTGGTTACTGGCCGCGCCTCAGATTCGAGCGGCCTATGGATCGCTGCCGTCTTGCTTGACAACACGGTCATGACGATTGGTTATGAGGAAACACAAGAAGAAGCATTGGCATGGGGGCAGAAAGCCATAGAAGCCCGCGCATGGGAGGGCGAGAACAAAGATCCTCCCGATTACTACGAAAGGAAAAAGCAATGACCGACATCGTGGAACGACTTCGCTCCGTGGCACACACATACGATGAGCATGGTGTGCATTCTGAGATTGAACTAGAGGCAGCAAAAGAAATCGAAAGGCTCCGCAAATACTTCGCTACCGCTGAAGAGGAGATGAAGATTGCTGACCGCAATAGAATCTTCTTTCAGAAAGAGTATGAGCGGTGGATGAATATGAGTCAGGAACTGAACGACTATACAATTAAATTAGAGGAAGCCATCTTCAATTACGTCAACACAGTAATGTATTGCGAAGGCGTGACATTTATTGATGGTCTTAATGATGAGTGGGCGAAGTTGATATGCGATGTCTGGAAAGAGCAGCGCAAGAAGATGGAGGAAAAGGAATGATCAAGCTTGCAATCACCCCCGGCGATTGGCCACAGATCGTAGGGACGGGGAGTGAAGCCGAAGAGATTGACTCGGTGAATGCCTGTGCCGAACTGCTATTCAGCGAAGGCTACAAGATTGGTTCGCGTGTGGTGCTTGAGAATATGCTTGAACTTATCAAGCTACGCGCCGCGCTGAAGGATACAGCCAAACATATCTGGCGTGGGGATTGGGGCAAGCTTGATCCTGAGACACGCGCTTTGTTGGGGGAAAAGTGATGGATGAGCGAAGCTATTGGAATGAGTTTCAGATGCGGGACCAAGAACAGGCGTTCCAAATATATAAGGTTCTTTTGTCTAAAATCCCGCCACTTGATGAAGTAGATGCAACAGGTGTGGCTCATCGGGCGATTGAGTTGCTCGATACCTTCAACGGGTATTACGAGAGTGTGCTTCGCGCAAAAAGGAATCAAAGGCACAATAAAATACGCGAAGCTTATGAAGCCCAGGGAAAAAATCAATGAGCAACACAATCATATATGCGGTGACAGTATGGGATGACGACACTTCATTCGATTTACCATTGGAGCGCCGTTGGTTCCTCACCGAGGATGCTGCACAAAAGTGGGTGCATAATGACCGTAAGCGAAATCGGTGGTGGTACATTCAACCAGTAGAATATAGAGATGAACCGGGAGAAAAGGAATGAAGCGGATTATCTTAGCTGCTGCGCTATCGCTCGGCGTATCGGTCCCGGCGCTATCGCAAAATTCTGCCACCCTAGAACAGCGAGGACATTGGAGTTCTTTCGTGGCAAGGACACCAAGCAATTCTGTTGTCTGCGGGATTGATGTGATTGACCCGAATGACGGGCGGCACCTCATGATCAAGTGGTTCCAGGGATCAGACAGGATCATCTTCCATGCGGTCCATCCAAGGTGGAACGTGACGCCGGGGAGAATAGTGGCTGTTTCCTTTCAGGTGGATGGGTATGAAAACTGGTCTGCAAACGCTACCGCCATGAATAGCAAGTCCCTTGAATGGCACATCTCGTCTCGCTTTATCGGGCGGTTTGAGAATCAGTTTCGACTCGGGCAGAGGATGTTCCTTGGATTCCCCGGTGCTGGCGAACCCTCGTGGACCATCTCTCTTCTCGGGACAAACGCTATCGTTAATTCCCTCGTTGACTGCATGAAGTCTGTGGGGAATTGATGCGCGCTACATTCCTCGCTGCTGCGCTAATCATCATGGCGCCTGTCGTTCATGCGGCGGATCAGCGGGATTGTATTGCTCGGGCTATCTACTGGGAGGCACGAGGTCTGTCTGATAACGGACAACGGGCTGTAGCTGAGGTTGTCTGGAATAGAGTTAGACATCCAGCTTTCCCTAAGACTCCATGCGCCGTGATCTATCAGCGCACGGGGAATGTATGTCAGTTTTCGTGGGTATGCACGAGAGCCAAGAACATTAGGCCCCCGAACAACTCCGCTTGGCAAGAGGCATATCGCATTGCCGGGGAACAACCAGGGAACCTGACCAGGGGTGCTATCTATTTCCATGCAAAGCGTCACCGCGTTAGGTGGCGTCACCTGTTGGAGGTGGCAGAAATAGACAGCCAAGTCTTTTACACAAACAGGAGATAGAGATGACTACCGAAGAAAAGGCGAAGCTTATTGCTGGTGTCCTGAAGGCATCCGGCGATCTGAAGGGGGCCAAGCTTAGGATTATGCTTGAACTCTATACTGCCACAGAAACACCGTTGATCAATGTCCTTGCTACAGGATGCGGCTTCACCGCCCAGGCAATCTCTCGGGCCATTGATGAACTCGAATTATCTGGGCTTGCACGGCGCAAGCGGGACGAAAAGAAAGATCGTCGCTGGGTGTATGTTCATATCACGGCCAAGGGTAAGAACGCCCTTGATAAGATTCTGGCATAGGAGAAACCCATGACTACGATGGCAACCTCAATTCACGACTTCAACGAGACGGACTTCAAGCTGTTCGCCACGCGGTCTGGTGATCGTTGGACCTTCACCATCCCGGCAGAAGAATTACAGAACATGGATTCGTTGATTCCAGACTACGTTCTGACTGTTAAGAATGAGATCTTCGCTCCGGGTGGAGAGTCCATGTATGGAAAGCTGATGAAGAAGAAGGAGAAGTAACATGAGTGTGTTTGATGATCAGGCGAAATTCATGACTGCTTGTGGGCAGACCGTGAATGAGAACAACCCAGATCAATTTGAACTCTACCTGAATTTAATTCGGGAAGAGGCAACCGAATTGTTTGATGCGGTTGGGACAAACAGGAAGTCGGAGATGTTCGATGCCCTGCTGGATATTATCGTTGTCTGTATTGGGGCGGGATTGTCTGCTGGCTTCCCCATGCAAAAGGGCTGGGACGAAGTGATCCGGTCCAACATGGATAAGGTTGATCCAGAAACAGGGTATGTGCGTAGGCGCTCCGATGGAAAAATCTTAAAACCTGAAAATTGGACGCCACCAAGGCTTGCACAAATGCTGGAAGAATGATAAAGATACCACAGAAAGGAGAACCTAAGTGAAACCAGAAACAATCAAAGCGATCATTGAAACGCGCACCAAGGTAGGTAATCTTGGCAAGGCGGCTTTCAATCCACATGGCCGCTACAAGTATGTGTCCATTGATACCTACTATGAAAAGGTGGCTGCTGCTGCGGCGGCTAATGGGCTGGCCTGGGTGGCAAACGAGACCAAGTTTGATTTACTGCCCGATGTAGGGAAGACGGGTATCATCCGCGCTACCTACGCCGTTACCCTCATGCACTCCTCTGGGGACTATCTTCCAAACTTCTCCAGCATCACCATCGTTCACCCCATCCAGGGCGCGCAGACGGTTGGCTCTGCCATGTCCTATCTGGACAAGGTGTTCATGCGTCAGTTGTTCTCTGTCGCCACCGGAGAGGCTGGGGCTGATGCTGACGAGACGAACCCCGAAGACCTGATGCTTGGCGAGAAGGCTCCGAAGGAAACCCCTGCCCCCAAAGGCCCAGGCGAAGAAGACCTCAAGCAGCTTGAGGATGTATTTGTAACCTTCGTCCCGACTGCCGAGACCGAGAACGACCTGAAGCAATTCTGGTCCGACAATATCAAGGGCCTGGATCTTCTGAAGATTCATGCCCCTGAAAAGCATAAGCGGATCATCGCCGCTTTCTCTGAGCGCAAGGCGCAGATCAAAAAGGAAAATGCGTAATGGAAAAGAAGAAGTATTACGGCGGGACGTTGAACATCAACCGCGCCAAGACCAACGAGAAGGCCCCTGACCTGAAGGGCGATATGGAGTTATCTCCTGAGCAGTTCCAGGCGCTTGTCGAGTTGGCTGAGGCTGGCAAGCCCATCTCTCTTTGGGTGTCTGCTTGGGTCCGCAATGGCCGAGATGGCAAGTTCTATTCCTTGGCCTTCGATCCTCGTAAGCCAAAGGGCGGCGGCGAATACAAGAAGCGGTCCAACGACGATCTCGATGATCTGATCCCGTTCTAATGTTGGTTCGGCTCTCCCCCGGTGAAGTTAAGCTGGCCTGCCTACACGCAGCCGAAAGGTATGCGAGTGCAGTTAGCCGGGGGGCGAAGCCGAAAGAAAACATTGACCAGCCAGAAGATAGGTCTGCCACAGACTTCATCTCCTGTATGGCAGAATTGGCCGCAGCCAAGGGACTCAACCTGTATTGGTCGGGGGTAGCCGGAATCGGCTCCAACGATGTTGGTCCTTATGAGGTGCGGTCAACGCATCACCAAAATGGTAAGTTGGTGATTTACGAAAAAGACAGAAATGATCAAGACATAGTGCTTGTCATTTGCAACCCGCCAGAGTTTAATGTAGTTGGGTATATCAATGCGAAAGAAGGCAAAAAAGACTCCTATAAATACACAAGTCCAAGAGGATGGTGTTGGATGGTTCCCCAAGACAGGCTCCAAAGGTTCGAGAATAAAATCGAACAAGCACCTCCAATGGATTCGTATGAAAGGCTGTTTGATTTGCGGTAGGTTCTCACAGGCCCATCACCTAATGTTCGCGGAACCTTCCGCGATGGGGATGAAGTCTGGAGATAATTGGGCAGTGCCTCTGTGTGCTGACCATCATACCGAGTTGCATAGTTATGGGGACGAAAAGACATGGTGGGATTTGCAGGGAGTGGACCCGATCAAATGGTGCGAGCAGTTCGGGCAAGAGGAATAAACCCTAACTACCCAGGGCTTATTCACAGAGAGTTTGACTTACTGCCCCGAGGGAACGGGGTGGAATGGAAAGTCGGAGATGAGGTCGGTCTGAATGGAGGAGTTTGGTCTGAGCGTAATGACGCTCAGGTCTATGCAGTAATCACGGAGATAGTAGATGTTTCAGATCGAGAAGAATGTTCCCGTCCCCAGGACTTACCTGGGCAGGAAGTCTAAGAAGCGCGAGGGTATGATTGCCACCATGCACGCTATGGATGTGGGTGACAGCTTCCGCGTTGAATACAAGCTGGCCTCGATGCGTAACTTCATTCGCAACAGCAAGATCGAAGGTCAGTTTCGTGCGGCGCAAGATGGTGAGAACACCGTCCGCGTCTGGAAAGTCGGCTAATCAAGTGGGGGCGCAAGCCCCCACACCAACCAGAGGGGAATAAACATGAGTGACCTAGACCTAACACCCGTCATTCGTTTGACGAAAGACCTGAAGAACGCATCGAGAACATTGTCTGATGACGAGGCTCGCTTCCTTGTTGATGCGTATTACGCAATGCAGGATGACCGCATTCGTGCTGCCCACCAACACAGAAGCCTGACCGAATCCGGCGAACCCGCCGATGTCATGACATGGCTCCTCGACCAGCGGGAGATCCTTGAGAAGCAAGTCGCCCGCGCCCTGGACGCTTATAGTGGCAGTAACCAAGTCGGTGCTTGGATGCGCTCTATCGTGGGGATTGGGCCTGTCATATCGGCTGGGATGCTGGCCCATATCGACATTACCAAGGCACCCACCGTGGGCCATATCTGGCGTTATGCTGGCCTCGATCCCACCCAGACCTGGGACAAGGGGCAGAAGCGGCCCTGGAACGCCCGCCTCAAGACGCTCTGCTGGAAGATCGGGGAGTCCTTTGTGAAGGTGTCGGGCAACGAGAACGACATCTATGGGAAGGTCTATAAGGAACGCAAAGAGATCGAGTTGGCGCGGAACGAGAACCTTGAGTTCTCCGAGCAGGCGAAGAGCATCCTTGAGCGCAAGAAGTTTGGGGCAGATACCCAAGCCAAGAAGTTCTATGAGGCCGGCAAACTTCCTCCTGCCCACATCCACGCCAGGGCAAAGAGATACGCCGTGAAGCTGTTCATCTCACACCTTCACCATGTCTGGTGGGAAATCTCCACGGGCGAAAAGCCTGTAAAGCCGTATGTCCTTACCCACATGGACCATGCCCATTATATCGCGCCGCCTAATTGGCCGATGAAGTAATCCGTCAATGTCGAGAGTTCCAAAAAGGCAGAGAGATCCATTGCGGATAAGAGTGCCATCTGTGCGGAGAGATCCATTTTGAGTGAAAGCATCAGATCCGACGAGAGAACCAGAGCAAGCGAAAGCTACAAGCTACTTGAGTGAACCAGAACCGCAGGGAGTGCCATTGTGCTGAAGTGAATCATTAAATGCGAGAGTTCCATGATTTGAGAATGAATCAGATCACGCTAGAGTTCCATGACGCGAAAGTGAATCACGCTGGAAGAGGGTTCCATGACTCGCGAGTGAACCATGCCCGGAGAAAGTAACCGCCCCGCTAAGTGAGACATCCAGCCAGACAGTAACGAGAAAGAAGATCGAACCATTGTCGAAGAGAGTTCCATCGGTGGTCGAGTGAACCAGACCCCTTAATAGTCCCAGAGCAATGAAGTGAACCATGTCGTCAGATAGTTTCTAATCGGCTGAGTGAACCATCGTAGTCGAGAGTGCCAACGTCGAGAAGTGAACCATTCGGATGGAGAGTGCCATCGAGAAGGAGTGAACCATCGAAATGGAGAATACCATAAAGCGGGAGTGAACCATCGGAACCGAGAGCGCCACAAAGCGGAAGTGAATCACAAGGTTCAAAAATTCCATCAGCCGAGAATGAACCATGCACAATGAAAGCTACACGCAAGATGAGTGATCCATAACCTTTGAGGGTTCCACAGTGAGGAAGAGAATCATGTCAAGAGAGAGTGCCATCATTTTTGAGTGAACCACATCGAGAGAGAGTTCCATGCTCATAGAGTGATCCACCACAGAAGAGAGTGCCATTGAAGACGAGGCAAGGAAGATG
>Ga0129333_10007052_pt1 | contig 10638 bp, 14 predicted proteins | sample CPB6_08_DNA_FD_94474 | JGI IMG/M metagenome (GOLD analysis project Ga0129333, IMG submission 94474) | Freshwater to marine salinity gradient microbial communities from Chesapeake Bay, USA - CPBay_Sum_0.6_0.8_DNA | ecosystem: Environmental > Aquatic > Marine > Coastal | place: USA: Chesapeake...
TACCTAATAAGACTCTCAATATCGCTCTTGCTGGTACGGGTGTCGGAAAAAGTCTCTTTATGTGCCATGTTGCTGCTTCCGTCTTATTGCAAGGCAGGAACGTTCTCTATATCACTCTTGAAATGGCGGAGGAACGAATTGCTGAAAGAATTGACGCAAATCTTCTGAATGTTCCTATTCAAGATATTGCAGAACTTCCAAGGCAGATGTTTGAAAATAAAGTTACTAATCTTTCTAAGAAAACTCAAGGTACTTTGATCATTAAAGAGTATCCGACTGCATCTGCTCATGCTGGACATTTCAAGTCTCTTCTGAATGAACTTGCATTGAAAAAATCTTTCAAACCAGATATCATCTTTATTGATTATCTGAATATTTGCGCATCTTCAAGATATCGTGGAAATAGCAATATCAATTCTTACACTTTTGTGAAAGCAATTGCAGAAGAACTCCGTGGTCTTGCTGTAGAGTTTAATGTTCCGATTGTAAGTGCTACTCAGACAACTCGTTCTGGTTATGGTTCTTCTGATGTGGAACTGACTGATACTTCTGAATCATTTGGTCTTCCCGCCACTGCTGACTTGATGTTCGCATTGATTTCTACGGAAGAACTTGAAGATCTTGGGCAGATTCTTGTGAAGCAACTCAAGAATCGTTATAATGATCCAACAATTAATAAAAGATTTATTGTTGGAATTGATCGTGCTAAGATGAGATTGTATGATGTTGAACAATCTGCTCAAAAAAATATTCTTGACAATGGACAGGATGAGGAGTATGATTACGAAGAAAAGAAACCTAAAAAATCATTTGAGGGATTTAAGTTTTAATGACTACAACTATGACTGAAAATATGACTAAAATTATTGATAGTGATAAGTACATTGAGTTTGTTCGTCAAACTACAAGTCCTGCAAGTACAAATTATGCAGATTTGATGTCTAGATTTACTCAATTAGAAGTTGAATCTGACGTTGACGTTCCCCGTCTTTTGACTGCTGCTCTTGGTATTACTGCGGAGGCAGGTGAGTTTACTGAAGTTGTTAAAAAGATTTTCCTTCAAGGGAAGCCATACAATGAAGAAAGTGTATTTCACATGAAACGTGAACTTGGTGATATCCTATGGTATATTGCTCAAGCGTGTATGGCACTTGACACCAACTTCCGTGAGATTATGGAAATGAACTATGAGAAACTGAGTGCCCGTTATCCTGAGGGAACTTTTGATGTTTATCGTTCTGAAAATCGTGTGGAGGGAGACCTGTGAGTAAAGTATCAGCAACCATCAATCTCCCCAATTTAGGTATTACTGATTGGGTTGTTGAAGCAGATTCAGAAGAGGAACTGAAAGAAAAGATTGAATTTTTGTCCAAAGTAAGAAAAGAATTTGACCCAGATTGGAAGGTGAGGGGGGTAGACCTATGACTAAAGAAAAGCAAGTAACTCTTAAACTTGATGCTCGGTGTGCAGCAGCAGTTCGTCAAGTTCTGTTTGAATCTCAGGTAGGATACACATATGATGAAGGAAGTGTTCCTCCTCGCGTCTCTGATATTCGTGAGGTAATTCAACAACTTGATGATACTATTGGTGCAGTTCTTGGTGCTTGATATTTAACTCCTTCGGGAGGTTTTTTTTTTATAAATAACTAAAAAAGTATTTGTAAAAATGGATTCTAAAGAACTGCGCGGTTTATACGAAGCATATTCTGAAGTTTATGCTCCCCAAGAGATTGATGAAGCAGAAAAACCATTTCCACACGAAAAGGTTAAAGCAAAACAAGTAGCACTTAGAGATAAAGGTGGTAATGCTTTAGATCGTAGAATGAAGATGGGAATGGCAGTTCGTCGTGCTAAAGAAGCAGAAAAAACTGGTGGTTCTCAACAATCTGCTGGAAAGGGTTGGTATCACGCTAAAGAAGAACTTGATATCTTTGATGTAGTCCTTGAGTTCCTCCAAGCAGAAGGATTTGCAGAAACTCTGGAAGAAGCAGAGTGGATGATGGCAAATATGATTGATGAGGAAGCGATTGATATTATTCTTGGTGAAGATTCACGTCGCACCAGCAATAAGCAACATACTGCTCGTGTAAGATCCAACATTAAGGCTTTTGGAAGCAACTATACTCCACCTCGTAACTATGACCCTGATGCTAATCGTGGTCAGGGAGAAGTTCTTACTCGTAAGCAGATTGAGAAAAAGCGTCGTAAAGCACTTCGCCAAGAAGAGTTTGTTGGTGAAGCACAACACGCTCGTGAGAACCCTGAGAAGTATGAAAGAGAGCAGGGTAGAAAGTATGAACCAGTTCGTGGAGAAAAGACTCCTATGCCACCAAGAGGTGATAAGCGTAGAGAGGACTTTGAGAAGTGGTATGCTAAGCAGATGGGTCGCTGATAAATAAACACGGAAGGTTGCTCTAACCCTTTGACTTTTTAGTTGAGGGGTTTTATAATATGAAGTGTTATGGGGTTATAGCTCAACTGGTAGAGCGTTCGGTTTGCATCCGAAAGGTTTGGGGATCGTGCCCCCATAACTCCATTTGGATATAGACCTGGAAGAATTTTAAAATAAATACTTGAAAGAGTATTTGAATAAGAACTATGGCTGATGATTTAACCAGTAAACAGGAAAGTGTGTCTGCAAGATTTTTTGACACTTTTATTAATAATATGTGGAATCCAACAGATGCTCAATATGAAAAACTTTTAAGTGATTGTTTTGGTAAAAATGGCATTTATCCTTTAGGTAATAGTAAGGTTGATGTTGAGTGGAGAAATAATTTTGACAAGCAAGTATTGGCACTGCAGCAGTATGCAATTTCCAGAAACATCAACTCCACGGGTTGGGTATGGTCCAGAGGAGATGGTATGATGGGATTTTTGAATAATATAGCGCAGCAAAGATGTGGTGTTAGTGGATCATTAGATAGTTGGAATCCTATGGATGTTGTTGGAGTGCTTGGGTCATCTGAACAGAAAATAAGAAAAGAGATTAATGATGATATTATTGCTGGTGTTGATCCTGATACAAATAGAGATCTTTTAAATTCTATAATGATAAAATATATAACATCTAAGGAATTGATGCCAGTTTCTCTAAAAAAGATAAAAAAAACTGAAGGACCTGCTTTTGAAATGAGTAAGGATCTTCAATCAAGAAATGCAAAATTGAGATCAAAGCATAATTTTACTTATAAAAATTTTTACTGCGATTTAGAATGGTCGGTTTATAAAAATGAATGGAGAACAGCTCAGGAAATTTCTTGGGATATGATAGATCCCGGAAGTGTTATAAGTACAAAATATGAAGTTCATGTTCAAGCAAGAGCCTTTCAGGGTAGAAATCCTAGAGAAAAACCTCAACATTCTTTAGCTGCTAAGGGCGCAGGTGCTATGTTAGGTAAATCATCTATTACACCTTTAGATGAATTTGTAAAAAATGTTGGTTTTAGACCAGTTCCATCACCATCCAATCACAGATATATTCCTAAACCTGGACAACAATGGAAAGAAATACATAAAAGTTATTGGAGAAGAATGTATTCTGATTTACAAAATGCTACTATTGCAGGATCTAGAATAGATTTTGGAACTCCTGGTGCTTATGGTGGGGGATCAAATCAAAAAATACTTGGATGGAGTGCTGCACTGGATGCTGCTTGTCTAGCTGATGAGCAAGGATTATTGACTAGAAAAGAAAGTAGATCTAGCGGAAGTAGATTATCTGCTAAGTTGTGGGGTCTAGAATGGTTACATAGGTATCATGAAATAGATAAGGCTGGAAAGTGGGATGCTTTTTGTTATCAGATATATAAAGCAAGTACAAAAGAATTGCCAGGGACAGGACCATTCATTAAGGTTTTTGGAAAAACTGGAAGATCTATTAAAGCAAGAATGGAACATATTAAAACTATTCCAGAAACAATTATAGACTGGGATAATTTATAAAATAAATAAAAGTATAAGATTAAACAATATGAAGAGTTTTTTCCAATTTCTAAATGAGGCAGCTCAATCGCAAGCAGCAATGCAGGCGCAGAAACTTGGCTTGGTCAGTGATGGTCATGGTGGGTGGAAAAATAAAAGTGGTGAATATGTTGCAAAAACAGAAAAGGGAAAATTAAAGTTCTTTAATCAAAGACAAAAAGTTGGTGAAAAGGATCCAAATCAAGTAAGAACTCCAGCAAATCAACAAGTTGCTGCGACTCAAGTTAAGCCTCCATCTAAACCACCTGCTGCAAGAAGACCGGAAGTTCAAGAACCTGAAGGAGAAGCAACAGATAATGGGCAATCGATAACAGTTGTTTTTGGTCGTTTTAATCCACCAACGATCGGTCACGAAAAACTCTTGAATAGTGCATCAAAAGTTGCTGCTGGAGAGAAGTTTAAGATCTATCCTTCGAGAACACAGGATCCTAAGAAAAATCCACTTGATCCAGATACTAAAATTTCTTATATGAGAAAGATGTTTCCCAAGTATGGGGAACAAATTATAAATGATGAGAACATGAAAACAATTTTCGATGTTCTTGTCAAAGCAAATGAAGAGGGATATTCTATAGTTAATATTGTCGTTGGGTCGGATAGGCAATCTGAATTTGAAAATCTAGCAAATAAGTATAATGGAGATCTTTATGAATTTGATGAAATTAATGTAGTGTCTGCTGGAGTAAGAGATGCAGATGCTGAAGGAGTTTCTGGAATGTCTGCCTCAAAAATGAGAAAAGCAGCAGCAGAAGATGATTTTAGATCTTTCCGACAAGGTATTCCCAAAACTTTGGATGATGCTGAAACTGAGAGACTTTTCAAATCAGTAAAATCTGCAATGAAGTTGAAAGAAAACTATCAACTTTGGCAAATTGCCCCAAAGTGCGACATGAAAAATCTTCGTGAGAATTATGTAAGAGGAAAAATTTTTAGAATAGGTGATAAGGTTGAAAACTTAAACACGGGAATTATCGGTGAAGTAATGAGAAGAGGAACAAATTATCTCATTTGCATAACTGAAGATGGTAGTATGTTCAAATCTTGGATTAAGGACATTATGGAATATACTGAAGTGAAAATGGATAGTCCAATGAGAGATAAAAAACACCCAAACACTCTTGTGGGAACTTTAGGTGCTTTTAAACATTATGCTTCATTAACTCCTGGAGCAATAGGAACTGGAAAAGAAAACCTTCAAAAAGGTGGAAAGTCTTACGGAATCAATTTCATAAATAAGTATAAGGCAAAGAAAGTAAGTACTTATTAAGATGTCTATCAATCCACTGAACGATATTTCCAAAGTATATTTGGAGCAGGTTGTCGAATCTTCTCATCTTGAAACTGACATGAAAAAACGTGCTGAAGAGAATGAAAAAGCACGTAAAGAAATGATGAAAACAAAAGCACATAAAGAGATGGCATCTGCTGTAAGAAAAAAGTTTGATGAAGCAGTAGATCAAGATAGTGATGGAGATAACGATTTTGCTGATGTAAGAATTGCAAGAATGATTGCCTCTGGCGTACCCAAAGAGGTTGCAGTTCAAAAGACAAAGGATAAGCCATATAACAAAAAATCTAAAAAGGTTGCCAAGGAAGGATATTCAAACTGGAGACAAGACCTTGCAGAAGTTATAAATGATGTTGGTTTAATTGGTGACAGAAAAATTAAAGAAAAGAAAATTCAAAATAAAATTAAAACATCTGCTGTAGGTGGTGGAATTCAAATGAGTGATGAAGTAGAGTTTCTTGGTGGAACTCTACTTGAAATGGTTGAGATTGATGAGTTTGATTTTATTGTTGAGGGTGCATATCTTGAACTTCTTGATGATGGATATGGTGAGGATGAAATTGAAGAGGCACTTGAGTATGCCTTGACTGAAGCAAAAGTTACAATGGGTCACGATACTCCTGCTGAGAAAAAAAGAAGTGGTCTTTTATCTGCAGCAAGAGAAAGACTTTCTGGTGCAAAAGCATCGGCAAAAGCAGCAGTTGCAAGAGGAGCAAGAAAAGTTGCTAAGGGTGCATTAGGTGTTGCTCGTAAGATTGAAGGTGGTGATAAAAAGACTCAAACCGCAGCAAGAAAACCATCAACTTATCGTGGTGCAGGTGCAGGACAAAAAGAAAAAGTGAGTAGTGGTTCTTATACCCCACCTGCAAACAAGAAGGCAGAAAAACCTGCTGATCCTTGGGAGGGTAGTGCAACAACTCCACCAAAAGCAAAGGCAAAAAAAGCAGCAGCACCTAAAACAAAAGCAAAAGCACCAGCTGCTCCAAAGAAAAAAAGAACATCTAAGTTAGATACTCTCCTTGCTGATATTAGAAAAGAAGAAGTTCAACTTGATGAAAAAACATTGACTTCTGCTGAAACTAAAAAGAAGGAACAACTTGTAAAGTCAATGAAGAAAAAAGCAGGAGATTTTGAAAAGAGATATCCTGGTCGTGGTAAAGAAGTAATGTATGCCACTGCCACTAAAATGGCAAAGAGAATGGCAGAAGACATTGCAATTGGTGGTCCTTCACTAACCCCAACCCCAACTTCTATTACATCAAAACCAAGTCCTCAACAGAGAAGACTTTCCCAACAAGCAAGAAAACAAAAACAACAAGAAATTAATATCCTTCAAAAGAAAATTACAGCACTCAGATCTGCTCCTTCAGGAGTTGATACTAATATCACTGCTTAAGAGACATTAATTCTAAATACTTTAGGATACTCTCTATAGGAGGTCATCATGGGCGCAGTAGTTGCAGTGGTAAAACCACTTCTGATTCAAATTGCGACACATCCAGCAGTTAAAAATCTTGTTCTTGACTTACTCAAAAAGTATGTTGATAGCACAGATAACAGCATTGATAACGTTGTTTATGAACTAGTAAAGGATAAACTCTTTACACCACAGGCATGATTACTTGCTTTTTAACTAATTGGGGGGTAACCATTGTTCTTGGTCTATTACTAACCACATCAGAGTGGTTGGCAAAAACAAAAAGATTTGAGGAGAATGGATTACTTGATCTCACAACCAACTTTTTGAGGTTTGTGTTACATAAAGGAGACCAAAAGTAAGGTCTCCTTTTTTTATAAATATTTCTAAGATTAAATTAGTAAAGGTACAAAGATGGCACTCTGGGGCAAGAATGATTCATTTTCCGCACTTACCGGAACTATTACAATTGATCTAGGTACAAAAATTGTAACTGGAAGTGGAACGAGTTTTACAACTGCTGGAATTTCTGCTGGTGATATATTAGTTGTTGGTGCTGGTGCCACATATGGACAAGCTGTTGTTTCTGGAGTAACTTCTGAAAGGCAACTTTCAATTGCTTCAACTCAATTTATTACTGGAATTGGCACTGTTGGTTTTGGAGCAACTGTTGGGGTTGCCTATACTGTAACTGAAAAACCAAAATATACCCTTGAGGATGGACAGTATTTTGCCCCAGATGTAAAATCAAATAGATTTTCTGCAGTCTATGGAGTTGATGTGACAGAGACGGGTATTGCTAGAACAACAACAGTTGGTGGCAAAGCTGGTGCATACGGAGTTACTCATGCCGGTTGGGTCGGAGTTACTACTTATGTAGACAACGCAGGAAATTTGAGAGTTAAAACAGAAACACTTGTTGCTGGAAGCTTTATTGCAAATGATGCAAATGACAACGATAAATATCCAAACACTTGATCCTAATATTATCAAATGATAATTACTGAGTTGAATAAGGAAAACTACTTTATATTTGCTATTCAAAATTATCACAATCCTCAAGCAGCAACCAAAGAGGATTTTCTTGATGATATGAAGAGATTCAAGTATATTAAAAGGTTGCTAAAGAGGTATAAAAAAACAGGAACTCTAAAGTTTAATTTAATTGTCAATCACTTTGTTATTCTTTATAATGTTTTTAATGATGCAGCAACTCCTCTTCTTTTTTATAAAATTGAGAAGGATTTGTGGTCTGTAATGAAAACTTTTATTATTTTTCTAAATAAACTTCCAGAGTATCCAAAGTGTTTTATTCATGATATTCCCATAGACAATGATTGCCAACTTTTATTAGAGGAAATTTACAGTGCAAAAGAGTAAATTAGATAAGATCATTTCTTTAATAAGAGAACAGATGGTTGTTGGTGCTGGTGGATTTACGGGAAGTGGAGATCAAACTAAGGCGGGTTTTGATCCAGTTCAAATTGGAATGATGAGAAGAAAACCTCCCGTATATGCAAAAGGTGGAACGGGATCTAGAAAAAAATGGTTGGAATATTTGAGAAAAAATAAATAAAGTTAAGTAGTAATATTATTTGAGTCAATTTACAGTTATTCTCTCAAATGTTCAATCAAAATACAACTGCTGACACTAAGATTGCAGTTTTGGAAGAAAGGTTGTCTTCATACGAAGCTATGATGAAGAAGATTGATGAAGCAATCCAAATTATGGGCAAAACTAGTCAGAACATTAGTAAGATGCTGGCAGTTCATAATGAGAAGATTGAACAATGTGGCAAGACTGATGATTTGATTGTGAATATGATTGAAGATATGAAGGAAGAAAATAAAGAACAACATAGTCAAGTTAATGATAGAATTGAAAAAATGGAAGAGAAACTTTTAGACGTTTCAAAAATTAAGTGGATGACGATTGGTTGTGGTGTTATTCTTGCAGTTCTAACAACAGCATTTTCAACTCTTGCTTCTGGTTGGTGGAAACCTTCAGATATGCAAGTTCATAAAGAAGGATACATGCATCAACAAATAGTCACTCCAAATAAATAATTGAGTGTTGGCACAAGATGCCAGTGAAAACTAGAAATAAAACTTCCATCTACTCTCTTCAAAAAATAACAAATTCGGTTATAAAGTGGACTGGTTTTATGACCGTCTTTTTGTTGACAAACTTGGATGATCTGGTAGAATAGATGCACTCCTGGATGATTTGTTATGGATTTTGTTGATGTTAAATACATCAATTTGATTTCTGCTCGGTTTCAAAAGTTTAAAAAAGTAAAGAATAATCTTTATAACTTTAGATGTCCTATTTGCGGAGATTCTCAAAAGAACAAGAATAAAGCAAGAGGATATCTATACCAAGTCAAAAATAATACAAACTTCAAGTGCCATAACTGTGGAGTTAATATTTCATTTAATAATTTTTTAAAGCAAATTGATTCTACAATTTACAAGCAGTATACTTTTGAAAAGTTTAAGGATGGTAAGACAGGTAAAAACTTTACTGTAGATGAACCTGTTTTTAAATTTGAATCTCCAAAATTCAAACAAAAGATAGATTTACCAAAAGCATCTGAAAATTCTGATGCAAATGATTATTTGATAAAAAGAAAGTTAAATCCTAATAAATTTTATTACACTGATAAATTCAAATCTTGGACTAACTCTCTAAGGGAAGTCTTTGATGATACTTCTAAAGATGAACCTAGGATTATTATTCCTTTGTATTATCAAAATACATTTGTTGGATTTCAAGGAAGATCACTTGGTTTCAGCAAGGTTAAATACATTACTGTGATGCTTAATGATGACGCACCAAAAATCTACGGTCTTGATGAAATACAAAAAAACAAAACTGTCTACATTACCGAAGGACCATTTGACTCAACATTCATTCACAATGCGATTGCTATGTGCGGAGCTGATGCTGATATTAGCAACTGGGGGATTAGTAATCCTGTTTGGATCTATGATAACGAACCAAGAAATACAGAAATTACAGCAAGAATCTCACGCACAATTGAACGTGGAGAAAAGGTCGTTATCTGGCCATCTTCAATAAAGGAGAAGGACATTAATGACATGGTGTTGTCTGGACTGGATGTGCAGTCTGTGATAGAATTAAATACTTACTCTGGATTAGAAGCAAAACTTAAATTTACTACCTGGAAGAAAATATGAGCAACGGAACCAAAGTTAGAAAGCGTGATGGACGAATTGAGTCTCTTGACCTAGATAAGATGCATTTGATGGTTGAAGAGGCATGTAGGGGTCTTGCAGGGGTCTCTGCAAGTCAAGTTGAAATGACCTCTGGCATTCAGTTCTATGATGGAATTACCACTGCAGAAATTCAAGAGATTTTGATTCGTAGTGCATCAGATTTGATTGATCTGGATCACCCAAACTATCAATATGTTGCCGCAAGACTACTTCTTTTTGCAGTTCGTAAACAACTTTATGGGAAAATGAAAGAACTTCCCACTCTAGAGCATCATATTTACTCCTGTGTTAATCGGGAAGTATATGATAATGACATTTATAACAAGTATTCAAAAGAGGAAATTGATAAAGCAAATTCCTTTATTGACCATGACCGTGATTTCTTATTCACTTATGCAGGTTTGCGTCAAGTAGTTGACAAGTATCTTGTGCAAGACCGTAGTGGTGGCGGAGTATATGAAACTCCTCAGTTTATGTACATGATGATTGCTCTGACTATCTTTGCAGAGTATCCAAAAGAAACCAGAATGTCATATGTCAAGAGGTATTATGACGCAATCTCAAAGCACAAAATCAACATTCCAACACCAATCATGGCAGGTGTTAGAACCCCACTTCGTCAATTTGCAAGTTGCGTTCTTGTTGACGTTGATGACACCCTTGATAGTATCTTCAGCTCTGATATGGCAATTGGTCGCTATGTTGCTCAA
>Ga0129333_10007054_pt1 | contig 10636 bp, 12 predicted proteins | sample CPB6_08_DNA_FD_94474 | JGI IMG/M metagenome (GOLD analysis project Ga0129333, IMG submission 94474) | Freshwater to marine salinity gradient microbial communities from Chesapeake Bay, USA - CPBay_Sum_0.6_0.8_DNA | ecosystem: Environmental > Aquatic > Marine > Coastal | place: USA: Chesapeake...
ATCTATTACCACTCCTGTTATTGAAGTCCACATTTCCAACATCAATGCCCGTGAGGAATTCAGAAAAATTTCCCATGTATCTGCAAAGGCAAAAGGAACGATATGCGGATTGGGATTAAAAGGCTACGACCTCGCTGTTGAATATTTTAAACAACTTTAATTGTTTCTATCGTGGAGAAGGTCGTTTACTTTTTACTTGTCCTTCTTACCGGCTCAATTGCTACCAATGCGCAACGTTGGTTAGACTATCGTATCAGTCCCAGAGGAGATACCATCAATCGATTAGACGCCAATAAACATAAACAGGGGCCTTGGTGGATTCGGTACGAAGAGGTCAGGGGAGAACCTGGCTTTGAAGAGGAGGGCGTTTTCCTGAATAATAATAAAGAAGGCCTATGGCGAAAGTATAGTCTTATGGGGGACCTGATTGCAGAAGAACGGTACAAGTCTGGCTTTCGAAATGGAACACAGCGGTATTACAATCGAATGGGTCAACTGATCCGGGAAGAAGGGTGGATGGCAGTAGATCCTAAAAATCCTTACGATACTATTTTAGTTCCTGACTTGTTGCATCCCGAATGGTTTACAGAAAAAATCATTCGGCATGAATCGGCTGAAGTGAAAAATGGTATTTGGAAGTTTTATGATCCCATCACTGGTGACGTGCAAAAGACCGAAGTGTATAAGTTTGGTCAACTTGAAACAGACAAATCTCCCATACGAATAAAAAAAGGCAAGGACTAGCCTTGCCTTTTGATTGAACAATTTCTTGATGGATTATTTTCCGGCAGCCGCACGGATAACATTCAGCGCACCACCTGCTTTGAACCACTCGATTTGTTGAGCGTTGTAACTGTGATTTGCGATGATTGTTTCAGAACTTCCATCCTTGTGATGCAATGCGACTTTCAACGGATTGCCTGGTGTAAAATCTACCAAACCAAGAATATCTATTGTATCGTCTTCCTGCACTTTATCATAATCTTCTTTATTGGCAAAGGTCAATGCCAGCATTCCCTGTTTCTTAAGATTGGTCTCATGAATGCGCGCAAATGATTTTACCATTACCACCCGAACACCCAAGTGACGCGGCTCCATAGCGGCATGTTCACGGGAAGATCCCTCGCCATAATTTTCATCTCCGAATACAATACTTCCTAATCCGGCGGCTTTATATGCGCGCTGTGTAGCAGGAACGGGACCGTATTCACCAGTGAGTTGATTCTTAACAGAATCCGTTTTCTCATTGAATGAATTAACAGCACCAATCAGTAAATTATTGCTGATATTATCGAGGTGACCCCTAAACTTTAGCCAGGGGCCCGCCATGGAAATATGGTCGGTCGTGCATTTACCTTTTGCCTTAATCAACAGTTTTAAGCCCTTGATATCCGTACCTTCCCAAGATGCAAATGGATAAAGCAGCTGAAGCCTCTTGCTGTCGGGCTTCACATCAATAACAATTCCGCTTCCATCCTCTGCAGGAGACTGATATCCTGCATCTTCAACCGCGAAGCCTTTCGAAGGAAGTTCATCTCCCTGTGGAGGATCCAATTTTACTGCCTCACCTTTTTCATTGATCAAGGTATCGGTTAATGGATTGAATGTAAGATCACCTGCAATGGCTAGGGCAGTGACTAATTCAGGACTGGCCACAAAGGCTAATGTATTGGGATTGCCATCTGCTCGCTTGGCAAAGTTCCTGTTGAATGAGTGCACAATGGTATTGCGCTCTTGCTTTTCTGCTCCCATCCGATCCCACATGCCGATACAAGGTCCACATGCATTGGCGAATACAGTTGCTCCAATTTTTGAAAAGGTATCCAAGAACCCATCTCGCTCAATGGTGTAGCGAACTTGCTCACTGCCGGGTGTAATGGTGAATTCTGCTTTGGTCTTCAGGTTTTTTTCTGCTACTTGTTTTGCAAGGCTAACAGCGCGACTGATATCTTCATACGAAGAGTTGGTACAACTTCCGATCAATCCCACTTCCACCTTTGTTGGCCAATTGTTTTTCGCAGCAGCCTCTTTCATCTGGGAGATGGGCGTCGCAAGATCGGGAGTGAACGGACCATTCAGGTGAGGTTCCAACTCACTGAGGTTGATCTCAATTACTTTATCAAAATATTTTTCAGGGTGGGCATATACTTCCGGATCTCCGGTAAGATCTTCTTTGATACCATCTGCCAGATCAGCCACTGCTGCTCTTCCTGTTGCTCTCAGGTATCGAGCCATGCTCTCGTCGTATCCAAAGGTGGAAGTGGTTGCACCAATCTCAGCTCCCATGTTGCAAATTGTCCCCTTTCCAGTGCAGCTCATGCTGGTGGCACCTTCACCAAAATATTCAACGATTGCATTTGTTCCACCCTTTACAGTGAGTATACCTGCAACTTTTAAAATAACATCCTTTGGAGAAGTCCAACCATTGAGTTTCCCCGTCAGTTTAACACCAATCAATTTGGGCATTAAAAGCTCCCAGCTCAACCCGGCCATGACGTCGCAAGCATCCGCTCCACCAACACCAATGGCAACCATTCCTAATCCACCGGCATTTACCGTATGGGAATCGGTACCAATCATCATACCACCCGGGAAGGCATAATTTTCCAAAACAACCTGATGGATAATTCCTGCTCCCGGCTTCCAGAATCCGATGCCGTATTTATTTGAAATGGAAGACAGGAAATTATAGACCTCCTCATTGTCGGAAATCGCTTTGTTCAGATCCGTCTTGCTTTCTTCTTTGGCCACAATCAAGTGGTCGCAGTGAACCGTAGAAGGGACTGCTACTTTTTTTCTGCCGGTAGTATCAAATTGAAGCAAGGCCATCTGAGCAGTGGCATCTTGCATGGCAACTCGATCAGGCGCAAAGTCCACATAATCTTTTCCACGGGTAAAGTCTTTGATTTCCAGTCCTTTCCAGAGGTGTGAGTAAAGTATTTTTTCGGACAAAGTCAGGGGTCTTCCCAGCGCTTTTCGGGCAGCTTCCACTCGTGCCGGCATGGACGAGTACGTCTTTTTGATCAGATCCAAATCAAACAGCATATTCTTGATTTTAGCATCGCAAAGTTAACCAATTCAAAGCCTCATCCCAAAGGCTCTTGATATAATGGGGATTATTTACCTTTAATCAATGGATAGGTTCAGAAATTTTATTGAATGGCAGGTATTTGGCGTCTGCACCCGTATAGGTGAGATCATGGGTATCTCCACCTTAACCATTAGAAAATATTTTATTTATATCTCTTGCCTGACGCTTGGATCCCCAGTGGTTTTTTATTTTATCCTCGCATTCTGGATGAACCTGAAGCGGTACATCTTGCAAGCAAAACGAGATCCTCTCCGCTATAATTAGACTATTGCTTTTCTGACTGCTACCAGCGCAGTGAGTAATTTTTCCAATCGATCCAGTTTGAGCATATTTGCTCCATCGCTAAGTGCCCTTGATGGGTCCGGATGCGTTTCAATGAAAATACCATCAGCGCCAGATGCAATCGCTGCTTTTGCTATGGTTTCAATCATGTCCGGATTACCACCAGTAACGCCGGTAGATTGATTGGGCTGTTGTAGTGAATGAGTGCAATCCATTACAACTGGAACGCCGTGCCCACGCATGATGGGAATATTTCTAAAGTCAACCACGAGGTCCTGATAACCAAAAGTGGTTCCTCTTTCTGTAAGTAAAATTTTATTGTTTCCGGATTGTTTTACTTTATCCACTGCAAAGCGCATTGCTTCCCCACTTATAAATTGACCTTTCTTGATGTTCACTATCTTTTGCGTTGCTCCCGCTGCTTGCAACAGATCCGTTTGTCTGCATAAAAATGCGGGGATTTGTAAAACATCTACAAACGGAGCTGCCATTGCAGCTTCTTCAGCTGCGTGAATATCCGTGGTGGTTGGAAGGCGAAAAGCGTTGCCTGTTTTTTTCAATAGCGAAAGTCCCAATTCATCTCCCAAGCCAGAAAATGAACTTGAGCTTGTTCGGTTGGCCTTGCGATACGATGATTTAAAAACAAGCGGTATGCCGAGGTTCTTGCAAATACGAGCAGATTCTCCGGCAACCTCCATTAAAATTTCTTCGTTTTCGATCACGCAAGGACCTGCAATGAGAAAAAAACTATCATGATCATATGCTTGGTCCTTGAACAGGTCCTTTAAATAGTCGTGCATGACGCAAAGATAGGCGGGTTCCTTCAGAATCAATATGTTTGCATATTCAACTAGGCGACTTATGAAAAAGGAAAAAATTTTGGTGATAGGCGCTAGTGGCCAGATCGGCGTAGAACTGACATTGGCGCTAAGAAAAATATACGGTGGTGCGCAAGTCATTGCATCCGATCTTCGCGAAGAGAATGAGCTGCTCAAAGGGACTGGCCCTTATGTGAGCCTGGATGTGATGAATAAGGAGATGTTGCATGTTCAAGTGATTCGTCAAGGGGTAACCCAGATCTATCTGCTTGCTGCCATTTTATCCGCAACAGGTGAAAAGAATCCCCCGTTGGCTTGGAACCTCAATATGCAATCGCTTCTCAACGTATTGGACATTGCCAAAGAAGAAAAGCTTTCAAAAGTGTATTGGCCCAGCAGCATCGCTGTTTTTGGTCCTACTTCTCCAAAGGATGCATGTCCGCAACACACCATAATTGAACCTTCAACGGTATACGGAATCAGCAAGTTTGCAGGGGAGTTCTGGTGCAATTATTTTCATCAACGCTTTGGAGTCGATGTTCGAAGCATTCGTTATCCGGGACTCATAAGCTATAAATCTGCTCCTGGTGGCGGTACAACCGATTATGCCATTGAAATTTTTCATGCTGCAAAACTGGGGAAGATGTACCCCTGTTTTTTAAAAGCAGATACCCATTTGCCGATGATGTACATGCCCGATGCAATTCGCGCTACTATTGAACTGATGGAGGCCCCTGCAGAACGAATTAAAGTCCGCACCTCTTATAATTTGTCGTCCATGAGTTTTTCTCCCCAAGAGATTCATCAAGAAATAAAAAAACACCTACCTGATTTCCAAATCAGCTATCAGCCGGATTATCGGCAACACATTGCTGATAGCTGGCCCAAAAGCATTGATGATGCACCGGCACGAAATGACTGGGGTTGGAAGCACGAATACGATCTTTCAAAAATGACAGCTGAAATGTTAAAAAATATCGGATGAAAATAATTCAGTCACTAAGCGTCTATTGTTTTTTATTGGTGTTTGGATCATTGATAGGAGCATCTTGCTCTACCGATCACTCCAATCAACACATGCGTGCAATTGTAAAAAGACAAGATGGTATTGAAATTGTATTCAATATCGAAGAACAACGTAGCGATAGCAGTCGCATTTGGTTTATTCGTAACGGAGAGGAACGCATGGAGATCAGCGATATAGAACAAAAAAATGACTCCTTAATTCTGCATCTTCCTTTTTTTGAGGCAGAACTGCGATTGAAATCAACTTCTTCTGGCTACTCAGGACAATGGATAAAAGCCACTTCGAAAGGATGGCAAACCATGCCCATAGATATTGTTCACGGTAATGACCGCTACTTGCTTCAACGAAATCAAAGCGACTTAACTATTGCAGGGGGCTGGAGGGTTGAGTTTACAAAACCGGATGGAAGGGTTACTACTGCTAAAGCAGAATTTCAATCCAAAGGGGATACGTTATTTGGGACTTTTCTTACGCCAACAGGGGATTACCGTTTTTTGGAGGGAAGCTTTGATGGCGATTCACTCGTGATGTCTGCTTTTGATGGAACCCATGCATTCTTTTTTGCAGCTCGTCTCACTAAAGAAGGTCAGCTGATTAATGGAGTTTTCGCCAGCGGACCTACACATATTGAACAATGGACTGCCCGGCGTGATGAGGAAATGAAGATTGATGAATCGACTGCCGCGATGAAGTTGAGAGGATCGGAATCCCGATTGAATTTTGCATTTCCAGATCTGGAAGGACGCCCAGTAAGCATCAGCGATGATCGATTTAAGGACAAGGTTGTAATCATTCAGATCATGGGATCTTGGTGTCCCAATTGCATGGATGAAACTCAATTTCTAAGTTCATTTCACAAAGAATATGCAGCAAAAGGAGTAGAGGTGATTGGATTGGCCTATGAATACACTACAGATTCCATTCGAGCTAGAAAAAATTTAAATCGATTCAGGAAAAAATTTGATGTCAACTATTCCATGTTGATTACGGGGGTTACCTCTGCGGATAGCTTGAAAACAGAAAAAACGCTTCCGCAATTAACACCCATCAAAGCATTTCCTTCCATGATTATTCTTGGTAGAGATGGGACGGTGCGCAAGACCCATGCTGGGTATTCTGGTCCCGCTACCGGTAAGCATCATGAAGCTTTTAAAGAAGAGTTCAGAGAGCTTATAGAAGCATTATTGAATGAAAGGGTTGAGTAATATACTCAAAGAGGAATTAAATTAACGATTGCACTCAGGTAGTGTGCATCGATTTCGTCGAAGGTAGCGTATTCGGTACTATCGATATCCAGTACGCCTTGTACGGTACCTGATTTCATGAGTGGCAATACGATTTCACTTTTGGATAAACTGCTGCAAGCGATGTGTCCTGGAAATTTTTCTACATCCGGTACGATCAATGTTGTTGATTTTTCCCATGCAGTCCCGCATACCCCTTTTCCTTTCTTAATGCGTGTACAAGCAATGGGACCTTGAAAAGGGCCCAGTACCAGCTCTTCTCCTTTGACCCAATAAAATCCGACCCACAAGTGTTGAAATTGCTGATGGATGGCTGCTGCTACATTGGCGAGATTAGCAATCAAATCACTTTCTCCCTCTAGCAATCCTTTGATCTGTGGCAGCAGATTCTCGTATTGGGCAGTTTTATCGCCTTGAACGATAGTTAAATCCTCACTCATTTGCTTTTCTTTTTACTAGACAGATCATTAATGGTCTTATTTTCTAAAATTTTTAGGGTTGCATCCCTGACCAAGACCATCGTATCGTGAAGTCCGCAGTGTTTCTCATCGCAATTTTTGCATCGTTCATAAAAATATAAACTGGCACAGGGAAGCATGGCTATAGGACCCTCGATTTTTCGGATGATTGCAGCAAGTGGTGTCCCATACGCTTCCTCCTTAATGTAATATCCTCCACCTTTCCCTTTTTTACTCTCCAACACCCCCGCCTTCTTTAATTCTAAAAGAATGTTTTCAAGAAATTTCAGGGGGATCTTTTTTCGTTGAGCAATCTCTGCAATCAGAACAGGTCCTTCTGCTCTATGTTCAGAAAGATACATGAGTGCCTGAAATGCATACTGTGTTTTCTTGTTGAGCATAGGTATTAATTTCCAAAACCTAAAACGTCTTTCATTGTAAAAATCCCTGATTTATCCTGGATGTATTCAGCAGCCAGTACAGCACCCAAAGCGAAACCTTTTCTACTTTTTGCATTGTGTATCAGACTGATTTCATCTACTTCGGATCGGTATGTGACTTCATGCCAGCCGGGATAGGGGTCAATGCGTTCGCTCAGGATTGGAAGTTGATCAGGTTGGTTTGAAGGACCGCTTGTCCACCCTTTGTATTTTGAGTCCGCGCTAAGCAATTGTTCAGCCAGAGTAATTGCCGTTCCACTGGGAGCATCCTTTTTCTGTGTATGATGTATTTCTTTTATTTCAGGAATATAGTGGGGTTGCGTGGCCATAATTTCAGCCAACTTCTTGTTGATTTCAAAAAAAATATTCACACCCACACTGAAATTACTTGCGTATAAAAAGCTTCCTTTTTTCTCTTTGCATCGCTGTTCAACTTCTGCAAATGCGTCCAGCCATCCGGTTGATCCGCATACAATCGGAATGCCCCACGATAAGCATTGCATCAGATTTTGAAAAGCGGTATGTGGCCCTGTAAATTCAATAGCTGCATCAACTGCTTGAAAATTTGCTTGGTTGAATTCGGATAGGTTGTCCAGGTCGATCTTGATTGAAACCTCATGTCCACGTTCAATGGCAATTTCTTCAATTGCTTTCCCCATCTTTCCATATCCGATCAATGCAATTTTCATGGTATAGATTTAACGGCCAATATGCATTTTATGCTTGTTGCTAAAGTTAAGTTGAAATGCGGCTTTGAGTCCCCATTGACCCGTAGGTGCAGAGAAATGAGGGTCAAGCTTAAGGGTGACTTCATCGGAAATATCAAATCCTCTTAAATGGCCATCAACCGTTGCATCAACAATGTTTAATCCCCACGCTACCAATATGCCGAGTACAGAAAAATCCATATTTTTTCGAAACTCGTTCCTGTAAAGGCGAAGCGATTCATTGGATAGAGGAACAAGCTGAGGATCAATCTTATTGAAGTTGGCAGTGTCGTTGGTTGATCGGATGGTAAATGCCTCTCGCGTCTTCTTATACCAATTGCTATTGTATCGGAACAAGGAAACTGGGATTGCGATCACCCCATACACTATGGGTATTTTCCAATATTTTTTATTGTATGCCTGCCCAAGTCCGGGTAGAATTGTTGAATAAAGTGCAGCAGTAGAAGCTACTGAACGCTTTTTTTTAAGGGTATCTGTTTGAGTTGGGATGGGTGTGGTAGGAGCAACAGGTGAGGCGACTTGCGCGCAAATTGACTGCATCGAAATGAAGGTGATGCTAAGCATTAAGAAGATCTTTTGCGCAGGTATGCCGATCGTCATCACTGTATGCGAACATTCATTTTTTCAAGTAAGCCATTGAGCTCCTCAAGGGAGTAGTATTCAAAGCTGATCTTACCGTGTCCAGATTTATGATGGTCCAAGCGAGCTTTTGTTCCAAAATGCGAAGAGAGTTGAGATTCAATTCGCTTGTACGGGTCGTTCGACTTTGCAGGTGGTGTTGCAGTTGTTTTCTTTGACCGGTACAGGTTCTTTACCATTTCTTCCGTTTGTCGAACGGAAAGTTTTTTTGAAACGATCGCATGATAAACAAAGAGCTGCTTATCGACTTCTCCCACATTGATGAGTGCTCGTGCGTGTCCCATGGACAGGGAGCCGTTTCTCACTGCGATTATAATATCGGGAGGCAGTTTCAGCATCCGAATGTAGTTGGACACGGTACTCCTATCGATTCCCATTCTGGCCGCTACCTGATCTTGTGTCAGTGCGCAATCATCCATTAAGCGCTGATAGCTGAGTCCGATTTCGATGGCATTCAGATCTTCCCGCTGAAGATTCTCCAGCAAAGCAAGTTCCAGGACTTGCTGATCGTTTGCCTCTCGAATATAAACGGGTACATTGTTTAATTTGGCTAATTGAGCAGCCCTCCATCTTCTTTCTCCCGCTATCAAGCGGTATTTTCCGTTGGGTAATTTTTTTACCGTCAGCGGTTGAATGATATCGTGTTGCTGGATAGATAGTGCAAGTTCTTCAAGCGACTTTTGATTGAAGTCTTGTCGGGGTTGCTTGGGATTGGGAATAATATCTTCAATCGCAACACGGGTAGGTTGAGCAGATTCCGGTGCAGTGGGGGAGGCAAGGTTTCCCAGAGGAGACTTCATCTCCGTATCGATACTTCCTAACAACGAGCGTATTCCTCGATTCAGGGCTTCTTTTTTATTGGATGGGTTTTGGCTCATTTTCAAGGTTTAGTGTTCGTTCTGACTCCTTAATGCTGGTCATACCGTTTTTTTGTAGGATTTCTTTAGCCAAGTTGAGATAATTGATTGCTCCTTTGCTTTCTGCATCATATAAAATTGCTGGCTTGCCTACGCTCGGAGCCTCGCTGAGGCGGGAGTTCCTGTGGATCAGGGTATTGAATACCAGGCCCTCAAAATGCCTACGGACTTCATTAACAATTTGATTGCATAGGCGTAAGCGGACATCGTACATGGTCATTAATATACCTTCAATGGTAAGATCGGGGTTAAGTCGACTTTGAACGATTTTTATAGTGTTCAATAATTTACCTAAACCTTCTAATGCGAAGAATTCCGCCTGAACTGGGATTACTACGGCATCTGAAGCTACCAATGCGTTGACGGTAATGAGTCCCAATGAAGGAGAGCAGTCCACCACGATGAAATCGTATTCATCTCTAACCTCTTCTAGAATTCGTTTGATTACATTCTCCCGATTTGGGAAATTGATCATTTCAATTTCGGCACCCACCAGATCAATGTGCGAAGGAATCAGTTCCAAATTGGGTATTTCAGTCTTCAATATGGCATCTTTTGCTTTCGCATCACCCACCATGCAATCGTATATACTGCTTTGGATATTTTGAAGATCAAAACCCACTCCAGAAGTACTGTTGGCTTGGGGATCGGCATCTACCAACAGTGTCTTGTATTCAAGTACGGCAAGGCTGGCTGCCAAGTTGATGGCTGTCGTTGTTTTTCCTACCCCTCCCTTTTGATTGGCCACTCCTATGATCCGAGCCATGCACGAAAATTTATGATTGTGTCAGGTTGACAAATTTACGCTTTCGGTATCATTTTGGTACACATAATGTTACCTTTATTGACACGGTAATTATCCCCATGAGAAGATTATTTGGATCCTGGATTTTTATATTGGTGATGCTGGCAGTTGACTTCTACGTTTTTCAGTCGCTGAAAATTGTAACCTCCTCATTGCCTCCACGAGCACGGTTTTGGATCCATGCCAT
>Ga0129333_10007055_pt1 | contig 10634 bp, 2 predicted proteins | sample CPB6_08_DNA_FD_94474 | JGI IMG/M metagenome (GOLD analysis project Ga0129333, IMG submission 94474) | Freshwater to marine salinity gradient microbial communities from Chesapeake Bay, USA - CPBay_Sum_0.6_0.8_DNA | ecosystem: Environmental > Aquatic > Marine > Coastal | place: USA: Chesapeake Bay...
CAAGCTGTACTAAATGGTGGTCAACTAAATCCAAAAGTTGATTTTACTATCGAAAGTAATGTAATTACTTTTGCTATTCCTCCTTCTCAGGGTGCTGTTTTCTTTGCAATTCTTGGAGATAGAATTTCTCTCAATAAACCAGGAACAGATACTGTTACTACAGTTAGTATTAAAGATAGTGCAGTAACTACAGCAAAGATTGCAGACAATGCAATTACAAGTGATAAGATTGCTCCAGGCACAGTAATTGCAGCTGATGTTGGTGATGGTGCAATTACTACCCTTAAACTTGATGGTACTGTTGGAGCTGAAGCAGTAACAACTGCCAAGATTAGAGATCTTAATGTTACAACTGTTAAACTTGCAGATTCGGCAGTAACAACTATTAAGCTTGCAGATGCTGCAGTTGATAACTTAAAATTAAAATCAAGTTCTACTGTAGATGCAGATAGAGCTGTAACAACTAATCATATTCGTGATTTGAATATCACAACTGCTAAATTAGCAGGTGGTGCAGTTGATGCATCCAAACTAAAAAGCAGTCCATTAGTAGATGCAGATAGAGCTGTAACAACTAATCATATTCGTGATTTAAATATCACTACAGAAAAACTGGCATCAGATTCTGTCACTGCAGACAAAGTTGCAACTGGAGCAATTAGTAATGCTAAAATTGCTAATGGATCAATTACCCCAGAAAAGTTAAACCTAACAGTTTTAACTGATCCAGCATCTCCTACTGATGGGCAATTAATTTTCAATACTTTCACCAACGCTCCAAAAATTTATAACCAATCAGAAACTAGATGGGAAGAAATTCTTACTCAATCTACTGCTGGTTCTTTGGTGGGTTGGACATTTCTTGCTGCTATTCCTACAAATATTTCTACATTTTCTGAAAGAAATACACAAGTATCTCCAGAAACTGTTGTCAATAATTATGCATTTAATTTAAATGCATTCATACCAAAACATGTTATTGTTTCAAATGGTGGAAAAATTTCATCTTCATCTGATTTGATTACTTGGTCAGCAAGAACATCAGGAACACCAAATAATATAAATTCGGTAAGTTGGGGGGGATCACTTTTCTTTGCTGGTGGTGATGCAAATACGATAATTACATCATCTAATGGAGATAGTTGGGCGTCTGCTTTTGGTCCTTTTCAAAATAGTTCAAATATTGTAAAAACTTTTGCAGCAAATGGAATTCAATTATTGGGAACTTCTGCAGGGGAAATTGCTTATGCATTAACTGGAGGAACTACATTTACATTATCAGGATCTCTATCATCCGAAATAACGTCTTTCGCATACAATAATAGTGTTTTTGTTGCTGGGGGAAGTACAGGTAACATTTCTTCGTCTGGAGATACTACTTTCTGGACATCAAGATTAAACGTTGGTGGATCTAAAAAAGTATATTTAGAATCATATGGTACTGGATTTATTGCAATAATTGATGATCAATTATCTAATGATGTCACTATCAAAACATCATCAAATGGATCTACGTGGGTAGATTATGTAATTAATCCCCCAAATTTAACTAGTATTAAATCATTCAAATATTTCCCAATTACCCAAGCTTATTTGGTTATGGATAACAATGGAAATACTTTAAGATCTTCCAATGGTAAAGATTGGGCGTTTTTCAATCAACCCGTATTTGAATTTGGAACTAGTATTTCTACAACTTCTTTGAATTATGCTAGTGTTGGCGGAAATGAATATTTTGTAATGACGGGCACAAAAAATGTTTCTGGCACTCTTTCTCCGTATTTTGTAACAGCAACATTTAATACTTTATCAAATCAACTAGAATCAAATAGAAATTATATTGTTGATACATCATATGGATTAGTCAGTGCTTCTCTACCAGTAAACCCAAAAATTGGAGATATCATTAGATTAGCCGATGGATCAAATACTTGGAGTACAGCAAACGCTGTTATAAATGCAAATACTAAGTCATTTTTAGTTAGTACAGGAGTTATCGATAACGCTTTAGTTCTCGATTATTCTGGTGCAAGCATTGATGTTGTATGGACAGGATCATACTGGAGGGTATACTAAAATGTCTATTAACTTAAGTAGTTTAATTAATGCAGGTAGTTCTTCTGCAGCGAACATATATGATTTTCATGCCTTAAAAAGAACCGCAGATGGCATGTTAGTTTATACTTTAGAAGATACATTATCAGCGGGAGTTATTGATGTCAGAAATGAACCAGTTGATAATTTATTTGCTACATTGAATGAAGATTATGTAGAAGCGGTGCCTGTTGGTAGAGACAAAAATAATATTAATGGTTTGGGCGATTTAAATAATGCCAATGATAAATACCAACAGTATAGATTTGAAAATAAAAAAGTGAGATATTTTATTGATGATGATGGTTATATGGTCGCACGATTAAATGCGAACTACACATACTCAGGTCCAAAATAATAGGAAATTAAAATGGCAGATTTCAGATTAGGTAGATTAAAATTTAATTGGAGAGGTGCTTGGACTGCTACCACAGCCTACGAAATTGATGATATCGTGAAGTTTGGGGGCAATACATATGTTTGTACTGCTAACCACACATCTGCCGCATCTGAAGCGGCATTTTATACTAATGATATTGCAGCATCTCCAACAAGATGGAATGTTCATGTTCCTGGTTACGAAGTAAAAGGAAACTGGGCAGCAACCACATTTTACAAACTAAATGACCTTGTTACTTATGGTAACACGATTTATGTTTGTACAACTCAACACACCTCCAGTAGCACATTTGATGCTACAAAATTCTCAATATATCTAGAAGGATTAAAGTTTGAGGATACTTGGAGTAATTCAACTGAATATCAAAAAGGAGATGTTGTATCCTATGGTGGATACACATTCACCGCAAAAACAATTAATACTAATGTTGTACCTGGATCAAGTCCAACTGATTGGGGTCTTTTAATTAAAGGTCTTTCTCCACAAGGAGCTTGGTCAGGAGCAACTGCATATAAGCCAGGTGATGTAGTTCAATATGGCGGTTCATTATATGTTGCAATAACTGCTAGCACAAATATAAAACCTTCGTCAGATGTAACAAAGTGGAACTTCATGCAAACGGGTCTCAAATGGAGAGGCACCTGGAGTGCAGTTACTGATTATAAGATTGGTGAAGTTGTATTTAAGAATGCTAGTGCATTTATAAATATCCAAGAATACACCGTTGCAGATGGTGGCGCAAGAGATCCAGAGGCAGCTCCTGCTTATTGGGAACTTTTTGCTCAAGGTGATAATACCACCAATGTTTCTGCTCAAATTGCTGCGGTTAAGGCGGCAGCTCTAACTTATTCGCTAACCTTCGGTTTCTAATTTAAAAGGAGAAGTAAACTAAAATGGCAAGAAAATTAGCATTTGACTACACATTTAACAAAGCTGCCCGTCAGATTGTATTAAATGGTAATGTCAACTTCAAAAGATTACTATTAATCAATAATGCAACCGCCAACACTGTTATTTACAACGTTGGTGATCCTGCACTAAAAGCTACATCTGTTAATTATAACCCATCAACAGACAAGACAACTGTTACTCTAAATTATGATACCACTGGAATGAGTGATAGTGATGTTCTTCAAATCTTCACCGAAGAGGATGGCGTAGAAATTAAACCAGTTGATACTCTTCTAGATCCTGTATCAAAATTCCGTGTATCGGAACCAAACACTCTGATCGATACCGATTTTGAGTATGGTCTACAAGCAACAAAATGGGAAACTCTAGAAAGAGTTAATAATATTCCAGGATATTATTCAATTGCAGGAGATACACCACTTTCTAATGTTTCAGATGTTACCACTAACGGCACTAAAATTGTAACGGTAACTTGTACATCACCTCATGGTCTAACAACTGGTATTCCTATTGATGTTCGTGGTCTTGACAGTATTACTGCTGAGGGCACATTCCTTGTTCGCAAAACAACTGATCTTACTTTTACTTACGAAACCAGATCGGTACAACCTGGATCACCATCCGTTCCAGTAAGTATTAACACTGCGTATGTAACTGTTACGACAGGGCGTTTTTATGTACAAGCTCAAATTCCTTTTGATAACAGCACATCTGTAGATGAAGGTCCAGTTGTAACTAATGGCGCAAGCTCCAGTACTTTAACAGTAACTACTCCATATAAGCATGGTTTCAAAACCAATTCTCCTTTCTACTTAACAAATACTTTATCAAATTCTAAAGTACCATTTTCTGCTGGTTCAATTACTAATGGTGGTAGCGTAGAAGATAGAATCTCATATTCTTTGGATACTGGAAACTTTAACCCATACGAACCATTCCACGCTGGTACAAAACTTCGTGTGATTGATGCAACTGCTATTTCCGTACCAAACGATACTATTATTATTCCCAATCACGGGTTGGTAACTGGAGATCCTATTACATATCTCGGATCAACTGGGTCTCATCCCACAATTAATGCAGTAACAACAGGAAGATTTAATGTTGCTGCTGGTCAACTACCAATTTACAATATTGGTACTGGCGCCGCTGCATCATCATTTTTGTATGTGGTTGTCATTGACGCTGATACCATTAAATTAGCTACCAATCCACAAAATGCGTATAATGGCAATGTACTAATTGATTTCAATAATGCTGGTACTGGTAATTTAACTTTCTCGTTATTTAATTCCAGAGGTTATGAAATTCAGCAAAATATTAGCACAATTCAAACTGCAAGTGGTCAATCTGAAATTAAAGTTACCTTTAATGGAAGAACTAACAAGCAGATGCAGGTATATCCTGAGCGTCAAATTACTTTGAGTGATACTAATATTCCTGGTTTAGATGGCGTTTATGTAGTTAAATCGACTCCCGCAGCACCCGATTTTCTAAGTCAGAATTGGAGAGAAACTGACACCTTTTTCATTATGGAAGGACCATCGAGCAGCACTGGGGGAGAGTTTGTTAATCAAACTGTTTCAGCAACATATACATTGAATGGTAACGCTGCAGCAACCAATGTTATCTTAAGAACTAAAAATTACGAAAATACTTTTAGTCCTACAATTTCGGGGGCATCTGGTGCTACTTTAACTGTAAATACATTATCAAATCTTGGTGATGGAGATCTTCCAACTCGTGTTGGTTCTGTAGTTAGATTTACAAATGTAGGTTCTCTTACTGGTGTAACAGCAAATACAAATTATTTTGTTTCTGCAGTATCATCTACTTCCATCACATTATCGTCAACCAATCCATCTATTTCAGCAACTCCTGTTGTATTTGGCGGAACATCTGCTGGAGCTAGTATTAAAGTATTCCGTTCTGGTATTCGTGCTCAAATGCATGATGGAGCTTCATCTTGGATGAATCATACTCGTGCATCTGTTCATGATTGGTGTTCAATTACAGGTAAAATGTTTACCCGTGAGTGTGTATCTTCTAATAAAATTTTCATCAAAAATCATGGTTTGGCAGTAGGTACTCCAATTATATTTGTTGGAGGTGGTAATACTTGGACTGGAGGAACTACCCCACCAGTAGAAGCTGCTAACCAATCAATAATTTATTATGCTGATGTACCCAACAAAGATGAAATTTCTTTAAGGAATTCAGAAACTATAACTGGTTCTGGTCCTTATTCTGGATCAGCGAGTGGAACAGTTATTGATTTTTCTACTGCTAATACTTGGGCGGGAGGAATTTATCAACTACATCCAGGATTTGCTATTGGTAACTTCTCACAATCTGCTGGTGGCTCTGGTGGTGGACGAGATCGTGTTCTTGGATCTTATCCAAATTTACCCGCATATATGACAGAAGATGCTGAAATTATTCTAAAAAATGGAACTGGATCTACTCTTCCAGGCGGTGTTACACAAACTCCAAATACATATGCGGATTATCAAAAATATTATGCAAGAACTCTTGTAAATAGTGGTCCAATTTCATCTGCTTGTGAATTTTCAATTACTCTTGCTGAAGCTGGTTCACCAGTTCACTTTACTGGTAACGCAACTGTAGGTGCGGGTCGTTTTATCTGTTGCCGTATTTCTGAAAATAGATTCTCTAATAGTTTCTTCTTACCAAATCACGGTGGCATTGCTGGACAAAGAACAACTTATAGTATTTCTGGTTCTTTTACTAATGGCACTCGTGATGAACAAGCTACTTTCCCATCAACTGCAGGATTTCCTGGACCTCTGTTTGATTATGTAACTGACATTACTGGCGTTAACTGGCCTAGAGTCAACATGATTTTGACTCACCCAACGGGTACAATCACTAATTTAACTAGTACATCTCGTTATTATATGGTGCCAGTTACTGATGATATATTTAAAGTTCAACTTTATAGTACTTCAGTATTACCAACTGGTCAACCAACACAAAACTTGATCCCAACTTTGGCTGCTGCAGCTCAAGCAACTGATGCTACGGCTGGTCCATTAGGAACAACTCGTATGAAGTTTGCAAATCCATCTGTTGCTAATGCTAATGGAAATAGAATTTTTCTTCCTATAGAAAATCAAAAATTAGTAGAAGCAGATGTTGTTCGTTATGAATCTACAGGTAGTTCTGAAGTTGGCAGTGCTTATCCAAACGCTCCTGGATTGGTAAATGGTAATTTATATAATGTAAGAAATGTAAGTGATTTTTCTCCTCTATCTACTGGATTTTTCACTACAATCGATCATGATTCTGATGCTACTGTTTTAACTTTAAATACTACTGTTACTGGAGCTATTGAACCAGGAAACACCCTATGGACTGGTACATATCTAAATGAAAGAATGCTTGTCGTTTCAGTATCTGGTGATAAAATTACCGTAATTAGAGGATATGGCGGAACAACTGCTCAACCAATTCCTGCGGAAGTCACACTTTATAGAGTAAATGGAAGTTTCCAATTACAGGTTAGAGATAGTGCAATTCCTAGATCTTTTAGTGTTGCCAATACAGGTGCAAACGCAGGCACCGATACATGGAATATAACTAATCATGGATTAAGAATCGGAGAATCACTTCAAGTTTCTGGGCTTGCTACTGGTGGCAGAATTGATAATACAATTATTGGTGTTACCAATCAAGCGGCTAGTGCTCAAATTTACTATGCAATTCCAGTTGATGCGAATAACTTCCAAATAGCACACTCAAAAGCTGCTGCATTTGCTGGATTCCCAATTGATATCAATAACGCAGGTTCTGGTGGTACTTGGTCGTTTGTACAATATTATGATTCTGTTCCTCTTTCTTCTACTGCGTCTGGAATTCATAATTTAATTAATGTTTCATCAACTGGAACAATTGATGGTGGATATGATGCTTCTTCTGTATCTGATTACAAAGTTACATTTAATCCAGGAACGAATATTCCCGCAAGATCCATTGTTTTTGATCCAGCAAAGAATGTAGATTTGACAACAGGATCATTCTACTATCAGGATCATGGATTAACTACTGGAACTAGAGTTGTTTATTCTAGAAATGGTAATAGTTTTGAAATTGGAAGATCATCTGGAACTACTCATCCACGTCAAGGATATAATGCATTATATGATTTATCAATTACTAGTATTACCTCAACAGGTACTCAAGTAACTTACAATTTCGCAACTCTACCTACTTCTCCATTTGATATCGTTCCAAATCAAACTATTACAGTTTCTGGTGTAACTGTTGGTGGTTCTACCAATAATGGTTATAATGGAACATTTAAAGTGGTTTCTTCTACAGTTTCTTCAGTTACTGTAAATAATACCACTACGGGTGCAAGTGCTGGAACCCGATTTGTTTCTGGAACATATTATGTAATTCGTAAAAATCTTGATATGTATCAACTTGCATACACTAAAGAAGATGCTCTTGCAGGCAGAGCAATTAAAAATTATTCGACAACTGGAACTACTAACTCAGGACACACTTTAACGACTTCACAAGTAACTGGAGAATCCTTAGGTAATGGTCTTGCAACCATTGTTGCTAGAGATATCATTCTGAATGGATCTTCTGCTTCTGCTGTGCTGGCTGCTTCTGATAGATTTGTAGCGAATGGTCATGGTTTTACTACTGGTGATAGAGTAATCTATCAGGTATGGGGTAACGGAAGACAAATTAATGGTCTTGTTTCAGGAAGACAGTATTTTGTCAATAACTCAGTAAACTCGGTAACTACTCGTGGTGGTGCTCCCAATACTGGTTCACAACCAAACCAATTCTCTTTACACAATACTTGGGTTGGTGCTTATACAAACACTGATATTGTTGATATTCTTGGAGTTGGTACTAGCACACTTCACCAGTTCAAAGTAACCAACCCAACACTCAGAGGTACTACCTTCAAGGGTGATTGGAACGCATCTGATAGTTATGTGTACGGTGATGTAGTATTATTCAGAAATAGTTACTACATGTCAGTTTCTGGTGCTACTCCTCCTGGATCAACTACATTCGTTGCAAATACTAACCAACAACCAGTAAGAGATACTGATGGATACGCAAACCTGAACTGGATGCTTCTTCCACCATTACCTTCATATACAACTAAATTCCTAGCTCAATATAGAGGAGGAGATACAGTTAAATTATCTGGTCAGATGCCAGTTAAAACTTTAATTTTCTCTGGGTCGGGTGCAGTTAATGCAACTACTGGTATCTTTACAATCACTAATCACGGTTTATCAACTGGTGATGCATTGATTTATAAATTAGATGCTGCGGGTGGATTACATCAAGGAACGAATGGTGGTTGGTCGCAATATGTAAATGATGCTAATAGAGTGCAACAACCATATGGTACTATGACACACAATACCATATATTATGTAAACGTTATTGATCCAAGTACCTTCACTATTCACAGTTCCGCATCTGGTGCATTTATTGGTGGATCAACTTCGGGAAGTGGTGTTGATCAAATAATTCCTACTCTTACTGCAACTGGTGTTTCACATAGATTTGAAAAACTAGAAGGTTATGTGTTTGAAATGGGCGTTGTTGCGATTAATAACGATGCTGATATGATTGTTACAGATCCATATCCAACTAGACAAATTGTATTTAATCCACAAACAACTCTTAATACTGTTGCTAATTTAGCAACTCCAGTTGTTTCTATTGAAAGAGATGAGATTTATATTCCTAATCATGGTTTAAACACTGGTGTTAAAGTTTACTACTCTGCTGGTTTTGGTATTGGTAGTGTTTTAGCATCTGCATCGAGTGTTATTGTTGAGGGTGGTACATATTATGTCATTAAAGTTAACGATGATGTAATCCGTTTGGCAACTACACTAAGTAACGCATTGACCATGCAGTTTATTGATATTCAAAGCACTGGAGCAGGATTTAATCATTACTTAGTTGCTGCTACATATTGCTCAAGTTCATACATTCGTTATCAAGGTCCACCTAGCGGTAATGGTTCTCTTGTCTCAGATGGTGTTCTCGCTGGAGCAAACTACTATCTAAACCAAAACGCATCAAACATCCGTGATGGTATTCTTCAAGCAATTCCATTCATCTATGAAACACAAATGTTCGTGAGACCAGATTGCTTGAACCTACACAGATCATTTGATGGTGGTGTTGAAATTTCTGCTGCTAAAGCTCCTGGTGTTAATATTGTGAGACAAACCAGAAGATACTTCCGTTATCAGTCAGGTAAGGGTCTTCAGTATTCTACTGGTATTAACTTCAGTCCTTCAATTGATGTTTCTAGCATCAACCATGATGGAACTCAGTTTGCTACAGTAGTATCTAGAAAACCACATAAACTTGTTGCTGGTAATAAAATCATCATCGAGGATGTAGAAGTAACATCTGGTGTTGCTTCACCATACACCACACCATCTAACGGACAGTTCTTCACTGTTAATAATGTTATCGATGAATTTACTTTCCGTTATGCAACAAATGGTATTCCTGCTGATGTAAATCCTGCTGGATTCCCTGCTCTATTCCTCTATGAGTGGCAAGATGCTGCCGTTCGTGCAGGTATGTATGATGATCAAAATGGTATGTTCTTCGAGTACGATGGTCAAAATCTATATTGTGTAAGAAGAAACGCTACTGCTCAAATGGCAGGAACTATATCTTGTGTATTTAAGAGCAATGCTATCGTAGGAACTGGTACTAAATTTACTAAGCAATTAGTAGTTGGTGATTATGTTGCGATTCGTGGTATGACTTATAAAGTTACTGCAGTTGATTCTGACACTTCTATTCATATTTCACCATCATATAGAGGAACGACAAGATCAAAAATTATTATGTCAAAAGTTAGAGATCTCAAAGTTCCACAATCACAATGGAATATTGATAAGTGTGATGGAAATGGCGTAACTGGATTCAAGCTAGATATTCACCGTCAGCAAATGGCATACATGGATTACTCCTGGTATGGTGCTGGTAAGGTTCGCTTCGGATTCAAGGATCAGGATGGTATCGTAACTTATGTTCACGAATTTATCCACAACAACCACGAAAATGAAGCGTATCTCCGCTCAGGTAACCTACCTGCTCGTTATGAAATTCTAAATGGCGACAACCCAACCTATGCTCCATCACTCTATCACTGGGGTGCTTCGGTAATCATGGATGGTAAGTTTGAGGATGACAAGGC
>Ga0129333_10007056_pt1 | contig 10632 bp, 1 predicted proteins | sample CPB6_08_DNA_FD_94474 | JGI IMG/M metagenome (GOLD analysis project Ga0129333, IMG submission 94474) | Freshwater to marine salinity gradient microbial communities from Chesapeake Bay, USA - CPBay_Sum_0.6_0.8_DNA | ecosystem: Environmental > Aquatic > Marine > Coastal | place: USA: Chesapeake Bay...
GTAATGATGGCAGAAATCGCTTTGCAGCATATTCTGCAGGTGGTGGAGGAGGCGCAGGCTCTAAGGCAAATAATGAGAATGGTGGAGATGGTAAAACAAGTAATATAACAGGTGAATTAATATATTTTGCAGGTGGCGGTGGTGGTGCTGGTCGTATTAGTACAGGTGGTAATGGTGGGAGAGGAGGAGGAGGTGGAGGAGCTGTTGGTATTACTAAGGGAGGTATTGGTTATAATAATGGTAATCCAGGTGGTGGTGGAGTACCTAAAGCACACAGTAACACACCTGGTGGTCGTGCTGGTGATAATACAGGAGGAGGAGGAGGCGGTGGATCTCATTATAATTTACATAATAGTGGTGGTTCAGGTGGTTCTGGTATTGTTATAATGAGAATCGTAAATAGTCCAAAAAATATATTAATGAAATATAATTATTATTCAGAGCAAAATATAGATTATACTAAGCCTGATACGCTTAGCAAAGTTGACGTAAAGGGTTCTAAAATGAATGTGGTTGATACTAAAATAAATCCTAAATCGCGTTTTTATACATCATACATATATTTAAAAAAGGGTTACTATTACTTTAATTTAAATGTTAATTCAGATAGCTCTAAAAGTACCAATGGTTGCGAATTTTATACTAATAGCAAAATAACCTTGTATAAATCTGATAGCGATCATATAGCAAAATATCCAAATAACCGTGAATATATAACTGTTTATAAAGATAATATGAGAACTAATAAATGGATATATATTGATACTACAAATTACTACATTATTAATATATATATAAATTACTTGAGCAATAAAATATGTGATATACCATTTAATGTAAGCTGTGTCTATAGAATGTCAAATCCCACAAATGGCAATGATGTTTTTACTTTTAGTAAAAATAAATTACATGATAATAATTATATTAAAATTCCAGATAGTGAACTTAAATACTATATAGATGTTAGCAATTACATATTTATGCATCATAATGATTATATTTCAGAGATAATTAGTGCAAATACCGAATATAATATATTATTTAATAAGTTTCTCGAATATTACTTTACATTACCAAATTCATTTGCGAATGTTATAGCATTCTTTAAAACCGTAGGTGAAAGCAATAATGATTTACATAATAGTATTGAGATTAGAAAAATTAATAAATTATTAGAATATCTAATGAAATTAAAATTAGATTTAAGTAGTTATTTAAATGACAAAGTAACAAATAATAAAAAACCAATTAATAATGTACAAGTAGAAAAAATATTTTCTGAATCAAGTGTTAGTAGTCAAAATTTGTATGATATAATTACATATGAACAATATAACGAAGAGCTCAAAGAAAAATTAAAAGGTTCTGAATTAAGATTTATAAGAAATAAACATGCTGACAGATCAGTATATGTCAAAGTATTCTAAGGTATTCTAATTTTATTTTTATTTTTTTGTTTTTTTAGATGAAAAAGAACGACGAGATATAGTTATTACTTCAACTGGTGCATATTTAGGTTTTGGCCCTCGTTTAGAACCTGTATTAACAGGACTGATTGGATTGGCAGAATCAGGAGGTGCAGATTTAGGTTTTGGCCCTCGTTTAGAACCTGTATTAACAGGACTAATTGGATTGGCAGAATCAGGAGGTGCAGATTTAGGTTTTGGCCCTCGTTTAGAACCTGTATTAACAGGACTAATTGGATCAGCATATGCTTTAGATAATACAGGTAAAAGTTTATTTTTTTGCTGTTTTTTATTCTTTAAATATACTATTCCACCAAGTTTAAAAAATGTATTTGGGGTTAATATTTCAATATTTTTTTTATTTTTGTGCTTTATTGCACTTCCGCCAGTTGATAATACACCTGCACCTTCTGATTCAATTTTTGGATATGTCATAAACTTTAAAAATTGTATTAGAATTGGTTTATAATTAATTGTTGTTATAAAATTAGATTCACTTTTAGAATTTACTATTTCCTGTTCTTTACTTTCTTTTTCAATTGTTGCTTGTATGTCGGCAATAGTTTTTATATCATCAGCTGTCTCCTCTAATATAAGTTTTGGTGGATACGTTGCTGTTGATGCATCTGTCGCTTCTTCTCCCGCAGCTAATTCTTCATCTGCTTTTTTATCTAATTCTTTAAATTCTTCCGAAGTATCATCATTTGATGCTGCTGAAGCAGCATTAAGATTTATCGTAATATACTGTTCATACTCTTTATCAGGAAACAATTTATATTCTTTAGCTAAATTACCATTCTCATCACCTATATATATTATATTAGTCATTTCATTAAAATTTAACTCATTTAGTTCATCACTAGTTTTAAATTTTAAACTATATGTTAGTAATAATACTAATGTTTTATATATTAAATTATTTTTTAACTTTATTAAATCGTCTTTAATAGCAACATCTAATCCTCCGCCCGCTTGTAATCCCTCTATAGGTGCTGTTACTGTTGCTGCTGGTGCTGCTGGTTGTACTGTTGCTGCTGGTGCTGCTGGTTGTACTGTTGCTGCCTTCGGTGCTGGTTGTACTGTTGCTGCCTTCGGTGCTGGTTGTACTGTTGGTCCCCCCAATAGAGCGGGATCAGCTTCACTTTCTTTTTTTGAGTTTATTTCAGTGACTATTTTATATTGTTCTTCTTTGTCGAAACTGTCAAACTTTAATATTTTTTTAACAATTACTTTATATTTATCTATGGCGGCTAACAGACTGTCACTAAACTCTTTAGGTTTTACATTATAATTTGGGCTCTCGTCGCTGTTTTTTGTCTGTATTTTAGTTAAATAAAAATCTTCTAATTGTACTATTAATTCATTTATAAGTGCTACAGACTTAATAGCAACTTCATTACTTGTAAATATATTTTTAAAATTTGTATCTGCATCTAAGTCAGCACTTTCATCCTCATTTGGTTCGGCTTCTCCTGGGTTGGTATTAGTTAAACTAACTTTAGTAAGCAATTCAAATTGCTCTAAAATTTTTTCTTCTGCGTTTTTTTGATAATCATGTATAGGCTTAAGTTCTTTCTCGAGGGGTTCTATTTTTTTTGCATCACCACTAAGAAATTTTTTTGCAATCTTCGAAACCCCCAGTGCTATAGCTTTTATTTCATCATCTTTTTTTTCTGGGTACTTTTTTTTTAATAGATCTTGTAGATTGATTAATTTTTCTCCCATGTGCGCATTTTCATATTTTTTATATTTCTTATATTCATTTTTTAATTTATCAAGTTCTTTCATTTTTTTATCATAATTATCCCAAGAGCGCATAGGTGTTTTTTCAATAAAATTTTTTATATTCTGGTTTTTTAAAGCAATCAATTTTAGTTTGGCTTCTCTTATAGTAATTTCCTTAGCTGATACGTTATTTATATTTTCAGTGGAAGAGGTAGAAACATTTGCTGTCCAAGTTTGTTCTTTACTTAAATCTAAATACTTATTTTTTTTTTCTGTGTTCGAAGTATCAGCTTCAGTCATTGCATATTTAATAGCAGACGCAGCTGTAGCACTGTTTAACGCATCATCACTCGCACATATCCAAACATTCAGATTACTATCCCAATACAAAACTATTTTGGTATCAATCACTTTTTTGTATGTAGGAATTCCATTATGTTTATCACTTTTTACGTAGATCCCGTAGAGTGCTTTATAAGAATCTTTTAATAGATCTCCAGACATTTCTCCTTCGATGTTTATTATATTTGGGAATGTAGTTTCAACAGGTTCAGTTCCTCCTGTCCCTCCTGGATCTTCTGTCCCTCCTGGATCTTCTGTCCCTCCTGCCCCTCCCTGATCTTTTGCATCTTCTGTCCCTCCTGTCATTGGTATGAGTTCTGCCCCTCCTGCCGCTGTCGTAGAACTGCTTATAATTCCAAATTCTTTTTTGAGATCACTTATATATTCAATAAAATTATGTCTAATATTTCTATCAGTTATCATACTTGTAACTTCTGCATCAATATAATTAATTATATCTGTTTTTCGCAAAATATTTGTTGAATCTGTTGATTCAGCAATTGTATCAAATGCTTTCGTTCTTAAAGCATTTATATTACTATTACCATTATTACTATCCAAAACAAAATTAAAAATATCAATATCAAGATCTCTATTACGCTTAGGCTTACGCTTATCAGTATCACTATCACTATCACTGCCACTGCCACTATCACTGCCACTGCCACTATCACTGTCACTCTCCTCATCATCAGTAACAGATTCTTTTTTTACGCTTGAAGATTGAAGTTCTTTAAATAATCCTTGAAAATAATTAGTTTCACTATTCTCCATATTTTGTGTAAACATATCAATATTAAAACCAGTTTTATAATGCGTAAATTCAGAAATTGTTTTTAAATCTTTAAATAAATCATCAACCATATCTGGTTTTAAAACATTCTTAATAAATACTTTATCTATGTCACTATTGCCATAATTTTTTTTAATATTATCTAAATCTTCATCTTTTTTTAATTTTACTAAAATATATGCTACGCCTTTTGTTATATTAACAACACCACCGCCTTTAATTAACATTGCATTAGCACGCTGTAAGCTATTTTCTATGCCCCCACCGACAATAGTAACTTCAGTAGCAGCAGATGGTTTAAGTTGTGAAACTAACTTTTTAATTTCTTTAATTATTGGATTAGTATCACGATATATTTGTTCAATATAGTTTGATACTAAAGATATATATTCATTTTTACTTATAATTTTTTCTAAAATTTCATTACTAAATTTTGGTTGAGCAATTGATGTTAATAGGGATTCAAGTTTTAATGCTCCACCTTTAGCATCATTTAATGCTAATATTTTATTGTATGCTTCATATGTGTAAAATACGCTTAATAATAGTCTTATACATATTTTTCTTTTAGGTTTATCGGCACTATCTAAAGCAGTATCTTTATCTATTTTATCAATAGCAGCTTTTAATATATCATCAATAGTTTTATATTTATCGGCTTTCTTATAATATATTTGATGTTTAAATATTTTATCAAGATTACTAAATATTCCAAATGTTGCATTTGCATATATATATGCAAATAAATCAAATCCATAATATTTTTTAAATTTATATCTTTTTAATTTAAATGCTGTTTCTTGTATCATTTGCAATAAACTTTTTTCTTTTGTAGTAATATCAGCTATATCTTTTTTAGAAAAATTATAAAGTATTGTATATAGGAATAATGCATGTACATCATAAAGTTTTAAATAATCATTTGTTTTTTCGGTTGTCATATCTGTTGCAAATGAAAAAACATTTCCTGCGTTTGCTTCTTTACTATGCGTAGCTATATTATCAGGTGGGTTATCAGTATATTTATATATGTTTAACTTATCCTCAGCACGTTTGTAATATACTAATAAATATACATAAATTCCATTTAAACTATTTTTAAATGCATCTTCCAAATTATTAACATTATTATAAATATCTTTAATATCTGTATTATTGAATTTTTGCACTAAATCTTCAATATCCTCGGCTGTTGGTTGTGATGTGCCTGCTGCTGCTGCTGCTGCTGGTGCTGCTGGGGGGGGCAGCGCGGGCAAGTATTTATCATGATCAATATTATTTATATTATTATCAACACCAGTTAACTCATTCTGGGCAGCTGCTAATTTTCGATTAGCTTCAGTAAGTTCATTATCAGCCTTAGTAAAAGCTTCATGTGCCTTATTAAGTGCAATACGATATTCTTCAAAATTGGAATCATTAATAATACTATTAAAATAATTAATTAGTTCAGTAGACCTCTTAATACTGTCTTCAAACCCAAGATGCGCACGATCATAATCTGCATATGCAACTAAAGCAGGTACATTATTAACATCAGCAACTCCAGCAATAGTAGTTTTCCCATTAGCAGCAGCTTCACGAGCAAGATCCGTATTTAAATTAAAAATTGTAGTTTCTAATCTATTTGCACCCGCTAAATATGCATCTTTAGCCACATTTAATCTGGCTTCTGTATCCGCTAATGTCTGAGGTAAAGTATTTGCTTTACTATTATTTTCTGCAATCTTTCTATTTAATTCTTGAATTTCAGCATTTTTTTTTTCTCTAGCTATAGCTATGCTTTCTGCTGCTTCCGGATCAGCATTTTGTTCATTTTGTTTAGTCGTATAATCCATCTCAAGTTTCGCCCATTCTTGGGTTTTTTTCGACAAAGTATGATTTAACGCAAGCGCATTTTGTCGAGTTTCTTGCAATTCTTTAGTAATTGTAGTTTGTTCATTTTCTAATTTTTTTACAGCTTCGTGTAATTCTTTAAAATTTTCTTGTTGTAATATATCAATACTCTCTTGGGCGGAATCTCGAATTATTCCAGCAGCATCATATTTTTGTTGAGCTTCACGTTCTTTCACTTCAGCAGCATCTTTCTCATTATTAGCGTCAACATACTTTTTTTCAGCTTTAGTTTGTATTTGCCTTTTTTCATCGCGTAAATTATTAAGATAATCCAAATGATATATTTCGTATAAATATTGCTTAATTATTTCCTTTTTATATTGTGCAAAATTATCAGCATCATCATTAGCTGGAGATTTGCGCCAAAGCCTTTCTGTTATAGTTTTTTGTGGTGGTGGTGTATATATATATTTTTCTAAAATTTTATAGTGAAATATTAACATCCAGTTTAACACATATAGAACTAAATTATCATAATCAATAGTAGTAACTCCAAAATATTTTTTAAACTCTATATCAATTAAATTAAAATTAAGCTTAATATCTTCTAAAAAATCATCATTATCTTCATATATACTTTTAGCAATACTATTAATACTATCAATTATACTATCCAAATTTTTTTTAACTCCACTTTCTTTTAGTTTATCTTTCATTGCGGATTTTAGAATTTCAAATGATGATTGTGTTCTTTTAGGATTTTTTTCTACAATTTTACGTTTTTTATCAATTTCTTCTATTTCCTCACCTTCTCCATCGCCTTCTCCATCGCCTTTTCCATCGCCTTTTCCATCTTCTTTTCCATCGCCTTCTCTATCGCTTTTTCCTTTTTTCTTGTGGTGAGAAAACGCGTCACCTGTTTTACTGCCAGTATTAGGATGTCCATTTGTTTTGGGGCAAAAATTTCTTAATTTATCCCTTGTCATAATTAATACAAATTGATTATCTTGTGTTTTAATTCCACTGCCAGTATCATCTTCCACCTCTTCTTCTGCATCCGTGTCCTTCTCCTCACCGCCTCCGTTATCATCGTCGTCACCATCGCCGTCACCATCGCCGTCACCATCGCCGTCACCATCTCTTTCACCGCTGCCATCCTTCGTTTCTTGTGTCTGTTTCTTCCCTGGCTCACCTGGGTCCTTGTCCTTTGGCAGCGTCACTGGGTCCTTTAGCGGCATTGGTGGCTTAGCAGCATCTGTATTTATTACTTTGACATTCGGCGCCTCCAAAAATTCTTTATCTTTATCGGGTATATATATATACCACTTGTTATCATTCTCCTGATCTGGTGATTCTGCATTCGTTCGCAATAAAGCATATATAGTAATTTTATCATAATCATAATAATTATAATAATCATTATCAATATCTGGTATACCTATAATCCATGCATTATTTCCAGATGAATTTACGTCATACCACATTTTTATATTGGTATCGTCATCTTTTTTTTGGTACACATGCTTATCGTTTATTTTTTCAGGTGTTTTTAAATAGTAATCATTTAAGCTTTCAAAAATTTTAGGTTCTTCATGCTCCGAAACTTTAGTAAAACCACTAATTAGCAACATATCGGGTGCATCGGCTCCCCCTTTCATATGAACAGTTTGCGATTCGTTATCATGATATTTAGATAAAAAAGCTTTCATATTATTAGCATCACTATTAAAAATTATTGGATCAGAAGTATTATCTTTTATACAATAAAAAACTACATTTCCATTATAACCTTTTTTAAATCCATCAAAAATTACATTTTTTGTTTGTGTGTATAATAAAGATATATTATTTTCACTATACAAAATATTCCCATTAGTATCACCAGTTATATTATTTTCTAAAAAAACACCCCCTACAATTTTATTATTAGAATAACTTAATGTTTTATTTATATCTATTTTGACATCATTTTTTTTTCTTAACATTATACTATTATTTATTTATAATATAAAAATTAATATAATATTAACTATTAAGATAGATATATATATATATATATATGAGCAATTTTACACAAGAAGAAGCTACAATTAATAGAACTAAATTAATTGTATTATGTAATGATATAACTGAATTAAGTAATTCAGTAAATAATGTAGATGCAATAGTTAATGCTGCTAATGATCAGATGTTAAACGGAGGAGGGGTTGCAAAAGCAATAGCAAATAAAGCACCATATATAAATCCAGATAGCAAAAAATGGGTACATAAGTATGGAGAAAATAGATTTTCCATTAAAATGGCAGATCCCGATTTAGAATATTATCAAGTAGTGGTTACCCCTGCAAGAAATAATATATGCAATAAAAATATTATACATGTTGTAGGACCACAATTAAATGAAATACATAAATTCGACGATAATAAGAATAAATATAATGACAAAGTAAAAGCACTCTATAATACTTGCTTGCAAGCTCTTTTAGCAGCTGCGGATTTTGATTGTAAATCTATTGCTATACCTTTAATTTCATCTAATATATTTAAAATGCCACCTCAGTTATGTGCTAAGGTTATGTTACATTGTTGCTATATTTTTTCACATTTAAATAACAGTATAAATAAAATTATTTTAACTAATATTGATATAAGTGGTGATCGTTGCGCAACTGCAAATATAGTTAAAAGTTCACTTAATGATTTTAGAAATATGAAAAATGATGATATTTATAATTATGATGTTACATATAATAATTATACATATAGATATACTAAGAATGATTATGATAGTGTAGTTGAAAAATATAAAAATATAGGTACTAAACTTAAATATAATACTTTATTTAAACAATCTACGCATGTAGATAATTTAATTAGTGCTTTAAGGGAAAAAGAAAAAATTATTTTAACTGATATTGAAAATACTATAAATTTTAATAGAACCAAGCAAGAATGCTGGATATGGTATGTGTTTCCAACAACACAAAAAGGACAAAATGATGTAAAAGATGCATATATTAAAAATATTGATCATGATAACGATTTAATATATTTAATTCATAATAATTATCATATAGATCGTTGGAATACTATTTTAATAAAAATTATTGATGCAATTGAAAATCAGAATGGCTATATGCAAGCAATATTTACAAATATTGAATGGAATCGCATATTAAGATTCTTAATTTTATGGAATGACTTCATAAGTAAAAATGATGAATATTATATGTATAAAGAAAATGAAAAAACACCTTATAATTTAAAATTACGTAGTCTTAAACTCACAATTGATAAATTACAGCAAAAATTTTTATTTAAAAGTATAAAAAATATATATGATACATATAAAAGCTCAACCAAAACACAGGATGATAATGATAAATTTGAATTAGCTTTAAAAAAAGAATATGAAAATTTATTAACTGAAAAAAAAAAAATACATGCAGAAACAAAAAAATCTCAAAACTTTATATTAGATAAACAAGATCATAAAACAGAAAAAAATTCAGGGCGACCAAGGGACAAAACAGAAGCACATATGACTAATCAGTGTTTTTGGATATCTATATTAGATTGGTTTAAATTAAAAAAAAGGAGTCCTTGGAACACATATAGTGTTAAACAATTTAAAAACTTTGTTAATGAAATAAAAACTCCAGATGACGATCCAAAAGGATATGATAAAGTTAATGATGATTATAGTTTTATGGAAGTAATGTATGGTAATACTGAGGGATCTTATAAAAGAATAAATGAATTAGCAAAATTATTAAATGTTTATATTAAAGTATACTATTATAATAGTAATACTGGAACTATACATCTTTCTTCAGATTGTATAGCATATGGACTTGAAAATAAAAATTGTAAAGAATTTGGTGTTCAATCACATACTGATTTTGGAGATCCAAATTCAAAAGATAAAATTTTAATTGTTAATAAAGGAAATGGTCATTTCGAATTAATTAAAAAATTAAAACAAGGGAAATTTGATTATAATATAGAAAATGATGACATAAATACTAATCAAGAACCTAATGTTCATAAAAAACATGAAGCCGCAAAAGAAAAAAAAGCAAAGAAAGAATCAAAGAAAAAAGCAAAACAAGAAGCAAAACAAGAAGCAGAGAAAAAAGCAGAACAAGGAGCAGAGAAAAAAGCAAAGAAAAAAGTAGAGAAAAAAGTAGAGAAAAAAGCAGAACAAGAAACAACGCAAAAAGCAGAACAAGAAGCAGAACAAGAAGCAACGCAAAAAGCAGAACAAGAAGCAGAACAAGAAGCAACGCAAGAAGCAGAGAAAAAAGTAGATAAAGAATCAGAGAAAAAAGCAAAGAAAAAAGCAAAGAAAAAAGCAGAACAAGAAGCAGCGCAAAAAGCAGAACAAGAAGGAAAGCAGAAAGCAGAACAAGAAGCAAAGGAAAAAGCAGAACAAGAAGCAAAGGAAAAAGCAGAACAAGAAGGAAAGCA
>Ga0129333_10007057_pt1 | contig 10631 bp, 7 predicted proteins | sample CPB6_08_DNA_FD_94474 | JGI IMG/M metagenome (GOLD analysis project Ga0129333, IMG submission 94474) | Freshwater to marine salinity gradient microbial communities from Chesapeake Bay, USA - CPBay_Sum_0.6_0.8_DNA | ecosystem: Environmental > Aquatic > Marine > Coastal | place: USA: Chesapeake Bay...
TGAATTCAGAAGCAAAAAATCCGGATTCTTTTATTTGGGAACAACCGTTCGACTTCCAACCGCTCCCTTATTCACGTATATCGCAACTTACCGCAACCAAGGATACAAGGTCAGCCAATACGGAGATGTATCTGGAGCTTTTCTTGGAATCGACGTACGCTATTTCTTCAAAAATGTAAAGGCCCGTAAAGAAGAACAACGACCAATCGAGTAACTAAGGAAGGCAGATAACCGTGTCCATCCACGCTGAAAAACCTGCCCAAACTCCTAAAGCGCCTCCTTCGATATTGCTAGGAATGTTAATCGGGGTCGCAAATGGACTTCCTGAAGAAAAAATTTGGTTATACTTTTTGTCAAAAAACTGATATTCCGCTTTACCCAACTTTGAAAGACGTAGCACCACCGTATCACCTTCTCGAAAAAATCCTCTTTCCGATTCTGTGTAGGTACTATCATTGAACGACATGGGATTGTATAAGGTGAATTCAAACGCCAAACCGTTAAAAAATTGATCGTTGAAAAAAGGACCAAAGGGCTTTGAATAGAAAGGGTCTCCGATGTGCTTCATTTCCCACATGAAATTGTCTGAAGTACTCGGATTGTCCGTCATAAAACCATATAAATTACCAAGAGTGGGTGTATTCGCTTCCGGCTTCCAATTCAAGTAATCCAAACCGACCGGCGTTTCAATTTTTGTGGAAGAGGTGTACGTTTTTCCCTGGTGGCTGATGGTTAGCGCATAGGTTTTTCCAATTTGACCAAAAATACTCGGGTCAAAAGACGTATAAATGCACAAGGGAGAAGGCAGCGCCTGCAATTCCTGAATGGACATGCCAAAAATAGCCTCTGCATACGCTTCCGTTCCAGGTGGTAAATCGTTCGTACACACTTTCGTGAGCGTTACCGTAGTGGAGCCATCCGAAACCGTTACGACGGCATCTGGGACGAAACTGGATAAATAGGCACTGATATCCGTGGGAGCATAAATGTTTTGGGTCGTGGACAACAGCACTATCGGTGGTTCACCTTCCCGGATGCTTCCATCCACTACCAACTGTTTTTCATAGCCAGGGATGTCAATCTTGACTTCTTTGGTACAAGCATTTAGGACGAACAAGCCGCACAAAAAGATTAAAACTCGAAATTCCATGTTACACTTGGGATTATTGGAAATAAAGAAACTTGTTTGACGGTCAGTTTAAAGTTGCCGTTTAAGAAATCACCGTCATTATCCACGAATAAAAAGAAAGGATTTGCGCGGTTGTATACGTTATAAACCGAAATCGCAACGTTGTTTCTCAGCCTTTTCTTCACTTCAATTTCTTTCCCGGTTGCTGGATCGGTCTTGGTTTTAAACGCCTTATCATACCACGTTGCTGATAGATCCAATCGGTGGTAAGGTGCCATCCTTGTTGAATTCCTTGCGCCATAATTGAACAGTAAATTTTGATCTTGAACGTACCATGAAGTTGGTAAGGTTAAGGTGTTGCCTGTTGCATAAATAAAAGCGCCTGAAACCGTCCACTGTTCGCTGAATTTGTACATCCCAACAACGCTTAAATCATGCCTTCTATCGTATTTTGCAGGATATACTTCACCGTTATTGATGTCCGGAAAACGGCGTTCTGTCTTTGCCCAGGTATAGCCAATCCAACCCGTGAATTTACCTGCGGCCTTTTTAATGAAAAATTCAGCCCCATAAGCCCATCCTTCGCCAAACACCAACAAATTATCGGTATTATCGTTGACATTATCCCCTGGAAGAGCACCCTCTTTGAACTCCACCATGTTCTTCATACCCTTGTAATAGATTTCAACCGAAGTCTCCAACTTATCGTCGAAAAAATTCTGAAAATACCCAAGCGAAGCCTGGAAGCCTTTCTCAGGTTTAGCAATGTCCGTCGTTGGATACCATATATCCGTTGGCAAGGATACCGCACTGAGGCTTGTTAAATGGACAAATTGATAATTGTAGGCATAGCCTCCTTTAATGGAACTATGATCTCCGGTCAAATATCGAAATGAAATTCGAGGCTCAAGGCCATGGTAAAACTTGATTAAATCTCCTTTTCCGTAGGTAATTGTCGTGTCAGGTTTGCTTATATCTCCTTTTACATAACGCGTGAAGGACCCCACATGCTGAAAGGCTGTGTAGCGCAATCCTGCATTGATGCGCAATTTATCGTTGGCATCGAACTCATCCATGAGGTAAATGGCCTCTTCGTGGGAATACAATTTTTGCGCATTTCCGGTATTAAAAACAATGGTATCTTGAGCTGCTGATACACTCGACGGTGTGAAAATGTGATAGATATGGTTCGCACCCCATTTAATCCGATGGCGATCGTTGGGGTAGTAAGAAAAATCAACTTTTGTGCTGTAGTCTTGAATTCCCGATAAAAATTCAATTTTAAACTCGTCCTGCTTCGATCCAAACTTGAACTTATAGTCGGTAAACGTTGCCGTAACGTTCATAAACAACCTACTCGAAAACAAGTGATTCCATCGAAAGGCAGCAATTCCATTGCCCCACGGCATATCAGCACTGAATCCTCCCTCGCGGTCTGCAAAGGTAAAAACATCCTTCCCGTAGTATCCGCTGAAAAAGATGCGGTCCTTTTCGCCCAATTGATAATTGAATTTCGCATTCAAATCATAGAAATAGTATCCAGACCCTGCAAAGGGAGACGTATCGGGAATTGCGGCCTTGGCCAAGATGTCAATGTAGGTGCGACGTCCAGAGATGATAAAACTTCCTTTGTCTTTTTTCAACGGACCTTCCACCGTTAACCTGGATGAAATCAACCCAATGCCGCCCTTCACACCAAAGCGTTTTTTATTGCCTTCGTTCATGTTCACTTCTAACACAGAAGACATCCTTCCCCCGTAATTGGCAGGCATCCCTCCCTTGATTAAATTCACACTTTTAACCGCATCGGAGTTGAAAACGGAAAAGAAACCGAACAAATGCGCCGCATTGTACACGACCCCTTCATCTAACAAAACCAAATTTTGATCCGGCCCTCCTCCCCTCACATAAAATCCTTGTCCTCCTTCAGAAACAGAAGATACTCCTGGCAACAATTGGATGGTTTTGATTACATCCACTTCGCCCATGAATGCAGGAAGTCGCTTAATTTGTTCGATGTCTAACTCAATTTGACCCAACTTCGTGGAGTTTACGTTCTCCCCTTTTCGGCCATTAACAACCACTTCATCGAACAATTTTTCTCCGTCTTTGAAACCTAACTCAACGTTCAATGAAACGTCTTTGGTACTTAAGTCAATCGTTTGACGCACCGTTGGAAAGCCCGTGTAGCGAAATTCCACTTCATGGATTCCGGCGGGAAGGGTTAAAGAATAAAAGCCGTAGGTATTGGTTAACGCTCCTTTACTCACGGATGCCACATAAACTTTTGCATTGGCAAGGGCTTCACCGGATGATAGTGCCGTGATGTAACCGCTAACGGTGTGCTTTTCTTGAGCCAAACTGACCGAGAAAGGCGTAGATGCCAGTAGGAAAAGAAGGCAAGCTACGTTGCGCAATGTGGTAAAGTTTTGCATCATAATTTTGGCGTTTGACCGGGCGCAAAGGTACTAACATTGAAGCAATGAAAAGGTTCATCAATGTTAAATTATCCTCAATAAATCCAAGCCGCCTAAACGCAAAATATGTATCTTCGCGACGATACAACGATTATGAAAGTTTCTTACCATTGGCTCAAAAATTACCTTGAATTCGATAAAACCCCTGAACAAGTGGGTGAGATCCTCACCAGCACAGGACTAGAGGTTGAAGGCATTGAATCCATTGGTTCGGTTAGCGGAGGTCTTGCAGGGGTGGTTACTGGTAAGGTAATCAGCTGCGAAAAACACCCCGACGCGGATAAACTCAAGGTTACGATGGTAAACGTTGGAGAGGAAACGTTGCAAATCGTATGCGGCGCTTCCAATGTCGCGGCAGGTCAAACGGTGTTAGTGGCCCGCGCTGGAGCCACCATTCATCCGATTCAGGGGGACCCCATCACCCTGCGGAAAGCCAAAATACGAGGGATTGAATCCAATGGAATGATTTGTGCAGAAGATGAACTCGGTATCGGCAGATCGCATGACGGTATCATGGTTTTATCCGATGAGATTTCGGCAGGTGTGCCTGCCGCTGAAGCGTTGAATTTGGACTTTGATGCTGTATTAGAAATAGGGCTCACCCCAAACCGGTGCGACGCCATGGGGCATTATGGAGTAGCGAGGGACCTAAGGGCCTACTTGAATTTTCACGAGGGCTTAGATAATCCCCTCAAGAAGCCGAACATTGGCGAATTTAAGGTGGAATCAAGCACACGCTCGAACTTCAAAGTGGCTAAAGATTCAGGTTGCACTGCCTACTATGTAGCATCCATCAAAGGGGTTAAGATTCACCAGGAAAGCACGGACTTAGGCAAGCGATTACAAGCCATCGGCGTATCCAGCATCAATAACGTGGTGGATTGCACCAATTTTGTAATGCACGAATTGGGTACCCCTCTTCATGCTTTTGATGCACGACACTTCAAGCGTGATTTACAGGTTCGATTTGCGGAACCGGAAGAAGAACTAACCACCTTGGATGGCGTCACTCGGAAACTTCTTCCTCAAGATGTGGTGATTGCCGGCGATGGTCGAGTGCACTGCCTGGCTGGGGTTATGGGGGGGAAAGCATCAGGGGTTGAGGCATCAACGGTAGATCTACTCATTGAATCCGCGGTATTTGATCCTTCCCTCATCCGGAAATCCGCCAAACATCATGGAATTCATAGCGATTCAAGCTTCAGGTTCGAGAGAGGCGTTGATCCGGATTTCACCTTATTTGCTTTGCAACGTGCCGTAACCTTGATTTTGGAAACTGCAGGAGGTACTTTGGAGGGCATTCATGAGGTACATCAAGAAGTGCCTAAAGCCAGCACCGTCGACTTCGAATTGGGCTATGTCAACCGAATTCTAGGAAGCCATCTCGAGCACCAGGGGATTAAAAACATCCTTGAATCGTTGGATTTTGTACCCCTCGAAAATGGCCAATGGAAAACTCCAAATTACCGGCATGATGTGAAGCGTCCCATTGATATCGTTGAAGAAGTTGCTCGTATTGCAGGGTTTCAGAACATTCCATCCTTGAAAAAATGGTCTTTTTCCGTTCCGGTATCCGAAGGAATTTCCCCCAACCAACTTCGTCATCAACTTGCCATCACTTTGGCATCGAAAGGTTTTTCGGAAATCCTCAACAATTCCCTCACGAAAGCTCGTTACGGAGACCTTCCCTTAAGTAAAGAGGCAGGTGCTGCTATCGCACTGCAAAATCCATTGAGTAAGGATTTATCCGTGTTGAGGAATTCCATTTTTTTCGGAATGCTTGAAACCGTGGTGTACAACCGAAACCGACAAGCCAACAACCTGAAGTTATTTGAATTTGGTCAGACATATCATGGGTTTGGAAGTCAACACTCCGAAAAATCAATGCTCGGCATCCTGATTTCTGGAACCTTGCAGCCCGAATCTTGGATGGGTAGCCGTCCGATGACGTTTTTCGATTTGAAAGGCCATGTACTCGACCTAGCCCAATGCTTTGGTTCATTCACAATTCACGAAAAAGCATTTGAAAATGAGGGGGCACTTCAAGAGGGAATTCACCTCACAATCCAAGGAAAAAAACTTGGATCCATCGGATTGATTTCTGCAACTTGGTTGAAGGCTTTTGGGCTTAAACAAACGGTTTTTGCAGCCCAATTGGATTTAAAAGTGCTTCACGAGGCGGTGAAAATGCACCGTGTGGTCTTCCGCGAATTACCTAAAACCTTTCAGGTTCGAAGGGACTTTGCCTTGGTGATTGATGAATCGGTAGCCTACAGCGAAATCGTTGCCACCGCACAAAAAGCAGCATCTGAAAGGCTGTTAAGGTGTTCCTTATTCGACGTCTATCAAGGGGATAAAATCGAGAAAAATGCCAAATCCTATGCTGTAGCATTTCATTTTCAAGACCCCCACAAAACGCTTACCGACGCGGAAATCGATGAAGAAATGGAAGCCATTAAAAACGAACTGGCTACGAGGTTAGGTGCCTCATTGCGTTAATCCGCTTTTTTATCATAACCAAGAATATGCAAGTAATCGGCAGCAGTTTGTTCTTCGCTGAACAAGCGTGTCACAATTTTCTCGTTCTCATCCCTCGAAATCAATACATGGCGAGGTTCGGGTATCAAACAGTGCTTAAGGCCACCGTAGCCTCCAATGGTTTCTTGATAGGCCCCCGTATTGAAAAAACCTATGTACAAGGGTTTGGTTTTATCGAATTTGGGCAAATAAATGGCATTGCTGTGCTGCTCCGAGTTGTAGTAATCGTCGCTATCGCAGGTTAAGCCCCCTAAAAGAACTCGCTCATAATCGTCGTTCCAGCGGTTCACTGGAAGCATGATAAAACGCTGGTTGATGGCCCAAGTATCGGGCAGATTGGTCATGAAAGAAGAATCGATCATGTTCCATTTCTCGCGGTCGTTTTGTTGCTTTTGATGTAAAATATTAAAGATGGCGCCCCCGCTTTCTCCCACCGTAAAAGACCCAAATTCCGTAAAAATATTGGGCTCAGGAATATCACTGTCGGTACAAACCCTTTTAATTTGCTGCAAAATTTCACGTACCATGTAGGCGTAATCAAAATCAAAAGCCAAGGATTTTTTGATAGGGAAACCACCACCGATGTTCAAAGAATCCAGTTCGGGACATATTTTTTTCAAATCGCTGTAAATGCGCAAACATTTGGTCAATTCATTCCAATAATAGGCGGTGTCGTTGATGCCCGTATTGATGAAAAAATGCAGCATTTTTACCTTCACCCGTGGATTATCTTTCAAAACGGATTTAAAAAAAGGAACGATTTCTCGGTACCGCATTCCCAAACGAGACGTATAAAACTCAAATTTTGGCTCCTCTTCGGCAGCAATTCGAATCCCGATGGAAATATCCCTTTCTGTAGCCTGTAAAAGGTTAAAAACCTCCTCCGCATTATCCACCACAGGGATTACTTTCAAAAAATCTTTTTCAATGAGGTTTTTAAGATTTTGAATGTACTTTTCCGGTTTATATCCGTTGCAAATCACATACGATCCTTCTTGAAGTTTGCCCGCATCAACCAAATTATTGACGATATCGATATCGAAGGCCGAAGAGGTTTCAATGTGTACATCGTTCTTCAATACTTCGTCCAAGACAAAGGCAAAATGGCTGCTTTTGGTGCAATACGAATAATAGTATTTTCCTGCGTATCCTTGGTTGTTGATGGCCTCTCTAAACCAACCTTTGGCCCGTTGAATGTTGTTGGAAATTTGGGGTAAATAGTTAAACTTTAGAGGTGTCCCGTAATCGTTGACCAAGCGCATTAAATCAATACCATGAAAGAAAAGGCGATCCTCCCGAAGGTTGAATTCATTCTGTGGAAAATCAAACGTTTGGTCGATTAAATCAAAGTATTTTGTACGCATTATTCAAAGTTAAACGATTCTAAAACCCCTAAATCCCGAGCCACCACTGCTCGACCGTTGCATTCTACGATAGGTCGCTGCATTAGTTTCGGATACAGAACTAATATCTCTAATAAATGTTCATGGGTATGTTGCCCACCTCCGACCGCGGCTTTAAATTCAGGCTCATTTCCCCGCATCCATTCGCTTACTTCCAACTGCAAAGCTTTGTGAAGACCTTTCAATTCGAGCATACTCAACGGGTTTTCCAAATAAAGCCGGACCTTCACATCGAAACCTCTTTCGGTTAGCCACGCCAAAGCCATTCGACTTTTTTGACATCTTGGGTTATGATAAATTTGAACCTTCACCCCGCAAAGTTAAGGAAGTGTTCGCGTTAATTCCAACCTTAAGGGACCGTCTTTTTATTGTTGAGAACTTCTGTGAAATCCCGTTTACAGGCTGCGTCCGCGCAGAAAAAGTTCGTACCTTTGATTCTTAGCCCAATTTGTATGTCATACCTGGATGAACTGAACGAAAGTCAACGCATAGCTGTAGAGCACATTTACGGACCTTCCATGGTCATTGCAGGCGCCGGTTCCGGAAAAACAAGGGTATTAACCTTTCGTATTGCCTACATGATCGAACAAGGCATTGACCCTTTCAATATCATGGCACTTACGTTCACCAACAAAGCTGCTCGTGAAATGACGGAGCGGATTGGTAAAATCACCGGTGCATCGGAAGCAAAAAACATCACCATGGGTACCTTTCACTCGGTATTCTCGAGGATACTGAGGTACAATGCTGACCGCCTAGGTTTTCCAAGCAACTTCACCATTTACGACACCCAAGACAGCAAAAGCTTGATTAAAGATATCATCAAAGAGTTTGCATTGGACGATAAAACCTATAAGGCAAGTGGTGTCTTAAACCGAATTTCGGCGGCCAAGAACAACCTAATATCAGCGGAGGCCTATTGCAACAACGACGAAATACAAGGAGAAGACCGCATGTCGCGTCGTCCAGAAATTGGTCGTATTTATCTGCAATATGCGAACCGTTGTCAAAAGGCGGGTGCGATGGATTTTGATGATTTATTGTATTTCACCAATGTCTTGCTAACGGAACATCCGGACGTCCTGCATTACTACCAGCAAAAATTCAAGTACATTTTAGTCGATGAGTACCAAGACACCAATTTTGCGCAATACCTTATCGTTAAAAAATTAGCCGCTGCCTACGAAAATCTGTGCGTGGTTGGCGATGATGCCCAGAGCATTTATTCCTTTCGAGGCGCAAACATTGAGAACATTCTCAACTTTCGCAAAGACTATCCAGACTTTCATTTGTTCAAATTAGAACAAAACTACCGCAGTACGCAAACCATCGTCGACGCCGCCAACAGTGTTATTCAACGCAACCAAGACCAAATTAAAAAAGTGGTTTGGACCGAAAATGGAAAAGGAAAACCCATTTCCGTCGTTCGAACGCTTACCGACAACGAAGAAGGCCGCGTCATTGCTGGAAAAATTTTCGAAGTTCAGGAAGCTCTTGGGAGCAGTTACAACGATTTCGCCATTCTTTATCGAACCAATAAGCAATCCAGGTCCTTTGAAGAAGCCCTACGAAAACTCAATATTCCGTATAAAATTTACGGTGGCCTATCCTTTTATCAACGTAAAGAAATCAAAGACGTTCTGGCTTATTTTCGATTAGCAGCGAATCCCCGGGACGAAGAGGCTCTGAAACGCGTTATCAATTATCCTAAAAGGGGTATCGGAAAGACAAGCGTAGAAAACCTCATCATCAGTGCGGGAAGAAACGGGGTTAGTATGTGGGAAGTGTTGTGCGATTTCACCGCTTACCCTACGGATGTAAGTACCAGTACCCGTCAGAAAATGCACGAATTTACGGTCATGGTGCAAAGTTTTCAAGCCGAACTTAACAAAGTAGATGCCTACACCCTTGCCGAACGCATCGTCAAATCGAGCGGTATTTTGGCCGAACTGCATCAAGATAAGGATAAAGGGCCCGAAGAGATGGAACGCATTCAAAACGTGGAAGAACTCTTGGCCGGTTTATTAGAATTCACCAAAGGAGCAGAAGAGGATGAACTTAAAACCTTGAGTGATTTTTTAATGGATGTCGCCTTGTTAACCGATGCAGACCAAGAGAAATCAGAAGAAAAGAACCACGTTTCGTTGATGACCATTCACTCCAGCAAGGGCTTAGAGTTTCCCTATGTTTACATTGTTGGCATGGAGGAAAATCTATTCCCTTCACAACTATCAACAAGCTCAAGGACAGAACTTGAAGAAGAACGTCGGCTTTTTTACGTAGCCATTACCCGCGCAATGCTATCCTGCACGCTGTCGTATGCAGGAACGCGCTTTCTTTGGAATCAAAGCCTCAAAAGCGAACCCAGCCGCTTTTTAAATGAAATCGATGCACAGTACTTGCAATTAGAATCTCCTGCGCGAAGCCTTGGTGGAAAATCACTGATGGGCGGTGGAATGGACCGATCCTTCACGGGGGGGCTCAACACTAAAATGAATCCGCCTGTTATTCCAAAATCCTTTAAATCACTGCAGGATGTGAGCGCCCAAAGGGCATCGAATCAAGGTAATTTTGACCAAATCATGGTAGGAACCAACGTTGAACATAGCCGGTTTGGCAAAGGAAGGGTTACCAAAATTGAAGGTGCAGGCGCTGATAAAAAAGCCGTGATTTTCTTCCCTCACCACGGATCAAAAACGGTTCTTTTGCAATTTGCGAACCTGAAGGTAATTTAACCCCACCCTATTTCTTCGGTATTATGGCTGTCCAAAGCGAGGGTTTTCCCATATCCATCCGAACCCATACCGGAGCAACGGTGTTCTTATATGCCGCTATTGCAATATAATCGCCGAAAAAAACTTTGACATTCGGCACAAAAGGGCGTTCCGAAATCCATTGCTGATCCATCGTCGCGCCACCGTCGGTAGAACAAACCCAGACCACTTCTGTTTCATTCGGATTTTTAGACCTCGACCGATCATAAAACAACCAATGCAAGTTTCCGTTGCTTTGATCCACCGTCATGGTCGCCATAAACTGATGCGTTTTGGTTGTGTCTTGATTTACTCGGATAGGATTTGACCA
>Ga0129333_10007058_pt1 | contig 10631 bp, 5 predicted proteins | sample CPB6_08_DNA_FD_94474 | JGI IMG/M metagenome (GOLD analysis project Ga0129333, IMG submission 94474) | Freshwater to marine salinity gradient microbial communities from Chesapeake Bay, USA - CPBay_Sum_0.6_0.8_DNA | ecosystem: Environmental > Aquatic > Marine > Coastal | place: USA: Chesapeake Bay...
TCGAGCGGAGTCTATCTCAACAACGCCCGCGTGAGCGTCGACGGCACGGCGCTGGAGGCCTTCACCAACGAGAACGGCGACTACCGGCTCTCCGGCGTCTCGGCCGGTGAGGTGCGTCTCCGCGTGTCCTACGCCGGACTTGAGACCGCATCGGGTGTGGTGCGCGTGGTGGCCGGCGAGACGGCGCGGCGCGACTTCGAGCTCGCCTTGCCGCTCTCCCGCACGACTGCGGGCGCGCCCGACGTGGTGAAACTCGCGAAGTTCATCGTCGAGTCCACGCAGCTCAGCGCCCAGGCCGCGGCGATCAACGAGCAGAAGGTCTCCCCCAACATCAAGAACGTCGTCGTGCTCGACGAGGTGGGCGACCTTGGCGACGGCAACGTCGGCGAGTACCTCAAGTACACCGCCGGCATTTCCATCGTGTCGGCGCCCCAGACCGCTGGTTCGCTTTCAATCCGCGGCATGCCCGCCGGCGGCGTGGTGTTCATGATGGACGGCGCGGAAGTCTCCACCCCCTCCGTCGACCGCAACTTCGACCTCGCCGCCAGCTCGGCGGGCAGCGTCGACCGCATCGAGGTCACCAAGGTGCCCACGCCCGACCGGCCCGCCAACGCCGTCGGCGGCACCGTGAACATCATCGGCAAGAGCGGCTTCGCCAACCCGCGCCGCGTGCTGCGGATCAACACGTACGCGGCGTACAATTCCGACAACCGCCTCGCGCCTCCCGGTCTCGGGGAAAGGATCGGAAGCGACCCGCGCTCCAATGAGCGGCTGATCCAGCCCGGCGTCGACGTGAGCTACTCGCATCCCGTGAACAGTTCCTTCGCGTTCACCGTCAACCTCAGCAGCATGCTGCGGGCCTACGACATGGACTACGACAGTCCGACGTGGGACATGGTGCGCGGGGTGCTCACCACTTCGTCCGTCCAGAACGTCGTGCAGGCCACCGAGCGTGAGCTGGCATCGACGACCTTCGATTGGAAGATCAGCCGCGACAGCTCGCTGCGGCTCAACGTCGAGCATGTGCAGATCAACACCCCGACGCGGCAGAACGTCTACACGACGGTGTTCGGCACGGGAGTCACCGGTGACGCGAATTTTTCCCAGGGCGCCGCGGCGGGCAACGACACCGTGCGCCAGGGCACCACCTACGGCGATCGCACCCGCGGCACTTCCTCCGCGCTGCTCCGCTTCCAGCACGAGGGCAGCCTCTACCGCATCGACGCCAGCGCCAACTTCTCGCGCAGTTGGGATGAGCGGGTGGACCTCGAGCACGGATTCTTCCGCTCGATCGGCACGCCCGCCCTGGGCTCGCTGGTGGTCCGCGCCGACGACCTGCAGGGCCTCTATTCGCGGCGCGCCCCGCGCCTCACCGCCGTCAACCGCGCGGGCCAGCCGGTCGATCCCTACGACAATTCACAGCTCACCCTGAGCAACCCTTCCAGCCAGCCCGAGCGGATCCGCAACGACATGCGGAGCGTGTCGGCGAACATCGCCCGCACCTTCCGCGTGCCTTTCCCGCTCACGCTCAAGACCGGCTTCACCGTCAACCGCCAGCGCCGCGACCGGGTTTCGGAGGCCCGGACGTGGACCTTCTCCCCGCCCGCCGGCGTCAGCCGCCTCGCGGGGGCCCATGACCTCACGAACGAGTCCCTTTCGCGCCAGGCGTTCTTCAGCGACACGCTCAAGGTGAAGTGGATCAGCGGCTCGAAGCTCTACGATCTCTTCAAGGCTCGGCCCGAATGGTTCATCCTCAACGAGTCCGCGGCGTACTCCTCCGCGGTCGCCAATTCCCGCGCCTTCCAGGAGACGATCTCCGCCGCCTACCTGCGCGGCGACGTGAAGCTGCTGGACAACCGCCTCTGGATCGTGGCCGGCGGCCGTTTCGAGCGCACGGAGGACGAGGGGGCTGGTCCGCTCGACAACGTGCGCGCGACCTACCAGCAGGATGCCAACGGCAACCTCCTGCGCGATGCCGCGGGCCGACCGCTGATCGTTCCCGGCACGGCGATGGACATCGCGCGGCTGCGTTACCGCGAGCGCGGAGCCCGGGCCTCTCGCGACTACCAGGGTTTTTACCCGAGCATCAACAGCACGTTCTACGTCACCGAAAACCTGGTCGCGCGGGCCGCCTACGCGAAGACCCTGGGCCGGCCGGCGCTCTCCGAGGTGGTTCCCGGCATCACGGTCTCCGATCCGACCTCCGCGGTGCGCACGGCGACGATCATCAACTCCGGCCTCCAACCCTGGTCGGCCGACAACTTCGATCTCTCGTTCGAGGCGTACGGGATCAAGGGTGCGGTCGTTTCGCTCGGCCTGTTCCGGAAGGACATCAACGACTTCTTCCTGCAGGTGCGCGCGCCGGCGACGCTGGCCCAGCTCGAGAGCTTCGGCCTGAACGACGACTACCTCGACTACGACGTCATCACGAAGACCAACGGCGGCGAGGCCTCCGTGGAGGGCTATGAGGTGAGTTGGCGGCAGTCGCTGTACTTCCTGCCCGCGTGGGCGCGGGGCTTCTCGACCTTCGCCAACGCGACGATCTCCCGGGCCTCCGGGCCCAACGCCGCGGACTTCACGCCGTTCGCCCGCAAGAACATCAATTGGGGCCTGAGCTACAACCGCGGGCCGTTCTCCTTCCGGTTCAACACGGCCTTCGCCTACAAGGTCAGCGGGGTGCTCAACGCGGCGAGCGCGACCATTCCCGCCGGCACGCGCACCTACGTGGCGCCGCAGATCACCCAGGACTGGTCGTTTGATTACCGGGTCTCCAGCCGGTTCACGATCTACGGCGGAGCGCGCAATTGGAATGGCGCCAACAAGCGCACCGAGCGCTTTGGCCCGGGAGCGCAGCCGTGGACCCGCCCGCAGGTCTTCCAGAACTTCGGCACGCTGGTCACCTTCGGCCTGCGCACGCAGTTCTGATCCTCCGGTCCCGATGAGATCCTTCAGTTTCACCCGCGCCGCGGCGTGCGCCACCGCGACCCTCCTCGCGTCTTTCGCCTTCGCCGCGGAGCAGGCCGACGGCGGCGTGATCGAGTCTTGGATCGCCCGCGCTTCGCCGGCGAACCCCCGCCACACCGAGGCCGACGTCCTCGTGCGGCGCGACGGCAGCCTCCTCGTCGCCTGGTCCGACTTCTATCAGGGCGCCCGCGACGACGCTCCGGCGCGGATCTCGTCGGCGATCTCGCGCGACGGCGGCCGCACGTGGGGTCCGCGAAGCACGCTCGAGGAGAACACGGGGCGCGAGAACGTCATGTCGGCGAGTTTCCTGCGGTCCCGCTCGGGGGACGTTCTGTTCTTCTTCCTCCGCAAGAACTCGACGCGTGACCTGAAGGCTTACGTGCGCCGTTCATCCGACGACGGCGCCTCCTGGAGCGAGCCGGTCACGGTGACGACCGACGCCGGCTATCACGTCATGAACAACGCGCGCGTGATTCAGCTGCGCTCCGGGCGGTTGCTCGCCCCGGTCGCGAGCACCGCGCAGGTCTGGACGAAGAACGACGATTTCCGGACGTCGGTGTGGTTGTCCGACGACGACGGCCGGACCTGGCGGCGCGGCCGGTCGCAGCTTTCCGCGCCGAAGCGAGGGGCGATGGAGCCCGGCGTGGTCGAACTGCGCGACGGGCGCGTCATGCAGATCATCCGCACGCAGACCGGCCGCATCTGGCGGTCGTTCTCGGCGGACGGCGGCGACACCTGGACGGACGCGGCGCCTTGGGACATCGAGGCGCCGGAAGCACCCTCGACGCTCGTCGCGACGAAGGACGGCGGGGAGTGGCTGCTGGTCTGGAACCCCAACGTGAAGTGGAGCGACGCGGCGCGCACGGTGCTCGGCGCGAACCACGGTGGCCCCCGCACCCCGCTCGCGGCGATGATTTCCCCCGACGAAGGCCGCACCTGGGGTCCGCGCCGGCTGCTGGAGACGGATCCGGCCGTGACGTATGCCTACACCAGCGTGACCTTCCACGAAGGTCGGGCGCTGCTCACCTACTATCATTTCCCCATCGGCGGGAAGGAGCTCTCGCTGAAGTTCAAGAGCGTGCCGCTCGGCTGGTTCAGGGCCGCGCCGTGAGGGTGCGGATGATCATTTGGTTCAAGCCGTCCGTTCCCAGTTTTCAACCAGCAGGCCTTCCATTCTGGAGAATCCGCGTTCGTTGCGCGTAACAAGAGTGGCTCCGAGCAGCAGGGCGTGGGCGGCGATGATGGTATCGCGGTCACCAATCTTATGACCTGCAGCCTCCAACTGGGACCGAACTCGGGCGTAGTAGCGCGGAAAGTCTGGTCCCAGCGGTTCGACCTCCAGCTGGGAACGGAGCGACTCCACTCGACGGATGAAGCGGGTGGTACCGAGCTGTCGCCGGGCTTTTTCCGCACCGAACTCCAGCTCCGATATGACCATGACCGAAAGTCGCAGTGAACCGGCGGAAAACTCCAATTGCATCCGCGCGGTCAGCTCCGCGGATTTTCCGGCGAGATAGGCGGAAAACGCGTTGGTATCGGGCAAGTAAATCATTCCCAATCCCGCTTCAGGTTCGCTGCCTCGTTACGGGAGACATCGGGAAAGTCGGGACAACTGCCGCCCAGCGCCCTGAAGGCCTTGATGCGACTTGCCTGCCCAAGTTCATCTTGGACGTAAAAACCGTCCGCAGTTTTGACCAGCGTGACGGTAGAGGATTTCAGGCGAAACGCCTTTGGGAGACGCAGGGCTTGGGAATTGCCTGAGCGGAATACTTTGGCGGTCACAGCTGACATGGATATACCGTATATACGTAAGCAGAACGCGTCAAACCGGTTCTCGAAAACGGGGTTCTTGTTGGGCGGAACCGACTGAGTGACGCGAGGAAGTTGGTCCATGACCAAAGTCTGCTCCGGCTTCCGAGCCGGCCGAAGCCCGCCTCACTTCGCGGTGTAGCCGCCGTCGACGACGAGATTGGTGCCGGTGACGTAGGTCGAGGCGTCGCTGAGCAGGAAGACGACGGCGCCGGTCACCTCGTGGGCCTCGGCCATGCGGCCGAGCATCGTCATCCTGCCGTAGCGTTCGAGGAAGGCCGGGGCCGGCGGGCGCTCGGGATTGTAGATGCCGCCGGGTGAGACCACGTTCACGCGCACGCGTTGCGCGCCGTAATGAGAGGCGAGGTGGCGGGTGAGGTTGATCATGCCGCCCTTGTGAAAGAAGTAATCCGGCGGCACGCCCATCGACGTGCCCTCGTAGAGCCACGGGTTCATGCCGATCATCCCCTGCATGGAGGCAATGTTCACGACGCTGCCGCCGCTTTTGGCCGCCATGACGTCGGCGAAGGCGCGTACGGTGGAGAAGAAACCCGTGGCGTTGATCTCCATCGAGGCGCGCCACGCGGCAAGGTCATCGCCCATCGCCTTCATCGGGCGCGAGACGGCGTTGAAGACGAGGCCGTCGACCCGGCCGTGCGCCGCGAGCACACGGTCGCGCAAAGCGCGGATCGAGGCTTCGTCGCTGATGTCGACCCCTTCGGCGTGAACGTCGCGTCCAGCGTCGCGTTCGGCCGCCGCCTGTTTCTCCAGCGCGGCGAAATCGCGGGAAGCGATGACCAGTTTGGCCCCGCTGGCGGCTACGCCCGACACCAGCGCGCGGCCCAGCAGCCCGGATCCGCCGCATTGGACGACCACCTTGCCAGCAAGGGAGAAGTTGGGAGTCAGCGAGGACGCGGCCGATGAGCGGAAGGACGAAGGGGCCATGGGAGTCATTGAGCAGGGTATGGGGAGGCGGGCCGTGGGCTGACGGTCACGACGTAGCAGTCGCTTCCGGGCAGGAAGATCGCATCCACGTGGGTCGCGGATGGGGGGGATGATGGGGATGGATCACGCGGCAAGACCGTGCGCGTCGGCGACGAGGCGCAGCCTTGGCCTCCTTCGCAGTTCTTTCGGAACTTCGGTGTGCGGGTCACTTTGGTATGCCGGCTTCCGCCGCGGTCAGAATCGCTGGGTCGCGGCGAGGGAGGCCTTGCGGGGGTCGAGGTAGTGGAACGTCGTGCGGATCGTCTCGTTCCGGAAGACGCCGGTGCCGGTGTACAGCGGTTCCGAATGGTCGAGCAGGTTGGTGACGTTGAACTGAAGGTCCATGGTGCGGCCGCGGAAGCGCAGCGGATAGCCGAGGGAGAGGTTCACGGTCCGGTAACTGTCGCTCCACAGGTAGTCGAAGGGCCGGTTGGTGATGTTTCCGATGACTCGCGGGCCCTGCCACGCGATGCCGCCGCCGCCGCGGAATCCAAGGAGCGGCCCGCGCTGAACGGTGTACATCCCGAAGATGCTTCCGGTGTAGTCCGGGGTGTTGTTCAGGACCCGGCCCTCGTTCGAGTTGGTGAGGGTGGTTTCAATGCTGGTGATGTCGGTCGCGATCTGGGCACGGTTGGGATTCGCGGCGTTCTGGGCCCCGGCCCGCCACTCAGCGATGTGGCGCGCATAGTAGGCGCGCAGGCCGGGCACGGTGTTTGTCTGCCGCGTGCGCGGGCGCGCGAGGTTGCCCCGCACGCGAAGGGCCCGCCCGAGGTTGGCGGTGAGGTCCAGTTCCAACCCGCTGCCCTGATAGTCCAGGCTGTCGCGATAGTTTGTCAGTGCGGGGTCGACCTGCATCTCCCCGCGGTTTAGGTTGGTCCAGATCCGATTGATGGCGGCTGACTGGTACTGGAGCAGGCGTCCGGCTTCGCGTGAGGAGTAGTAGCCGAGCGAGCCCACCACCGACTCACCTCCGAGCCGGAACCGCAGACCGCCCGAGCGTGAATGCGCCCGCGTCGGACCGAAGACTTCTCCATTGAGTCCGCGCCCTCCGGCCGTCGCGAGCCCGAAGGTCTCCGCGTAGTTCGCGTATCCGCCGAGCAGGCGGAACGGAAACCATACGACGCCCGCCGAGGAGGTCACGGGGCGCGCATCGGCGCCCTGCCAGGCCACCGCGGTGAAGCGGCCGGCGGCGTCCCTCGCGGCTCCGTCGCGCTGACGCTGGGTGTAATCGTCGAGGCGGGCTCCGGCGACGATCGTCGCGCGACCTTCGAGGAAGGAGGCCACCGTCGCGACTTGCGCGCTGTTCAGTGTCTGGTTCACCCGCTGGTCGGTGGTCCGCAGGGTTTCCCAAGTGTAGGTCGCGTCGTCGGGTGGAGCGGTGAAATCGGGGGCGGGATCGTCCCAGTAGATCCGGAACAGAGGCTCGTTCACCGTGGCGCTCAGGAGGCGGTTGGCCGGATTGTTGGAGCGGCCGATCTGGAAGGTCTCGAAATCCGTGCTCTCCACGCGCCGGAATATGGCAACGTTCACCCGCTGGCTCCAGGTGCGGATCGGAACCTCCCAGGCGAGCGCGAGCCGGAGATCCAGTCCCTGGGAGTCCTGCAGGTACCAGCGCCAGGCCTTCTCGTCGAACGGCACGCCGAACTTCGGGTTGGGCGTGCCGTCGGGCAGCACCGCGTTGGGGTCGATGGAGTAGTTGTCCCACTTTATGTTGCGCGCATGGCGGGCGACGTTCGCGTATTGCAGGGAAAACTCCGCCGTCAGGTCCCGTCCGATGCGCTGTTCAAGGTAGCCGGCGAGCAGGTAGAGCCTCACGTCGCCGAGGCCGTTGCGCGGCTGCACGCTGAGGTTCCTGGGCACCCGGGCAAACCCGGGCAGGCTGGCACTCAGTTCCGGGGTGATCGCGATGTTTGTACCCGTGGTGCGGCCGAAGTTCAGCAGGTTGAAGACCCGGCCCGCCTGCGTCGGGCTCCAGATCAGGGTGTCGGTGGTGATGCGATTCACTCCGGGTGCCGGCGATGCGACCGTCAGGGGTGCGACCACCCGGTAGCCCGTCGTGTAGTTGGAATGGGTGTCGCGGAAAAACGGGGGCGGGTAGTTCGTGGAGGAGAAGCCGTACTCTCCCTCGAGGCGCAGCTCGCCCCCGGCCCAAGGGCGGTGCAGGGCCGCGAGGTGCACGCCGTGGCGTTCGTCGGTCTTGCGATCGATCCAGTACCGCGCCCGTTGGCCGAAGACGTTGGTTCGCACTGCCGCCCGGGGGCCCGCGGACCGGTTCACGTCCAGCGCCGCGTAAAGCGAACCTTCGGAGTCGGCCCGCAGCGTGACTTCTGTGAAATCCTGCGACGTCCGGGCGCGCTTGGTCATGGTGTTGAGCCCGCCGCCCAGGGCTCCTTCTCCGAAAAGCAGGGAGTTGGGCCCCCGCATGGATTCCAGCCGCTCGGTGACGTACGCGTCGACTGGTCGGGGCACGCGGAAGTAATTCCTCGTCTGCACGCTGGCGGGTAGGCCGCGGAACATGCTCTGGTTGTGGCCGAAGTCGGTGGTCACCACCGGGCCGGTCTGGCCCATCGACGTGATGTAGGGCGCGGCATCGAGGTAATCCAGCGCCCCGATGTCGCGCAGGAAGTCCTTGGTGAGCACCGTCACGTCCGCCGGGGTCATGATGAGCTGGGTGTTCATCCGGCCCCCGGCAAGCGAGTGCGTCGCCGCGTAGCCTTGATCCTGGCCTTCGGTCACCTGGAACGGTGATAGCGTGACCGGGGTTCCGGATCCGGGTACGGTCGTCTGCGCGGTGGCGCCGGCCGCCAGTGCGAGGATGGCCGCCAGCGCCGGCCAATGGCGAGGGTTGGTTCTCAGGGGCATGGAGGTATCTTGATTTTCCGGTCTGATCCCGTCGGGAACTGGATCGCGCCCTACCGAGGTGGGGTCCTCCGGTTTCAGAACGCGTAGGTGCCGCGCAACGTCCAGTTGGGGCGGACGCGGGGTAGGAGGTAACGCACGATGTTGGTGGGGGACGAGGCCGAGTAGGGCAGCAGGTCCTCCTTCCCGAGGACATTCTCGAGGTTGAGCTGCAGGTCGATTGACTGGCCGCGGCGGAGCGGGAGGCGCTTACCCGCCATGAAGCTCCACGTGATCGCGCTGCGGCCGAGGATGACGGCGTCACCCTTTGCCGCGTCGTAGCCGATCACGGCCGGCCCGCGGTAATTGGCGCCGACACCGGTCCGGGCGCCGCGCAGCCAGCGTGGGGAACCTTCGGTGAAGCGGTAGCTGGTGAAGGCGTTGAAGGTCGTCGCCACGTGCGCGAACGGCGACTTGCCGGTGCCGCGTAGGAAGGGGTCGGCGACGGAGAGCCCGTAGGCGTAGGCGTCGGCGAACGTGGCGGGGTTCGTGACGAAGTCGCGCTGCGGCGTGCCGTCCCGGGTACGCACGAAGGTGGCCACGGCCGCGGGCGTGTCGTCGAGCGTGGTGCGGTTGTTTTCCCAGGCCGACTTCACGCTGGCGAGGAAGGCCATCGAATCGGAGAGGATGTTCGCCTGCTTCAGTTCGTTGCGGGCCACGTTGAGCGTCATGCTCCAGCCGGCCGTGAGTCGGCCGGTGACCTCGAATTCGGTGCCGCTGCCCTGGAGGTCGGAGGCGTCGCGCGCCTGCGACTCGGTGTTGAGGAGCGTGATGCCGGCGGCGGTGACGGATTCCGGGAGGGGCTGGCCGCGGGCGCGGAGGGTCGTGAGGACGGCGTTCGCGGCGGTGGAGATGCTGTTCTTGGGCGCGTTGAGCGAGGGCTGGAATTGGTTCACGCCGTCGGCGCGGTAGAAGTTCACGTTGGCCGAGAGGCGGCCGCCGAGCAGCATCAGGCGCACGCCGTAGTCCTGGCCGTCGCCCTCGATGGGCGGCAGCACGCGGGCGAAGATGTCCTTGAAGGCGCCTTGCGGGAACACGCTCTGCGAGCGGTTGTAGGAAAGGCCGAGCCAGGGCAGGGCGGTGACGACGGCGCCGAGCGTCTTCGTCGCGCCGTTCGCCACGGTGCGGGGCGCGTTTTCGAAACGGTAGGGGCGCACGATCCAGGCGTTGGTGGAGTTGGGCAGGCGCTCGCCGCCGGCGTTGGCATCCATCACCTCCGAACGGTCGCGCCGGTAGCCGCCGGTGAGCACGACGCGGTCGCCCGCCCAGCGGCTCTGCAGGGCGAGCATCCCGCTCGTGTTTTTCGTTCCCACCCAGGGATACAGCGAGTTGAACACGAAGCCCGCCTTCATGCCGGGCGATTCGGGGATGGGGTTGGCCCAGGGATCGAGGCCGCCGCGCACGCCGCCGGGCTTGGCGAACTCCAGGTAAGTGCGGCGGAGGATGACGTTCGTCGCGGAATCGATCGGCTGGGAATTGCCGGGCGCGAGGTTGAACTCGGCGATGTTGCCGTTGCCGAAGTAGCTGCGCTCCTTCTGCCACGCGGCCGCGACGCTGTGCCGGCCGAGCCACGCGCGGCGCCGGGCGAGGTCGAGCTCGTAGCCGACCGTCGCGCGCCAGGTCTCGCTGCGCTGGTCGAAGAGCTGGCGGATCGCCTGCGATTGCACATAGGGCAGGCCGACGAAAGGGTTGGCCCGCGCAATGTCGGGCAGCAGCGTTCCGGGCAGACGGCCTGCCGCGATCACGGAGTCGCCGTCGGCGAAGTAGGCGCCGGGCAGGACGGGATTCGCGTCACCGACGGCGTTGGCGTTGGGCTGGGTGAAACCGCGGAAGTAGGTCGTGCGGGCGTAGCCGAGCTCGACGCTCACGGGGCCGACCCGCTGATCGATGAAGACCGAGGCAAGCGTGTAGTCATTGTTCGAGCTGCGGCCTGGCCCGGCGAGATAAGCGTTGGCGGGGATCACTTGGCCGTAGAA
>Ga0129333_10007060_pt1 | contig 10629 bp, 9 predicted proteins | sample CPB6_08_DNA_FD_94474 | JGI IMG/M metagenome (GOLD analysis project Ga0129333, IMG submission 94474) | Freshwater to marine salinity gradient microbial communities from Chesapeake Bay, USA - CPBay_Sum_0.6_0.8_DNA | ecosystem: Environmental > Aquatic > Marine > Coastal | place: USA: Chesapeake Bay...
AGCGGCAACTATTTGCTCTTCTGTCGCATCACCAGATGTGATTGCGGAAACAACTGCTTCAGTTACTTCTGGAGTTAACTCAATTTCTCCAGAATCAAGCGATTCAACTAGTGAGTCAAGAACTTCTGGTGTTATCTCACCAGAAAGAATCTCTTCTAGGTTCTCTGCCGTTACCTCAACTACTTCATTATCTGCATCCTGCGGCGCTTCATCTTCCGTGTCTGGCGCTGGTTCAGGTACCGTTGTTTCGGTATCTTGGATGCTTTCGGCTCCATCTGGCTCCTCTGGCTGAGTTGTAGTTGTCTCAATAGTATCCTCGGGTGCTTCATCCGGTTCGGCAATAGTTGTTGTAGTTACTTCTGGTTCTGGTTCGGTAGTTGTAGTTGTTTCTTCTATGGTTGTGCCAGTAGGTGGGGAATCAATTGTTGTTGTAGTTTCCGGGACAGTTTCTTCTGGAATAACTTCAGTTGTAGTCGTTGTTTCTTGTTCAGTGGTAGTTGTTTCAGGAAGAGTTGTGGTTGTAGTTGTAGTTGTAGTTGTAGTTGTAGTTGTAGTTGTAGGCGGAGTTTGTAGCCCAATGTCGTAACCACACCATCCAGATGGCCAGTCTGATGTTGTGACACCATTTGCAGTGCTACCTGGGTAAGAAGGGTGATAAGCAATATTTGATGGGACAAGTGTTACTGTTTCGCCAACTTCTGCAAGACCAGCATGGACAGCTGCTACTCCAAAATCAGAATCGTCTGTGTATGGACCAGATCCCCACACTGCTCCATTCAGTGCGCCAGTTACGGTTAGATTTGAATATGGGCCACATGTTGGAAGCGTCGTTGTGGTGGTTGTGGTTGTATTTGGTAGACCGCCAACGTATTTAAGTACAACACGAAGGTTTTTATATGTTCCGCCACATGGGTCGCCAAAGACTCCATTGTTTGCACTTATTGTCCCAGATGAATTACCGATAAAAATTTCTAATACTTTTTGAATTGAATTAGTTGCATGGCACCAATTCTGCGTATACACACCATTGTTTCCCGATGGATTTCCGTAACTGGCAAATATGACTTCAGTAAATACTCCACCACCTGGGGCAGAAAGTGAAAGATTCCATTCCTCGTTTGCAGTGCCCCAAACCATGTCATTGCCAAGAGAATATTGGCTGTTATTCGTAGGTATTGTTGTAGTTGTAGTTGTAGTTGTAGTTGTAGTTGTAGTAGTTGGTAGGGCGGCAATATTTACACAAGGTTTATTTCCTGATCCACCAGAACATGTCTGCCAGCCAATGGTGGAGGTCCACGAATTAGTGCTTGTGAATTCAGTGTTGGAAAGTAGCTCTACGTTGTCATTGAATTTCAATGATGCAGATTCAACTCGAGTCCCATAGTTCCCAGCCCAGAACTCACCATCTTGACCTATGATAAATGCCCTAGCTGATGTAACTACTGACCAGCCACCAGCACCAACCCCAGCTTCGCTAACGCTTATTGAGTAGTCGGCAAACTGCCCAGAATCTATGGCGATATTGCCGGTTGAGTGTTGATAAATGAGTCCACCACCAGCACCGTAAAGTGCAATGCCTATATTTAGTAGGTCGCTTGATGGGACCCAGTCCTGTGTTTCAGCGGCTGAAACACTAAGTGTTAGCTCCGATTTTCCAGCAGTTGATACGTTTACTTCCTGATATACAGTCGCCGTATCATAGGCAAAAACCAAAGCATTTGAGTCAACTGCATTAGCGACTGGGATAAACGGGGAGAGTAAAACCCATGAGCAAACTAAAGCGAGTATCCACGTCCCACGGTTTTGTTTCCTCAATTGCCTGCCCTCCAACAGACAATTTTACAACAAATAATACTGTAGATTATTTAATTTTATAAAGCTAGTCTTTTAGCTTCTACTTTTGCATCCCATTTATTATGATAAATGCGAGCGTCATTCTCAATTAACTTTTGGAAATTTGCGGGTGGGTCATTAAGGATCGTATGGGATTCATTGCCTCCGCATTTTGTAAGCCCTGTTAACCCGACTTTTAAATCTAAATCACACGTTATCCAGGTGATGATGTCGTTATCCCCGTACCACCACTTCATGTCTTCATCGAAACGCCATGTTTTCATCAGAGAACCTTGGACACACATGCAAAAACCGCCAAATGCCGTGACTTCATGAAACTCGTCTTTAATATCGGTAGTCCAGGATGGACTAACTAGGCCAATATCTGGTCTCCTATTTAATAGGTCAGTTATGGTTGACATTGCATTTGGCTCTATCCAAACATCATCATTTATAAATGCAATATGGTTGCCCTTATGTTGTAGATAATCAATGCCAAGGTTCCACATGCGGTGGATTCCGATCGACATTTCCACAGAGAATAGCTTCATTTTCGCAGTGCATTTATTGCTTAACTGTGCAAAAGTATCTGGCCCGTCAGCGACGACAACTATTTCGTCGACCCTTTCATCCTGCTCGAGTATGTTTACAAGCCTAAATAAACCATCGAAATTAGATTTTGTTGGAATTACAACATCAATAAAGTTAGGCATAAATCCAGTCTTTCCTCACAGCTACTCCAATGCCAAGGAACGTTCCATTTACTGATTCGTACTGGTCGGTAAATTCATAAAAATCATGCGTGCTGGAGTATGTATCTTTATGTTCTTGCCAGTACTGCGGCACGCCTGGGCATACGTCACTGGATATGTCGTGAAATACTTGGATGTTCGTTTTATCTAGGGTAATTTCTGCGTCATTTTTGACGCCCAAGTATGAGTGGTCGCCATCTATGAATGCAACGTCGAAATGGCTAGATGAAATAAATGCCTTGAATTCGTCAGTGCCAGAGTTTTCGCGCATGAACGACGAAATTGAGGTAACCATATTGTATTGGAGCAGGAATGGTGATTCCTCTATTATGTCTACAGCAACTGCGCGCTGAAATGATGATTTGTTCAGGTGCCGCAAAAGTTCAACATGGAAAATGTAGGTACCACCATGTCGACACCCTATTTCTATGTATGAACAAATATTTTGTGCGTATCTAGACAACAGAGCGGCGTATTTTGCAAATTGAATTGGATATTGCCATATACGGAGCCCTAGTCCACCACCCATGTACGAAGATAGTTCCGGTGGCTGCTCAGAAAGATTCTCGTTATTAAGACCCAATGAAGGAATGAGAAAGTGCTCTAAATATGATGCGTCTGATAGGTAGTTCGATTTAGTGCCATCAAATGCCATCTGCACGTGGCTAATAATATCTGCGTTCGAAAGCATGCTATCTCCTGTGTGTTTTACAACGCTGCTAGAAAATTCGAAACCTCAGCAAGGAACGTGTTTTTCTCTGCAGCAACTTTTTCTCTGTACTCATGCTGAGCATGTAGATGTACTGTTGGGTCGCCAAATACTAAGTCAATAATTTCGCGGACCCGAGCAACAGTCGAGAATTTATATAACGCATCTATAGGCACGTCAATATTGTTTACTGCTGCCCCAATATTCCTGACGGATACTATGCAGCCAGCCTTGGCTGCCTCTCTAGGTAATCTGTCTTTGCCTGGGTGATGGCCAAAATCAATGTACATAAGGGAATTACTAAGTTCAGTTTGTATTTGTGAACTTTGCAATCCCTGCACCCTAAATACTTCGACATCAGGGTTTAGTGAAATAAATTCTTCAATTAGGTCAGCGCCTTTTGCTGGATTAACAGCAACTCGCTTCCGCCGTTCATTATTACTTACTGGGACATAGTCATCTGATGTGTAATCAGTTACCATCATCGGCAAAATACCGTAATTCTTTTGTACATATTCAAATGCATATTGCGACTGAGTTATGTGGTGCGTATATTTATGCACAATAGATGCGTCTTGACAGACAAAATTATCTACAGACAACCACCAAAGAGCGCAAGGATTGTCTAAATTGTCCACCATGTATGGCCATAGCTCCGGTACGACAATAACGGCGGACGCTGGTATATCAGAAAATCTGATTGTTGGAGTTCTATATTTAAGATATGGTTGCGGAATATTGCTTGGCGATTCGTTTGGCAAATAACAAATCGCTGCAGAATCATTCTCAACCATATTTGCAATATGTACAAGTTGATGTAGAGCTTCTGGGCCGCCGGTAACCGCACCCGCTGGACACAACACAACAATTTTCATATTTATACCTGTGAAGAAAATGGGTCAACCAAATCAATTTTGATTTGTAGATTGTCCATTATCGTGGAATTTTTCTTATGCCCATCCGCTTCGTCCTGAGTGACAGATGATTTTGCAATTGCCAGCCACTCTGCCGGAAGCGGCGGTTCTAATTTAAGCCAGTTATACGTAAGGTCGACGCTGTATATCAATTCCATTGATACTGCTGGGCAAATGTATTTATGGCCTTTTGTGAACCCAGCTTTGCCTGCCCGTTCCGAAACCTGCGCATGCTCGTACCCGTAGACGTTTTGTGCAGAGTGATCGTATCCACCTATTGCGTCTAGGCATTCTCTGTTGAAGTAAAGCAAAACACCAAAGCAATTAGACATAGCAATCATTTGGTGATCAAAGTCCCCAATGCGCGCAACTTCTTTTATGTGTGCACGAAATGCTTTATTGACATCCTCATTAGCATCACAGTCAACGCCAAACATGCTATGGCCAATCGAATTATATTTATTTATATCTATCCATCTCTGTGCCCATCCGTCGGCCATTGGCCATGCATCATCATCAAATAAAAACACATGGTCACAGTCTTGCAACTCAGCAAGGCATGCATTTTTGGCCTTTGCTATCCCGAGGCGAGTATTGCTCAGTTTGTATTTAACATCAACACAAGAGTTGTCAATAACTGTTTTGTTTACTCTCCACAGTTCACTATTGTCATCGATGACAACTATTTTGTCCCCATAACCAAATCGTTGAAAATGGCGTAACGATGTTTCTAGGCACTCTGGCCTATTTCTTGTCGTAATACCAACTCCGATCATTTACATTTCCTGTTCTAGTATGAATCTCATTGTTGCTTCCCAGTCATCTCCGCGTGATTCCATCGAGAAGTTTTTTAGCATCTCTTTATTTAGAGCAGCTTCATCAGATCGCAACTGTGGATCTAGCAACTCATCAAAGTGATATATCCAGTCGTCGCTTGTTTTTGCAATTCTTCCTATTCCCTGATCAAATAAGTATTGATATTCGGGCATTGGTGAAGCTATAAATGGAATTCCAGCCGCAGCATATTCGAGACCTTTTATAAATGATTTTGCGTGATTGAATGGAAGATCATTCAGCGGAACTATTCCTATATCTATCTGTCCAAACATTTTTGGATAATCGGATATGGGGCATAAATTGTTTAGAGTTACAAATTTAGGATTTATTTGCAATTGCTCTGCGAGCGTATGCGCACCAAGAGTGTGTCCTGAGTGATGAAATCTTACGTTGCGTGAAATTAAGTAGTCATTCATGAATGGGGAAAGTATTTCAAGGTCACCAGAGCGCCAAGGAGTTGCTCCAACCCACCCAATTTTTGTTTTAGTGAATTGTCTTCTATATTTATTTATGTTTGAGTATCTTGCGGTATCTATGCCATTTCTGACTAAGAAAACGTTTTTGTGTATTTTTGAGTAGTAATCAAATAAAAACTGTGTTGATGTAATTATTCCAAATGACCTTCTTATTATTTCTGCATATATCTCACGATTATTATCTGGAAATTTTTTGGGGTCAGTGGCCTCGTATGCCCTATTTGTTGGTGAAAGGCCATCGAAGAAATCGTCTATATCTACAATAATTTTTTGCCCCATATCTTGAGCTTTTTGCAGATTGTCGAGGGCATCTTTATGCATTATTAACTTAAAAACGATGATGTCCCACCCATGGACTGCCTTTCCGTGTCCGGTAACCATCCCAAAGCCATCCCTATCATTGAAGGCTGGAATACCAACTCCGCATACCCATCCACGTTTTTCTAGTTCTACACCGGGCAGCACACATCGATACCAAGCACAACCATTCGGCTGAAGTGGTTCCGTGCCCCATGCCCAGTCTGTCGTGAGAAAGCCAATCGTCGGTTTTGAGTTGATATTGATATCAGAACTCTTGGCTGTGCGTTCTATTCTATTTTGCGGCTTTTTCACTAATCCCTCACATATAAAGAAATGTCTTAGCACTACAGAGTCTATATTTAATGAAATTTATGTGAGTGTATTCATTCGTTGTATTTTAGTTGGCTTTATAATTTGATTTCTAAACTACAATTTTCTATGGGTCAGAGGAGATTTTAAATGATTGCTGGAATTTACAACTTGTTTATAGAACAAGGGGCAACATTTACTCGCCTTATTGAAATTGAGTATCCCGATCCGACCGACATAACGACAATGCTCCCATACAACCTCGATGCCCACAGCGCGAGTATGCAAATTAGAAGAACTATTGACTCATCAACACCACAGATAACGCTTACATCATCTAATGGGAGAATAGAGATGCAGCCAGGCGGCACAGAAAACGCGATGCGCCTGGTCTTATCCCCAGAAGAGACATCAACTCTTACATCAGATGGCGTATATGACTTAGAAATAGAAGATGCAGGCGGGGATATAAAAAGAGTATTAAGGGGTGCGGTTACGTTGTCGCTAGAGGTGACAAGATGAGCAATGTCCCAAACAACGTAATTGTAAATGAAGATACTCCAAATACTGTAATAGTTAACCAAGATGCGCAAAATCAAGTAGTTGTAAGAATTGGTGGAGCTGGTGGAAATGCAAGAAGGCATGTTCATACGCAGTCATCACCATCAACAACATGGGTAATAAACCATACACTTGGTGGTAAACCGTCTGTAACCGTTGTTGATTCTGCAGATACGGTGGTTATTGGTGAGGTAACATATAACAGCAACTCTCAGGTAACTGTTGAGTTCACGGCAGCGTTCTCTGGATATGCCTATCTCACATAAGGCAGGGTAGATGGCAACTAAATTCGTAACAAATCTTGACCTAAATCAGAATCAGCTCCTCAAGGCTCGCTTTGAGGCTCTATCTGCCGACCCAAGCAGCAACCTTTTCGAGGGGTGGGTTTACTACAATACAACTACTGACACACTTCGAATTTATGCAAATGGTCAGTGGCGCACACTTATTAATTCAGTATCTTCTGGCGGGTCTTCTTCTGTCGCCGTAACAATAACTGAGTCAAATGGCGCAGTAACAGTAACTCCAAATCTTGCGACAACTAGCTCAGATGGCGTCATGTCATCTACGGACAAGACAAAGCTGGATAATGCAACATCAGAAGCAACAGCAAGTCGTCTTGTAATTCGTGATACCAATGGCCAGGCAAAGTTTGGCACGCCAACCGATGACGCCCATGCTGCCACAAAGGGATATGTAGACGCAGCTAGATCCGGTCTAGACGTAAAGCAATCAGTACGCGCAGCGACTACTGCACCAATTAACCTTGCAGCAGATCTTGAGAATGGCGACATAATCGATGGAGTCACCCTCGCAACTGGTGACAGAGTTCTCGTTAAGAATCAGTCAACTGGCTCAGAAAATGGTATTTATGTAGTTGTTGCTTCAGGTGCTGCTAGCCGCGCAACAGATGCAGATACGAGCGCTGAAGTTACTGCCGGAATGTTTACTTTCGTATCTGAAGGTACAACAAATGCTGACTCTGGCTGGGTTCTTACAACTAACGATACGATTACGCTCGGAACGACAGCACTTACTTTTGCCCAATTCTCTGGCGCTGGTCAGGTAACTGCTGGCGCAGGTCTTACGAAGACCGGAAATACGATTGATGTAGTTGGTACTTCTGACAGAATTACTGTAAATGCAGATTCTGTAGACATTGCTGCTACCTATGTCGGCCAGACAAGCATTACAACACTTGGCACGATCACTACAGGTACGTGGGATGCAACAACAGTTGCAGTTACTGCTGGTGGTACTGGTAATGAAACATTCACCGACAACGGAATTTTGTATGGTGATGGAACCAACGCACTTGATGTAACGGCTGCAGGTACACAGTATCAAGTGCTACAAGCTGGATCTGGTGGTGTTCCAGAGTTTGCCGCTGTCAATCTTTCGTCCAGTGTTGCAGTCACAAATGATCTACCGATTAGCCACGGTGGTACCAACGCTTCGACCGAAGCGGATGCAAGAACAAATCTTGCTGCTGGTGGAACGCAGGGTTCTGGAGTTTCAACCCCAACCCTTGCGAGAAAAGTGTCAAAAACAATAGGTGACGGAACTAATACTTCTTTCACAGTCCAGCATGGATTTGGAACTCGTGAGGTCATGATCCAGGTTTACGATGCTGCTACTTACGACACCGTAATTGCGGACACAATTAGAACTGACACAAATAACGTAACTGTTCAGTTCTCTGCCGCACCAAGTTCTAATGCTTATCAGGTTGTAGTAATCGGATAAGAAAATTTTAAATAACCCCGAGGGGTTAAAAAGAAAGCGATTGAGGTCGTGACGAGAGTAGTAGGTACCCCATTACGGGTAACTGAATTTAGTTCTCCAAGTGATGAGGCTGTCTCGGCGCGCGTATCTGGTGACAATGTCCCAAGAATAAGAATTGATGCTGGTGGCCGCCTGACATGGGGTGATGGATCACTATCTGGAGATACAAAACTCTACAGGTCATATGCCAATGCATTAATGGTTGAGGGTGAGCTAACCGCCAGCCTAGGTATCGCTACAAGAGTTATAAGCGGATCTCCTGCTTTTTACATGCCAAACGGTTCAATACTTGTTGACGACACAGATGAATCTTTATATTTCAGAGCAAATGATCAATGGTTTGCCGCAGGTAGTGGTGGAGGGGCGAATGTAACCATAAGCCCCAATGAGCCAGCAGGGGCAGAATCTGGTGATCTTTGGTTTGATTCAGATACAAGCATTCTTTACATACTCAATAGTGGTTCCTGGGTAAGTATTACTGGAGCGCTTACACTGGATGCTCTTGATGACGTACAAATATCGTCAGTTGAAAATAATCAAATTTTAAGATACTCCAGCGCTTCATTGAGCTGGTACAACGACTATGAGCAACAGTTGAATATTGACGGTGGAACTGCAGCGTCGATATACACAAATGACCTAGTTCTTACCGGCGGAGGAGCGTAAGCAAAATGGCAACAAGAATTCAATTACGCCGTGATACCGGTGCAAACTGGGCAAGCGCAAATAGCATTTTAGCTCAGGGCGAAATAGGCCTAAACCTGACTACTGGCCAAATTAAAATAGGAGATGGAACCACAGCGTGGAACTCTCTTTCATACACGAGCGCAAGCGTATCCTTAAACGACCTTGGTGATGTAACTATTACTTCTGCGGCAAATGGTGACTTCCTACGCTGGAACGGAACCGCATGGGTTAATGACGCAGTAAACCTTTCGACTGACACAGTTGGCGACTATGTAAATACGGTTACTGCCAGCACGGGCGTAACAATAACTGGGGCTGGTGGCGAATCTTCATCTCCAGTATTTTCAATTGGGCAAGATGTAGCAACTAACGCATCAGTAACTTTCGCAAGGGTTACTGCGAGCTCCGCTTCTGTATCGGGCGAAATAGATGCATCTACCGTAGATGTTGCAACAGAACTTCATGTTGGAAACACGGCCAATTACGACGGCTATCTGTACATGAACAATGGTGCATTTAATGTTGTGTCGGGTTCTTCAGCCGGAATAAATATTCAGTCTGGCGGAAATGGCTGGTTAACCCTTTATAGCGGTGGGAAAATTACTTCAGGGAATACGCCACAGGTTGAATTCCCCAATGCAGCAGTAAGTGCGAGTGTCATAACAACAACTGGCGATGTAACAGTTGGCGGAAATCTAACAGTAAACGGCACCACTACTACTCTAAATACCGAGACCCTTGCTGTCGAGGACAATATAGTCCTTCTCAACTCAAATGTAACTGGTTCGCCAACTACAAACGCTGGAATTGAGGTAGAGCGCGGTGACTCGAGCAACGTTGTTCTGCGCTGGAATGAATCAACTGACAGCTGGGAAGTCACCGAAGACGGTTTGACCTATAAGAACATTGCTGTCGGTCAAGATGTAGAAACAACATCTAGTGTTAGTTTCGCAGCAGTTACTGCGTCAACATTTACTGGCAATCTGGTTGGCAATGCAGATACCGCTTCTGCCCTACAGACCGCTCGTACAATTGCGCTCGGTGGTGACCTTTCTGGCTCCGTATCGTTTGATGGTTCATCAAGCGTAACCATCAATGCAACCGTCGTAAACAGCGGTGTAACGCTGGACGAGATTAGCGATGTTGTAATAACTGCTCCAGAGGAATTCCAGGGTCTTTCATATAACGGCACAAACTGGGTAAACAGCCATATTCCGCTCGTTTCATATGTTAGAAACGCCGAAGCAACGACAATTACTACTGGAACCGCTGTCTATCTTTTTGGCGGAACAGGTGATCATGCTTCAGTAAAGCGCGCAGACAATAGTTCAGACACTACTTCATCGAAGACAATTGGTGTTGCTGGAGCAAATATAACAGCAAGCAACAATGGCCCAATTATCACTCGTGGATATGTTGACGGCATTGACCTGTCAACTGGATATTCAGTTGGTGATGTCCTGTGG
>Ga0129333_10007061_pt1 | contig 10629 bp, 5 predicted proteins | sample CPB6_08_DNA_FD_94474 | JGI IMG/M metagenome (GOLD analysis project Ga0129333, IMG submission 94474) | Freshwater to marine salinity gradient microbial communities from Chesapeake Bay, USA - CPBay_Sum_0.6_0.8_DNA | ecosystem: Environmental > Aquatic > Marine > Coastal | place: USA: Chesapeake Bay...
GGTCATGAGCGCCGCCCGGGTCGGGGAGCAGGTGGGGCTCGCGTGAAACTCGGTGAGCCGCACGCTCTCACGGTGGAGCCGGTCGAGGTGCGGCGTCTTGAGGATGGGATTGCCGTGGGCCGCGATGTCGCCGTAGCCCTGGTCGTCGGTCATCACGTAGACGATGTTCGGCGGCCTTCGGGCGACCTTTCCCGCACGTTCCTTTGCCGGAGCCTGCGCGGTCGCGGCAAGTGCGCGGCACTCGTCGGCGATCCGACCCCACGCAGCCTCGAGCGCCGCGACCTGCTCTGGCCGTGCCGCGGCCAGGTCGTGCGTCTCGCAGCGGTCGGTCGCGAGATCGTAGAGTTCCCACGATCGCTGCTTCACCGCCACAAGCTTCATGTCGCCCACGCGAACGGCGCGATGGCCTTCGTGGCACCACCAGAGGGCGTCGTGGGCCGGTGGTGCCGCCGGGTTCGACAGCGACGTCGCGAAACTGCGGCCGTGCAGCGGCGGCACGGGGCCGCCGTCGTGCTCCCGCGGGATCGGCACCGCGGCGAGTTCCAGCACCGTCGGCACCACATCGACGACGTGGACGGGCTGGTGGCGGAGTGCACCCCGCGCGGCAACGGCCCGCGGCCAATGCACGATCCAGGGCGTGGCGATGCCCCCTTCGTGCACCCAGGTCTTGTGCCGCCGAAACGGCGCGTTGCAGCAGCTCGACCAGCCCGGGCCGAGGCACAGAAAGGTCTTCCGCGAGCCGGGCGGAGCCGACCGGTCGTGGCCCGCGCCGCGAACCATGATCTCGGCCGAGGCGCCGTTGTCGCTGAGAAAGAGGATCAGCGTGTCGTCGAGGACCTTCGTCGCCTCGAGCTGGGCGACGATCCGGCCCACCTCGCGATCCATTCCTTCCACCATCGCGGCGTGGATCGCCATCTTGGTGGCCTGAAACTCCCGCTGGTCGGGCGTGAGCGTCTCCCAGGGAAGCGGCCGATCCACCTCACCGGGCCCGAGTGCTTTGATGGCGTCGGGGAACGAATACGGGGGGCCGATCTCCCGCTCGATCTCGGCGGGCGGGCTGGTGACGATGCCGAGGTCCTGCACGCGGGCGATTCGTGCCCGGCGGATCTGGTCCCAGCCGGCCCGGTACCGATCTCGATACTTCGCGATCAGGTCGGGTTGCGCCTGGAGCGGGAAGTGAGGCGCGGTGAAGGCGACATAGTGGAAGAAGGGGCTGGCCGCGTGCGTGCGGGCGTGGTCGGCCAGGCAGGCGACGGCGTGGTCGCCGATCGCCGTCGTGGCGTAGAAGTCGGCCGGCGCATCCGCCGCCGGCGCGCCGCTCACACCTCTGGAATCGAAATAGTTGCTCTGGCCGGTCGCGTTCACGTCGAGCGACCGCTCGAATCCCTGGGCGAGTGGCTCGCCATCCATGTGCCATTTTCCCGAGTGGTACGAGCGATAGCCGGCCGGTTCGAGTAGCGCCGGCAGCAGCCGCGCCCATCCTGGACGCGCGGCCTTCGCGCCCCCGGCCTCGCCGGGCAGCGCGTCGCGGCGAATGGCCTGGGCGTAGTACCCCGTCAGCAACGCCGCCCGCGTCGGCCAACAGCGGGCGGTGTTGGAGCCCTGCGTATAGCGGAGGCCGTTCGCCGCGAGCCGATCGAGGTTCGGCGTATCGATCTCACCGCCCTGACAGCCGAGATCGGAGAAGCCGAGATCATCGGCGAGGATCACGACCACGTTCGGCGCCGCCGCCACGGACACCGGCGGCGCGGCCGCGAGGAACCCGATCACGATGACGGCTCGCGCAATGCCGCTGGAACGCCTGCCGCCCATTGCTCCTCCACCCGCCCGGCACATTCGGCCACGGTTCGTTTTCGCTGTCAGGGGCACACTACGGCTTCTCGATCTCGGCAATCACCTTCGCGTAGCCGGCGGCACGATCCTCCGGCTTCAGGGCCCGCAGCTCGAGGAGCATCGGCCGCAGGCCGGTCGCCCACGAGGCGTCCTTGGCGATCTTCGCGTCGGCCTTCGCCCGCAGGGCATCGGCGTCGGTCTTCGTCGCCGCGGCGGCCGCCGCCACCACGCTCCGCAGATACTCCGCCGCCTGCACGTCGGCGTTCGGAGCGGCCGGCGCATCGAAACGGCCGAGCGCCCAGGCGATCCCCTCGAGCATGTGCTTCTGAAACATCGGCTCCTTCCAGGTGGCGTCGTTGTGGCCGAAGTTCGTGGAGAACACGCGGCCCTTCCCGTACTCGCGGACCCACGACACCGGCACGTGCCACGGTTCCTTCGGGCTGCTGGCCTGCATGTCGAGGCTCACGAGCACGCGGAGGTTTTCCGGCTTGTACCGCAGGTCGTACTGATAGATCTCGTCCTTCCAGCGGAACCGCTCGGGAAACATCGCCGCCACGCGGTGAGCCGGCTCGTGCACGACGAAGGCGTGCTCACCGGCGGAGGTCCACGGATGGCCGGCGAAGTGCCCGCCGATCATCTCGCAGTACTCGTCGGAGCTCTTGAACGTGTCGGTGGCGGCGTGAAAGCCGATGAACGCCTTGCCTGACTTGATCCAATCGAGGAAGGCGGCGAGATCGGGCACGGGTAGCTCGCCCGTCGTGCTCAGGAAGATCACGCCGTCGAAGTCGCGAAGCGCCTCCTCCGAGACGACCTTGGCGAACTGCTCCTTGAGACCCGCCTGCCAGGCCTCGTCCGTGCGGCGAAACTGCTCCTGTTCGGCCTTGAAGGCCGCCTCCTGCTCCTTCCAGTCGTCGTCCGACACGTCCTTGCCGCGCTTCGGGGCCTTGGGCTGCGGCGCCCGACCCGGCGGCATCCGCAGGAAGTCGCAGTGGAAGAGGCCCGTGGAGCGGCCGAGTTCCTCGAGGATCGGCTCCGCCGTGCCGATCGACGCATGCCGGAAGCCGGTGGTGACGCTCACCACCAGCAGCCGGGCCGGCTTTTCATTCCCGGCCCGGGCCACCACCCCGCCGAGAGCGGCCCCAACCGCCATCCAGACCGCCGTCAGAAACAAGCGCGAACCACGCATCACTTTTCTCCGATGCACCACAGGGAATCGTGCGTCCTCAGGAACATCCGCCCATCGACGCACACCGGCGTCGCCACGGTCATCTCCTCCACGCTGCCGCCGCCGACGACCTCGGGGACGTACTCGTTGCCGGCGCTGGACCCCGGCTTCTCCCCGGCGACAGCAGCCGGCCACCCCAGGACGCTCGCCGTGCCATCCTCGCGGACCACGACCACGCGGCCATCGACGATCACCGGCGAGGCGCTATAGGCGTTGCGGTTCTTGGGGAGTTCCTTCCGCCAGACGGTGTTGCCGGTCTTGGCATCGAGGCCTTCGACGATTCCCTTGTCGCCGCAGACGACGATCCGACCATCCTTCACGGCCGGCGTCGGGACATCGGCGCCGATGTCCCGACGGATCCAGGCGACGTGGCTGTCGGTGACGTCGCCCGACCCGCCACGACGGATTGCGGTGATCGTGCCGCCGCGGGCATACGGGGCGATCACAAGGTCGCCGGCGAGCACGGGCGAGGCGATCGAGCGGAAGAAACCGTTGGCCTCGGGGTTGAGTCCACCCACTCGCCAGAGCTCAGTGCCGTTCGCAGCGTCGTGGGCCGTGACGTGGTCGGCGCCCAACACGACGAGGAGTTCGGCCGGTTCGCCCCGTGTGGAATCGCCGGCGGTGACCAGTGGCGTGGAGTAGCTCTGAGCCGCCTCCTCGGGCGCCGGCACGTCGCGATCGTGCTTCCAGAGCAGCTCGCCCGTCACTCGATCAAAGGCGGCGAGATAGGAAGGCCCGGTCTGCATCACGGCCACCACGACGGCCTTGGCGGTGAGTACCGGCGACGTGCCGAGGTCCCACCAGAGCGTGTCTTCGCCAAACCGCTCCTGGAGGTTCACCCGCCACCGCTCCGCGCCGGTCGCCAGATCGAGGCAGGCGAGTTCGCCGCTCTTGAAATACACCCACACGCGTTCGCCGTCGGTGACGGGCGAGGAGTTCGCACCGGTCGCTTTCTTGTGCTTGCCCGCGCGGGCCTCGCCGAGCGACTTCCGCCACAGCTCCTTTCCGCCGCGATCGAGGCAGATCGCGGCGTCCTTGTCCTCAAGGGTGCAGGTGACGACAAGCCGATCGTCCCAGACAGCCGGCGTGCTCGCTCCGAGCCCCGGCAGCGGCACTTTCCAGAGGACGTGCTTCTCCGGGCCCCACTCCGACACGTAGCCGCTGCCCGCGGCCGTGCCGTCGAACGCGGGCCCGCGCCAGTTGGGCCAGTTGTCGGCAACGGCCGTGACGGCCATTGCCAGCAGAAGTCCCACCCCTCCCACGACCATTCCCTGTCGGCTCGCTCGCTGCATCGGCATGGCTCCTCGTCACTCTCGGCGGCGACCAGCAGTCTACCTGCCTGCCGCCGCGGGCTTTCGCTTCGGCGGCAGGCCCTCGGGTCCAAAAGGTTCCACCGGTGATGGATTGGGCGTGGGCATGGCGGCGCCGACGTCCTTCCGCCAGGCCTCGAGCCGCGACCGCAGCTCCACCGCCCGCTCGGGCAGCTTCGCCGCGAGATCGTGCCGCTCGCCCTCGTCGGCCGCGAGGTCGAAGAGCTGCACGCGACCATCCTCGAAGTGCTCGACGAGTTTGTCGCGTCGGCCGGCCGGCGAGTCGCCCGCGAGCAGGGCCCCCGAGGGCCGCCCTCCCTGATTGGAATAGTGCGGATAGTGCCAGACGAGATCGCGGGTCGGGAGCGTGCCCGTTGCCGCAAGCAGCGGCCGCAGGCTGGCGCCATCGAGGGGTTTCTCGGATGGCAGCGCTCCGCCGGCGTCGAGCAGGGTGGCAGACACGTCGAGCGTGGTCACCGGCACGTCGCATCGGAAACCCGGCTTCACAACGCCCGGCCAACGGACGATGAGCGGCACGCGGATGCCACCCTCGTACAGGAATCCCTTGCCCGCCCGAAGCGGAAGGTTCGACGTCGGCGAACCCTCGGCCGTCGACAGCCCGCCGTTGTCACTGGTGAACACGACGAGCGTGTCGCCGACGAGATCCTGCTCCTCGAGGGCTGCCAGCACCGTGCAGACGGTCTCGTCCATCTCCTCGATCATCGCGGCGTAGACGGGGTGATCCTGCACCGCACGGGCCATGCGGTCGCCCTCGGCAACCTCCCGCGGGGCTGTCGGTGCCTGCGCCTCGGCGCGACGTCGCGCGTCGGAAATGAGATCGGCCGTGGATCGCAGCGGGACGTGGACGGAGTGCAGCGGCACGTAGCAGAAAAACGGCCGGCCGCAGCTGGCGGCGATGAACGACGCCGCCCGTCGGGCAATCGCCCGCGCATGGTGCGGATCGTCATCCGGCCCCCGCCCGGGGGCGACGTCGATCGATCCGCTGACGTCGAAACCGTGCGCCGGCACGTCCGCTGGCGGGCCGAGGTGCCACTTGCCGAAGATGCCGGTCGTGTAGCCGGCGGCCTTGAGCCGCGCGGCGACCGTCGTCTCCTCGGCGGGCAGGCTGCGGAGATAGTCGGCCTGGAGCACCGCGCCACGACGTTCGCCGCCGATGTAGTTCGTGATCCGCACGCGGGCCGGAAACCGGCCGGTCATCAGCGCCGCGCGGGTGGGCGAGCAGACGGGCGCGGCGGCATAGGCCTGTGTGAACGTCATCCCGGCGGCGGCGAGGGCGTCGATCGCCGGCGTGCGGTGGAACGTGCTCCCCGTGCAGCCGAGATCCCGGGCTCCGAGGTCATCGGCGAGGAACACGAGCAGGTTCGGCGGCCGCGACACGGCCGATGTCGATGCCGGTTCGGCCTGCGCCGCGCCTGGACTCCACCAGCGGTCGAGGTCGGCCTGCAGCCTCGCCACCACGTCCGGATGGTCGCCCGCAAGGTTCGTCCGCTCATCGGGATCGGCCAGGACGTCGAAGAGTTCCGGCTCGCCCCGCTCGAACTTCCCGCGCGACATGTCGTCGACGTGCCGCCCCTGCCAGGCGGGAAACTGCTTTCCGGGTGCCGGCGGCGCCGGCACGATCAGCTTCCAGCGATCCTGCACCGTCCAACGCCAGAGGAGGCTTTGGGCGGAGTCCTCGAGGTCGACGAGCGTGTGCGTGTAGCACTCGCCGAACACCTGACGGCGGGCCGTCGTCGCCGCGTCGTCGAGCAGGTTCACGCCCGGCAGGTCAGCGGGCGGCTGCACGCCGCAGGCGGCGAGCACCGTCGGCACGATGTCGATCGCGCTGGCGAGAGCCTGGCTCGTCCGCGGAGCAATTGTGCCCGGCTTCCGGAGCATGATCGGCGTCCGCAGGCCGCCGTCGTACGGCGAGAGCTTCGACCGCGGCGCGAATCGCTTCGACTGCGGATCCTGGATCCAGCCGTTGTCGGTGACATAGACCACGAGTGTGTCGCGGGTGAGCCCCTCGCGATCGAGGTGGTCGAGCAGGTCGCCGACGGTGCGGTCGAACCGCTCGACATTGCCCCAGTACCGGGCCACGTGGACGCTGTCGGTCTGTGACGAGTAGTGATCGACGAGCTCCTGCGGCGGATCATGGGGATCGTGAGGCAGCATGGGCGCGTACCAGACGAAGAACGGAGCCCCCGCGGTGCGGCAGCGGCGGACGAAGTCATAGATCGGCTGCATCGTGCCACGGCCGATGGCGAGCCCCTCGTCACCGTGCCGCTCGCCCTTCGTCATGCCCTCGTCGAAGCCACCGCGGGCAAAGTTCCCCTGCCACCACTTGCCGGTCTGGAGGCTCTTGTATCCGGCAGGGGCGAGCAGTCGCGGCAGCGTGGGCCACTCATCGAGGTGGCGGTTCATTCGCTCGCGACCGGCGAGAAACGCCTCCCTGCCCTGCGGGCTTTGTCGGGGGCTCCCCGGCGTGTCGGGCGGATCGTTGCCGACGATCCCGTGCTCGTGCGGGTAGCGGCCGGTGATGATCGAGGCCAGACTCGGGCAGCAGAGGCTGCTCGTCACGTAGCCCCGCGGAAACACGAGGCTCTCCCTGGCCAGCCGATCGAGGTGCGGCGTCCGCAAGTGCTCGTGGCCCATGAAGCCGTAATCGTGCCAATGCTGGTCGTCCGCGACGATCAAGACGACGTTGGGATGTGGTGGCGGGCCGGCAGCGACCGCGATCAGAGCCGAGGCGACACAGGCCGCGAGGGTCATGAGCGGCGGGACGACGAACCTGCGTAGTGCCATCCTCGCAAAACCCTCGGCATCACCCCCCGGGCGGCAGCCTTGCCGGCCTTCCGCCCCGAGGCGAGATTCAGACAGTATGGAGGGGCAGTATGGAGGAAACCTGGGCCCGCCGCATCACCCTTGCCTTTCACCCCGAGTTCAACCCGGAGACCCTCCGCCATGACGGGCATCCAATCGCTGGCGATCGCAGGCCTTCTGCTGGCCGGTGCGGTGGCCCGCGCGGCGGCGACCGACCAGAAGGTGAACGTGATCGTCGTGCTCGTCGACGACATGGGCTGGAAGGATCTTTCTTGTCAGGGGAGCGACTTTTACGAGACACCGCAGATCGATCGTCTGGCCGCCTCCGGAGTGCGGTTCACGACGGCGTACTCGGCCTGCACCGTCTGCTCGCCAACCCGGGCGGCGATGATGACCGGCCAGGAACCGGCCAGACTGCATCTCACCGACTGGATCGCGGGGCACGCCCGGCCGCACGCGAAACTGCGACCCCCCGACTGGACCAAGCAGCTGCCGCTCGAGGCGGTGACCGTCGCGGAGCGGCTCAAGGCCCACGGCTACGCAACCGCGTCGATCGGCAAGTGGCACCTGGGCGGCAAGGACCATTACCCCGAGCATCAGGGATTCGATGTGAACCTGGGCGGCACCGCCAAAGGTCAGCCTCCGAGCTACTTCTCGCCCTACCGGATTTCCACGCTGCCAGAAGGACCCGACGGCGAATACCTCACCGATCGCGAGGCCGACGAAGCGGCGGCCTTCATCGAGGCCCATCGCGACCGTCCGTTCTTCCTCTATCTTCCACACTACGGCGTCCACACGCCGATCCAGGCGAAGCCGAAGGTCGTGGCGAAGTATGCCGCCAAGCGGCCAGGGATTCCTCCTCGACTCGCCACGTACGCGGCGATGGTCGAGAGCGTCGATGACGCCATGGGCGAAATCCTCGACACACTCGATCGCCTGGGCATCCGCGATCGCACCGCGATCTTCTTCACGAGCGACAATGGCGGCCAGGCGGCGATCACCGACATGCAGCCGCTCCGCGCAGGCAAGGGCTCGGCCTACGAAGGGGGCATCCGCGTACCCTTCATCGTGTCGTGGCCTGGAGTCACTCGGCCTGGCAGCACAAGCGACGTGCCGGTGATCACACCCGACGTCCCGGCGACGATCCTCGATATCACCGGAGCCGGAACCGCGATCGGTCAGCCGATCGACGGCCGAAGCCTCGCAAGCCCGCTCCGCGGGGGCGCGCTCGACCGTGAGGCGCTCTATTGGCACTACCCGCACTACCACCCCGGCGGCGCCACGCCCCATTCGGCGATCCGCGCAGGGGAGTGGCGGCTCGTTCACTTCTACGAGGACGGGCACGACGAACTCTACGACCTCGCGACGGACCCCGGCGAGGCAACCAATCTCGCGGCAGCCCGTCCCGAAAAGACGGCCGACCTGCGGGCCCGGCTCGATCGCTGGCTCGCCGACGTCGACGGCCAGATGCCGACGCCCAACCCCGACGCCGACCCGTCCCGCGACCGGCCCCGGGGTGAGTGAACCTACCAGCGGCCTCCTGGCGGATGGCCACTTTCCAGTTCGCAAAAAGCCCCGAGCGGAAGCGAGGGGATGCGGCGCGGCGAACCACGACGCCCTATCCCCACCATCAGACTCCATCCCCTCGCTTGCGCTCCGGGCTTCCTGGCGGAGAGGCGGCGTTTCCGGCTCATGAAGCAGCCCCGAGCGGCGCGTCGGCAAGATCCCGATGCCTTGCGAACCAGCGGGCCACGGTGTCGAATACCGCTCCGCGATTCGTTCGTTCCCAGCCCCCGAAGGAGCCCTCATCCATGGCCAAGAAGTCCGTCGCCGCCCTCGATCCAGCCGGCAAGACGATCCTCGTCCGCGTCGACTTCAACGTGCCACAGGACGACTCGGGTGCGATCACGGACGACCGGCGGATTCGGATGGCGCTGCCGACGATCAAGTCGATCGTCGATCGTGGCGGCAAGGCGGTGCTGATGTCGCACCTCGGTCGTCCGGCTGGCAAGGGATTCGAGGCGGAGTTCTCGCTCGCGCCGGTGGCCAAGCGGCTCGGTGAACTGCTCGGCCGGCCCGTCGCCCTCGCCTCTGACACCGGCGGCCCCGATGCGCACGCGAAGGCCGAGGCACTGCCTGCCGGCGGCGTGCTCGTGCTCGAGAACGTCCGCTTCAACAAGGGGGAGAAAAAGGGAGACGACACGTCCTACGTCGATGGCCTGGCCGGCCTGGCCGACGGCTACGTCAACGACGCCTTCGGTACCTGCCACCGTACCGAGGCGAGCATGCACGCGGTGCCCGTGGCGATGAAGGCCCTCGGCAAGCCGGCAGTCGTCGGGTTTCTCGTCGACAAGGAGATCCAGTACCTTGCCGACGCGATCGCGAAACCGAAGCGGCCCTTCGTGGCGATCCTCGGCGGCAAGAAGGTATCGGACAAAATCGCGGTGATCACGAACCTGCTTTCGATCTGCGACCACGTCCTGATCGGCGGGGCGATGGCCTACACGTTCTCGCTCGCCCAGGGAGGCAAGACGGGCACGTCGCTCGTCGAGCCCGACAAGGTCGAGCTGGCGAAGTCACTGATCGCCGCGGGAGCCGGCAAGCTCGTGCTGCCGGTCGACACGCACTGCGCCGACGATTTTTCGGCCGCGGCGAACAAGCAGGTCGTGAAGGCCGGGGAGATCCCCGATGGCTTCGAAGGCCTCGACATCGGGCCCCAGACGGCGAAGCACTACGCCGACATCATCCGCTCGGCCGGCACGGTCGTCTGGAACGGGCCGATGGGCGTGTTCGAGATGCCGCCGTTCGACGCCGGCACGAAGGCCGTCGCCGATGCAGTGGCAGAGGCGACGGCGAAGGGCGCCGTGACGATCATCGGCGGTGGTGATTCCGCGGCGGCCGTCGAGCAACTCGGCTACGCCGACCGGGTGAGCCACGTCTCCACGGGCGGCGGTGCGTCGCTGGAGATGCTCGAAGGCAAGGCCTTCGAGACGGTGGCCGTCCTCGACGAGGCCTGATCGGCGGCGTCGAGCGAACTGTCGGAGCGGTCCTGCCGCCGGCCCGTAACCCCGAGCGGCAGCGAGGGGATCACGTCCGCCGGCCAAAGCCAGCCTCGCGATTCGCAACCACGCATCCCCATCGCTCACGCGATTGGGCTTCCTGATCGCAAACCGCAGCGAGGGGCTGCCCGTGCCCGGGAGCCGGGCTCGGCGGCCAGCGCAGCCCGGATGGCGAAGCGTAGCCGGCGTGCAGTGAGCGCAGGCAGGATGCCGTGGCGAACGTCAGGCGACGGGCATGGGCAGTCCCGAGCGGCGCGGCGGAACAAGCACGTCCCCATCGCTCACGCGATTGGGCTTCCTGATCGCAAACCGCAGCGAGGGGCTGCCCGTGCCCGGGAGCCGGGCTCGGCGGCCAGCGCAGCCCGGATGGCGAAGCGTA
>Ga0129333_10007062_pt1 | contig 10628 bp, 7 predicted proteins | sample CPB6_08_DNA_FD_94474 | JGI IMG/M metagenome (GOLD analysis project Ga0129333, IMG submission 94474) | Freshwater to marine salinity gradient microbial communities from Chesapeake Bay, USA - CPBay_Sum_0.6_0.8_DNA | ecosystem: Environmental > Aquatic > Marine > Coastal | place: USA: Chesapeake Bay...
AACATTTTTCAAAATGAACTTATTAAAATTCAACAAAGTAAGCAGACCTTAGAAGCGGATATAGAAACAAAGATGGAAAAATTTCACAGTAGTTATGCGTTCACACGCTATAATCAGGATATGGATGCGCTTTATAGACAAAAGGCAATACTAGATGAGCGAGAGGCAAAAACAAAGCAGATGATCCTCTTGAGTAATGGTGCCCATGCTAAGCGTATTTTAGAAGTGGTCAAACGGATAAAGAATTATCTGGGTGTTCAAGAAGAATATATAATGCGGTATACCACATTTGATAATGAAATACGTATTGTATGTGATATTCATGAGGGATCCTTTCTTGACTTTTTTTCTACGAATGAAAATGGGCTGGAGTGGCAAATAACAGAAAGCATAGAAAAAGAGTACTACTGGCCAAATAAAATTCATATTAAATTTACAGTGCAGTCACCTGAAATGATACCTGTTCTAGAAGCAGCTATAAAAACGGAACTTGGTAATTTTATAATAGTGAATAAATAAATTAGATATACAGATATATTAGAAAATGGATACTTTTACAAAACTGTTCTGGCTTAGTTCACTACTTTTTGTTGGATTATCCGCGTATTTATTATGTTGCACAAAGAGGACTCCCGTATTTTATGCACAGATTGCCTCCGGATGTGGGATGTTTATAACGAGTAAGATTGGGCGCAACTTTTTGGGGCTAGAATGAGACGTTAACTCACTGTAAAATTGAAGCATAAAGGTCAGGCATTATTTTATAGTATAAAACAATGCCCGAACCTTGGCAAACACTTGCCTTCTTGAATAAGCACCCACGCGACAAAGAAGTCCGTTTTGTAGAAAAAACCCACACGTATTACGTGAAGGGTTCAAGCAAAGGTATCGTGTCAACCACCGGATTTGTACATGCCTTCTTTCCCCACTTTGACCCCATGGCCGCCATTGCCAAGATGAAGGCATCTCCAAAATGGGCTGAGAGCCCGTATTTTGGAAAGACCGATGAGGAAATTGCAGAGCAGTGGTCTGCATCAGGCAAGGAGGCCTCGGGTGCCGGTACAAATATGCACCTGGCCATTGAACAGTACTTGAATGGGGCTTACAATCGCATTGAAGATTCTGTCAAGGCAACGAAGGAGTGGGAGTATTTCCAGAACTTTTGGAATGACGTCAAGCAGGATTTTGACCCCTATAGAACCGAGTGGGAGGTTTGGGACGATGAGTTTAAGCTCACCGGTAGTATTGACATGGTATTCAAGCGCAAGTCAGACGGAGCATATGCAATATACGATTGGAAGCGCAGCAAGGATATTAAGATAGATAACAGTTGGGATACGGGATATGGTCCACTGAATCATCTCCCCAATTCCAATTATTGGCACTACACGATGCAACTGAATGTGTACAGGTGGTTTCTAGAGAAGCATTACGGGATAAAGGTGGTGGAACTCTGTATTGTCATATTGCACCCAAATAACTCAAACTACAAGATGTTCAAGTTGAATCTGCTGGACGATGAGGTTCACGCGATGCTGGATTGTCGGCGGCGGGCGATTCAGTCTGGTTCAAAGGCGCCTGTTGAATTCCCTGAACCAGAGTGTCTTCTAGAAGACGACTAGCCTTGACCGTCTGCTTCAACTTCTCTAGATACAGAATACCATCCATCAACTCCTCTTGAGCGTGCTGAATCCAATCCAAGGGTTTCAAGTCTGTACGATCAAGATTAGTTCCATACTTTTTTTGTCCGAATTCCGAGCGCTGCTTGAATTTCTCAATGACGGCTGTAACTACGGAGTCCATTATGATATTATAGTGTGCGCGATACGTTTAGACTGACCGGTAGAAACGGACCGGTAGGTCCGATAAGGCAATTTTTATTCCGTATGTGCCCCGCTTTGATAGCCAACCTGGTACCCCATCAACAACGGCCAAAATAATTCCATCTATTGTACTCTCCTTAGTATCCTCCTTAGTATCCTCCTTAGTACCATCCTTAGTATCCTCCTTCTTTTTACCCTTCGCTTTGCGCAAAGCGCCAGCCATACTCCCAGATGGCATATATAAAACCTGAGAATTCGCGGCATTCACGATCACCTCTAGCTCGTCCGGATTTAGAGTGGCCTCAGGTTTATTTGTTATTTCGTGGAACCGTAGCACAGGCTTCAAGAAGGCAAATGGTCTATCAGGTGTTGTAGAGGGGTTCCATACTAATTCCGCCGCCTTCGGATCCGTATTAGTAGGATCCAATGCTGCCTTTAGTGAGGGTGGTAATGAACGCATGTCTTTCATTGCTATAGGTATAGGTAGACCCTTTGGCAAAGGGTTGTATTGCTCGTCAAAGTGTTTCGCCACCTCCTTTTCGGGGACAAACCATTCCGCCCTTAGAATCTCCCACCACGTGTTCCAGTCAGACGTGCCTTCGGCCACAATATACTGATCACCAGACCTTTGCGCCTTGCGACGTATCGTTAGACGCGGCACCTGTTTATTGAATATTTCCTCTCTTTTTGCTGCGTAACGTATCAGCTCGTCAACGAGGCGTAGATATAGCATACGTGGCACATTCATTATACTACCGTCCTGTTTCGGCGAGTGAATCTTACACGGCCCGCAACTCTCATTATCAGATTCTTTCGGTGCCCACTTACACCGCCCTGTACAGGTTTCTTGTCCCTGAACCTGACAGTCAATTCTCAAGAAACCGATATCGCTCTTTTCGTCTGTTTCCTTTGGTTCTAGCCACCGTATCACATCAGTATACAGCAAAATATCTAGCCGCCGCCGTTTATCACGTAGAGGCAGGTCTGCATTTTTTAGAACTTCTAAGAGTCGCTGGCGCTTTTGGCTTCCAGCACCCGTTGCTAGCCAGGTAGAGAAGGTGAGGCGTAAATGCTGGTAAACGTCTTCAATTTCATCCTGCGATGTCTCCATTTTGAGTGTTAGATACTTATCACGTTTCGGATCTATGATTTCTTTTTCATCACTGTCTTCTTCTCCTCCTTCTTTACTAACACGACCTTCATCCGCCAATTTAAATGCTCTCTGTCTTGCTTCTGTATCATATGCAATTGTAGTATTGATATCCCAATCCAAGAAGTCAATAGGTGGCTCTATTGGGTATTCTGCCTCCGATACAGGACTGGATTCTTGAGCATCAGAAGCCGGCACAACAAACCCGTTTGTCAGACGCAATCCAACAATTTTATCTAGACCTTTCATCTTAATCTGACTTTTTGGCACATAGCCCCTGTATTGTGGGAATATTGTCACAATATTTTTCATGTAGAAATCAATGACTTTATTAATGGGTGGTGCATCAAAATCGTCCCAGTCAAAAAATATCTCTCTTTCCTGCATGAAAGATCCATCATCTGCGACAGGTACAGCAGTTATTCCCGAAGCCTTACCTGGGATTTTATACCCTATACCTACTAAATGATTATACGCATCTCGAATCATACCCTTCGGTTGAATACGCAGAGCAATTATAATTTCTTGGGCACTGATTAATGCATATGGGTCAATACCCAACTCACTTGTAAATGGACCCCTATTTATAGTAATACACTTTGAAAAGAACTCGTGAACGCGTCTCTGTACGATAGGTGGCCAATTTAACTCCTGGCTCCGCTGGAAAAACAGAGTGGGTTTATGTCTGCTCTTGGCGTCTCCCTGTGTACCGTCTACATGGAACAGGGTATCCCAGCCCATATTTTTATAGGTTTTCGCCTGAGTGTAACGGTCTCGTGTTATACGATTATAATGTACTAAAAATCCAATATCTGCTCTCTGCTGAGATTCATTCAAAGGGTACGGAGGGCAACGCACATTCTCAAACTTGACTTCATTCTTGAATTCCACCTTATCTCCCTTCTTTATGCTTATTTCTTCCACGGTAACTTCCAGAACAATGAAAATAATACCACGCGGGGGCATTATACTCGGTTCACTAAAGATGTCATAAAATACCCGCAGATCCTTTCGCTGAGGGGTCTCCGTATTTGTTATATATTCCTTGAAGTTTTCATAGGAGCACATCAGGCGTTCAATCGCAGGAATATTGGAACTTTTTAACTCTGTTATGCCCAGATGCTTTGAGGCAAATTGCCGCATATCATTTGTATATTTTTTATCACACTTTGTGTAAAACTCGTGAACCAAGTTTCCACCATTTATCTGCAGGAATTTTCTGGGTGGTATACGAAGTTCTATGGGTTCCAGGACCTTTTCTATGACAGCCTCTGCATTAGGAAGATAAAAGAAGGGCGCAATAGCTGAAAGAAGTGTCTGTTCCCTATTAGTATTATCAACACCGAGTCTTAAGAAGCCCTTTGCAGAAGGCTTGAGCTTACTTACAATCTCGATTCTTTCTGCGAATTTATCAGACGTGGAATCTTGGTCAAAGTATTTGTCCAGTGCTTCTGGGAGAAACCCAATCTGAGGCCCAGCCTTCGGGTCGTCGGCGGTCTTTGGTTCCACAATTTTGAGAGGGATTCTGGACGAGTCAACAATTGACTTTACGCTCACGCCCTGTATTACACGATAATAGTCATACTTCACAGACGATGCTGAATCCCCCTTACCCTTATCCTTATCCTCTTCATCTTCTTCTTTGTCTGCAGTTTCTGGGGGCTTAGCTAACGCTAAAGGGACACCCGATATAGCATCAGCCACGGGTTGAGCAAGCGCTGCTTTTGCTGCAGGAGGTGCTCGTAAACCCAGGCGAACGAACTCTGGATCATCAGGATTGAACTTATTGTCAGTAGTAGCAAAGCAGCAAGGGAGAAAGAGGCCCGTGGGTGTCCGTCTATCTAAAAACCCCACGTATATATTGCGCTCTGATTCAGAGCCAGGTCGGATTTTACGCTCCAGAATGGATTTATTCGCTGGGCGCTTTTTGGCTTTCTTTTCTTCCTCCGTTATAATTCCACCTCCGCAGAAGGGGCATGAATTGGCCGGTTTTACAGAAGGAGGTTTGGTAAAACGATTTTCAGTGGACTTATAGTCCTTGTAGCGGATCATCAGGCGATCCCGAATACAGAAAAGACGGGGGCAGAAATAGTAATTAATGCGATTTTGTTTAGAGCCATATTTTACGAGTGTGATGACCTCTTTATTTTCTTCACTTGGATATGGCTTTCCATCCAGAATTCCATCGGCATTTTCTCTCTCAGATGGCTGCCGTTTTCTGACCTTTGAAGATGGTACATTGTCTGGATATACTATAATTTCCAAATCCTTATCATTAGTATAATACCCCTTCTCAGGGGAAAACATTTCATCATACTCCGCTTTATCTAAGACAATCGGCTGGCGAGCTTCATTTGCTGCACAGTGGCTTACATATCCGCGCTCAGATGCATCCTTCTTCTGATAATTGAAAATATTGGGATCTGCAAGTTTTAGCCGCTCAATATAGTATTTTGTCAGTTGAATGGAACTGATATCAGAGGGCTTTTCAAAGGCCTTTGCGGCCTCCTGTTCTTCTTTGAGTTCTTGGGCGGTTTTTGCGGGCGGTGGCGCTGGACCGCCGCCACCACCTCCTGTCCCGCTAACGGGACCACCACCGCCACCACCACCACCACCGCCTTTACCGTTAACGGCAGCAATAGTGGCCTTCATAAATTCAGGCACCTCATCATCATTATTACCAAATGCAAATTCTTCACCCTCTTCTTCAGCAGCACCGCCACCTGCAGCAGCACTAGCACCAACACCAACTGCACCCGTTGCTCCTAGAGTTGCCTTCATAAATTCAGGAACATCATCGTCATTATTTACAAAGGCAAATTCTTCACCTCCTTCTTCACCTGTAGCTTTAGCGCCACCGCCACCTGTACCGTCAACGGGACCACCTGTACCGTCAACGGGACCACCCTCAACGCCATCCTCATTATCACTCTGAAATGCAAATTCTTCCTCCCCACCTTCCTCTGGCGCCGGCGCCTCAGATGCAGACGGCACTACTTCGCTGATGGAAGCAGCCACTGCACTCTTCTTAGAAAACGCCGATGTCGGTGCAGTCATGAGAATTCCAAGCAAATTAACAATAACATTATACAGCCTAGAATCTTGGCCACTTGCTATATGAAATGTGTAGGTAGGGTGCTGTTCAAATACGGCGATATCTATACCAGGATTCTTATTCAATATGTACTCCTTAGTATCAGAAACTGCCAAAGCAAATTCCCCTCTCTGAGACATCCAAGCAACCACCTGTTTTCTCCCTTCTTCCTCAGAAACCTGGAATTCCTCTGCAACCTTCTTAGCCCAGCCCTCCCTGTCTATCTCGCCCGCCACTAATTCGCGTTCCGCCAACAAAGTCAGAAATGTAAACACGCGTGTTTCATTTGTAAAGTTGCTGACACCCTTGAATCGCAACATAACTGTCGGCTGCTCATCAGGCAGTGGCGGTATTTCTTGAAAAAGAGAAGTAAAATGTAATAATCTAGAACGCAGGGTAGCCTTTGTCAGCTTGGATGCCTCCCGCTTCAAGCGCATTTTGAATACCACATTCGTTTCCGATAATTTAGGCTGTAGACCTATATATGGAGTATCAGCCAGGGACTTCTCCAGCATCTCAGGCGTATCCTGCAGATCACTCAGCGGGTCCAATAAACGCACCTTTTTAGGAGGTTGAATACGCAAGTCTGCAGTACCGTCATTATATACAAACATCGTTGAGAATACAGGAGACTCATCTTGAGCCCCCATCTCATCGGATGGCTGAATGCGCATTTTTATATAAGCAGCCTCTTTACCCGATTCCGGATTCTTGTCCTGTTTCCATGATAGCAGGAGGTTGGGGTCAGGTAAGTCAGGAATAGGCAATATTCCACGTACGCGTATTTTTGTTAGCGGTTGGCCCGATGCAGGAAAGAATCGTAAGAATGGGCGTTCGTGAGTCACTTTCATTCCAAAAAATAGCACTGCCGCCCCCTCCCAGGCTTCAGGCGCATCTGCCCAAACCCAGCGCAACAGTTTCACGCCATCCAAGGCTGGCAGTGTAACGCCCGCCAGTAAAGACTCCAAATTAGCCACCTGCTGTATAGTCGCCGCGGTCTGTGTGGCCTGAATCTTTAGTGCAGGAGTTATCGCCGAAGATATACCCGTAGCCGAAGGCAGGGCTGACATATCCATATAAGGAAAGTAAGGCATAATTTTTCCATAGACGTCACGTTCCCCTAGGGGCCTCTGTCCAGGTATATTGTCAATGATATCTACATAAAAAAATAGGTGCAGCTCAGGAATAGATCCTCCTTCACTTAATTGAAACACGTCGTTTAAGGTCATGCGCACCCGATTATCTTTTCCGACCACTTTCTGCTGACCAGCCGAATCTACAAATCTAGAATCGGGAGGACCAGATATCATAGTTATGGGATTGTTCAGATAAAAGGGTTGAGCCGAGCCTACATCCGCCAAATGTTTCCACACCATCTCAATCGGTTTGTACATGGTGACCCCCTTTGTGGTCTCATTATTCACCGGTTCTCCAATAAATATAAGCGGCGGGGCATAGGGCCCTTTCCTTTCTCCACCAGCCCCGCTAGTAGAATTCCACAGCGCCAGCTTCAACTCGTACAGAGTGAACCAGGATGGGAATGGGCCTAAAGGCGGATATGCAGTTTCTACTATTTTACCAGCGTGATACCGGATGATTTTGAAATTGACCATATGTTCAGCGAATCGGCTGATCGGCCCGGGCTTCAGAAGCGTCTCAAATTGCGTCCTTAGAGACATCTAATGTAAGCAGAGGTTATGGATTAAAAAATATAAGCGTGTTATAGATGCCAGGTAAAACAAGAAAGGCGTCCAAAGACCGGAAAGGACCTTCTGAAAGTGCTACGGCATTTCCAGAAGGGACTATAAAAAGAGGTAATGATAATCATAATTGGGTTGTAAAAAAGGGGGCAACCGGTATTTCTAGATGGGTCCCCACTAATTCTGCTAGTTTGAACGGTTTTAGCAGACTCACGGTAGACTATGCTGCAAAACATGTAGGAAAGCCAATTACTATCTACTGCAGTGAATACAAGGATGCCTGGCCCAAAAAGAATGATTGGGTAAAAAAACCGGATTCCACATATATTATAATGAACTTTACACCATCGGGTGATGCTATCAAAGAAAAAACAAAACTTGAGGGGTGGCTGAAAACCCAAAAACCCTCTATAAAACGGAGCACGCACTTTTATTTGGATGGGCCCCTATATATGTGCCCAACGTCTAAATGTGATGATTATTTGATTGATCGCCTTCAAGTAGATTCTCTAGGAGGCCAAATCTTGAGTCCGAATTTAATGAATACTGTAGCCTATGTGAAAGTCTAGTCATATGGGACCTAGCGTGTAACCGTGCCAATCTTAAGAGGGTTCCCCACTTCTACATCGTCTAGGTCCTTATCTTCATCATATTTAGGTTGATCTGTGATTTTCTCTCCACAGTACTTAACAGGGTGCGCCTTGAAGTCCTGATATTTATATATGCCGAGGGCCTCGGCCTCTCTCAAGAGCCATCCAAAATTGTTCCAGAATTCGGGACCATGACTTGCCACTGACGGCGAGGTTATGACGTGACCCATTTCATGTAGGGCGACGAAGACCATGACATTTTCATCTACGAGCGACTCCTTCTTATCATCCCGCTGACGAAGACACAGGTGAATACTATCACCCTTATTCACACTGTAGGACACATGTTCCGAGTCCGGAGTGGCTTCATAGAAACGGCGGGGGTCCGCCTCAAACTTCTGATTCAACTGGATTACCTGGGGCTTATAGGGATAGCGTTGCCGGAGTACATCAATGAGTTTCTGTAACTTCTGCCGGACTCTCGCAAGTAGATCGGCTGCCTCCTGTTTATCAGGCATGTCTCGGACATTGTAAGTTCGCCCGTCAACCTTACTCTTTATCTGAACAATGGGGTAATTTGATGTCGCATTATGTATAGCCCCCCAAACACTAGACACAATCGTATCCATATCTATCTTCCATGCATCTTCTATGCCGACAAAGCGGGCTAAATCATTATAAGGATAACTATATCCTTGTAATGCTTTATTAAAGTATACTGTGTACTATGTACTATGTACTGTCTGCTATGTTTACGATATCTCAAGACTGCGGCGATTTGTGTCGGGCTCAATCGTGCTCTGGTTGAACACGGATACGGCCACCTGGGGGTTAGGCGGCTCAGAGCGCAACTGATAGTTCGCATTGCGCATGCTCTGGCCCACCGTGTTAATACCGATGAGAGCACCCGCAGACAGGAAATTCTTGCCCTTCAGGGATCCACTGCCCATCGGGTTCTGCTGAGACCATACACTGTTCTGGTCCTTAGGGAGGAGCTCGCTAGGCATCAGCTGGTCACGAGGATAGCAGCCCTCAGGGGTCTCCGCATTCCCAAAAGACGCCGGGCCCTCATAGCCACCCAGCTGGCCGGGGGGTACAGCCACATTAGGGTTATTCATCACAGCGCTACGAACCGCCTGGCCGTTGCCACCGGGGAAATCAGAGGGCTGGTTGCCATTAGCGGCAGATGAAAGAGTGCCTGTGAATCCATCTCTAGAGCGTAATAGACCACCTAACGTGGGATCAACTAGATAAAATGCTACAGCTGCAGCGCCAATTATAACAACAGTGAACAACATATCCCGACCACCAACACCTGCCATTTGAATTCTGTTAGCGTTGTATAAAAAAACAAGGCGCTATTCATCATCTTCTTCCGATTCAGATTCCGGGGGCATTTTCCCCGTAGTTTCAAAATAATGCATTTTAATCTCCTCCGCCTCCACTCTGGCCCTGGCAGCCCGGAGACGCGTTAACAGATATTCCTCTTTCGTTAAATGGCTGGGGTCCTTTAACTCTACCGGGGGCAATTTTGATTCCTTAATCTCGGGATCGGCCTCAATATCCGAATTTAACTCATCGCCATCCGAATCTTCAAAATACATTGGCGGTACTTTAGGCTTCTCCACCGTGATGGGTGTCCAGACCATGGTTAGCGTCTTTGGCGTCATTAAAATGGAATGTATATTGGCATGGGTGTTTTCTGCCGTGGCAAGCTTTGAAAAGGTGTGTCTAAGGCGCTTCATCATTTGCTCATGCGACGGCAGTTTCGTGAACCACTTGTTTACCTCCCCCTCCGATATAAGGGCGTGTATCATATCAACAGTTATATCATGAACGTTATTTTCATCTGTAAAGACTGTACTGCCCGAACTGCTGTCTCGGCCTATATCCACCTTGTGCGCTGCCCGTAGTTGCTCGGTGGTTTCAATGACATAATGCTGTTCGGTGGCATTCCATTTTGGAGTGACAAACGACATCTCTGCGGGATTCTATATGGTCTAGTTTAAATGGTAATCCGTAGAATACGATGCCCCCTCCGCCCGGAACGATGGTAAATGGAATTTTGGACAAGGTTCTCCAATTTTTTCAAGATAAACAGAATCGTGAAAAAATTCAGACACATTGCATTGACCCGCTGATACGTCACATTCTTGACCGGCTTTTTCCTTACATCATTCTGACATGTATTGTGTTCTCTATGATACTTTTGATGTCATGTGTGAGTGCAGGGCTCCTATTTATGCACTTGCGAAATGCATCGTCGGTTGC
>Ga0129333_10007063_pt1 | contig 10625 bp, 16 predicted proteins | sample CPB6_08_DNA_FD_94474 | JGI IMG/M metagenome (GOLD analysis project Ga0129333, IMG submission 94474) | Freshwater to marine salinity gradient microbial communities from Chesapeake Bay, USA - CPBay_Sum_0.6_0.8_DNA | ecosystem: Environmental > Aquatic > Marine > Coastal | place: USA: Chesapeake...
CGATTGATTGATCGCTATCCTGATTGCATTTACTTAGGTGCGTTTGTGCTCTATGTGGTAGCGATAAAGATGATTGTGAATGAACCCTTCATTGACAATCATCTTGCTCCGTTAGAAGAGATTTACAGACATTCGTTACCTTGGCTTGCAGCAATTGTTCTCACTGCCAAGCAATACTACCGAACCAGAATTCTCACAAACAACTAATACTGGACAAAAAATGACTCAATGGGTTGACGCTCTCAAAGAGCAAAGCATTCCTGACTATGCCAAAGACACCAAACTAAACTTAGATAGTGTGGTCAAACGCAGTACGCTTGCTATGGATGAAGCTGAAGCAGTGGCATTGGCAGCTGCCTTTGCCACAGGCAATACCAAACTCTGGACCTGGTTACACAGTCAGTTGGCCAATCGTGTGGAGGCGGATGCTGCTCTCACAGCAGCCAGTCTCATGGCCATGAACAATGTATGGTACCCTTATGTGGAAATGGCCGACGACGCCAATCTCAAAGGGCTGCCGGCCCAACTGCGAATGAATGCTATCAGTACCCATGGTGGTACCACCAAAGCCAGATTCGAAGCTTACAGCTTGGCAGCAAGCATTGTTGGCAAATGCCATTTCTGCGTCAAAGCACATTACGAGACTCTCAGAGCCGAAGGGTACACTGTGGAGCAACTGCGAGACATTGGCCGCATCGCCGCTGTAATCACAGCAGTGGCCAGAGTTGTAGCCAACTGATTTGTCACAAAATTGTAACAGATTTGCCAGTAAATATTTTCCTAACATCGAGGATATTATGAAAAACATTGTGTTTGCAATTTTGTGTGCTGTGTCGCTGACTGCTGCTGCACAAACTCAAATTACCGGAGCTGGCGCGACCTTTCCCTACCCAATCTACGCCAAGTGGGCAGAAGCCTATCAGAAACAGACCAAAATTGGGCTAAATTATCAAAGCATAGGCAGTTCCGGGGGCATTAGACAAATCAACAATAAAACCGTGACCTTTGGGGCCAGTGATGCTCCAGTCAAGGGCGAAGACCTTGACAAAAATGGTCAGATTCAATTTCCTGCAGTCATTGGAGGCACAGTGCCCATTGTGAATCTGGATGGATTTCAACCTGGCGAACTACGCATCACCGGACCGGTGCTGGCTGAAGTTTTCATGGGCACCGTCGTCAAATGGAACGATCCCAAGCTCACAGCGTTGAACCCCGGCAAGCGCCTGCCAGACATGCCAATCACAGTGGTTCATCGTGCAGATGGTTCTGGCACGACATTCAACTGGACTGATTACCTCACAGTGGTCAGCCCAGAATGGGCTCAACGTGTGGGTCGCGGTGCAGCAGTAAAATGGCCTGCTGCTAGTTCAGTGGGCGGCAAGGGCAACGAGGGCGTGGCCGCAAATGTGCGTAGAATAAAAGGATCAATTGGCTACGTAGAGTATGCTTATGTCAAGAAAAACAACATGATCCATATGAAACTGCAGAACAAAGATGGCAACTTTGTCGACCCTGATGATACCTCATTTGCGGCAGCAGCCGCTGGAGCAGACTGGTTCTCTGTGCCAGGAATGGGACTCAGCATTGTGGAACAACCAGGAAAAAACACATGGCCAGTAACCACTGCCAGTTTTATCATCATGTACAAAGATCCACATGACAAAAAGGCCAGTCAAGAAGTTATCAAGTTTTTTGATTGGGCTTTTAGAAACGGCGCTGCCATGAGCGAAGAACTGGACTATGTTCACTTACCGTTGAATTTACAAAACCAAATACGCAGTCAGGTCTGGAGTCAGATCAAGCACTGATAAAAAACGGTCACACCGATAGAGTGACGCTGGATGCTCGTAACCAGCACTACTTTTTTCTAAACTTGACATCGTGGGCAAGTATGTCATAGGGCTGTTGATGACGGCAGGCATTGACCATAGTTTTCCAAAAATTAGCCACAGCAGGATTTTGTGTTGTAATGACCACTGTGTTATAAGCAGTGTCTATCACAGCCCAATACTGAACACCTTTGACGATATTGGCTCGCATCGGGTATTTAATTTTGGTAATAAAAAAGGTTTTCTAAAGCTTGCTTAAATACTGACATCACTGTATAATTCACTCAGTGTTAGGAGCAGCAAATGACAGCCAATAGTTTTAGTGAAGCAGTTAAACAGGCCCTGGCTAAAAAACAAGAGCAACACCATCCCAAAGCAAAAAAGAACCAACAACAACGCCAAAAAAATCCTGCTGCACCCGTTGTCAACGGCGCGCCCATTCGAAAGGCCAGTGGCAGGGGTGGCTGATGTCGGACGATTCATCTCGATTCAAAAACAGCAAACGCAGGCTCAGGGATGACAACGCAGTTGTGCGGCAAGTAAAAATTGCCAAACAACATGGTCTTGATCCCAACAACAAGAGTTTGACAGAACCACATAGGCACGTGAAATTGCACGCCATGGATTGTGGCAATCCAAAATGCATGCTGTGCGGTAACCCCAGACGAAACCCGTGGTACAAGAAAAACCGACTGACCACTCAAGAACGCAGACTTTTCCAAGACACTGAAATCACAAGGGACAAACATTCAAATGGAATTTCTACACCGAAAACAGACTGAGTCTGATCGCCTGTTAGGCATCAGCAGTGAAGCTGCAGTGGCCGCGGTGGGCAACAGGTACGATCTAGTGCTGATTGCCAGTCGTAGAGCTAGAGAACTGCGTCGAGGCGATGCCGCACATATCGTGTCTCGTCGAGACGGTCTGGTCACGGCGCTGAATGAAATTGAACAAGGTTATGTTGGCAGAGAATATCTGTCAAAATCTCAAACCATTGACCAAAATCGTCAAAGAAAATTTAAATAGCACTACGTGCGGTTGACCAGAAATTTCCCGTTGTGCTATTATTCTACATTGGGAGATTGCCATGCCTGCTACATTTTTAGTTTCTGACACACACTTTGGCCATGCCGGTGTGTGTCGCTTTATGAATCCCGATGATGCCACTGTAAAACTGCGCCCATGGGATGATCCCGATGAGATGGATGAAGAAATGATCCGTCGCTGGAACGATCGTGTGCGACCCACAGACAAAGTTTATCACCTGGGAGATGTAGTAATCAACCGCAAGGCTCTACGCACTCTGCATAGACTCAACGGGGACAAAGTACTGATTCGCGGCAACCACGACATTTTTCGTGATGAGGAATATCGTACCTACTTTCGCGAACTGCGAGCTTATCATGTGCTCAACGGCATGATCCTCAGTCATATTCCTGTGCACGAAGCATCACTGGGTCGATTTGGCGTTAACATTCATGGTCACCTCCATGCCAGTCGTGTGAAACGTGCTCGTGGAGTAGATGCCAAAACAGGTACTGTGCTCTACGGCACTGACAACGATCTTAGGTACCATTGTGTGTGCGTGGAGCAAACCGACTTTGCACCTATCTTGCTCGAAGACGTTTACAAGCGTATCGCTGCAGAAGGTGGCGAGATAGGATTCCGTAACGGCAACGGTCCTACCATGTAACAAGGTGGCGTCAAGCCTTGACCTCTGCACAAGTATGTTGAAGTAGGACGGGTGAATTGAGGAGCCGCAGACACCAAAGGGCTGCGCCGGATTCGGTAACCGGCATCAGTATTGAAGTTTTTTAAGCTTTCTAAAGATTTCAACAATAATATGCTGATGTTCATTATGGTACTGTACTCTATCAGCTAACAGTTTGGTAGGCTGGTTAGACTTAGGTTGTTTTATGTACCATATGGCAAAAGGTTCATCAAACTCCAATGTTGCCGAACTCTGTGCCCAATCAAACAAATGTTTACAGTCAAAATTATCGATCATTATTTTTCTGCATTGGCCGCCCGAGCATTCAACGGTCAACTTATGATTTTGACTGTGCTGCAATAATATTTTGCCCTCTGGGCTAGTGTTGATTAGAACATTGTTATGATAAATCTTTACTGCGCAATCAAATTCATACTCACACCATAGATCTCTGCTGCGAAGTGTTTGATCTAACCATTGATCAACAACACTGTAAAGTTGCCTAGCCTGAAATTTTCTCAAATTGTTTTGCATAAAAATCATTGATTTGGTTGGTGTCTGACATTGAGTTCAAACTAGCGGAAAGGTCATGCATTACGTGCGATCCGTCTGTGAGACCTAATTTTTGTGCCAATTTCAAAACTATCAATTGGCGATAGATTTTTTCCGATATCGTGTTGTCAGGATTGTTAGCGCAAAAATATACAGCTTTGTCCAATACAGTAATTTGATTTTTATCAATGTTAGTGTAACTGGGCGTGTCTTCAAAAATAAATGCTGGTACTCCAATACGGACTGTAGTAACAGTTCCTGATGCTGCGTATGGTGTAAGATTTATGAGCATATGAAGATGTTGCATGAAATCTTCATGTGTTTCACTCCAGTGACCAACTAACAATAATAAAGTGCATTTGATATTATACCGTCTGAAATATTCAAGTTCATTGAATAGACTTCGGACAGTGGTTTTTTTGTTCATTGATTTGAGCACGTGGTCGCTGCCAGATTCAGCTCCTATATAAAAAAATCTCCCTCCTGCTCGATACAACAAAGCATAATAGTCATCAGGATCTGCTATTTGACCTTGTTCTCTACAGATATACTGTCCCTGCCAGGTTATTGGATCATCCGTATGTTGCTCATTGAAATCGGCTAGTATCTTTAAAAATTCACCAAAAGGTTTCAAACCTCCGTTGACTAAGCTATCAGTGAACTGAAAATGTCTAGCCCCAACAGCATGGTACATGTGAATCATTTCATTGGCCACATCTTCCGGCAGCCTATATTTGTACTTTCCCCATAATTTTCCTACATCACAAAAATCGCAGTTTCTCACACAACCTTTGCTGCCTTTGATCGGCCACATTATAGGGCCACCCGAAAATTGATAACAATCTAATTCATAATCAGAGTAGTCCGGCAAAGCATATCCAAAAACGTCTGAAGTTGATTGATTGTCTGTATTGTTTTGTCCTAATACTTGCAAGATTTGATCTTCAGCATCTCCTCTCACAGCCTGATCGACTAGGCCCAAAGTAGTCATCACAACATCCATGGTATTGTGATGTAGAAACGAATTTGAGGTCGGCAAAAAATTGTGCAAAACACTTCTTGATTGTATGCCCCTGCCTCCTATAACTATTTTTGAGTTGATTCCTGACTGTTTAATTCTGTCAATCAGCAGCCAGCAGGCAACTTGACTTTGAAAACTCAGTACACTTATGCCAATTATTTTGCTAGGGTTTTGACGAAACCAGTTGATAGCCCCAGACAACATAGATTCGATTTCACAGGGTATGATGTTAGGATCAGGATTTTGCAAAAACCAATTTTGAACTTGGTAAAATCGGTCCACTTGCCTTTGACAAATTTTGAAGAGTTCAATGCCAAAATCGATGCTGCGAGCACTGTAGCCGTGTTGCTGTACTACCCCTTTGAGAATCGCAGGAGCTGGATATATGTAATCTAAATGAATATAAGGAACATTGCAGAACACGATGTCTAGCATTTGGATATTTATAGCTGTGCAACTGTTGCAAAAAAACCACACTTTTTTGATGCACAAACAACGCCTTGACCAATAATTCTGCGTTTGCTACAATAGAAGCATAGTAAACAACACGGAGTAAACAATGCCTGTGTCCGCCCTGGTGCGATTAGCTGATATGCCCGAAGAGCTCAAGCGTGAAGTTTGTATGTACGGCTGCACCGTTGCTCAAATGCGTGAAGCTGTGGAAGAAAGTCTTACCTATCGTTTCTCGGGTGCAGCCATGTATGTGATCAGCATGCTCAGTGATGCACAGGAAATGGTTGCCTACGGTCCCTACGATTCAGACACCTTGGCCAACCTTCTAGAAGATCAGCGTCAACTCATGAATCGCGCCAAGTGGATTTTGTCAACCTATGTTGTGGGAAGCAAATAACATGATGTCATGTGTAGGCATACCATTGACCAATAATTCATCTTTCAGTACAATACTGACACTGCAACTTTTTTACAAGGACTAAACTGTGAGCGAACATACCATTACTAGCCGCGAGGCCCGCAAGAGCATTCTCAAAGCTTTCCAGGTCAAACGGCCTTTGTTCCTGTGGGGCCCTCCGGGCATTGGCAAGAGCGAGCTAGTAGAGAGCATCACTCGTGAGCTGGGCGGTATCATGTATGACTGCCGTTTGGGTCAGATGGAACCCACAGACATTCGTGGTATTCCGTTCTACAACAAAGAAACTGGCGTCATGGACTGGGCTCCGCCAGTGGACCTGCCTGATGCAGAGACTGCCAGCCAGTATCCCATTGTGGTGCTGTTCATGGACGAAATGAATTCAGCGCCGGCTTCTGTGCAGGCAGCGGCCTATCAGTTGGTATTGAATCGACGAGTAGGCAAGTATGTGCTGCCGGACAATGTTGTGATGGTAGCAGCAGGCAATCGTGAATCAGACAAGGGTGTGACTTATCGCATGCCCACTCCGCTGAGCAATCGCTTTATTCACCAAGAATTGCGAGTAGATTTTCCGTCGTGGCTCGAATGGGCTGTGCTCAACAAAGAGCACAAGGATGTGGTTGGCTACCTCAGCTTTGCCAAACAGGACCTCTACGACTTTGACTCTAAAAGTTCCAGCCGAGCTTTTGCTACTCCGCGTTCATGGCACTTTGTGAGCGAGCTGCTGAACGATGGCGAGCTGGACGATGACACTGCAGCCAACTTGATCAAAGGTACTGTAGGCGAAGGGCTGGCTGTTAAATTTATGGCACATCGCAAGATTGCTAGCCGCATGCCCAATCCTGCAGATATCCTGGCCGGCAAAGTCAACACCTTGGATGTCAAAGAAGTTTCGGCGCAGTATAGTCTGGTGATTTCCATGTGCTACGAGCTCAAGGCCGCAGTTGAGGCCAAAGTAGATACCAAGAAGTTCCATGACATGGCCGACAACTTCCTGGCCTACATGATGAAGAACTTTGAGACCGAGCTCACTGTGATGGGTGCTCGTATTGCACTCACTACCTACAACCTGCCGTTCCTGCCCACCAAGCTCAAGAACTTTGACGAGTTCCATAGCCGGTTTGGCAAGTATATCCTCCAGGCTTCGGCCTAATGTCAGGGCCGTGTGCTTTATAGGGCGCACGGCCTTTTCTATATTATGCACTACCACATTGTCAAATTAGATAATCGTCATAGTTATCATGATCGGTTTCAGTATGCCATTGAATTCAGCAAAGCAGGTGCATACGGAACAGGAGTGTTGGATTTTGATCGCAGTAGACGTTGGTTCAATGAACACTACGGCTGGGGACAGCCTGTAGAGATCCAAGAGGCACTTTTGAGAAACAAACAATATCACGGCCACTTGTATACCGATCAAGATATCAACCCAGTTTGGAGTTATTCGGCCCAGTATCGAAATTACAGAATCTATGTGGCCAGCGATGCTGAAGTCAGTTGGTTTGTGCTATGTCATCCCAAATCATAATTAGAAAAAATCTTATAATCTTTTGCCGCCCCGGTGACTGGTTTGAGATTTATCATCAGATTTTGTCCGACTTTGGTATGGGCATGGCTGTTCGTACACGATTGCGTCGAGAACTGGGATTTACCTACAGAGAGCACACCGAATGGATCAGTGAGGATGCATTCAAACGTCCACAGCAGCAAATTCACCTTGATTTTTACAATGAATCAGCGCAAAGTTGGTTTCAATTGCGTTATCTCAATGTGAATCCCAAGGTCGACCAATAATTCTGTCAGTGCTATAATTACAAAATAGCAAGGAGGTTCTATGTCATACATTGCCCACTCAGTTTTGCATGCTCGTGCCAGTGGTACCACTGCTGACAGCAAGGAGAGCGATAAATTTCGCGACCTCATTGGTCCCATGGATCCCAAACTTGATCGCGAGATGCGCGAAAAATTGGTCACTGCTCGCGTGGGACTGCTGCTCAAAGCTTCGTTTTTTGGTAACTTAGCCACCCGACTCAAACTGGTCAATGCCGACGAATGGTGTGCCACTGCTGCCACAGACGGTCGCCACTTCTACTATAACAGTCGCTTCATCAACATGTTGCGTCCCAAAGAAGTAGAGTTCTTGTTTGGTCACGAGGTCCTTCACTGTGTGTATGACCATTTTGGTCGTCGCGGCGAACGTGACCCCCAAATCTGGAACGTGGCCAATGACTTTTGTGTCAACGCAGACCTCAAAGAACATCGTGTGGGCGAGTTCATTACCAGTGTTCCTTGCCTGTATGATCCCAAATACAAAGGTCTAAGTTCTGAAGAGATCTACGAAGATCTCATGAAGAATGTAAAACAAATCAGCCTGCAGGATCTCATTGACAAGCTGATTGACGAACATCTAGATAGTGAGAACGATGGTTCAGGCGGCGACAAAGGCAAAGATGGCAAAGGTCGTCCGCAACTGTCAGAAGAAGAACGCAAGCAGATCCGAGACGAAATCAAAGAGGCCATGCTGGCAGCAGCATCCACAGCAGATGGCGCAGGCAACATTCCAGCTGGAGTCAAGCGGCTGATTCAGGAGCTCACCGAGCCCAAAATGAATTGGCGCGAATTGCTGCGTATGCAATTGGAATCTACTATCAAATCAGACTATACTTGGATGCGAGCCAGCCGGCGTGGGTGGCACATGGATGCAGTAATGCCTGGTATGAAAACCGAACCCATGATTGACATTGCTGTGGCCATTGACGCATCGGGCTCTATCGGCGAGTCCATGCTCAAAGACTTCCTGGCAGAAATTCAAGGCATCATGGATTCTTTCCCTGCGTTTCGTATCCATGTATTCACGTTTGACACCGATGTGTACAATCCTCAACAATACGACTCAGACAATCTAGACACTATCTGCGACTATGAAGTGTCAGGCGGCGGTGGCACAGATTTTGATGCTATCTTTCGTTATCTCAAAGAAAACGAAATTGAACCCAAACGTCTGGTTGTGTTCACCGATGGCTATCCATTTGGATCCTGGGGCGACGAACTCTACACAGACACCGTGTGGATTCTGCATGGTACTACTACCATTGTGCCGCCATGGGGGCAATATGCCTACTACGAAGACAATCTAAAAGGATCTTGAGGAGTGCCAACAATGTACAAAACCATAGAGGTAGATATTGATCTCGACGAGTTTGATACTGACGAAATGGTGGCCGAATTGCGCCGTAGAGGGGTAGGCATCAACCCATTGGATCTCAATACTGTGGATGTAAATGCGGATGAGCTGCGAGAGATTTTGGAGAATCTGTATCACAAAAGGCGCCAGGGCTTGGATTATGAGCGCGAATTAGACCAGTTGATTTGGCATGGCTTAGGCCGTATATAACTTTGAAGGACCGAAAAATGACCGATCGTTTTGATCTCGAACAACAAATTTTAGAATGCTGGAAAGTGACCACTGACATTAGAACAGCACTGGAACATGGCCAATCTGATCTTGCTGGCAACTTAGAAGCATTGGCCAAAGTATACGATCTACAGTTTGAAAAACTATGGTGGATTTTTGAGACCATGTGTGCAACCCAGCAGTTCGCTAAGTTTCAAGACACAGCAGAACCAGTTTAGCCAAAATCGTCACAAAAACCTGTCCATGCAGGATATGCGGTAGTAAATATCTGTATGGACCAACCCAGAATAACATTGGCAGACATTGCCTCAATGATTTCTGTCATTGAGGCAGCCAGTACCAGGGGCGCAATCCGCGCTAATGAACTAACGTCAGTTGGTGAACTCTACAACAGATTACAAATGTTCTTGGCCCATGCCAAAGCCCAGCTTGAACAATCACAAGGAGAAGCAAATGCTGAAACACATAGGTAGACATGGGGATCGTAAGGTCGCTATCGTATTTAGAGAAATTCCCGGCGAAGAACATATGTGCCTTGTGGTCTATCCAGACGTGCTGCCCACTCACATTCATAACACAGTGATGAAGGTATTGGAATCAGCACCTGGACAACAATCTACCAATCTAGCAGATGTTCTGCATCGCAATCTGTTGCCCGATGGCAGACCCATTCTCAATGCTCTGCATCACGAAGGCATGCTGAAGAAAATTGCCAGTAGCCAGGTAATTCTGACTCCTACTCCCACCACCAGTGCCAAATTAGATGAGATCAATCGCCTAGTCAAGGAAATGGAATCAGGTGCAGAAGCTCTAAAAAAATTGCAGCAACTGGATCAAAATGCTGGCATAGTGGCGCCAGAAACCAAACGCGAGCAAGAGCGAGAGTTCAAACGTCGACGTCTAGAACAAGAAGCAGAGGCAGCAAGGTTGAACCAACCTGCAGTGCCTGCAGACGCCAACTCAGCCCTGGACGACAAAACACTGGCATCCAACATGCTGTCACAGGCCAAACGCATGGAGGCCGAAGCACAGGGCTTGATTGCCGAAGCTGCTCGCATGAAAAAAGACGCAGAAAGAATGTTTCCGGGAGTGATGCCAGCTCAAAACACTGTGCAATTGTCCAGCCCTGAACCAAAAAAACGTGGTCGTACCAGCAAGCGGGTAGCGGCAGATGCATCAGTTCAGTGAAGATTTTCTTCGTCAATGGGAACACATCATCAGCCAAGTCA
>Ga0129333_10007065_pt1 | contig 10625 bp, 17 predicted proteins | sample CPB6_08_DNA_FD_94474 | JGI IMG/M metagenome (GOLD analysis project Ga0129333, IMG submission 94474) | Freshwater to marine salinity gradient microbial communities from Chesapeake Bay, USA - CPBay_Sum_0.6_0.8_DNA | ecosystem: Environmental > Aquatic > Marine > Coastal | place: USA: Chesapeake...
TAAGTCCTACAAGTTCTGCCATACTATCAATTAAATTGTCTACATAATTTGTAAAATTACTAATGTATTCAGATTTAAAAACACTTTCATTTAAAAATTTTAATCCTTGATACAATCCAGTTAAAACTGTAATTACTAATGATAATCTTAATAGACCTTTAACAATAAGTGCAATTGTTCCACCTAAAGCACCCATAACACTGGCTGCTGATGTTGCACCTGTAATTACACGTGCCCATAATTTAATAATTTGAACTAAAGGCTGAATTGTCGCGCTATATAAAAATTTACCTAAGGTCATTATAGCTGTTAAAATTGCTCCACTACCTAAACTTTTTGCAACATCTACAATTTTATCACCAATATTAGATAATGCTTTGCCTATTGAAGTAACTTCTGTAACACCCGCAGCAAGTGCTCCTGCTTTTAATATTCCACGCAATATACCGAATGCTGCTATAAATGCAACTACCGATTTTATTAAAAATTGGAATGCATCTGCACTAATCTTAATTGAACCTACTAATTTGTTTAATGGTTCTAAAACTGCTAGTAATGCCTTTCGTAATTCACCTAAATTTTTACCTAAACTATCGTATGCGGCACCACCTGCATCAATAGCACTAGCATATTTTGCATCAACAACCTTGTTAATTTCATAACTAGCATCAATTGCTGCAATTTCCGTGCCTTTCAATGCCTTTTTAAATATTTCTAAAGATAATGCACCTGCTTTACTTTCACTTGTTACCTTACTAAAACCTTTAAGTGTTTTATCTAAAATATCTTGATTACTTAAACGTTGTAATTCTTCTTGTGATATTCCTAATTGTAAAAAGGCATCCCTTGCTTCTTTACTAGTTGTTCTTGCTGCTTCTAAACTTAAAGTAAAATTATTAAGTGCTGCAACTCCTTCTTCAGTTGTACCACCATTGTCACGTACTGCTTCACTAAATGCTAAGACAGATGTTGTTGACAATCCTGTGGCTTTGCTAGCATCTGACATAGCATCAGCAAATCTTAAAGTATTCCCAATAAATGCAGTGATTGCAATTCTACCTAATAAAGTTCGTAGTCCTTCAAATGACTTATTAACATTTTGAACTTGTGTATTAATGGCTTTTAACTGTTGCGCAGCATTGCCTGTAATGTTTAAACTAATTGTTTCACTTGCAGCAGCCATTTTATTTTCCTGTTATAATTTGTCTAAATTTATTTTTTATAAATTCAGTTGTTGGTTCTCTCATACCTTTAGGACTTTGTTTACTATATCCTTCATCTAAACGTTGTGCATATGGATAATTTGCTTGTATTGTTTTATTTTTTAACTTTGTATTACGTCTTGCATTACCTTTTTGAATAGGAGTTTGTTGCACAAAAATTTGATATGCTTCTTGTGGCAACTTTTCCATTTCTTTAATTTGTTTTTTTAACACTGGGCTTATATTATTTTTTATTGTAATTTTACCACTTATCATACTATACCTTGACCCTTGTTAAAAATATTTAATAACTGTTCTTGTGTATATTCTGGTACTGGATCTTTTCCATTGTTCATTGCTTTTTTATGTTGATGATGTTCAAAAGTCAATGCACAATCCATTATATACAAATCAAATGTATTACCCCTACTTATAACCTCGCTTGGTAACAATCCATAACGTTTACCAAGACTATCAATCTGCAATATTGACACCATTTTTGTACTTTTGACATCAATGGTGTCATTTGTTATTTTCCCAACTGTTCGGTCACCTTTGCAATTGCTTTCATCAATATACTTGTGGGCAGCATATTCTTGTCATTAAGAACTTGTTTACCTTCTTCGTCAAGTATTAATGTTTTAACAATATTAATAAGATCGCCAGTATTCTTTTGATCTATATTAGCAAGACGCATAAACACATCCATAGGCTGACGATCCCATGTATAAAACGTTAATGCTTCGCCATATTCTTTGATTACATCCTTGTCGTCAAGTTTTACTTCGACAAGTTTTGGTTCTGAACAGATTTGTGATAGTTTCATTTGTTATCTCCTTTAATTAGTTACCAGAATATTTATCATAATAATCTTCCAATAATTGGTTTAACAATGCTAAACGAAAGGCTTGTTTTGCTCTCATCTGACGTATTGTTTGTTCCATATTATTAAGCATTGGCATCAGTTTTGCCTCATCGGCTATTAAACTGCGTAATTTTTCTTCAGTTGTTGTTAATATTTGATTTGTCATTTGTTTTTCCAAATTAGAAAAAAAGAGAGCAGATTTCTCTGCTCTCCTTTGTTATGCATATCAAGTAGACTTGAATGCAGTTAGGTCACCATTGACCGCAATAGTTAGCGGTGATACCCAAACAGGGGCATCTGGTGAGACTGTTGGTGCTACGCTACTGATATAACCTTTTCCAGTATAGCAATAGACGTTAGCATCCGGTGTTGCGTTTGCTGTAGGATCATTTAATTGAAATCTAAATGCTACTTCAACGCGATCATTTGATAGTCCACTGACACCTAATTGTTTTGCTGAACTTGATACAGCACCTGACACGCCAAAGAACACATTAGGATCTATGACGATATTAGTGCTGATTTCATTATCACTAGGTGTAGTTACTTTGTTGATTGCTGCGGAGCAGAAATCAGTCCAACTAAAAATACCAGTTCCATTAGTTACAGTAACATCTTGTAGGCATGTTACGTTTAGTAATGTATTGGCATTAGCGTTGGCACCAAAATAACCATTTGCTGAATTAAATCCAGAAATATCAGTTGACAATATCAAAGCCGGAAATGTAGTTGGCTCTGTTACTGTTATTGTTGCCATTGTAGTTCTCCTTTAACTGTTGGCTCAATCATTAAAATTCAGACGTTTTAAATTGAATATATAGGTACGTTTTTCACTACGATTTCCAATTACGATATTTTGTGTAAAGGTAACTTCAAAATATCCACTAAAAAATGCACTATCAGCACTCATATCTTGTATGCGTTCTTCAATAAAAACCCATTTAGGATCATCTTGAATACTAACAAACAATATATTAAACTGATCAGTCATCGTGTAGATACTGCCACATTTTTGTACGCCTAGTTGATATACCTCTCTACTAATAGTAGAAACGTCATCAACATAGATGCCATAAGGCACAATATCATCTGTGCTAGGATATATTCCACTTACTTCAACGATAGGTACAAGTGTGTCTGCAACTACTTTGATGTAATCGATTATATTCTGCTTAGTGATAGTTGGTACATTATTCATTAAAAATACCTACGATCATTATTGAAATAATCTACGTCACTCGTCCAGTTTTCTTCCAGTTTAGTCGTTGGACCTTGTGGAGCATTCTGATCAAGATCATAGAAATTCATTAATTGCAATGCCTTTTCCCATTCATACTCAAATCTACGTAGAGCATGATCATAGTTTGCTTTGTCAACATCATTGACATTGCTTACATCACTGACTATGCTCTCATAGAAAATTTTGACAGCCATGAATGTATCAAGTCTTATCAATGTCTGATCATTTTTAATAAGCAGATTAGGATTAAAACTTGATATTAGTGCACCATTGGGTAAATTAGTGTAATATGTCGCACCTAAAACAATATCGCAATACTTTGGCCACCAACCAAATTCAAGTTTATATAGGATTTCCTGACTACCTACCTTAAAGTAATCATCCCAATTAACGTTCATTTGGCTTGCACGGCGCTCTGCTGCAGGATCATAAAATATGATATCTGAAACATTAGCATTGCTTATTCTTTGATATGGTACTGACATATTATTTGTTTCCTATACTAATTCAATATTACTGCTGAATATTGATTGCTCCACCACGTCTTGGATCGGCTACGCCAGCACCCATATATGCAACACCAGTCAACCACATCTGTAGTCCACCTGGTTTTTCGCCCATTTTAATTTGCAATCCTTCCTTGATTACAGTGATAAGTGCAGTTTCATGGAAATATGCACCTACTAACACGTTGAAAGGACCGGATCCTAAGAATGTGCGGCTTGCAGTGTTTAAGAATGTAGTGAATAATACACGGCATCCATAAACATTATCAAGTTTACCATTTGCTAACAGTTCGTTACCTAGTGCTGACAATGCTGAACCACCACCATATGTTGGGTTGTTAACAGCACCACCAGTTAATTCAGCAAGTAAACGGTTCATTGAAGAACCAGTCTGTCCTGCTACTGAACCACCTGCATCACCATTGCTATCTAGAACGATAATTGGTGTGCCTGGTAGACGAGCAACTTTATAGTTTTGCTTGATTAGACGAATTGCATCCAATACTGTTGCAGCACTGAAACCAGCAGTACCACCGGCACCAACGCTAACGTTGCTTCCTGCTTCTGCTAATTCGATTGCACCTAACTGTGTTGGACGTGCGAAACCGTCTTGTGGAGTTGGTGAATAGTTTGTGTTGCTTGGTGTTGCTTTGAATGATAAGAAAGCATCACAAACACGTTGATCAACTTTTTCACCATAGCTTTCACCAAGTTCTGCACCTAGTGTAGCAGCAAGTTCAAAACTAGTAGTCCATGCGTAGAAAATATCAAACGCTGTGGCTGCTACTGCTGGGCTTGCTGTGATTGAACCTTGTCCTAGTGAAGGATTTTGTTCAACTGCGCCACCAGTATTGCTACCGAAACCACCGTTTGCTGCGTTAGCATTTGGTAGGTAGTCTTGGTAAGTGATTGGTGCGAACTGTGGAACTAAGTACTGGTTACCCTGATTAGGTGCAACAACAGTTGTATAGTCCACTAGACCTGTGCTTTCATGCATTGCACGAAGAGCGAAATTTGCGATTGCAGTTGTAAAGCCATCTGCTTCATTATTGCCACCGCCTAGTACGTATGCCATTTTGTTTCTCCTTTATTATGGCTTAAAATAGTTTTCTAGACTGTCCAGAAACAGTTGCACTTACTTTTGTACCACGCAATCCAACACTTCTACCTAGACCTTGCTTACTAGCCCAAGCGTTAAAGGCGGCTGGGTCTTTGCTATAATCGGGTATTTGATCTAATGGTGCACCAGCAAAATTGTTCTGTCCTGGTTTCAATCCAGATCCACTTAGTCCATTACCAGCCTTAAGCAACTTTGGGTTGCCACTGGCTACTTCATTGACTAAGCCGGCTATTGTAAGTGGATTACCGTCTAGACCATAGCGTTCTTGTCCTTTTTGGTTTACTATTGCATAAGTGCCATCACGCTTAAATTGTATATTAGATTTCACTTTTTGTAATGCATAGTCTACCAAGTCAGGATCAAATTTATCGCCCATGGTTCGTAGAATTTCGCTATCTAGTTCTTTTTGTCTCAACGCTCTTTCTTTACTTTGTAAATCACGTTGTAACTTGCTGAACTGTTCACGCAAATCGGTATTGTCAGAAACATCCTCACGCCCCATGCGTGGTTCTGGAGTATCTGCTTCCACTGGCTTTACGTTGCCAACGCTGTTTGATGTACGAGCAACATATGCTAACGCTGCCTCTACACTTTCAAACTGTTGACCACTTGCTTGTGAAAGTGCGTTCAACAATGAAGTTGTAGTGCTTTTGCGTATAGCACCTGGGTTGACTTTTCCATCTGTAACATTATTTTCCTGTGTTACGTCAGGGGCGGCTGTATCGGAGCCAACGATGTTATTTTCTGTCATATTTCCTCGATTGTAACGTAATCATCGATTATCGACCTGTGTTAATACCTTGCAATTGTGTTGCCACAGCTTGTTGTGTGTAATAACTCTGGCCAGTAAATGTTATAGGTGTGCCAGCACCAGTGCTGTCATCACCCATAGCAGTATCGTATCCAGTATCGTCACCATATGTAGGTTCATTCATACCAAAGTCTTTAGCAGTTGGTATCATACTACCTAAATCGCGTGACAATACCTGTTCATTTTCTTTTGTCATCAAATCTTTTACAGTTGTATCTGTAATAGTATCAATATATGCCTGTTCGTATTCTGGTACGCTTTCATCTGGTGCAAGCATACCAATAATTTCTTTTGCGATTAAACTATCAATTATTGGATTGTTTTGTACTAATTGGCGTGCTTCTTTAATTAATGCCATTCTATAATTTGTATCATAGGCTTCGTAATCAGTATTATAAATCACTTCGCCTGCCCAGCGCATATTCATAAAACGTGCAGCAAAAGTAAAAATCATTTCTTCTGCATTTTCCATTAATCTTGCTTTACTTTTAGCAAGACGATGTAATTGCTTACGCTCTTCAATAATCGCTATTCCTGACGCTAACTGATTTTTTGAATTGCGTAAGCCACCTAATCCAGTTAATGCTTCAATGTGTTCAAGTATATCATTTTGCTTTTTTAATACTGCATCAACATCACCAGTATTAACTGGTATGGTTTCAATTTGTCCTTGACTTGCACGTACAATAGCCCCAGCATGTACAGGTATGCTTACGCCTTTATCTGCACGTATAAGTGTATGTGCAAATTGTATCGCTGTATATGCTTCGCATTCTAATTTATAATGTTCACGTTGTGCGTCACTTGCGCTATCAATATCGCTAACACCAAAGTCCATACTACGTGGATCACGACGACCATATACTATAAATGCAGGCAATGCCATGCCTGGTGGATATTCACCACGTCCTGTTTCTTCTGTATCGTCTTGACTTACTGATTTTCCTACTCTATAACTTACCCAGTAACTAGGTGTAGTATCTGTACCTAAGTGATAAGTTTTCAAATACCAATTATGTTTATCTTCGCTTTCTAAAACTTTTACATATTTGACCAATGGCTTGCCACCAAACCATTCCCATTCCCAATCCCAGACATTAAGTGGGCTCATGCTAACAACATATGGTCTGCCTAGATTACCTTCCATTTGTTGTGGCATATCTACAAATACCCAGCAATGTCCAAAAATGCTAGATAATTGTCCAACACCTTCCATAAAACTGTTTAGACTACGATTTTGTAAATCACAATCTAATAAAAATAAATCGCTCCACTCTGTATTATCTGGATTGATATAGACACCTGTAGGTGTGCAAAATTTCATATCACGTTTAACACCTGGTTCAAACAATACATCATTGATTGTATCAACAATATAACGACTGATTGGTTGTGCTACTGTATTGTTAACTAAATCTTGCCAGAGATTGCTATCTTCGCTAGGGCGTTTTTTACGTACATATGTCTTAAAAACATATCCACCTAGATAGGCATATTGATATGCAAGCATTTGTTCATACAAACTATTATAAATTGGATTTTTAGATATTAATTCTTGTGTATGCATTTTTAAACCTATTCGGTGTCATCTAGATATTCGTAGTAATCGCCACCGAATTTTTCGTCGAGATATTCTTCTTGTTCCATAGCAGCATATTCTGTGGGATCCATATCCATTACATCTTCAGTTTCTTGTGTGTAAACACTGTACTCGTCAAGTGCTTTCATGACTTCTGGAAACTCACCAAAAGCTCTGTCAATCTCGCTAACACTATGTCCCATATCGGTAAGATATCTGACAACGTCCTTTGCTAAATCGTAATGGTCATCTTGTGGTATATAGAATTTTGAGATGATATACATCTCAACCATCATTTCAAAGTCCATATGTTTGCCCTATGTTATATTATATTTATACTTTATTTATTGATATCGTGTAACTTTCATGCCGGGATAACAATCGTTGTGCATACGATTGAACCATACGATATGTGTTTTTTTACCACAATGTTCACAGACTTTATGTGATATTTTTGGTTTATTGAAATGTTTACCATGCTTTTTAATAATTCTTTCGCTACGTGATTTAGCATTACCAGTAACTAAATGATCAGGGTTTACACAATGTTTAACTAAGCATGTATGCTGTATTTCTTTTCTATGATCTAGTCCTTTATGTATACCAGCAATTCTATGCACAGTAGTCATTTTTGGATAACCATCATTACCACGTATCATACCATAGCCAGCATTGTTTACAGGACCACACCATAACCAACAATCATTTTTATTATCTGGAATTTTTGTTCTTGACATAACACGTTCATACGCAGTTTTTGTTCTATAATGTCTTTTCATAATTTGTTCACCATGTCATATAATCATCATTATTTGTTTCACCATTCAACAATTCTTCCATTGTAGGACCACCAGGATATAGTGGACTTTCTGGCATATATTCTAGTCCAGGTTTGTTTAACCTTGCATAACGTTGATCCATGCCAACATATTCTTTAATGCCAGTGTCAGTATGCGTGATAGGAAATAATAAACTTATACCATAACGCATACAGTCACCTAATCCATCAATGTATGCAAACTTATCATTATACTTGACTAATTTCTTACGTGTACCATCTTCAAAATGATAACTTTTTAATGCATCAATTAATTTGGTTTGTGTAATATTTATCTTTAGTCTATTTTGTTGTATAAAAGCGTTACAAATATTATCAGTGTCACTTATCAGTGGATTAGACTTATTATTATTAATAATTGTAAAACCATATTTTTCTAATATAATTCTATCTGTAATACCAAATGGACTAGTTGTGTCACGATTTAATTGTGTACCACTCATATCAATAATACTGTAAATCCTACGTTTAGGAAAATCATTACGTATTGTTTGTGCCAATTGTTCTGTGCCACAATTATCTATAGCATATGCTTTTAATACTTCTATAGTACCAACATCACTATATGGATTTGATACTCTAGCAATCACGCTTGTTGCTACACGTTTGTTAAAGTCTGCAAAATGGTATAAGTCTGTATTTGTATCATATACCTCACTAGTATGAAACTGTGGTCTAAATGTATAAAAGAATTGATCTGTAACACTTTCAAAACTACACAAATAATCTTGTGCAAACTTCATAGGACTTAATATTTTCTTTTGTTCATTTATGAAATCTAGATTGCCTGCTCGCATCTGTAGATAGTCATAATGTCTGACTATATAACGCTCTTTATTATAGACCGCATTGTTATACAATTCAAACAGTGGACCTGCACCATATGGTGTGCTAATAATGATCATACGTCCAAAACTATCTGGATCGTCAACTTTAGGACGTAATCTATTGGTAATTTCTAATAAACTTTCCTGTGGATATAAACTGGCTTCGTCCATGATAGCCATGCCTATATTCATACCACGTAAACTTTCACGCATTTCTGCGCTTTTACAACGTATAAAGATATCGTTAGGAAAACGTATTGTTAAATCACCATTATTGATATCATCATCTGTTATATTAAAGTAATTAATACATGTTTTTTTAAGTTGTTCCCAGATTAATGTCTTAATCATTTCGCGTGTGGGCGCGACATAAAGTATATCTTTACCTTTGTTATATTTGCTATCACTAGCAAATATGGGCAATGCTATGCTTGCTAAAAATGTCTTACCACTACCACTGGGAACTATGCAAATACTATGTTTATCTGTGTTTAACCAATCATCCATAATCTCTGCTTGTTTGCCATAGAGATTGATATGGATATCATTTGTTTGCATATGTGATTGATTTAGGTATCTCGTTCCAGCCAGGTGCTTCTGTGGCTGTCATAATAATGTTTGTTTGTAAACGTTCACCTAAACTTGTATGATCCATTTCGACTTTATCAGCAATGACTTTGCCTAATATAGTTTTTTCATAGTCTTTTACTGTTTGCCAGTCACATTCTTCATATGCACGTTTATAGTGTTCTGCTAATAATTGTTCAAAACGTTTGCCAGTAGTGCGCTGTATTTGTTTTAATAATTCGCTACCACTAAGTTTTTGTATAGCACCTTTTTTTCTACCACTACCAGGTCTGCTTCCACCATGACTATTTTTGATAATTTGATTGTTGTTCAAGCTCATGTTTGTATTTATCGCTCTTATTGATTACTATAATGCAACCATTACTCTTGATAATCATAACCAACTACATGCCATTCGTTACAACAACCAGCAATCAATAACATTTTATGTTTGTTTAATCTATTCTGCAAATATAATAAATTTGCTAGGTGATCAACTTTATTGCCACGTCTTTTATATATTTTAACAGTCTCTAGAAACACATTGTCATCAAGTGTTTCCCAGTGTTGTATTTGTGCTGTAGTCAAATCACACCTTCTTGTCGTAGTATCTTGCTAGCCCAGGTAAGACCACTAGGTCCACCCCACATTAGATATGCCTGTGTTCCTGGTGTGTTTTGTCCAGGTTTGTAATTTTTACGATGCCTACTTAGGAAACTATAAATTCTGCTCACTGTGTCTAAACTTACACTTTCACGATTACTTAATTGTCTAGCACGTGCCAATCCAACTTCTGTGCCACCACGATTGCTTGGTGTGCTTTCGCTACGCATCTTTAATCCACGTTTGGCTGCGTTAGCCATGCTTTCAGAGGGTTTGTAACTCATTTTTTAGTTTTCACACAAACATCTTTGCCATTTTTAGTGCCAGTATATTTGTAACCAGTCCAACAGGCTTTGTTATCACTACCAACTTTTTTACCACTTTGATTGGTCTGTGGCAATCTTATTGTTTTAGTATTTTTCATATATAGACCTTTTCATATTGGTTTGGATCATCTTCTGGATCAA
>Ga0129333_10007066_pt1 | contig 10623 bp, 9 predicted proteins | sample CPB6_08_DNA_FD_94474 | JGI IMG/M metagenome (GOLD analysis project Ga0129333, IMG submission 94474) | Freshwater to marine salinity gradient microbial communities from Chesapeake Bay, USA - CPBay_Sum_0.6_0.8_DNA | ecosystem: Environmental > Aquatic > Marine > Coastal | place: USA: Chesapeake Bay...
CAAAAGCCGAACCCATATATTTTGCCTCAGTTGTAATATCACCAAGACGGCAATCTGGCACAACTTGACCGTTAGGCAATGTAACTTTAAGATTTAAATCAAGATAAGAACGGGATAAATCTGTTACATTTTCTCCGTCAAATTCAACACTGCAAAGGTAATTACTAGTATTAAATGGTCCGGCTTCCGTTTGTTGAACTTTAACCATTTTTACTGGTCCGAGCGATTCGCCCCCTGATAAAACTTTAGGTGATGACATTTTATTTTATTAATTATTAATTACATAATAGATAAAAAAATAATAAATAATTTGCCTAAACACCACTTTGATATCCTCCAACAACTTCGGGTCCAGCTTGTTTTTTAGGGGCAAAAATACCACCTAGCATAGTTGCCAATGTTGCTATTTCTAAAACCGCAGATATACCGGCACCTATTGGGTCTTCATCGTCAAATAAACTTTCTTCAGTATCTTCTTGAAGTGTTTTACTAACACCAGAACTAGTTTTACTAGGTGTAACAATAGAACCAATTTTTTCAGATACTGAACCACCTAGGCCGGATAAATCAGATGCAGTTGATTGTAATTTTTCAATATACGGATTTAATGCCTCATCTGCTAATTGGCGATTATCATTTATAGCCTGTGTTATATTATCTTTTATATTTTGGCTTGCTGCTTGTTTTATATCTGCTGCCGATTTAGCCACATAACCTTTAATATCAGTTGGTATTTCACCTTGTAGCATGCGACCAATAGTACTATCACCACGCAAACCGCCTGTTTCAGGCTTTCCCAATAAATCTATGTATTTAGATGCACGATAAGATTTAATAGCATCTGCTAGACCCAAATCTGGTGCTTCAACGGTATCAGCTGGGTCAACGAATTTCAATGGCATTTGTAATTTGCTAGTGTCAATATCTTGTAATGCGATATCATCGGGGCCAAAGCCGAATGCCTTTAACTGATTTACTGTTTCGTCGGGTATTTCATTAAGTTTTTGATTAACTAATTGTCGGGCCTGATTGGGTAAATCCCTAAATTGTTTTGCTTGTGCTGTAATGCCTTTAAATTCATCTGGAACTAATTTAGATTCAATTATATTTTTATCAACTTTACCCTTGGCCAATTGTTTGGCAAATTGTTGTGTTTCTTGGTCTATATTTGTTTTTTCAATAGCTTTATTTAAAAGTGATTTTCCCAATGCTTTAGGATTTTTAGCCACTGATAAAAGTTCTTGTGGATTATCACCAACCAAATCTAATAATTTACTGCTTAATCCTTCCCCCTCGCCGGTTGGATTAAAACTTCCCATTACTTTGGCTTTTGCCTCACCAACTGCATCAGTAAATTTGGCCTTAATTGGGTCAAAAATAGTATCACTTAAATTTTTAGTAAGCATTTTATATGGCTTATAATTACTTAATGTTGCGTGCGTTAGTGCTGCAGTTTGAAGAGCTTGACTAGCTTTTTCTAATTCATCACTTAATCCAGCCCTTTTTGCTAATTCTTCGTAACTTGGCAAATTGCTAGCGTCAAAACCAATCCCCGCCGCTATATCAGACATATTTAAATCGTTATTATATTAATAACAATATATATATTAAATATGGATACGAAAGAACAAAAAAGTAAAAAATATAAGATTTTACCAGTTAAAATTGATAAGAAAAAACACCCAAAATGGGCGGATGTTGATGAGATGTTGCCCATTCATCCCTTTAGTATCGTTTGCAGTGCGCCTTGTAAAAGTGGTAAATCTGTCTGGCTTGCCAATATGATTATGAACCCAAAATTTGATTGGTTAAATAGATTTGACCGTATTATTTGGATAAGTCCAACTGTATTTACTGATAAATCCGTTGCCCCAATTCATAAAGTAATAGACCCTGAAATTGAAGACAACCCATATGCAGATAAGGTAAAATTATTTGATGATATTGATTCAATTGATTTAATTATAAAAACAACTTTAGAAGACCAAAAAGAAAATCCGGAAATAATGACATTATTAATTCTTGATGACTGTCTCGGTGCTATGCGTTCTGGAACATTAGGAAAGGTATTTTGTAAGTATAGACATTATAATTTAAGTGTGTTCTGTGCGAGCCAGGCTTTCCGAATGTTTTGTCCTGTGACCCGTGGAAATGCATCTGGATATGTTCTTTGGAAAACTTTTAATACAAAGGAAAAAGAAAAGATTTTGGAAGAGCTTTCATCTATAGAAAATATAGAGCAAATGTATAATGATGTAACAAGTAGAAAATATAGTTTTCTATGGTGTAATATAGACCAAATGGCAGTTTATGATAATTTTGATACTTGTTTATGGAAAAAGTAACCTTTTAAATACGGGCACGGGGCGTCCCTCGTAAAAAGTAATAACCTAACGGCGTTTTTTATTTGCTAATTGAGCTTTGATTTTTGCTAATTTTTCTCTAAATTCAATTTGTTCTTGTTCTTCCTTGGATATTTTGGGTTCTTCCTGCTTTGCTTCCGGTTTTATATCAGGTATAGTATCTGGTTTCTTTTCTTCAATAACTGGTTTATCATATTTATCAATAGCATTTTTGACTATTTGGGATTTACTAGCCTTATATAACTTAGTTAAAAAAGCCTTCATTTCCGCCCGTTCATTATCATCATCTATTTCTAATGCTTTATTTATTTTTTTTTCTGGAACTGGTATATTTTTAATTATATCGTTATCTATGGGTTTTGATATTCGTTTTGGTTTTTCTTGCTTGGCATCTTGCTTTGTATCCAGTTTAGTATCCTGCTTTGCATCCTCATTCCGTTTTTGGGCAGCTTTTTCCCGACCTAGCCTTAATCTTTCCAATATTGCTGCTTTTTGTTCTTCTGAATATTCTTTTTTCTTTCTTGATTTGGCAGGCTTTTTATCTTCTTTGAATATGTCTTCAACTTTTTTAGATTTAAAATCTTTTTTCATTTCGCCGTCATCTTCAAATATATCGCTTAAATCTAGCATTTTTTATAATATGGTTAGAAATTAATAATACATTTTATACCAACAAAAAAATTATTACATTAATATAATAAAGAATTAAAATGGAGAAACAAAATAATAAATATTTTCGGTTGGCAAACACAAATGAAACAACCTCTGATATTAGCAATTATTATGCAGAGCCTATCACAATAGGTCCCAATTCTAAAATTGCCCTTGAAAGTATGTCAATTTTAATAGACCAAAGCCAAGTTACATTTGATAGTTTAAATAATACTTTTCAGGTTCAAAATACCGATAACGGAGCATTTGAAAATGTTATAATAGAAGATGGCAGTTATACGGTTTCTAGTTTTACGAAAGAATTAACAAAAGCTTTAAATGATACAACTTTTTTAGAAGATAATGGAATTCGCACGGAATGGAACCCCATTTTTAATAATGAAGGAAAATTAGCAATTCAATATCTTACGTGTATTGATGATACCGGGAATGAAGTTGATATAACAACAGGTCCAAATATGAATTTACAAGTTTTAGGAATTAGAAGTGTTTTAACTTCAAATAATAATTCTGGAGGTTACGTATATATGCCTGAAAAATTTATAAATGCTGCAGGAGTATGCAAATTTCAATTAATTACAGCTGGCGCATATAATAATAAATTTATTTGCGGTTTTATTAACAATATACCAACTGGAAATATACAAACACTAGGGCCACAAGACTTCTATTTTTGTGTTTATGCAAATAAAGAAGACTTACAAAATAATTTTTTACAATTATATTTTGATGGTAAACCAATAACCCCAGAAGCTAATATTTTAGTAGAAGATTTGGATGAAGACCCAACAATTGTTGAATTTAATATAGATGGTGGTTATTTAGAAGTTTATGTAAATAGTATCAAATTTGGTAGTAGAATTTATTCATTTGATAAAAATTTACACGGTTGTTTTAGTCAATTAGCAAGTGCAACACCAACTAAATTAATTTGGTATTCAGATACAGTAACTGATGACGTTGAATATACATCCAGCCCATATCAAAATGTTACCAGTGCCGGTATTACTCTAATAAGTAAAAATGAAGATAAAATAGATTTTCAATCATATGTAAAATATGATGAATTAGGCGCCCCGGCAAATGTCCCCACGCTTCATAGCTTAACTTTTAGCCCGTCAGTTAGATTACTATTAGGGTTTTCAGGCAGTTATTATGAAGCTGACGCAATAGGTCACGCATTCGTTGCAGAAACAGTATTTAATACATTTATATTTAATTCTGATTTATTAGTTGAATTACCGTCTTTTATGCTGCAAAGCTATGACGGAACAACAAATAGACGCCGTAATATTATAAAAATGATACCTGCCGTGGAAACTAGCCAAGATAATGGGCGTTGCCGATATGTCAGTAATTTCCCTATGTTTATTTCATTAACTAGTAAAACAGAACAAATCATTAATTCTATGCAGTTTAGGATATTAGATGCTTCTTCTGGTAAAACATTACCAATTTTAAGCAGTGGAACTTGTTCTATTACTTTAATTGTTCAGTCTGACGCATAATTATTTAATTAATTTTTTATCTATTACAATTAATAATTAATAAAATAAAAATGTCAATCTATGCCGCAACTTATCCTCTATCGCAACGTAGCGATGGTCATTATTTGCCTAGTGATACCGTAGATTTTATGTTAGAATTTGCAGGGCGGGAAATCGTTAAAAATTCAATTAGAATTAGCGGGAATTTAGTAGTTCTTCAGGATGAAGAGCCAGTTAATGACACACAAGCTATTTATTATGATAGCAAAGTCGGCGCAGCTGGTTTAGTTCAACAATTTATTGTTTCATCATCTGACCGTGTAATTCAAAATTTCCAATCAGTTCCCCGTTATTTAGCTATGCACGAATCAGCAAAAAATTTAGCGATTACAACTGGTGGAACTTTAGATAATGCTGCTGCAATGAAGGCGGCTAGTGATGACGATACATCAGTTCTTATGGCTAATGGCCCAAAGTCATTTAGTTTTAAACCACATATCGGTATTAATAATTCCAGTGCTAATATTCCTTATAGCAAATTTGGTCAGTTGAAAATAACTGCTTTAATCTCTAGTGTTACTCAGTATTTATGGGGTGCTGATGTAGATGGAAACACTGATTTTTATCTTACCGACCTTCAATTATCATATATGACAGTGCCTGAAGAAACTAAAGGCCCAGTCAATATGGAAGTTATAACAAGTATTAAACAAACAGTTAGCAGCCCCCAAAATCAACTTTCAGTTATTTGCCCTAACGCTAGCGAAGCAGTTGTGATGAGCTTTGTTCCCCTGGCTTCTGAAAACACAGCCGGTGAGAATTTCACTAGATTAGCTCAATTACCAGGTGTTTCCCGTGTTGAAAGCAGCTATAATGATGTCACCATTGGAACAGCCCTGCAGTTTGACCTTCAGAATAGCTCGGAAATAGCATTAAATTACCTTATGGCCATGGGCTGGGATGGAATTACTTCAGAGACTGCTGACGGTGCCTATTATGGCATTGGATTTGGCTTTGGTGATGCTATTTTGCCTAATACCAAAATTGGTGTTTATATTGAATCAGCAGTCGCCCAAAATCAGCCATTTGCTTGCTATCTATATTTTAAAGGTGTTGCATCAATGTAAGCGAATTAATTTAATTTTTTTATCTATTATACAATTAATAATTAATAAACAATATGTCTCAACCTAGAACCAATATTTTAGAATCGATAACGCATTCTAATAAGCGAACAACTTTTAGAATTCAATCTAGTGATAGGGTTATTTATTCTAGCCTTCGTTTAGTTGATTTTGGAGTAAGCGCAGTTGAAGGAGCAACAGGCCAAGAAAATTTCGCATATGCTAGTGGTGCTTATGCCCTTATAAAAAATATCAGATTATATGCCGGTAATACACTAGTAGACCAATGCTTAGACGTTGATAGAATTATGGGCCATAGAATGTTAGTTGGAACCACTATGGATAAATTTGATGTAGACCAAAAATTGGTTTGCAGTTCATTAAATATCCGTGAAGTTGTAACCGATGTAGTTGGAAATGATGAAACAACCAGTCTTCAACCACTTGCCAATAAACTTTTAGCCCGTATCCGACTTGATGAAATGTTATTATTGCTTAAATCTCTTCCTTATTTCGCTGGTTGGGCAGGTGACTTACGTGTTGAACTTGAATATAACACAGACCCAACAGTTGTTTTGAGTGCTAATGGCGCCCAAGGGAATTTGACAATTTCTCGGCCAAAATTAGTGTTTGAGGACGAGATGAATGAGGATATAGCAATGATGCTTATGAAAGAACAAAGCGGCCGTCTTCCAGTTGTTTGGAATACAATGGAACGTGAATATATCACCGGTATTGGTGCAGGCCTTAATGGGATTAGGGTTCGTGCTTTTGATAATAAAATGGTTAATCATTTACTTATGGCAGTAGGATATGCTAACGGAGCCCCTGAAGATAATCTCGGCCACGGATATTCACTTGAACTCGGCCAAACAGTAAATTTTCTAGTTAATGGAACTAGGCTTTTACCTTTAACCGGTATGAATACTGCTGCCCGCCGTGCTGCTTCTGCTGCTGACCAGTCAGTTATTGGGCTTTGTGTTCCAACAGGCTGCCACGATTCAACAGAGGTTGAAATTCAAACTGATTTTAGTGATTCTTTATTTGCCCTATTTGGTAAAATTGCTTGGTCTGCTTATGAAATTAATCAAGTTATAAACCGTCTTGACCTTGAATTTACTCTTCCTGCTGATTATGAGGCTGCTAATTCTGCTTATATTTGGGCGTCAGTAATGAAATTCTTAGTTAAGGATGCATCTGGGAATATCGTTGTTGGTTACCAGGCCACACAGTAAATGGAAAAAAGAAATTAAATTTTTGAATTTTTAAATATCTAATTAATAAATGAATAGTCAAATAATTGAATGCGCACATATAGCGGCAAAAAACCCAATTTCAAATGCTGAGTGGAACAACACATTAAATAAGCCGCTTTTATTAAAACCTGGTGAATCAATTTCAGTTAGGCAATCTATTTTAGATTTGGCTTTATCTGGGGAATATACAAATATTCAGATTACAGAACCTATAGAACTAACAATAAAATATGGTTATTATTATACATCAGATGGAAATAGTATAACTTATAAAAATCCTAATTACGATTTAATGGAATTATATGTTGCCCGAAATACCGTAGATAACCAAGGAACAACACTTTTTACAAATACAATTAGTTTTACTTTACCTGCTAAAAATTGGGCTGCCCCGGAATTAGCAGAATATTTGAGTGCTGAAATTTCAAAAGTTCCACAGGGTATAAATAATATTTCAGTATATAATGAAAGTCTAAATCATTTATTAATTCCTGCAACTAACAATTATCGTATTGATTGTAAAAATTTTACCATTCCTAGTTCGGCGTTTGGTTTTAATAACGTAATTAGTCAATTTCCTATTACATCTGAAATAATACAATACTATACAGGGCAACAAATAAAGTTATATTGGAAATATGGAAAAAGTAAATATCAAAATAATACAGTGACTATAGAAAGTGTAACCCCACAAGGTCAATTTAATTTTACACCAGCTATACAAAGTCCTTCTGACGATAGTGTTTTTGTGTTTGGTGTTTATATTTATTTGGTAACACCTATTGATATAGTTTTTTATAATCAGTCAAAACCAACACAAACGCCGCCAGATGCTTTTACTTGTGATACACAACGTTATATGGGAACTAATCAATTTAGTATTGAATATAATGTAAATGGCAGTGGTAAATTTCAAATTACAACAATGCATATGAGCCCATATCCTAGTGATACAGATGCTGACCCTTGTGTTAATTTTATTGTTGCTGATGAATTGGCCGAATTATTTATAGAAGATACCCGTTCAGGAATATTTTTTACTGGTTTATCGCCACCTTCTTTTTGGCAAGATATTTTAGGATTTGATTTAAATAATATTTTGGTAGTTGATGGAACAAACGGGGCATTAGCAACCCCATTGCAAAGAGGGGTTAATATAACATCAAATTATGTTGGATTAGATAGTTTAATTGGTTCCACCAGAGCTTTAGCAACTATACCAACTGCGGTGTATTCTTATAAAACAACCCTTACAAATCCAATAATTGCCCCCATTAGTTATAATAGCCCCGATAGTGGTTATTTACTAATAGAAATTAGAAATATACCCAGTAATTATGATACGGATGATAGAACGATGTCAGGAATAGTACAAATTGCTAGTAATAATTGGGATACATCTGGTTTTGTGACAGTGTATGCAGATAGCAGTATTGCTTTTACTAATAATAGTAATGAATTATTACCCATAACCCAAATAGGAATTAGAATTCTAAACCCTATAACAAAAACACCACATACCCTTTTAGGTGATAAATCAACAATATTTTTGGAAAAATTAACAAATTTAGAATGATTATTCTATTAATTCTTTTATTTTTTTTTCAATTCTCATTAGACCCGAAATCAATATTTTTTGGGTATTTTTTAATTCAGATAAATCATTTCTCATTTCATCAACATTTTTTACTAAGTTATTTAATATTTCATTTGTATTTGTTTGTTGTGTTCCGTGTAATCTTTCACTATTTTTACTATAAATAGTCAATGCAGTTCCGGGGGTGTGACCCATTATTTTGGCAGTTTCTTTTAATTGGGAAGCGCTTGCGCCTTCATCAATCATTTTTGATACTTTAATAGTTCTAAGGCGGGCTGCACCAATATTACTAGGTAATCCTTCTTTGGAAAATATACCTTGAATAAATTTAGTAAATGCGGTTCTTTGCATTGGTTTTTCTAAATCAGTAACCATAGGTATTAGCCATTTTGATTTTAATATTGATTTTGTTTTTTTTATAATATCAAGTAATTCTGGTGGAATAGATATATTGCGTTGATTTTTTTCATTAGTCTTTTTACCTTCTTTTATTACTATTTCTTTCTTTGTTAAATCAATATAGTTTATTTGATTTGGTATTTCACCTTTAAAACTGGTATTTATATAATCTTGAGGGCGAAGGGGTGGGATGTATTTATAAAGACCTAATATTAACCATTTAATTAATACTGCTGGTTCTTTACTATTTTGCGCTTCTTTTGTATATTTATTAAATACTTTATCGTATTCAGTTTCAGATAAAATATTTTTCACTTGTTTTTCATTTGGTGCAGCTAGTGTTATATTTTCATTTCTTTCAACTTTTAATTTTTCATATTCATCATTATAAAATTTTAATATTTCTGGTTCTTGAGGCCGCCAATTTTCATAAATAGTTTTAATTAAAAAAAGCATTTGGGCTTGTTGTGTAACTGGTAGAGCTTTTATACCATCCATTACTTTTTCTTTCCAATTCAAATAATAGGGAAATAGCTTTGCACGAGTGTTAAATGCTTTTTTTCCTTGTGGTGTATCTGGATATTGATTGGAATAATGACCTTTTAAAGCGAAATTCTCATAAAAAAATTTTCTTAAATTATAATTTATGGTTTCCATTGAACTGGCTTTATAGCCTAAACCATTGGGCTTTGGTGTAGTAAACACCTTAATAAAATAATCAGTTAAAAACATTTGGTCTGGTTGGTATATTTATTTTTATGTTATTATTTTTAAACTGCGAAATTATTTTCTCAGCTTAATAATAAATAGATAATATATATTTATAGAAAAGAAAGAAAATATTTTTATAAATAACTTAGAATTAAAATGAAAGGGGTTAAATATTCAATTAATTTTGTATTGCCAAATGGTGAAATAATTACATTACAAAACTTAAATTGCACTGAAGTTCAAGATAAAATCCACGAATTATTATTGGTTAATTATTCATATGTGTACATCCCAAACCGGGCGTTTATTCAAAATTTACATAGCAGACCTAATAACGTAAATCGTTTTGTTCGTTCCAGGGTCAGTCTATCCAAATGCTAATTATACGATAAAAATAAATTGAATTTGATTTTTATATTTTTTGAATGATTTTTAATATTTTAATTTTTTACTAAATATATCCCGATAAAAATAAATTGAATTGATTTTTAATTAAAATGAATAGAAAAACTTAAAAAATTTATGCTGGTTGTGGTATTGTTTCAGTTTCGCAGCTTAAGAATAAAATATTTATATAAATTAAAACAGAGCAACTATTTTTATAGACCTATTATAAACTTATACCACATTATACTAATTTTACACCTATTTTTTAAAATGTCAAACGATTATCAATTTATTGCCTTTGAAAAGGTTAATTCCGATATATGTGACAAACTAGCAAGTATGACTATTAAGGATTTCCAGTCATTTTATGACCCTAGCCAATTAAATGAAGAAGGCGAAGTGGAAAGCATCCAGACCCAATATAATGTTATTACTAGCTATTGCAAAGAACAGCAAAAGGCAGGATATAACCTAGAGCGTAAATACAAATACGCTGAAAAGAAAACAAAAGGTCGCATTTTTGTTGAGGGGCACGGATTACAGCGTATTTATAACCAATTTAGGGGGTGTCTATGCGAAGGCCTTTATTATGATTTGGATATGGTAAATTGTCACCCCTCAATTCTA
>Ga0129333_10007067_pt1 | contig 10622 bp, 12 predicted proteins | sample CPB6_08_DNA_FD_94474 | JGI IMG/M metagenome (GOLD analysis project Ga0129333, IMG submission 94474) | Freshwater to marine salinity gradient microbial communities from Chesapeake Bay, USA - CPBay_Sum_0.6_0.8_DNA | ecosystem: Environmental > Aquatic > Marine > Coastal | place: USA: Chesapeake...
AGAAGTTTATGCTCAAATGACAGACGCTGAAATTATGGAGCGCCAACAATTTGCTTACGAGGCTAGCGTCAAAGTTGGCGAGAGAATACTTCAGCAGGAAGTATATGAAAAAATGGGAGTTAAGACAAAAGATATAGCTCCATTTTTGTTAAAAGACCCAGCTCAAGCTTGGATTAGAAAAATGTTAGCTGCTAAGATTATTCCTAATGTTAGCAAGTTAGGACTTTTAGATAGAAATAATAAATGGCTTCGTCGCAAATTTGAAGAAGCTGGTACAATAGAATTTGAGCATCTTGGTGAATCTGACGAAGAATTTGCGGCTTGGGTTCACACATTCTAAACGTGAAAACCCCAGACGACTTTAATGTAAAAAGTGTATATAGTTATAAATCATCTGAAGATTTAAAAAGATACTATAATGATTGGGCTACAGGCTACGACAACTACGCCAAAGAAGTTAAATATACACTAGCTGATTATATAGCAAAAGCTGCATCAAATCTAATGCCAGATGATGTAGTCAGTGTTTTAGACATAGGCTGTGGAACTGGCATTGTTGGCGAAAGCCTATCTACATATAGGCCCCAATGCCTGATAGATGGAGTAGATATATCAATTGAGATGATTAACATAGCTAAATCAAAAAAAAGACCAGATAAATTATCATGTTATTATACTCTTTATTGTGAAGATCTTATCCAAAAAAGTAAATTAATAGAAAAAAAATATGATTTTATAGTTAGTGCCGGGACATTTACGCTTGGCCATCTTGGCGTTAAAGAACTAATTGAAAGTATGGATTATTTAAAAAACAAAGGAAAAGCCATATTTAGTATCAAAACTGATCACTATGAAAACGATAATTTTTATATGGCTTTACAAATATGTCTTGGAAAAAATATAATAAATAATTTAAAAATTGATGAAATAAATACTTATGACTCCGATTTTGATGCTCCAAGTAAAATAGTTATTTTTACAAAGAGTTAAGATATATAGTATTTTTAGCCAAAAATCATCAAATCACTTACCAGTATAACAATTCTTGTAAACCAATAAATTAAAGCCGTTACTATAACAGCTAGTTTAACCCGGGAGAACTATGCTATATAATTCTAATTTAAGTTATAATAACCCGAATTATCTATATAATGGAACTTTAATAATTAAGGCGCAAAGCCTTATTAATCCAATTATATTAAACAATATAACAGTACTTTATTCTTTAAATGAAGACTACTCAAACTATACGACAATAGCTGTAGTTAGCATAGATACAAGCCCAAGTGGAATTTTAACTCTTGAAGTATTAGATAAAGATGTGTCCGCCATATTATCGGCTCAAGTAATATCAATTGGTACACCAGGAGAAATATCTATAGTTAGCTAAACTAGGCTACTATAATCAAAAATGCAAGGTTTATTGGAGAAAAAATGACTACTAGCAGCGTACTTGTTAATGATACCGTAAGAATTAAGGTTAAATTTATTGACATTAATGCGTCCACTGGAGAGCAAATTTTGGTTAGTCCAGTTTCTGTTGCGGTTACAATAACAAAATCAGATGGAACAGTAATAGTTTCTGCTTCGCCAACAGCATTAACAAGTTCTGAATACTATTATGATTTTACCGCTACAACAGCTGATACATACAAAATTAGATTTGTTGGTAGCATGTCTAACGGTACGCAAATTACAGTTAATCAACAACTTTATGTAAGCACTTCTAGTGACGAATACAAGCCGACGATAACCCTAAAGGCTGAAGAAATAATGACATTTGCTCCAGATGTTACCCCTTTATATCTTAGCCCAGAAGAAATACTGCCATTATTTCCAGAAGCTTCTTTAATAGAAATAGGAGAATTAATTCATTTTCATTCTTTAGAAGTAGAAAGTATTTATGGTATAAAATCTACATATGAATCAGAAAAATTAGCTTATGCCGCCATTGAATATATTAAAGCGGCCGTTGCTTGCGATCTTAGTAGAATGTATAACTATGGTGGAGACGATGACGTTTCCGTAACATTAGCTGACTTAACTGTAACTGCAAGAAACTTTCCAAGAACTTTAACTTCTAGAGGAAATGCTGTTACATGGTGTCAAATTGCAGCAGCACTTAGACAAGAAATGTTAGCAATGAAAACTGGTCCAAGAGGAATTCAACCAAAGGGTCTTCCTTCTTCCGAGATATCAAATCCAGGAAGATTTGTTGACCCGGACACATATAGGGATGTTTGGCTTACAGATAGAGATCTTTATGGAGCAAGTAGAAGATCAGCACTAAAAACTGACCCCATGCCGGACAGAGGCATACGCGGATATGATTAATCTTGAAAGGTCTTTTAAAAGAATATTAAAAGAATGGGGCCACGATGTTTACATACAAAGAATAATGCCCAATAATAATTATAGAGATACTCTAGAAAGAGTAACTACAAGAAACGTTTTTTCTTCCGGAATAACCAATGCAAAAAGTTCACAGGAACAAATTGAGGGAATTGCTGTTAATTCAGAAGTGGTGTATTATTTTGAAGCAGAAATTAATCCACAAGAAGGCGATAGAATATACGAATCGTTACCAAATACATTTGAAAAACAAACTATTTATCTAATAGACACTTGCTCTCCAAGGCGTGGTAAAAATGGTAAAATTATATTTTGGGTAGTTGGTGCAACAAAAGAAAAACAGGTCTAGTGTGTTAGTAGTAAAAAAAAATCAAAAACTAAAAATTAAATTTTTGTTTGTAGACTTGGGTGAAGTATATGACCCAACACTGTTGGCCACACCAATAGATGTAACCGTTTCTATTGTAAGGGGAGACAATAGATCATCCGCAATAATTAGAAATCCAATTTCTTATCTATACACAAACGCAACACCAGACATTAATGCATACATAGAAAGAACCACAAATTCTGAATTCATATTTAACTATACAGTTCCACAGGGAATGTATCCTGGAATGTATACTGCAGTTGCAAAAACAATTAATGGTAGTTCTGAAGTTATAATAGAATCTAAATTTGAAGTAAAAGAAGAAGCATATGAACCATTCCCAACAGTTCCAATGGGAAACAAATCAAGTGTAGTTACATATAAGCCTTCTTATGAAGATATAAATTTTTCAAACATGCAAACACTTTTGCTTGTGGGTCACGCAGATGGCATTGAATTAAATAGTCCAATAAAAATAAGATCAGTTCAACATGCAGTGGAACTATTAAATGCAGATATTAATAGCCCTCTTTTAAGAGGAGTTTTCGATGCGTATGATTCTGGAGCTAAAAATATATTTATTTGTGCCTCTGCACCAATGAAAGAGTATGTAGATGATGTAGAAAAAAGATTGATATCTTCAACATATGTTGACTACGAATCTGCAACACCAACAAGTAAAACTTTTTATGAAAGATATTATGAAAGACTATCAGTAACTTATTCAGTATTAAATGTTCTTGATTTCATTGATGTTATAGTTCCATTAGAAGTTTCTATAATTAAAACTGGTGGAGTAGATTTTGTTTTACAATTAGCAAACTATTGTGATTCATTCCACAACGAAACTGGATACGTTCAAATTGGCGTTATTGGATCTAGAACAAATGGGATAACAACTGCAGATATAGATGAAATTGAAAATAATGAAATTTTATCTAATAAGTTGACTGAGTATAATATTGATGGAAATATTATATCTGATTCTGGTAGATATATTATTCCAGTTTATGGTGAAGCTTTATTTTCTCACGCACAATTAGATACTACATACATTAATTCAGTATCAGCTGCAGTAGCTGGATTAATTGTCTCTAATCCATTAAATTTTGGTTTAGTTAGAAAAAGAATACCTGGAGCAATGTCTGTGTATGGAGTGAATTTTAACTCACTAGAAATGAACAGACTTGATGCTATTGGTATTAATACAATATACAGGGGAAATAAAGCAAGAAGGGCTCAACCATTTCAGGTATATTTAACGAATGATTATACAATGGCCAATATAAATTCAATTTTTTCAAAATTACCACAAATGAGATTGGCATCTTATTTGTCGAGTTCGGTAAAAGGTTTTGGTTATGATTCTATAGGTAAATTTGGTTATGAAAAAGTAATTAATAATACATCAGAACTGCTTAAAGGGTTAAAAAAAGATGGTGTAATAGTAGACTATGAATTCAACGCCAAACCATCAAGCTCAGAATCTGGTGTAATTTTATTATACATAAATATAATTTCTTCATTAGGTCTAAAAAAAATAAACTTATCATTGGCAGCAGGTCCAGGAGCATAATATGGCACAAAACACAGTGGGTTGGCCAAAATTTGGCCAAACAGATTCGTATACAAAATTAAGATTTGCTGAACCGCTTCAATCAGAAGGAAATCTTTCTTATTTAGAATTTATTTCTACAGTTAAATCTTTGTGGGAGCAATCTTTTCCGAATTTTCCAATTAAATCCTCTTCTCCTTCTGACCCATCTTTTACTTGGTTTAACCCTAACTATGTGGATCCTTCAACTGGTCAAACAACAGGAAGAATGGAAGATACACCAGCAATTATAACTTATTCTTTAGAATTAAGAAAAGCACATTCTGTTGAACCAAAACCAAGAATGAGGCAAATAACCAGCGGAAATATGTATATTTATGGACAAAGATTTCAAAACGTTATAGCTTTTCACGCCCTTGCTCCAACAGGAAATAGGTCAGGATCAAACCAAAATGAAAGAATTGACGACCAAGACAACGCCTATTTAGTTGAATCTTTAATTGAAACTTTTGAAGATTTTATGATGGAATTTACTCCTATTTTTAAAAGAATAGGAGCTTCAGAATTAGTTTACTCAAGAAGATTAGCTGATTCAGAGGTAAATAGAGAGTCTAAAGATATCCATAAAAGAACAGTAACCTACATGCTGACCACGGAAAAAACATTTGCTGCGAGGGCTGAAACGATTGAAAAAATTGCAATTGATCTAAGAACAGCTATGGCCTATGAATCAGAACTACTAGTTGAAGCGACTCCAAACTATGAAAATATAAGTATTAATATTATTGATTTGGAAAAAAGTGCTACACCTGGGTTTAATTAACTATATAAAATCATGATATAAAATAGGTTGTTGAGTTATTTTTATAACTTATCTGTTACTATAAAAGAAGAATTAATGCCCCATAATTTAGTCGGAGGTTTAAAGATAATATGGCTATTCCTGGAGTAACCACCATAATCAGAGATCGCTTCTATAGTGTATCGCGCTCAAACACACCAGCTGGTCCTCGAATTGTTGCAATAGCAAAGAGAAGCACAGCAGATAACACTGGCAATGTCAGCGATCTAGACATTGTCCAAGCTACAACAGAAGCTGATGTTATTACAGCTTTTGGCGAGGGATCAGACCTTCACAAAGCATTTTTAGAATTAATTTCAGCTGGAGCAGAAAGAATCTATATGGTTCCTCTTCCAAGCTCGACTTCATTTGATCACACAAATGGATATGTAACCGCAACTGGATATACACAAGATGCAATGTTTGATGCCGCATATGCTGCAGCTGAAACTGTTCTTCCTGATATTATCGTTCCTTGGGGCAGGGGCGGAAATTCAGATGACTGGGAAGATCCAGCAACTCCTAGTGACACAGAATACGGATTCCATGCAGATAATTCTTCAACATACGGGAACAGCTGGGCATACAAAGCTGCAGTAAGAACTAAGAACATTGCAGAAAATATTCACCCATGCATTTCTATTCTTGGAGTTAAACCATATGATTCTGGCACAAAAGAAGTTATGACACCAGCAGCGGTTGCTTCACACTTAGGTCTCAGCACATTGGTAAGCAGAGATGTTGCAAGCCTTAAGGCCTACGGTCCATATGTTTGCGTAATTGCAACAGAAGTAAAACCAGTATCTTATGGCACAAGCAGTGGAGATGATTACGGTTATGCTAACGGAGCATGCTCAATGGCTGCTGCAATGAGCAAACTACCGGCTTATTCATCTGTTACGGCAAAACCATTATACAATGTACAGGCATTGCGTTATGCGCCAACAAGAACTCAGCAAGAAACACTTGCGAATAAAGGTGTTAACACAATAGTTCTTAACTTCAATAAAATTGCAGTATTTGGTGACGGACTAACATTTGCTGCTCTTGGTTCTGATTATTCAAGACTGTCAACAAAAAGAGTTGTAGACGAAGCTGCAACACTTGTTCGTCAAGCTTGTCAAAAGTTTGTTGGTGAACCATCGACTATCCAAATGAGAACATCAATGGAAACAGCGATTTCATCAGCACTTAGGGGAATGCAATTATTAGGTGCCTTGCTGGCAAGTGATTTCAACGTCACATATGTTCCAGCTGAAAACAAGGCGATTGTAGACCTCGTTATAACACCTGCTTTCGAATTGAAATCGATTGAGGTTCAGATAGCCGTTAATATATAATACCGTTTGGAGGGTAAAAAATGGCCGCAGAAACAAATAATACTATAAATAAGTATCTTAATACTTATACAACTTTTTCGGGTGCAGACATTGTAGCTACATTTGGTGGAATTGAAATTGGTGCACTTTCGGGAATTACTTTTTCTGTTACAAGAGAAAAAGCACCTATTTATACAATGGGTTCACCAAATCCACGTTCATTTTCAAGGGGTAAGCGTGGTATTGCTGGTTCATTGATATTCACAGTATTTGATCGTCCAGCACTTTATACCATGTTGGAAAAAAATTACACAAACAATAAACCAATGGATTTTTATACTAGAGCTCATAACACTCTTCCAGGAGACGCAAACTCCATGGGTAGAGGAATACCGGGCATTGGAGCCGAGGGAGCAAATAACTGGACAAGAGACGTTCAGAAAAAAGTCCCTTACTATGCAGATCAAATCCCACCATTTGATATAACAATTACTTTTGTTAACGAATACGGCAATGCTGCAGTAAGATCAATCTATGGTGTAGAGCTTCTTAACGAGGGTTCAGGCGCATCAATGGACGACATAGTTATTGAAGAAACAATGACATATGTAGCCAGAGAGCTTGGTCCAATGTATACAATCGCAACTGATGCTCTTGAAAAGAGTCAAAGTAATCTTACAGATATTATAAGTGGTAATGCTGTAAAGGGTATGCGAACAGATATAATCCGTCCATAGCTAAATATTAATATTATTTTTTAGATAGTGCATGGGGGATTCCTTCATGCACTATTCTATTTAGGAGATAAAATGGCAGAAGCCAGTAAGACCTATACAATCTCTTCAGTTAATCCAAAAAATGGATCTTTTAATTTTGATGACGCATTAAATAATGTATCATTTGCAGGGGCAGACATTGTCGCTACGATGATTTTGCCTCCCATGGGAACAGCAAATACAGCTGGAGATTATTTAGAAATAGGAGATCTTCAAACCGTATCATATTCAATCCATAGAGAAAATACTCCAATAAGAACATTGGGTCATTCAAATGTCAGAGGATTTGTCAAGGGATCCAGGACAATAGCTGGGTCATTAATATTTACTGTATTCAATGAATATTCTTGGTATAAAATTAAAGAATATCAAGATTATCTTTCAAGAACAAACGGTTTTTTTGCGCCATTAGCTGACATGCTTCCACCATTTGATATTGTTTTTACATTCTTTAACGAATATGGTAATGCGGCTAAAATGAAAATATATGGAGTTACTATAGTTGATGAGGGTCAAACAATGTCAATTGATGATATAATGACTGAACAAACATATACATTTATGGCTAGAGGCATCCAGCCAATGACTAAAATAATTAACGAAAAAGAAATGATGAAGATGCCAGAAGAAGATGCTCAAAGATCCGCCCAAAGAAATAGAAATATATTTGGAGATAGCACAGATGGAGTGGCTGTAACTACTCTTTATCAAAATTTTATAGATGAAATTTATACTCTTTAGTAGGTAAAAATGGCTGGTAACAGAAGTGAAAGATTTGATCCGCTTTCTAATCAATTAGATTTAATATGGTCGGGTAGCCCAACTCCAGAAAAAAATTCATTTAATAGTTATTATGATTATTTTTTTAGCGGAGAAGATATTAAGGTTTATATTGATGGATTATATTCTGAAGAATATGAATTAGATATTGCAGCCTTGTCTTATAATGTAAGGCAAGAAAAACAACCATTGTACGGATTTTGGTCTTATAACTTTGATTCAATGATGTACGGTACCAGAATTATAACTGGAGAGTTTTCGGTATATACAAGATATCCAAGAAGGATAACAGATTTGATAGAAGAAGCTGCAAGAGTAAGATCGCAACAGTCTGATCCTAGAAAAAATGATTCTTTAGTTAAATCTACATTAAGGAATATAGATTATGGTTCTTCTAGCTCATCCTTAAGAAGTCTAGAAGATGAAAAGAATATTCAAAAATATTGGGCATATAGTCAGTTAGATAGAATATCTACAGATCCATTTTCTAAAAATGTTATAGATTCAGATAAAAATATATTTAGCGCACATCCACCATTTAATTTTATGATACTTTATGGAGTAGAAGAAGTATCTACAACAGCAAAAGATTATTTAAAGGCAGAAGATAAAGTTATAGAATCTAATTTAGATAGAATGATGATTTCAGATATTAATGAAAGATTGATTAAGCCAAACACCAATAATCAGGCTAGTCCAATGAAAATAGTTTTGCAGGAGGTTCAATTAATGAGCATGACAACTGCATATGCATCTGGTGGTTCACCTTTGGTAGAAAATTATCAGTTTATGGCTAGGGATTATTATTTTAGTGAAGTTGATTTAGGTTTTATTAAAAATACAGTAACAGTTAATTCTTCAGATGAACCTACCGTTTCTTCTATTGAAAACGGAGTTGCAACACAAACGGCAACAAATTATAATTTTTCTTCAAAAAATGAAAATATAAATATCTTTTTGTAATTAATTAATAATTAAATTTGTAATATAAAATTATATGATGTATAATGTATCGTGATTCTTTTATCTAAGGAGAAATAATGACAGGAAGAAAAGTAACAATCAAAGCAAACCCAGAATTAGCAGAAGAAATGGGAGCTGATGAGGTAACAGAGGTAACAGCTGAAGGTCCAGCTGGCGAAAATGTAGACACTCAGGTTATTAATGAAGAACCAGTGAGTGTTGAGTCCCTTCCTGATGATCAGGAAATTTGGGATGGTGGCCCCAATGCCGGAATGATCAAGGCATGGAAAGAACAGTTTGGCGAAATATATGTTACATCAATTACATTTGATAAACATATCGTATGGAGAGTCCTTAATAGACTCGAATATAAAAATCTTGTCAAAAAGATGGAACAACTTGTTCAGGCTGGTCAATTAACTTCCGCAGAAGCAAACATGTGGAATGAAGAAGCAATAGCTGAACTATGCATTTTATATCCTCAGTATGACAAAATAGAAATGAAGGGTATTATGGCTGGCATTCCATCTTTAATCTCTCAAGAGGTGTTAGAAGCTTCAGGCTTTGTTGCTTTAGAAGTAAGACAATTATAAAATTAAAATATGATAGAACCCGAAAAGCTTTATCAACTTAAAAAAAAACATGGTTCTATATTTAGTGTTAACCTAAAAGATCAACAGGTAATTTTTAGAGAATTAACATTTGATGAATATGATAAAATTCTTGAATATAAAAATTTAGAAGAAATATCATCATTTGATTCAGAAGATTTAATTATTAATTCTGCTGTTGTATACCCTGAAAATTTTTCAATAGAAAAAATACAACCAGGTTTAATATCTTCTTTAGCTCAACAAATAATGGATTTTTCTGGATTTTATTCTGCTGGCCTGGCTAAGGGTATACTTGAGACTAAAAGGCAAAAAGCAAATGAGGTAAGAGGCTTAATGAAAGCCTTTGTACTGGCTACTATAACTAAGTACTCTCCTGAGGACTTAGATACAATGACGTTTTCTCAGCTAGCAGAACTCGTTGCTTTATCTGAAAAAATTATAGAAATAAAACAAAATATAAACGGAATTGAATCAACAAATATTACTCTTCAATTAATAGATCCAGAAGAAGAATTATTAAAAGAAAAACAATCCGCTGCAAGACATAATCTTTCTAAGAAAACAGGAGAAGCAGATTATCAAGATCCAATAGCCCAAAAGCTTTGGGGTATGCAAAAATAATTAAGGGGATTTAAATTGATTAGAGATCGTGGGCCGATTCATAACCTAGGTTATGGTGTTACCTCCAGAGATCTATCTTTTAACGAAGGAGAAACCGAAGGTGTTTCTCCAAATAGTGGCCAGCTAACAAAGGCTTTAGATGGTCATCCGGTAATGAGATTCTTTGCTCATACTGGAGCAACAATAGCTGTTGCTGGCATAATGTCAGCGATGATGAAAAAGGGTGGGCTAAAGTTAGCTCAAAAGCTACAAAGCTCAACATCTGATTTTGCTACATCTTCAGTTAGAACAATAACTGATATAAGAAGGCATTTAGATCAACTTCAGGGCGTTAAAAGATTTGTTGAAGAAGGTGTTGATTCTTATTCAAAACTTGTATTTGAAACAGAAGAGGGATTAACTACTGGTTACAAAGGAGTTAATAGTGAATC
>Ga0129333_10007069_pt1 | contig 10622 bp, 3 predicted proteins | sample CPB6_08_DNA_FD_94474 | JGI IMG/M metagenome (GOLD analysis project Ga0129333, IMG submission 94474) | Freshwater to marine salinity gradient microbial communities from Chesapeake Bay, USA - CPBay_Sum_0.6_0.8_DNA | ecosystem: Environmental > Aquatic > Marine > Coastal | place: USA: Chesapeake Bay...
AGCAACAACATGCTCTCCTTTTAACTCGCTGTTCATTAGATACGCAGGATTTTTAGAAACTACGCCTGCGATTCTACGAGTTTCATCTTGTGCTAAAGTTACTTCTTTATCACCGCCAAATTCTAATACCGTGCCAGGCTCATATTCTGCATCTGCTAGATAATTTTCTGCAAGATCTGCATATTGAGCTGCTGTTGCAGTACCATTAAAATAATTTGCATAAACATTATTCCATTTTCTAGTTGGTAATCCTAAATTAATTAATTCATCGACATCTGCTCCTGGAACAAAGCTAGGATTATTTAAACCGGAAATTGAATTAGATATAAAACTCGATATCAAATTAACAGTGGCATATCCGTTACCGACATTGCCGTCGTCTACAGCCATTTTTATACCAATTCCCTGAGAATCTCTTATAGTGGCTCTTGGTTCATTGAGCGGATTGCTCGTCTCTGAAAATATTCTAAAATTTGATCCAATACCTATTTCACCTGTATCCGATACCGCCAAATAATCTAATATTCCTAATTGTGTGATATTTGGAGCCAACGATGTGCCTGTTAGTGTCGCAGCATCAGCAGTTATAGTGATGTCTTGTGTGCCGTCAAAAGAAACATTGTTAATGTTTCTTGCAGTTTTTAATTTATTGGCTGTTAACGCATTGCCGGAAAGAGTAGCACCAATAAATTCATTAGCTTGAACAATATTAAATGAACTAACACCAGTGGAGGTGGAAACATTTCCACTTAAATCACCAACAATGTTTGCTGTTATAGTTCCTGCTGAAAAATCTCCGGCGGAATCTCTAGCTACTACTTTTCCTATCATGTTGCTCGAACTGGCATCCACTGACCAAGTAGTTGCTACAGATCCATTAAAATTTGATCCTGTTAAATAGGCACCTTTTGTAAGAGTTCTAGTGGTATTAGCAGTAATAGTGATATTGTTCTGTCCGTCAAAAACAATACCATTAATTTCTCTCCCCGTTTCTAATCTTGTAGCGGTTGTAGCATTTCCATCTATATTACCTCGAATTGTCTTTCCACTGGCCATTGTAATGCCTGAGACTAGTTGAGAATAACCCGTGATTGGTGTTTGGTCTGCTATTTGAAATGCTGTTTTACTAATAACGGCTACTGATATGTCATCAACCATTACTTCTAAAATTATTTTTTGTGCTCCAAGATTATCTAAAATCTGCCTTGATCTTATTTTTGTAACACCAAAACCTTCTGCTCCTTCCGGCCCAACAAGATTCCAGGTTCCGTCGTAATAAACAAATAATTGATTAGTGACTTCTTTATACCAAAAAGTACCATTTATACCCAAAGGAGAATTATTTGATATTGTCGCTGATCCAACCGGAGACCATAATTCGCCATTGTAAACATTAAGGGTATTATTTGTTGTATTAAACCAGACCTGACCAGATAAGGGCCTTGGAGGCGGATTATTATTAGCAAAGCTTTCTAGCAATCCTACGAAATTTTCATTTTGTATCTCGCCGTATCCTGTATAATTTCTTCCGACCAACCCCATACTAGTAGAGGTATCTAATGTGCCATCTTGTAAAATTACCAGTTGTTGACCGTTGGTTTTATTAATTATATAGGCCATCTATCGCTCCGTTATTGATTAAAATACAAATGTCCATACGCCGGTCACTATTTGAAAAGTTTTTACTGTTCTAGAAACTAAAATACCCGGCGCTGCCACGGTTGCTAGACCAAATGCCAAACTACTAATACCAAATGCTGTGCCGGGTGTTGGGGTTACAAATTCTGTTACCCCAGTTGACAGCAGCGGATTAATATCTAATGATGTAGTGCCATTTACTAGTAATGAACATAAAACCCTAGCATATGTTCCATCTTCATACTCCGCAGCAGGTGCTACCTGTTCTATAAGTCCTGCTATACCTGCGTTAGAAATACCGTCAGAAATGTCAAGGCTCAAAACAATATTTCTACTTCTAACACTGTCATCTACATAATTTTTTGTGGCTGCATCCTGTGCTGATGTTGGATTTGCTACGTTAGTTATCTTTTTGCTGCTGACATTTAAGGTTCCTGTTCCGTTAATGTCTAAAATTAAATCTGTATTAGGAGCGGTAACTTGTATGGTGCTGTTGTCCATGAACAAATCATCGACAGTAAATTGTGTCTGAGTACCGAAACTAGTAACACCCGGTATGCTGGTTATTCCTGGCCCTAAAGAAGTACCGGATAAAACTGTTACTCCATTTATTTTAAACTCTTTTCCTGATGCTAAATTTATATGTTCTGAACTAGTAAATGCTTGGCTGGCCAATGCTGGAAGTGCATCACTAAAACCAGAAACTACCCATAAGCCGTTCTGATAAATTTTATGGACAGAATTGAACGAGTCATAAATGGTATCTCCTTCACTAAAAGTTCCGGACGGATCACCTAAATTAAAATTATGACTACCATTAATAGATAATGTTGCTGCCTGTCCTACATCATGATATAGAAACGAATGGGCTGTGGCTCCTTGGACAACTATACCTCCTGTAGCAGCATTATTATCAGTAGGTGTTATACCTGTTTGTCTTGCTAAAATAAGATTTTTATCTTCAACTAATACTCTACTGGTATTGACACTTACTAGATTTCCATTTACTGTGAGATCACCTTGTACAATTAAGTCTCCCCCTATATCTACTTCGCTTTCTGAGAAACCTTCATAAATGTTTACTTTCCTCGACAGTGATCTAATTTTTATAGCCTGTTCAGCGATGACATCTCGTCTTACGGTCAAAGTAATATCTTTATTACTAGCAATATTAGCGATGATTAAATTTCCGTCAGAAACATTAAATTGACCCTGATTAGCATCACCGATGATCAAACCTAAATTTGAGGTAAGAATCAATTGTCCATTAATAATATTAGAACTATCATTTCTTACATAAGAACTAGCAGGTTGTCCACCCAATGCATCTGAGTTGGATGCTGTCACATAGAATTTAACGCCTTCTAGACTTCCTGCATTAAATCCTGGATTTATAGTTCCGCTGAAACCATCTATTGGCAATTTAGGCGTAAATGTATCTTTAGAAAATATACCTAATAATATTCCATTATTATAAAGATACGTAATAACACGATTCTGATTTAATGAATCTAAAATGTTTGCTACACGCAAACCGCTTACACCTTGACTTTGAGAATATGCTGGGCCTAATAAAATAGTATCTTGGCCGTCATAAAAGTATAATTGTTTATCTACATCGTTAAACCATAAATCACCAACTCCTAGATTTGAGGGTTGAGAATTAGAAATAGTAGCAGAACTTACTGGAACAAAACCGTTTCCGTTATACACTTTTAATTTTAATTCGTTTACATCAAACCAGATCTGTCCCCTAATTGGATTCTCTGGTGCTGAAGTATTTGCAAAATTTTCTAATATCTTAATTAGATTTTCATTTAAAGCTTCACCGAATCCGCTGTAATTTTTTCCTATTAAGGTAATGTCGCTAGATATTGTGTCAACCTGTCCGTCCGCTACAGTTGCTAATATTGTTCCATCAGTCTTATTAATCGTATATGCCATGTTTCTTTACCTTTAGAATACCGGAGGACCAGAACGAATAATATAGTTTAATGTTAAGAACGGATTCATAACAGAAAATTCTTGACCCAACGATCCCGAAGTTTTAATACCTCCAGAACTTGGTATATATTGACTCTGACCAGCAACTGTTGGACCTTTATCATTTAGCGATCCAGTGTCTAGGGGAATAGCAGAATCAACCCTAGTTGCAAAATACTGCTGTCCAGTTGAACCCCTCATATTATGTTCGTGATCTGGTAAGTTAGATACTGTTAAAGTATTGGTAGATTGTCCTCCACCTTGTCCTAAATTGTCTGGTGCTGTACCAGAAACTCTATCTATATTTCCTCCACCGCCGTCAACATAACCACCTGTAGAGTTTGGTACAGTAATACCGTTGTCCATATTATCTTTGCCAAGGGCGAATCTACCTCTTAAATCAGGCAGTCTAAATGTGTTCACGCCAACTAATGGTGCTATACCATTGTAAGTGGTTCCTATTATGTCAAACAAATCACTATACTTTGTCTTTTCTACTTCGCTGCCATCACATAGTAAGTAACCGTACGGTGGTGACGATCCTGCATAAGGCAAAATTCCTCCTAAAGGAACTCCTAGATCGGAAATAAAAACATTTCTCGTTTGTTTAATTAAACCAGTACCTTGCCTAAAAACAAGAACATAATCATCTGATTCAGACACATTAGGGAAAGGCTCAGATTTACTACTAATCAAAGTCGATGTTAATGTAGTATTAAAAATTTTAGTAAGACCACCAACCTGTCCATCAAATTGAACATTTGGAGAAGTAACATCTCCTTCAATTCTAAAGATTGTAGGAAATTTAAGATTTGTAGATGTAGTAGCATTACCTACTATATTTCCTGTTAGAACACCTTCAATCGTTTCAGCAACAAGAGTTTTTGTTCTAACAGTATTCCATCTTTTAAGCTGAGTTCCGCAGTCATACGTATCTGTTGTTTGGGGCTGAATGTTTTCAAAATTTCCAGCACCGGTGACTGTTAAACCGTCACCTACTAACAAATTTTTTGTAATCGCTGCGCCACCTGCTGTTCTAAATGTACCATTATTAAAATTAGTGCTAGGCGATGTATTGGTTAAAATTAAACTGCCATTTGACCTAAAGTTTCCGTCTATATCTAGCGATTCTTCAGGTGACAATTTATTAATCCCCACTTTGTTTTCAAACACAGTCAATACCGTAGTTGGGATTCCATCTCTATTTGTTTGCAGATCAATACTTGCACCAACTGTGTTATTGTATATCTTTGCTGTAGTGGCCGTGGTGCTTAAATTAAAATTACTGTTTAAACCTATCGAAATACCAGTGTTATTCCTTACATTAATCGAATAATCCGTAGTATTAACAACATCGGTTCTCATAAATTTAGAGGCCGGTACTTCAACATCAGAAATTATAAGGTTTTCTGCAGATGTAGCTGTTCCCCATATTTTAGTAATTCCGGTACCGTCGTCGATTTCATTAGAAGTAATATTGAAACCAGAATTAATAGTTACAAATCCAGAAATAGAAATTTTCGGTGTAAAGGCATCTTTACTAATAATGATGACAGGAACATCTTCAATATATAATGTCAAAACAACTTTTGTATTATTTTCAGAATCAATGATTTGCTCAACAATAGGACCGCTTCGCAAACCTGTTGAGAAAGTTGGACCAACTAAAATCCATCTAGAACCAGAATAAACATATACCTGTTGATTTACAGTATCAACCCATAATTCACCCACTTTTGATTCTTCGGTGGGGGGTTCAACACTTCCGGTCTGAATGCTAGAAGCACTTTTCCATATAGTGCTATCATAAATTTTTAATCTAGAAGATCCAGTGTCATACCATAACTGTCCTTCTACTGGATTTACAGGAGCGGTATCTTTAGCAAAGTTTTCTAATATTGCTAAAAAATTCTCAGCAATAATCTGACCGTATCCTGTAACATTACGACCGGGAAATGTTAAACTGGTGTCGGTGCTAGAGGTGTTATCATACACTGTAATCGGTAATTTGTTATCTTTATCTGTAAAATTTACGATATATGGCATTTATTACACCTCAACAAAACTGGTTAAACTTTGTATACGGATCGTATAATCAATCTGTAATAAACGATTTAAAGACTTTTGAACAGGATGAAATATAACATGAGTTAACAGTTTTCCTTCTCCGGCAGGATTATAACTCTTCAATCCTAGTTCGTCAAATACAAAATTGCCTGCCATGTCTACACTATTATCAAAAGCTGCTTGACCGTCAGGCTCACTGTAATCTAAAACACAACTGATAATAATGTCGCTATAGGTGGCTCCACTTATGTGCCTAATTTCCATTTTATTTCTAACAGAATCACTATTATTTGCAGAATTCTGATCCACTACCTTAGTGTAAGTTTGATTATACAAACTTGTATTAATTCCTACAGTGTTAGTTGTAAGATACGTAATCAATCCTGTAGGATCTACTGTAGTCCCGCCATTACCGAATACCATCTCGTATATTGTTCCTTGTCCCTGATTAGATAAGGCATTTACCATAGCCACCGACATATTTTCGTAATGAATGGCGTTGCGTTTATCAATAAAAATTTCTCCGTTTTCCGGATCAAATATTTTTATGTGTCCTTCAAAATGAAACCCTCCAGTTTCGTTTGGTTTCTTATCAATATCTTTATTTTTTTGAATATTTTCGGGCATTTTTGGCTCTTGGTTTGAATTCATAGTTGTATTTATTCAGGCAATTCAGTGGTCTTGTCTGCAATGAATTTAGATATAGCAGTATTGTTGCTGAGTAAAGATACTCCAATAGATGCTGTGTTTTCTCCTCTTTCATACCAAATCTTTCCAATTTTACGAACGATAGTGATTTTAGTGCCGGCCGGTACTGCCTCAGTCAATAGCACATAAGGCGTAAGTCCGTCTACACTAAATTCTGCCTCTACTGTTATATCTCCTTCGGGACTATTTGGAGCTAGAGTATTAGTATATTGTTCTATAGAATTTTTTCTTAATCTTCTACCACCAACAAATATCTCGATTTGATCACAAGGCCCGTGAGTATTAGGAATGGTATTTCTATACCAATTATTTCTGGTAGATTTATTAGGAATAAAATCTAAAGGTCCTATATTTTTTGTACTACCGTCACTGAAAAAATCAGTTACTAATTCAGTATCTGTATAAGGAATACTTTCAGAAGATCCAACATCAATTACATAACTATCTTGAGAATGTTTTTCTTTTATTGCGGTTCCAAAAGTTCCTCTTCTTAACTGTGATAAAATATTTCCATTTTTTATAAAATATTCGATTCTTTCATTATTAATTATAATGACTCCTGGAACATTTTTTTCAGGTATCGGATTGTTTAATTCTGAAGCATCTGTAATTTCTATAGATGTATCATAATAGTATAAGTCCTTAGACAATTTTATCTGTTTATTTCTACTGTGTCTCTTGTAGATATTATTATTCAGCATGTCTTTATAAATTTCAAATGCTCTAGATGGTTTCCAAATCACATTACCAAATTGAACAATTTTAATTACATCGTTCATCATTGACTGATCATTAAGATAAACTACTCCCCTAGGCAAACTGATGAAATAATCTCTATTTTTAGTTAACCTCTGTCCATTTTTATATACCCATACGTAGTTGTCATCGAGAGGAACTCTTTGAAGGAGATAGTTAACTTTGCCTCCACTATATTCGTCACTGATCAAATCAAATGTAGGATATTCACCAAACCAAGTAATAGTTATATCATCATTCAACGATAAAGGAACACTAGGTTCTATAATGATATTATTGTTATCTAATCTATATTGTGCTGCTAGATCATTTACTATTGTAATAACGTCCCCTTCAACTAGATTTGTTGTATTCAGAGTTAAAATATTTGTGTTGCCATCAAAGACATAGTCTAAAACAAACCTTTTTAGATTGCCATTGACAAAAACTTTAATAAATCCAGAAGTGATAGATCCCAGAGCCTCGATTGGATCAAGCCCGAGAGTGACTTGATTATTAGTTCCGTCATATACAAAATAATTTGTGTCAACATTTCTTAGATACTGACCATTAATTTCTACTAAGATTGAAGATGCTGCGGAATTTCTTCCAAGATCAACAAATCTATCAAGATCAAAATTTCTAGTGCTTCCATCATATACGATAGTTTGTTTATTTGTTCTAATAAATGGCACTCCAGTTGAATCTGTGTTAGATGATGATCCAAAACAAATAATTTTTATTACTTGTCTATACGCAGGAGGTATTCCAAATTGAATTATAGTTCTATTTTCAGTTTCTATAAATTGTCCGCTATTAGCAAATCCAGTTTCTATCTCTTGACCATCTACTGTTACTAAAACCCTCACCGTTTGATCGTAAACTGCCTTAGTTAAAAACAATGATGTATCACCGTCGGCTACAAATTCTTGATAATCTAATAATCCGATACCGCCGATGCCCACTGATATAATTTCAATTATAGATCCCAATGTGGGAGCGACATTAAACTCAATTTGATTATTAACAAAATCTATAGAATAGTTTATTGTGCTATCTCCGATATATTCTTGTTTAATTTTATCTACGTAAACTAATAATCCGGAAGTTTCGAAAATTGTTATTCCGATGTCATATTTCCTAGTAGTGCCATCGCCGATAACAATTTTATTCTGTAAAGGAGCCGATCCAGGAACAGTGCTAGTAAAGACTTTTAAACTTAAACTATCTAAAACTTGTCCTGGTAAATTTTCCTCTGGTGCAGGAACTTGATCTGGGCTAACGAATTTTTCTCCGTCTATAACAATTTCTTCTGCAGTAGTTCCCGTTGCTGTTACATATGCTCCGCTGATATTAGACAGAGATCCTCCGCTGATCTTTGTATCTAATAAGTTCGTATCAAAAATCGTTACAGATCCGTCGCTTTCTAACTTTCTAAAAATTAACATATCTCCAGAATTAGTTGAGATATATTGTCCAAGTTCTATGTAATTTGTAGATCCGTCTCCGATAAAAGTAGGCATTTCGGCATTAGGATTAGTTGCTACAGAACTATCCCAAGAAGGGGTCCAAGCAGGGTCATCAATCCTTATTGGTCTGGCTTCTCCATTCTTTTTAATGTACACAGAAATAGCTTGACCTATTTCGGGAGTATAAGGTAATATTACAAAAGTCGTGCTTCCGTCTGCAATATAATAATAATCTGCCGATGATTCAACACTATCCCAGTTGTCAACAAACCAAGGTAAAGCATCCCAGCCGCCGGTTACATCAAAAGTAGTTCCCTGTATTCTAACTCCACCATAATCTATACCGGTCATAAGTTGATTTAATTCTTTACCTATCATTCCAGCCATAGGAGAATAATATCTATGAATTCTATCCACACTATTAAGTATGTTTACATTTTTTTCGTAAGAAATAGTAATAGTGTCTCCTGCAGTTGGCGGAGTCAAAAATCTAATCTTTCCTCTGAGTAAATTATAAGAATCGCTGCTAGACTTATAAAGATCAATAACATATTCATTAGAAAGAACTATCTGATTATTTTTTGTTACAGTAATTGATTTTTTCTCTAAACTAGGAGCAAATGCTAAATTGAAAACAGCCGAAGATCCTGTGGCGGTAAAGGTTTGAGCCTCGTTGTAAGAAGAAAACTGTCCTGATTTATCTATTCGATCAAACTTAAGAGATAGATCAAAAGTGCGCACCAGGCTATTATCTAATATAGCAACAGCACTAGCATTATCTGGATTTGAGCCGTTGCCTCCGATTAATCGTATTATCGGTTCTTTGGTATATCCTTGCCCCTGTGTAATAACTCTTACTGCTCTAACAGATCCGTTGGATATAAAGGCTTGGGCTTCAGCTCCGGTACCGTTTCCTTCTATACTAACCAAAGGCGGATTGGTATATCCAGATCCTGGATTAGTTACTTCTATTGAAACTATACTAAATCCGTTATTATCATTCCAAGACTTCCAGGGATATTCTGAAAATCTATCATACCCGTCGTTTACTGGTAATATTTTTCCATCAAATGCAGAATAAGCAGGAGGCAAATCAAAATCAGTTACTGCAGAACCATAATTTTGTTTTTCAGTATATCGACTAGTATATTCCCTTATGGTAGTTTTATATGGTTTAACTTCTTCTATATAATTTTTATAGCTATCTAAATTATCATTCTTATAAGTAGGTCTTTGATCTAAATCACCTACATTGTGTATGGCATTCAAGAAACTAGTTTTAAAAACCCAATCTACATAAGTCTGTTCAGATAGAACAAATCTAATTGAATTAAAAAATAATTTATTCCATTCTACTCTTAGATCATCTACGAATATATCTTCTTTAACGGCCTGTAAAATAATTCTAAGTTCCTTAATAGGTTGTATGTCATATAGATTAGCATCATATGCGCCAGATCCATCATATCCTAATCTATTAGAAACAGAATCATAAAGGATTGATTTTATTTGAACTGTTCCGTTTTTTCTGCCTACAAGATTATAGTTATTAAAAAGATTTCCCAATCCTTCTTCGGTTTTTTCTAATATAGCCCAACCCCCACTGGCATATTCTTGTATTCTTAATAACTGCCCGATTTCAATAGAAACGGTAGGTTCTTCATAAATGTTTACAATTTCTTTTATTATTTTACTCTGTGAACTGTAACCAGTTTCCCACCAATCAACATATTCCCAATATCGGGTAACATCATAAGATTGAGACTTACTTCTATAAAATGTCTTTCTAACATCATCCCAAGAATATATACTCCAAAAATTATTATAAGACGAATCGTTAGAAACTAAAACTGAAAATGCTCTTATTTTTACACTAGCAGTCAAATATTTTTTACCTCTGGTAACAACAGTTACAGAATTTATTTTTCCTTGCAAATCTATAGTGACTGTGGCTGTAGCCCCGGATCCTGTTCCTTCGATGGTAATATAAGGGATATTTCTATAACCAAAACCCGGATCTAT
>Ga0129333_10007071_pt1 | contig 10622 bp, 11 predicted proteins | sample CPB6_08_DNA_FD_94474 | JGI IMG/M metagenome (GOLD analysis project Ga0129333, IMG submission 94474) | Freshwater to marine salinity gradient microbial communities from Chesapeake Bay, USA - CPBay_Sum_0.6_0.8_DNA | ecosystem: Environmental > Aquatic > Marine > Coastal | place: USA: Chesapeake...
CCGCAGCGACGGTGGCGGTGCCGAAGGCCGTGGCGCTGGCGATGCCCGTCGGGGCGACGGTGACGGCCCCCGCAGCGACGGTGGCGGTGCCGAAGGCCGTCGTGGACGCGATGCCCGTCGGGGCGACGGTGACGGCTCCCCGCGCGACGGTGGCGGTGCCGAAGGCCGTCGTGGACGCGATGCCGGTCGCGCTGATGTTGCGCGCGCCGCGACCCACCACGGCGGTGCCGAAGACCGTGGCGGTAGCGATGCCCGACGGCGCGATGTCCTGCGGCGGGGCCGCGAGCGCCAACGTAGCAAGTGTGCGATCTCCTCCTCCAGAGGAGGTATCGTTGACGTTGATCGTCCACCCGGTCGCGTCCAGGCTCGTCGCGGTGGCTTTCCAGTCGTAGGTTGTGTCCTGGATCAGCCCGACAATGTCGCTTGAAGAGCACCCGCTGTGCGCATCCGACGTTCCGGTTTGGTTGTCTCGAGCGTTGAACGCGACGCTGGCCGTTTCCGACCCTGAGTACGCGCCGAAGCTCAAACCCCCCTGTCCCGAGTTGATCGTCCCGAAGCTGGCAGTACGGACAGACGCCAGCATGAACCCGCCCGGCCGGAATCCCGGAGCGGTAGTGGACTTGTTCCCGGTGGAACCTGCCGTGACGGTAATGCCCCCTGCGTAGACCGATCGCCCGGCAATCCTGAACGCCAGGTAGGCAAAGTTCACCGTGGCCGAGCTGTTGCGCTTGGTGACGGTAAATCCGTTCGTGTCGAACGACGCAAGCTCCAGTCGCGCTCCGGCCGTGACCGTGCCCGCCGACGACGTGATGCTGGTGAGCAGCATGTCGTTGCGCGCGACCACACCGGATGAAGTCGGAGATTCGGCGTCCTCGGCGCAGACTGCCGCACACGATTGAGTGATCGAAGGGGCTCGACCCGCGAAGCCTATGACGAGTTGCGCTTCGACGGTAGTTCCCCCACTCGAAAACGCCTGCCCAACATGCATGGCGATCAGGCCGTCCGGCACAAAGCCCGGGTCCGTGACGGTATCGTTGGCATCCTGTGCTGCCGTCGCGGCCTTGCTGCCTACATAGGCTTGCAGATCATCGCCGTAGAAAAGGATCGCCCAGCCCAAAAATGCTGAGGACGGGGCATCCGTCCAGTTGATCGTCAGCGTGTCCGTCGAGAACGAACTGAAGACGGCGGTTGCGTCCGAGGCGCTTAGAGATGCGTTCGGGATTCGCACAAGCGCGGCGTTGTCCGCGGCTGTGCCCGTATTGGCAGCCGAAGGGATCGCAGCGTCCTCAGCCGAGGCCGCGCCACAGAACTGCCGCGTCGCATCGCACAGCCCGACAGAGACTCGAGCCGTTTGGGTGATGGTGTCGAGAGCCGTCGCGCCCGAGACAATAAGCACCGCCGCCTTCGGCGTCTTGCCGGGCGCGCTCGAGGAAATCGTGATCGCCTGCGTACCCGTCGAGGTGTTGCAGGTGAACGGGACGATGCGGAAGCCGTAGTTCAGGCCCATCGGCGCCCTTGAGAAGGTGCGAACCTTCGGCACATGGGGTTACGGCAGAACCGAGGCCGCGATGTAGGCGCGCAGGTCGGCCAACTCAAGAGCGTAGGCCGGGTCCGCGATCAGGTTGACCGTCTCGTTCGGATCGGAACTCAGGTCGTAGAGTTCCTCCGCGTCAGCGACCTTGTCGCCGGTCGTGTCGAGTTGCCGCAGCTTGATGCCGCTGCGGGAGACAGCGCCGATCTCTCCCTCGTCGGTGCCCCACCGGGTAGCCAGGAAGAGGTGTTCCCGCGGCACGAAAGGAGAAGCCGCGTCCTTGAGCAGCGGCACGAGCGAGACGCTCGCGACCGGGTACGGCCCACTCGTGCTCGGCACGGTGCCGCCCAGGGCGTCGATCACAGTGGCGTAGATGTCGATGGCGTGCACGAAGGCGTCACTGGAGCGCCCCGGCGCGACCGTCGGCCCGCCCGCGATGATGAGGGGCACGCGCACGCCGCGCTCGAACACCGAGCCCTTGGCCTTGTTCCGATCGGGCGCGACTTGCGGCGGCGTACCGTTATCTCCCACGACGATGATGAGCGTGTCCTTGAGCGAGATGCCCGCGAGCATCTGGCCGATGAGCGTGTCCTGTGCTCGGATCATCGCCTCGTACATGGTGCGCGCGGTGGTGGGCGGTGGATAGCCCGGCGGGAGCAGGTCCACAGGCGGCGGGTGAAACGGCGCGTGCGCGAGGTTCGGGCAGACCATCGCGAAGCGCGGCCCGCTCGAGCCGAGCCACCCGGCCCGGAAGGCGTCGCGCACGGCGCGCGGCTCATACTCGTGCGAATTGGTCTGCACACAGTTGTCGAGGCGCGTCCAGTTGAAGAAGCTCGAGCCGCCGCACTCGTTCACGTTGGACGGCTGCCCAGCGACGAAGAAGTCGTAACCGTGCGCCTGCGGCGCGCACGCGGGCCCGCCGCCGAAGGGGTCGCCGCCGAGGTGCCACTTCCCGAGCATGGCGCTCTGATGGCCCGGCAGCGCCTCGGGGATGAACACCTCGTCGAGCGTCGGCCAGTGCGCGGTCGGGGGCTCACACGGGTTGCCGGTTCCAGTTGACCACCAGTGACCCGTCTGCATCACGCGGCGCGTCGGCGCGCACGTCGGCATGGCGTAGGCGCGGGTGAACGTCACGCCCTGGCTCGCGAGTGCCGCCATGTACGGCGTCGCCACCGGCCCGCCGTAGAGCGCGAGGTCGGCCGCGGCCACGTCGTCGAGGACGATGACCACGGCCGACGAAGGCTCGGGCAGCCGCTTGGGCGCCTGCGCTTGCGCGACGAGGAGCAGGAGCGCCGCGAGCACGACCTACAGCGCGAAGATTTTGTTGGCGCCGTTGTCCCAGGTCACGGTGATGTCGCCGCCGTTCGGCGTCACCGGAAGGCCCGTCGCCGTGTCGATGTAGGCGATCAGACGCGAGGTGCCCTCCACGCCCGTGTGCTTGTAGATCACGAGGGCTTCCGAGGGGTCGCCCGTGACGGCCGAGAAGGTCACGTCCGAGCCGTCCACGACGTTGCCCGACAGGGTCGTCGAGATGTTGCCCGACACCGCCACGCGCGCCGCGCCCGGCACGTCGTCGAGGAAGTCGTGCGTCGCGAGGTTGACCGTGTAGTCGGCCGTGTCCACGAGGATCACGCGGATGTCGTCCGGGGCATCGAAGTCCACGCCGGTCGCGGCCAGCGAGAGGAGGTTGTTCTTGAAGGTCGTGTAGAGCGCGTTCGCCATTGGGTCTAGTCCTCTGCGGAAGAGCGGTCGGGGAAGCCGAGCATGGAATCGCCCGGCAGGGGTGGGGTGAAGTCGGGAGTGCCGTCGAAGCCGAAGATCGTGAGCTCGTTGCCGGGGCTCTCGTCGCCGGACTCCGCCAGGATTTGCATGTCCTGCTCGATCTCGTCGAGCAGGCGGAGGATCTCGCGCTCGCGGTCGGAGCGCGGGCGCTCGCGGAAGGGCGCCTCCTCATTCCAGCGCCGGTTCAGGTCGCCCGAGGCGTCCATGAAGGCGTTGGGCAGCTCGCGCAGCAGGTAGACGCGCACGAGCTTGACCTCGGTGAGGCTCGCCATCGAGCGGCGCACCTCGTCGTCCGTGGTCGGCTCCGCGACCTCGGCGGTGTCGAGCAGGTTGCCGACCTGCGTGCGTCCGAGACGCCGGTAGAACTCGAGCCGTGCCTTCAGGATGGCCTCGTCGATGATCGCGAGGGTGTCCGTGGACGAATCCGGCACCGCCGACAGTCGCAGGCGGGCCTTGATCCAGGCGTCGGACGTGGCGAAGAGGGCCACGGACTACCCCTGCGCCTTGGCGCGAGCGCGCGCCACCTTCGCGTCGGGCGGGCGGACCTTGTCGGTCGCAGGGGCGGCGGGGTCCTCGCGGAAGGCCAGCGAGAAGTCGGCCGTGAGCAGCGCGAGCAGATCGTCGTGGCTCATCTCGGCGACCTCGACTTCCGGGTCGATCTCGAGCGCGAGGATGCGCAGCTCGGCGGTGGTCTTCCCGGCCAGCGTCGCCGGGTCCTTGCACCACCGACCCTTCGAGACGAGCGAGGCCTCGGTCTGCGCCGCGTCGGCCGGGGTGTCGTAGGCCAGGATGCCGTCGGCCAGCAGGGCTTCGATCTCGGCGGCGTCGAGGCGCCCCTCGGGCACGGGCTGGCCAGGGCCGACGCGCAGGCCGCGGCGCGTGCCGTCGCTGAGGTGGAGGGTGCCGGTCTTGACGATGAGCATGGGGTGGTGCCTCCGCGCGGTGGGAACACTGGCCGGGAGCCGCGCGAGACTCCCGGCCAGGGAAAGGAAGGTCAGTCCGAGGACTAGACGACCTTCATCGACACGCTCGTGTCGGGGCGCCGGTTGAACGGCAGCGGGTTCGACTCGATCAGGAGCATCCGGGCCGAGGGGTCTTCGACTTCCCACGACTTCGAGAAGCGCTTGGCCTCGAGCACGCGGCCCGCGCCGATCGCCTTCATGTCGCGGATGCCGCCGTAGTAGAACAGGCGGTCGGCTTCCGGGGAGTTCCAGATGAACTCGGCGTAGTCGGGGCGGATCAGGTCGTAGACCGAGCCGTCGGGCAGCGTGACCTGGCGGGCGTAGCTCCACACGCGGATGCCGTGCACCCAGGTGCCGAGCAGCAGCGCGCCGTCGTCACGGAACTGCGAGGTCAGGTCCACCTGCCCCTGACGGACGTTCTCGCCGCGGTAGACGAACTGCGCGAGGACCTGCGCGTTCGACAGGAAGGCATCTCGCGCGTTGGCCCCGAGGACCACGTCCGTGACGGAGCCTTCGGAGGCGTCGTTGATGAGCTCGGCCGCCTCGAGGAAGTGCTCACGCGGCTTCGAGGCCGCGTTGGTCCAGAGGTCGGTGCCCGTCTTCGTGACCGTCAGCGCCGCGTCGCGGCCCATGTCGATCTCGAACGAGACGCCGTCCTCGGACTCGTAGCTCACCACACCGCGAAGGGCCTGGGCAGCCAGGTACTCCTCGGCGTTGGCGATCTTCCGCATCATGCCGCTCATCTCGCGAGCCATGTAGGCGCGCATCTGGGCGTTCATGCCGGAGGCGTCCATGTGGATGCCGAAGCCAGCGCGCCGCTTGTCGAGCAGGTCCGACGGGGACATCGGCCGCTTGATGCGGATGTGCGCGGGCTTCACCGTGCGGAAGTCTTCGCTGTCGCCGTCCACCATGATGCCCGCCCCGTCGCGCTTGACGAAGGGGGCCATGCTGCGGCCGTCGCGGATCGTGGACAGTTCGATGTCCACCGTCGGCTTCGTCTCCTCGCGGGAGTAAAAGCTGTTCTTGAGGAACGAGAGCGGAGACCGGATCTCGTTGACGGCCGCGGTGAGGGACACCGGGCTGAGGATGTCGGCACTGGAGGGCATGTGGGGTTCTCTCTTGTGGTAGGGGGTTCAGGTTCGGCTCAGTGGAAGCCCACGATGCCCTGCACGTCGATGCCCTTCTCGCGGAGGGAGCTGCCGAGCAGCGCCTCGTCGAGGTCGGCTTGCGACTCGCCGGACGGGACGGGGATGTCGTCGCGGTGGATGAGGCCGCGCACGAAGACGTTGACGATGAGCTGGCCGCTCGTGCTGACCGCGAGGTCCGCCTCGGGCGACCAGAGGAAGCCGTCGATGTCCGAGCCGTCGGAGGCATCCAAGCCGCCCTGCGTGGAAGTCGCGAGGACGTGGTCGTTGCCGGTGATGCCGGTCATGTCGGCCGTGATGGCGACGTTCTGGCCCGCGTAGGCGCCGCCCCAGGTCAGGGTGACGACCGCGCTGGCGTCGCCGAGGTCCGCGCCGCTCGTCTGGACAGCGACCACGTCCCCCGGAGCGACGTTCGAGAGGGCCTCGAGGGCCGCCTGAACCTGCGCCGCGGTGGCGTCGAAGGCGATGGCCGCCGTGGTTTGGCCCGCCACCGTGAGGGTGAAGGTGCCGCCCGTGCCGGGGGTCGCGTTCGCGGTGATGGTGTTCACCTCGTTCGACTGGCCCGCCCACACGTCCCACTCGGAGTTCGCGTCGTCGTAGAACAGAGGGGTGAGGTGGCCGAGGTCGGCCGCGGAGCCGAACTGGGCGAGGGTCGCACGGATGATGCCGTCTTCGCGCGGGTAGGCGCGGAGCGTGGCGCGCTGCGAGACGGACGCGCCAACGAGGGAGTCGGGGATGATAGCCATGTGGGTGTTCTCCTGTGGGGGTGTGCTGGATCAGTGGACGCGCCAGGCGAAGCTGGGCGCCTTGGACTCGCCCGAGATGGCCTTCGCCAGCTCGAGGCCTTCGGCCACGTCGAGTTCGGACTGGGACTTCTCGCCCGGCGCGGGCGCCTTGACCCCGGCGTTCGAGCCCTTCTGGGCCTTGAAGAGCTTGAGCTTCAGCTCGCGCACTTCGGCACTGTCGGTCTTCTCGACGCCCGCTTCGGCGTCCGTGACGCTCGGCTCGGAGAGCGCCTTGCGCATCTCGACCAGCTTCTCCGGCGTGATCTTGCCGCTGGCGACGGCCTTGCGGAACTCGTAGGCGCGCAGCGACTTCTCGAAGGTCTCGAGGTCGGCCGGGTTGAGGGGGTCGCCGGAGAACGTCGGAGCGGCCTCGGCGGCGGGCTCTTCCGTCTTCGGCTCGACGGGCTTGACGAGCTCGGCGACGCTCTTGACCAGGTCGGTCTTCAGCGAGGCCAGGCCGTCCAGCAGTTGCTTGAACTGTTCGGGGGTCATCGTGGGTTCTTCTTGAGGGCTGGACTTGGTGATGACCTGTTCGGGGACGCCCTCGCCGACGCCGAACAGACTGACGCCATCCCACTCCCCGCGGCGGTAGGCCTCGCGGAGCTTGGGGTTGTCGATGCGGAGTTGGACGGCCCAGGCGCCCGTGAGGTCGCCAGCATCGGCGCCGTCGTAGGTCTTCCAGCCGTGGAAGCGCTCGTCCGACTTCTGGACGGTGAAGCACTCGGCGACGTAGGCGTCGGCCGGGCTGAGGACCTTGCCGTCGTGCTCGAGGTCCAGCTTGGCTCCGTTGCGCATGAAGCTGTGGGCCATGCCCGCGATGGCCTCGGCGGAGGCCAGGTGGCCGTCGGCGTCCGGCCGCTCCGGGGCGTAGGCCACGGCGAGCAGGGTGCCCTCGTCCAGCGACTTCACGAGCGTGGACAGCTCGAAGGTGCCGTCGGCCTTGTAGAGGGTGCTGAGGCCGTTCTTGCCCCGGCGGCAGAGCGCCAAGCGCTTCACCTCCGCCTTGACGATGCGCGTCCGCTGGGCCTTGGAAAGGACGAAGCTCCGCCCAGGGACGAGGCCCTGGACGGCCCGCAGGGCGGCCGACAGGAAGGGGAGCATCAGCGGAGTGTGGGGGCGGACGGGGTTCTTCCGAGATTCCGCTACCTCGGAGTGGGGTCTAGCTTGTAGGCTACATGGGTCCCCCGAGAGCGGCAAGCAGAAACCCCGAAAACCATGACCGACGCCTCCCCGGCCCCCGAGTCCTCCGCGTTCCGCATCGAGCGGCCCTCCATCGACATCTTCAGCCAGGTCGCCGGGTCCGGCTCGCTCCTGTCGCTGCTGAAGGCGGTGCGCGACGAGTCGGCGCAGTCGAACACCGGCACGCCCGTGGGCGCGCGCGCCCACTTGATCGACAAGACCGCGGCCCGCACCTGGCGCGACCTGAACGCCACGCACTCCATCTGCCTCGACGCGAAGCGCGCCTCGAGCGTGGGGATGGGGCACCGGGACATGGCGATCTACGACGCCCTCGACCCGCTCTGCCGCTTCGGCTGGCAGGACGTGCTGGACTCGGCGGGCGACGACTTCGTGGATCACGGGGAGGGCTTCATCGAGGTCGTCTGGGACGAGAAGCGCACCGAGATCCGCGGCATCCACCAGCTCGACGGCGCGGACGTGCACGTCGTCGTCGAGGTCGAGAACGACTCGGAGACGATCCACTACCAAGTCACGAGCGGCACGGCGACGCGCGAGACGGTGGCGATGGCCGCGTGGGGAGACCTGCTCGCGCTGAAGGCGCGCTACGGCGACAAGGGCGGCATGGTGCGCAACGACCTGATCGGGACGCGCGCGGGCGCGATCTCGGCGCCGACCGGCGGGCGCATCGTGAACTCCGAGGTGATCCACTTCCGCATGGCGAGCTCGCGCGACCCGTACATGGGCTACCCCGACTGGGTGGCGGCGACGCCTGCGGTCGAGCTCTTCCAGTGCCTCCTGCGCCACCAGTTCGACTTCCACTTCAACCGGGGCGTGCCGGAGCTGCTGTTGACGGTCATCGGCGGCAGCATGAACTCGAAGGACTGGGAGAAGATCGAGGCGATGTTCAAGCAGCATCAGGGCCTCGGCAACTCGCACAAGTCGATGGCTATTCGCATCCCGGGCAGCCCGGCCGACGTGCAGATCCAGGTGGACAAGCTGGCGATGGAAGGGAAAACGGAGGACTTCTCCGACAAGGCGGGCGGCCTCGCCATGCTGATCGCCACCGCGCACGGCGTCCCGCCGCTGCTCGCGAACATCCTCCTGCCCGGCAAGATCGGCGCGGCCAACGAGGGCCCGAATGCGCTGCTCCTCTTCCAGAAGCGCAAGCTCGGCCAGATCCAGCGGACGTTCAGCCGGACGCTCGCGAACACGCTGGGCTCGGGTGTGAAGCTCGCCTCGCCGGAAGGGAAGAGCGTGACGCTGACGAAGGAGCAGTTCCTCGGGACGAAGTTCTCGAAGGGCGAGAAGGACCCGATGACTGGGATGGCGGGCACGCCGAAGGACGAGACCGGGGCGCCGATCTACGTCGAGCCGGGCAACGGCTTCAAGACGGTGCTCGACGGCATGACGCTCGGCGCGCAGGACACGATGGCGCGCATGAAGGAGCCGATCGCGGGCTCGGGCCGCAACCCCGAGGACGGACTGCTGGACGGCGCGAGCGACCGCAAGAAGGGCGACCCGAAGTTCACAAGGTCGTAGCCGTGCAGGTCAAGGAAGCGATCTTCCTCAAGGGCACGCAGGGCCACTGGCACCTGCTCATCGTCTGCGTGAACGGCGAGCGCTTCGTGCACTGATGGCGCTCTTTCCCGAGGACATGCTCGAGGAGCTCCTGTTCTACTACGGAACGGAGGAGCTCGAGGCCGTGCGGGCGCTGATCCAATCGGCTACGCTGCGCGAGGCGGTGCGCCTGATCGTCGAGCCCGACGGCCTGGCGCGGCTGTTCATCCCGCACTTCTGGGCGGTCTACTACCACGACGGACGGCCGGGCTTCGAGGCGCCGAGCGGGAAGTTCCTGATCTACTTCGCGAACCCTGAGGACGACCCTCGCATCGCCGACGGCTACCCGGTGACGCTGGAGGACGTGCGGCACCTGACGCGCGACGAGTACCAGGAGGGGCTCGAGCGCAACGAGGAGAACGCCCAGCGCGGCCTGCCGCCCTTCATGTTCGTGCTGCGCTCGGTGGGCCCGGCCGGAGCGCACCCGTTCTTCGACCAGCTCGCTGAAGGCGCGGCGGAGCGCATGGACCAGCTCGCGCGCGCGACGCTCGACACCTACGTCCAAGACAACGCGGACGAAGAGGGGCCGGAGAAGAAGACGGCGCGCATCCGGCTGTGACGGGAGCGAGGCCCCGTCACCCCAGTCGGGACCGCGCGCGGTCCCACGCCCGACGCGCGCTGTTCGACCAGACCTGACGGTCCGTCATCTCCGCTCCGCACCGGAGGCACCGCCACAGGCGCAGTTGCTCGATCCGACGGAAACTGTGGTCGCAGCGCTCCTGCTGCTCTCGGGTCTTCGCCGCCGCACGGCCTTCTTCCACGGCCTTGTCGAAGGGGTGCATCACAGCAGATCCCCCCGGGCGCCTCGGGCCTTCGGCAGACTCTTTAGAACACGCCACCAAAACACATCCTCGACCGCCGTAGGGTTGTTGCGCAGTGTTTTTACCACCACCCAGTATTTCGTGCCGTAGGGGTCTCTATGTTGGCGCAGAAAATCGTAGCCTATCATGCCTTCAAAGGTGTCATAGACTTCGACGATTTTGTAGCCTTCAGAGTCAAACGCTTCGATCACGACAGATCCCCTCGGGCGCCTCGGGCCTTCGGCAGCAGCGGAATGCTCAGGTCGCCCTCGAGCAGCCCGAACACATCCACGCGCGAGTCGTTCGGCGCCTGGTTCGTCATCGCCGAGTACCAGCAGAGCAGGTCCACGCCCGCGGCCTCGGCGGTGCGGCGGATCTCGCGGTACAGGTCGCCCATCCAAACCGTCGGCTGGGCCTCGAGCGCCGCCTTGCGCCAGGGATGGGCCCCGGCGATGAGCGACTGCCCGGCCTCGTAGCAGGCGAAGTAGCGGACACCGTGTCGGAGGTTGAGCGAGTAGTGCTGCAACAGCGGCCCCTGATTCACGAAGTTCCCCTCGCGGTTGACCGTGCCCATCGCACCGATCTCCTTCAGCCGCGCGAAGCAGCTATCCCGAAGCTCCTCCTGCGACGGCACCGCGCCGGTCGCCTCCCACTCCTCCTTCGACGCCTTGAGCGGCGTGACGTAGAGCGCGGGCCCGGCGAGGTCGGGCGTGACGCCGCGGTCGGACAGCGCGCCGAGGATCTTGTCCAGGTGGGACGGGACCGTCAGTTGACCGCCGACGAAGAGGTAGTAGCTCTTGCCCAGCACGGGCGTCCCGAAC
>Ga0129333_10007072_pt1 | contig 10621 bp, 6 predicted proteins | sample CPB6_08_DNA_FD_94474 | JGI IMG/M metagenome (GOLD analysis project Ga0129333, IMG submission 94474) | Freshwater to marine salinity gradient microbial communities from Chesapeake Bay, USA - CPBay_Sum_0.6_0.8_DNA | ecosystem: Environmental > Aquatic > Marine > Coastal | place: USA: Chesapeake Bay...
CGGGCCGGAGTTCCTCCCGTACCATCATTCCCGAACCAGCCGCCGAAGGATGTAACCCCATGCACACACCATGCTGGCTCCTGATGACGCTCGTCGTCTTCGCGTGGGCCACCGACGCCGCTGCCATTGGCGCTCAGCCACGTCGGCCCAACGTGATCTTCATCCTCACCGACGACCAGGGCTGGGGTGACAGCCGGTTCGCCGGCCATCCCTACGTTCAGACGCCCCAGCTCGACCGGCTCGCCCGCGAGGGGACGTGGTTCCGCCAGTTCTACGTCGCGGCCACCGTCTGTTCTCCAAGCCGGGCCGCATTCATGACCTCGCACTTTCCCGCTCGTCACCGGATTCACGGCCACTTTGCCACCGCCGAGAACAATGCCAGCCGATCGATGCCAAACTGGCTCGATCCCGACGTCACGACGCTCGCCGACCTTCTGAAGACGGTCGGCTATTCGACCGCCCACTTCGGCAAGTGGCATCTGGGCGCGGGGCGGGACGCACCGGCCCCCGATCAATACGGTTTCGACGAGTCGAAGACCGTCAATTCCTCCGGCCCATCGCTGGGCGACGAGGGCAAGGTGCCGTTCTTCCGCGCCCGGTCCACGCGGCTGATCGTGGACGAGACGATCGACTTCATCAGGCGACACAAGGACGTGCCCTTCTACGTCAACGCGTGGACGCTGCTGCCACACGCGTTGCTCGCGCCCACCCCGGAGCAGCTGGCGGTGTACGCAGACCTCGACCCGCGCGCCGACGACCCAGCATTTGGCATCTGGATGCGGAAGTACCTCGCCAATGCGAAAGACCTTCGTTCGCAGATGCAGGTCTTTTGTGCGTCGCTGACCGACCTCGATACGCAGGTCGGGCGGCTGCTTGACGCGCTCGACGAACTGGGGATCGCCGACGACACAATCATCGTGTTCTCGAGCGACAATGGCCCCGAGGATTACCGGATCAACAATGCAGCCAATGCCGGCGTCGGCAGCACGGGGCCTTTGCGGGCGCGGAAGCGCAGCATGTACGAAGGGGGTATCCGCACCTTCGGGATCGTCCGCTGGCCCGGTCGGGTGCCCGCCGGTCGTGTGGACGAGACGAGCGTCATGAGCGCCGTCGACCTGGTGCCGACGATCGCGGCACTGGCGGGGGCGGCCGTGCCGGAAGACATGCAGGCGGTCGGCGAAGACCTCAGTGGTGTGTGGCAAGGCGAGCCCGCCGAGCGGAAAAGGCCGCTGCACTGGGAGTGGCTTTTCGGCGTGCAGGGGTCGGAGGACGGCTCGATGCCGCCCGCACTCGCCATCCGCGACGGAGACTGGAAACTGTTCGTCAATCACGACGGCACCGGTGCGGAGCTCTATCGCATACCCGTCGATCCCGGAGAATCGCACGATCTGGCCGCGGAGCAGCCGGTGATCGTGAAGGCACTGACGGAGAAAGCACTCGCCTGGACCCGGTCGCTTCCGCCAAGCGGCGCCCGTGACACGGTCGTGGCGGGAGGTGTCGCGAGGAAACGGACGCCGAAGAAGGCTCCGAACTAGACCTGCGAGGATCTCATGCCGTCCGCCACATCGCGGCAGGTGCCCTCAGCCGACCGTCATGGTGGCGTGACCGGGCGCAGCGTCGTCGTGCTGTTGATCGCATGTGTCGTGTCACCGCGCATCGCATGCGGTCAGGAGAAAGCCCCGACGCCTTCGGCAGCCGCCGATGTGAAGGCGACCCGCCGCGCATGGATGAACGCGCCGGCGGACAAGCAGGCGGCCTGGCAGGGCGAGCGTGACGCGATTCGGAACATCGACCTGTCCAGCGATACGACGCGGCAGGTGGTGATCGCCCGGGGCGGTCCCGAACCGGAGGCGTATCACGCGCATCCGACGACGACGCTGCTCGCCGACGACAGGACGATGTTCTGCGTGTGGAACATCGGCCACGGCGGCCATGCGGGACCGATGGCCAGGAGCGACGACGGCGGGCTGACGTGGACGCGGATCGATGCGATGCTTCCGCCCAACTACGTCAACTTCCGCAACTGCCCGAGCGTGTACCGAATCACGGATCCGCAGGGCCGGGAGCGGCTCTGGGTCTTCGCGGCCCGCACGGCGAGCCCCGACAAGGTGAAAAGGGACGTCGCCGGCCGCCTCCAGGGATACATGCCACGAATCGTGAGCGAGGACGACGGAAAGACGTGGCGCGAGGAGCCGCCGCTCGGGCCGCTCGAGGCCCAGGCGGCGACGAAGGAGTGGCTCCTCAATCCGTTTCGCTGCATCATGACGTTCTCGAGCATCGTGCGGCTGAAAGACGGCGCGTCGCTGGGCATGTTTCACCGCGGCAGCGGCGTCGGCGAGGAAGGCACGCTCCAGGTGCTCCAGTCGGTCACGCTCGACGGCGGCTTCACATGGTCGGAGCCGGTGATCGCCTGCGACGGCACGCAGCTCGACGGCAAGCATCCCTGCGAGCCCTGTGTGTTTCGTTCGCCGGACGGTGCTGAACTCTGCTGCTTGATGCGGGAGAACCGCCGCAGTGGAACGAGCCTCGTGATGTTCAGCCGGGACGAAGGGCACAGCTGGAGCAGGGCCGCGGACGCGCCTTGGGGCCTGACCGGCGACCGGCACCATTGCCTGCCGCTGCCGGACGGCCGGCTCGTGATCGTGTTTCGCAACGCCTCGCCCCACGCGCGCGACAAGGCGGGTTTCATCGCCTGGGTCGGCACCTACGACGACATTCGGCAGGGACGTCCGGGGCAATACCGCGTGAGCCTCCTCAAGACCGTGAAGGACGGCTTCTATCCGGGCATCCACCTCCTGCCCGATGACACGATCGTCGCCACGACGTATGCGACCTACCGCGCCGAGGACGTCGGCTGCTCCATCGTGAGCGTGCGGTTCAGGATCGGGGAGATCGACGCGTTGGCGAAGCGATGATGCGAGGCACCCCGGCGAGGCACCCCATGAAACAGGCCGCCCTGCTCGTCACGATCCTCCTTGTGCTGCCACAGGTCGCGACCCTCGCGGCTGACGTCGACCGGCCGAATCTCCTCGTCATCTACTCCGATGACCATGGCTGGGCCGACCTCGGGATCCAGGGCGTGGACAAGGACGTGCGCACGCCCCACCTCGACCAGTTGGCCCGCGACGGCGTGCGCTTCACACGAGGCTACGTCTCGGCACCGCAGTGCGTGCCCTCGCGGGTCGCCCTCATCACCGGCCGTTACCAGCAGCGGTTCGGCGTCGAGGACAACACGCGTGGACCGCTGCCGCTCGCGGAGGTCACGATCGCGGAGCGGCTCGCCCCCGCGGGGTACGTGAGCGGCTGGGTCGGCAAGTGCCACATCGACATCGGGCCGGCCCCGGGGGTGAAGCGGGAGGACGTGCGCCGCAGACCGAAGGATCTCACGCTCCGTGCCGACCACATGCCACACCACCAGGGCTTCACCGAGTACTTCCGCGGAGAGCAGCGGGAATACCACGCCTCGCATGCCCTCGACGGGACACCGTTCGCCGACGCGCCTCACCTCGTGCGCGACGGGCGGTTCCGCGTCGAGGTTCAGACGGATGCCGCGCTCTCGTTCCTCGAGCGACGTGCCGCCCGGCCGCAGCAGCCGTGGTTCCTCTACCTCGCGTGGTACGCACCCCATGTGCCGCTCGAGTCACCGGAGCCGTGGTTCAGCCGCACGCCGGAATCGTTGCCGCTCCAGCGGCGGCAGGCGCTCGCGATGATCGCCGCCATGGACGATGGCCTGGGACGCATCCGCGAAAGGCTGCGTACGCTGGGTGTCGAGAAGGACACGCTCATCTTCTTCATCGGCGACAACGGGGCGCCCCTCGGCAAGGCATGGGATGGCTCACTGAACACGCCGCTGGCCGGACAGAAGGGGATGCTCGCCGAGGGCGGCATCCGCACACCCTTCATCGGCGCGTGGCCGGGCCACTGGCCGGCCGGCGCGACGTACGACCATCCGGTGATCAATGTCGACGTCGCGGCCACGGCCGTGGCGGCCGCGCACCTGCCAGCCGATCCGGTGCTCGACGGCGTCGACCTGACGCCGTTCGTGACGGGCCGGGCCGCCGGCGTCCCGCACGAGCGGCTCTTCTGGCGCTGGACGTCGCAGTCGGCCGTGCTCGAGATGCCATACAAGCTCGTGCGGCTCGGGGACCGCCCCCCTGCCCTGTTCGATGTGACGACGCCGGAGGGGGAACACGTGACGCGAGATCTGGCGGCCGGTCACCCGGACATCGTGCGCCGCCTCGACGGCCACCTGCGCGAGTGGGCCGCGGGGCTCTCGCCGCCGGGGCTCTTCACGGAGGCGTCGGGCTTCAGCCGGCATCACGAAAGCCTCTTCGTCGAGCACGGCCTGATCACTCCATCCGACCGAGCGCGGATCGCTTCGCCGTCTCCGTGAGTGCGGACGCGGCGACGGCGTCGTCGCCCGCGCGAGGCGCGATGCCGCCCACTCGGCCTGACCACCCCGCCAGGTCCGTCAGTCCACGGGGCGAATGCGGGCGGCGAGCCACAGGCTCCCGAGCGTCGCAGCCGCCGCGAGCGCGCCGACCGTCCCGAAGTTCCGCAGCGGCTCGCCCGTCCCCCCCGCGACGATCGTGCCGGCGAGTGTGGTTCCCAGGCCGCTGGCGACGTGCTGCACCGCCGAGTTGACCGACATGTAGCTCCCCCGACGCCGTGGCTCGATGCTCGACATGATCAGCGACATCGCCGTCACCATCCGTCCCGCGTTGGCCGCCATGGCCAGGGCCGCCACCGGAGCTGCGACGGCGATTCCCACCGCGGGTAGGTTCGTCAGCACCAGCATCATCGCGGCCGACACGGGCACGATGCCGCGAAACACCGTCAGGGCCCCGAGGCGATCGACGAGCCGACCGACGAGCGGCGTGCTCACGAGCGTGAGCACGCCTCCGGCGATGTACACGACCGGAAGCTGCCGCGCGGTCACGCCCGCATTCGCCACGAACGCCGTGCCGATGAAGGGGATCACGGAGAACGCGCCGACCATCAGGACCGCGATCAGGGCGAAGGCACGGCGATGGGCGGGAGCCGAGAGCGTCTCGATCAATTGGGCGATCGGGTGCCGGCGGACGCCATCGGTGTGCGCCGCGATGGGGGGCAGCACCCACGCGGTGAGCACGACGAGGGGCAGCCCCAATGCCGCCAGGGTGTAGAAGGGTGCCTGCCAGCCGAACCTCGTGCCCAGCACGATCCCGAGCGGCACCCCCGCCACGGAGGCGACCGCGAAGGCCGACATCAGCATGCCGGTGGCGCGGCCCCGGCGTTCGGGAGGAAAGAGGTCGGCCACGATCGCGAGGGCGAGCGCACCGTGGATGCCCCCGAAGCCTCCGGTGACGCATCGGGCGGCCAGCAGCAGCGGGGCCGTGGAGGCGAGGGCGCAGGCCACCGTGCCCGCGAGCAGGCCGAGCGAGGCCACGAGGTAGGCGCTCTTCCGCGGCACGCGGTCGAGCCACGGTGCCACGAGGAATCCGGCGATCCCGGCGGAGAGCGTGTAGGCCGACACCACGCGGCTGAACTGCCGGGCATCGATGCCAAGGTCCGCCAGGAGCTGAGGCCCCAGCGGCATCACGATCATGAAGTCGACGATCCCGACGAACTGGAGGGCCGCCAGCACGAGCAGGATCACGCCCTCGCGAGCGGCGGTGCCGGATTGCGGGCGACCAGCGGCGGATGGGTCGACGGGGCGATCGGAGGCCACGATGGTATGGGCTGTCCTCGGGTGCATCCGCTGCCTGTGACGGCGACGCTCGCCGCACTATACCCGAGGGAAACCGCGGCTTCCGCGTACCGCACACGTCCGCTGGCGCCTCGGAGACGTGGGCCATGCTATGATCAAACGCGGGGTTGGAGTACGAACGATCAACCGGGCCTGTGCAGACGAGCGGGTTGATCCGAGTGCTTCGTGTTCAGAGTGCTTCATCGTCTCGGTCGTCATGACGGCGTCGCCGCACCACCGCCGTGCAACACGCATCGCGAGCCGGTGCGTCGGCGTGTTGTTCACCCTCGCGTGCGCGATCGCCTTCCTGCCGACGGCGCAGGCGAGCTGCGGTGATTGGCTCGCCGGGCATGCGGCGGACGCCGCCCCCGAAGCGTCGGTCGATCACGACAGGTCCGATGCCTCGGTCGATCACTCCTCCCGGCAGCGTCGCCGACCATGCCAGGGGGCGTCCTGCGGCCGCACGCCATCCCTGCCCGCGGCCCCGACGAGCCTGCCCACGAGGCTCGTCGAGCACGATCGAGATGCCGTCCTCGCCTCCGTCGACACGACCGACGCGGCCGGCCCCGTCGTGAGGATTCCATCCGATCCTGTCATCGCTCGCGAGGTTCTCTCCGAGCGACTCGATCGTCCTCCAAGGCACGGCTGATGCCGCCCGGGACCTCCGCGCATCCGTGCGTGTGAAGGCCCGCGGGAAGATGGACGACACGGCGGTCGCCTCGAGCCGTGACCGCAGTTGTCGATGCGCGTCGGCCCGAGCCCGACGGCATCAGCACGGCCCTCTGCCATGATCGGCGGCGTGCCGTGATGGACGAAGCGCGGGACATGGCTGAGCGATCGCGAGCGACCCACGCGCGATTCGCATGCCACATCCCGTGCCGACACGAGCACGGGGAATCATGCCGATGAAACGACCTGGAGCGATCATGGCCCATCCCCACGCGGGCACGGCGTGCCGGGCGAACGGACGGAATCGTGCGTCGGCACGCGTGACGCGGGGCAAGGCTCGTCCGAGCGCGCGTCTCCACGCTCGCGCTCCACGCGCATTCACGCTCGTGGAGCTCCTCGTCGTGATCGCGATCATCGCCCTGCTCATCGGCCTGCTCCTGCCGGCCGTGCAGTCGTCACGCGAGGCGGCGCGGCGGACGCAGTGCGGGGAGAAGGTGCGACAGCTGGGCCTCGCCCTCCAGAGCCATCACTCGACCAGGGGCACGCTGCCGCCCGGCCGCACGGCGACGAGCATCTCCGGACAGACGTTCCTGCTGCCATTCATGGAGCAGGCCGAACTCTTCAGCATGGTCAACCCATCACTCGCCTGGAATCACGCCTCGCACGCGGCGGTCGCCGCCTCCCGCGTGCCGGGGTTCGTCTGTCCGTCCGATCCGGCGGCGGCCGTGCCCAGCACCTTCGCCCCGAACAACTACCGGCTCAACCAGGGCTCCGGGATTCTCTGGGGCAACCCGCCGACCTCGTCGTCCGATCCCAATTTCGGCTACCCGGCGCCGAACGGCCCGTTCTTCCTCGACAGCAAGGTGCGGCTTCGGGACGTGACTGACGGGACGAGCCACACGGCGGCCGTGTCCGAGCACGACTCCGGCGACTTCAACAACGGCCTGGCCACCGATCGCACCGACACGTTCTGGCCCCAGACCAACCCGACCACGGCGGACGAGGCCGTGCTCCAGTGCCGCGGAATCGACATCGCGAACCTCTCCTTCCAGCGATTCAGTGACGTCGGCGCCCCGTGGCTCTACGGCCACCACTCGACGACGGTCTACTTTCACGCCGGTCCCCCCAACGGCCGCTCGTGCATGTTCCCACCCGGCCGCATCTCGACCACGGCGCAGAGCTCGCATCCTGGAGGCGTGATGCTCGGGATGTGCGACGGCTCGACCCGCTTCGTCAACGACCGCGTCGACATCACCGTCTGGCGCGGTCTCGGAAGCACGGGCGGCGCGGAACTCGTGTCGGGAGCCTTTCAATGAAGCGCGACATGGATCGTGCTGAGTTGCGCGACCGTGTCGTGACGCGGCATGGAGCATGCTTCAGCGACTGGGTGGTGGCCACGGGGCTCGTCGTGTCTGCGACGGCAGCCGGATGCGGTCGTCAGCCGGACGTGATCGCCAACCCCGAAGGGGTCACCTCGATCCGCGAACCAGCCCTCGTCGTGGGGCCGGCCGCTCGCTCGGCGGCCGCCGCGGATGACCTCCCTCGCCCCACGCCCGCGACCCGGCCGGTGATGAAGCGTCTCCTCGAGGACATGAAGGATCGCGCCGAGCGCATCCCGCTCCCCGAGCCGACCCCGGAGGAGCGGGCGGTGGCCGGGGACGACCCGCAGGCCCTGTCGTACGAGACCCGGCTGCGCACGCTCTATCTCGCCGGGACGCCACCGCGCGGCTACCTCGGATTCGGCGGGATGCCACCTCAGCGAGCGGGCGTCCCGGTGCGGCAGCCGGTCGAGAAGCCGGACCCGGCGCTGTCGCTCGACTACGCGTTCAAGACCCGACTGTTTTGGATCGCATCACGCACCAACAACTGCCAGTACTGCCTCGGCCACCAGGAATCGAAACTTCTCGCCGTGGGCATGACCGACGACGACCTGGCCCGTCTCGATACCGAGTGGACGGCGTTCCCCGTCGCGGAGCAGGCGGCGTTCACGCTCGCCCGACGGATCACGCTCGCACCGGGAGATGTCTCCGACGCCGACGTGGAGGCCTGCCTCGTCCACTACGCGCCCCAGCAGGTTCTGGAGATGGCCCTGTCGGTGGCTGGCAACAACGCGATCAATCGGTGGAAGGAGGGGATCGGCGTCCCGCAGGCTGCCGGCGGCGGTGGGTCCGGCTGGGCGCTGACACGACCGGACGGCGTCCACTCGTACCTGACGGCCACGTCGGAGCGTTACGCGCTGACTCCGTCGCAGGTCGCTGTGATCGACGCGACGCCCGCGCCGGACGGGCTCTGCGCCACCCCGCAACTGCCGGCGCCCGCACGTGCCGCCGAGGTTCGGGCCGGGCTCGCGCGGGCCCGCAGCCGGACGCCGCGGTTGCCACTCGTCCCCGAGGAGGAGGCGAGGCGGCTGCTTGCCGACGTGGCACCGCCGGGCACCGTGCCGGCGTGGATGCGACTCCTCGCGTGGTTTCCCGAGGCCGGCCCACGGCTCGCGCGGTCACTCGCCGTCGGCGGGGCACCCTCCGAGCTCGATCCTCTCGATCGGGCGCTCGTCCGCTGGGCGGTCGCCCGTCGAAACCGTGCCTGGTACGCGCTCGACCTCGCGGAGCGCGACCTGCGGCATGCCGGCCTCGACGAGACCGCCCTCGCCGATCTCGCCGGCGACCAGGCGCAGGTGACCTCCGCGCGACGCGCTCTCCTCGTCGTGGCGGACGCGCTCGCCGCGAGCCCTGTCTCGTGCACCGACGGGCAGTTCCAGGCCGCGCTGACCGCCACGTCCCCGGCGACGATGACGCGCGTCGTCCACGAGGTGGCGATGGAGTCGCTCTTCGATCGCTTCACCGAGGCGGCGGGCCTTCCGATCGAGTGACCCATCCCCCGGTGGAGAACGCCTCGAGCGCTTCAGGCGTGCCTCGATCCCCGGCTCGGGGCCGCCAAAATATCCTTGCCGCGGCCGCGGTCACCCGAGCGAACGGCGTGGCCAGGCCGGCCGCCGCGTCGCCTTCCCCACAGCGTGATCATGCAGGTCGCGTGACCGCCGACGAGACGAGGCGAAACCCGGCGTCGTTCGCCTCGCGTCGGGCCGTGACCTGCGTGAACGTGAATTTCTGGAGCGTGATGGCCCCGCCCGCCCAGAACCCGCCCCGCAGGCCCCGGAGCCTGCCCGCCGCCCCCGTGAGGTCGTTCCACTCGTAGACATTGCCATTCTGGTCGAGCGTCCCGTAGTGGCTCGTGGTCGTCGCGAACGCCCCCGCATCGGTCAGGTAGTTCTGGGTCGTCGAAAAGACCGCCGACTGCGTCACCGAGTAGATGACGCCCTGCAGGTAATTGACGACCGGGACACCGGTGGCTGCCGCATTGTTCGTCGGTGCGACGTCCTGCTTGGTCGCGTAGATGAAGTAGCCGGGGGCTCCGCCCTTGTCGGGCGTGAAATACGCCGCCTTGTACCACTCGTTCTCCGTCGGGAGGGAGAAGGTCGGAGCGGAACGCGTATTCGGGTTGATGGCGTTTCGTGCCACCGCCCTGCCCGCGGACGCCCTGGCGAGGTTGTAGGCACCGTTTTCGGTCGTCCGCGACGTCTGCCGCCCGGACGGCTGTCCGTTCGACATCCAGTTCGCAAACCGCGCCGCGTCGAACCAGCTGACGTACGTGATCGGTCGCTGGGCCGCGGAGCCATCGTTGTTCATGACGCTGTAGGCGTACCGCCCCGATCGCCCGACGCGCGTGATGCCGGCCACCGCCAGATCGGTGGCCATGGCGGGGTGGTACAGGCGATGCGTGTCGGTTCGTGCCACGGCGTTGAGGAAGGTGACGTACTGCCCGACGGTGACGGCGGTCCTCGCGATCGCGTAGTCGGAGGCGACCGCGCCGAATCCGGTGGTGTCGGCCGTGTTGTTGGCGTTCGCGACCGTCACCAGATCCACCGTGACCGGCTCGGCGGCGACCGACGCCGCAGCGAGCCTGAACCCGGCGTTCGAGGCGGCGGTGGTCGACTGAGCACCGAGGCGGTAGCCCGATTCGAGGTACGACGCGAACGACGTCCAGCCGCCACCCCGGAGGATCACCGCTCCGCCCGTCATGCCCGCCGACTCGGTCAACTCCCAGACGTTCCCGTTCTGGTCGAACGTTCCGTACCAACTCTCGCTCGAGCGCATGGCGCCCACGTTGGTGAGGTAGTTCTGCGTAGCCTCGATCGTCGGCTCCTGCGTGACGGTCATCGCACCG
>Ga0129333_10007074_pt1 | contig 10619 bp, 7 predicted proteins | sample CPB6_08_DNA_FD_94474 | JGI IMG/M metagenome (GOLD analysis project Ga0129333, IMG submission 94474) | Freshwater to marine salinity gradient microbial communities from Chesapeake Bay, USA - CPBay_Sum_0.6_0.8_DNA | ecosystem: Environmental > Aquatic > Marine > Coastal | place: USA: Chesapeake Bay...
AGACGGGGCTCACGGAGGGCATAGGCCGCCGCGCGGAGCACGCGGAGCTCCGCATGTTGTGTGGCATCGTGACCGCTCACCATCGCGTTGGATCCGCGCGCCACGATCGTCCCGCTCTGCACGACGACCGCCCCCACCGGTACCTCACCCGCGCTGGCAGCCCGCTCGGCCTCCGCGAGCGCCTGCCCCATCCACCAGGCGTCCTCCTCCGCACGATTGGCGAAGACGACGGGGGCCGTCATGCGGGGACCCACCCGTAGTGATCGCGGAGGTACGCGAGGAGCGCGGTCACGAAGACCTCGGCGAACCCCGCCCGGTTCGCATCGGTATCGCGGAGACCGGTGTAATGACTCTCGATCTGGATCGCATCGAACGGGCTCGCGACGAGCGATCCATGCCGCACCGTGTTGAACCCGCCATTGAAATAGTCATGTCCGGCGAGTGGCGCTGGGTCCGCGTCGGATGGAACCGCGGGGATCCCGAGCGCGCTGAATCGACTACCGAGGCTGCGCGGCCCGCGCAGCAGGACCGCGCCCGCATCCCGTGAGAGTGCGACCCGGCTCAGCTGCGCGACTGAGCTCGTGGCCAGCAGCGGCGTCACCTCCGCATCCGAGAGGCGGAGCTCGCTCGCCGACAGGAGATAGCCGAGCTCCAGGCGCTGGATGGCGTGTCCATGCCCGTGGAGGTCGATCACCAGCCCGCGCGGATGCAGGCGCTGGGCCCGCGCCTTGGCCGAGTCGATCGCGGCGTGGAACTGCGACCACATCGGGGCGAGAGGCGCGTAGCCCGCGGTCGCCTCCTGTAGGTCGCGGTTCGCATCGAACTTCCGACGATGCAATCGGTTGATCACCAGGAAGGGTCGCTTCCCGATGCGCCCGGAGAAGGCGTCGCTGATCGCCCGCGCGAGCGCCTGGGTGTTCAGGTCGTTGCCGGTGACGCACCCCGAGCAGACGCGGTCCGGGAGCGACGTGGGGGTCAGGTCCCCCCCGTGCGGCGCGATGATGACCAACGGGATCTGCCCATCGATGCCCTCGACCCAGTCCGCGATGGGGAGCGGCACCGCGGGCGTGGTCGGCGTGGTGGTGGTAGGCGGTGCCGTCGGCGCGTCGGCCTTGGTCCCCGCCCCACACCCGACGGCGCTGAGGATCCCCAGGATCCCCAGCGCCGCCGTGACCACCGAATGTGGACCGCGACGGATCATGCGAGCTCGAAGACGAGGTGGCCACCGGCGGCGCGTGCCACGATGGCGTCGCCGTCCTTGAACTTGCCCTCGAGCAGCGCCATCGCCAATGGGTTCTGCACCAATCGCTGGATGGTCCGCTTCAGCGGCCGTGCCCCGAAGGCGGGGTCGTACCCCTCGGTGGCGAGGAGCTGCTTGGCCTCATCGGTCACGGTGAGGGTGATCTTCTTCTCGGCCAAGAGCTTCGCCATCCGGACCAGCTGGAGGTCGACGATCGTCGCGATCTGCGCCTCGCCGAGGGGCCGGAAGATGACGATGTCATCGACGCGATTGAGGAACTCGGGCCGGAAGTGCTGCCGCAGCGCCCCCGTCACCTGCGTCTCGACCAATGCCCAGTCGCTCGTCCCCGTCTCCAGGATCCACTGCGACCCGATGTTCGAGGTCATGATGATGACGGTGTTGCGGAAGTCGACGGTGCGCCCCTGCGAGTCGGTGAGCCGGCCGTCATCGAGGATCTGCAGCAGGATGTTGAACACGTCCGGGTGGGCCTTCTCGATCTCGTCGAAGAGGATCACGCTGTAGGGCCGACGCCGGATCGCCTCGGTGAGCTGCCCGCCCTCCTCGAAGCCCACGTACCCCGGAGGCGCACCGATCAATCGGGCCACGGCATGCTTCTCCATGTACTCCGACATGTCGAGGCGCACCATCGCCTGCTCATCGTCGAAGAGGAACTCGGCGAGCGCGCGTGCGGTCTCCGTCTTCCCGACGCCGGTGGGACCGAGGAAGATGAACGAGCCGACCGGACGGTTGGGGTCCTGCAGCCCGGCGCGCGAGCGCCGCACCGCATTCGCCACCGCCTGCACCGCCTCGGCCTGCCCGACGACGCGCTTGGCGAGCTCCTGATCGAGGGCGGCGAGTCGCTCCCGCTCGGACTCGAGCATCCGCGTGACGGGGATCCCCGTCCACCGCGCGACGATCTCCGCGATGTCGTCGGCCCCGACCTCCTCCTTGAGGAACTGCGTGCCGTTGGCCTTCTGCGCATGGAGCCGGTCCTCGATCTGCTTGAGCTCGGCCTCCAGCTGCGGGACGCGCCCGTACTGGATCTCGGCGGCCGTGCCGAGGTCACCGGCGCGGGTGGCGCGCTCGGCCTCGGTGCGGGCCTCGTCGATCCGCTGCTTCACACGACCCACCTCGCCGAGGGCGTCCTTCTCGAGCTGCCACTGCGCCTTCATCGCGCCGGAGCGCTCCTGGAGTTGGGCCAACTCCTGCTCGAGCGCCGTCCGCCGCTCGACGGTGGCAGCGTCCTTCTCCTTGGCGAGGGCCTGCCGCTCGATCTCGAGCTGCACCACACGGCGCTCGACCTCGTCGATCTCCTGCGGGAGGGAGTCGATCTCGATGCGGAGCCGCGAGGCCGCCTCGTCCATGAGGTCGATCGCCTTGTCGGGCAAGAAGCGATCCCCGATGTAGCGATTGGAGAGGATGGCCGCAGCGACCACGGCGCCATCGGTGATGCGGACGCCATGGTGCGACTCATAGCGCTCCTTGAGGCCGCGCAGGATCGCGATGGTGTTCTCGACCGTCGGTTCACCGACGAAGACGGGTTGGAAGCGCCGCTCGAGCGCAGGATCCTTCTCCACGTGCTGCCGGTATTCGTCCAGCGTCGTCGCCCCGACCACGCGCAGCTCCCCCCGCGCGAGCATCGGCTTGAGCATGTTGCCGGCGTCCATCGACCCTTCGGCCTTCCCTGCCCCGACCAGGGTGTGGAGCTCATCGATGAAGACCACGAAGCGCCCCTCGCTCGCGGTGATCTCCTTGAGGACCGCCTTGAGGCGCTCCTCGAACTCGCCGCGGAACTTGGCCCCGGCGATCAGCGCGCCCAAATCAAGCGCGACGAGCTGCTTGTCCCGCAGCGACTCAGGGACGTCACCGTTCACGATGCGCTGCGCGAGTCCCTCGGCGATCGCGGTCTTGCCGACGCCGGGCTCACCGATGAGGACGGGATTGTTCTTGGTGCGGCGCGAGAGCACCTGGATGACGCGCCGGATCTCCTCGTCGCGACCGATGACCGGGTCGAGCTTCCCCTTCCGCGCATCGGCGGTGAGGTCGCGGGTGTACTTCTCGAGCGCCTGATACTGCGTCTCCGGCGATTGATCGGTGACACGATGGGCCCCGCGCACGGCGGTGAGGGCCTCCCGGAGCGCGGCCGGGGTGGCGCGCTGGGCCTTGAGCAACGCGGCCGACTCCGCCCCCTTGGTATCAGCGAGGGCGATCAACAGATGCTCGGTGGAGACATACGCGTCGCCCAGCGGCTTGGCCTCGCGCTCTGCGGCGTCGAGGACGGCCGAGAGTTCACGCGAGGCGGTGGGCTGCGCGTCCGACTGCTTGGGATAGCGGGCGAGCTCGCGCTCGAGCGCGTCCTGCAGCGTGGGGATCGCTACGCCGAGCTTCTGGAGGATGGGGACGACGATCCCCTCGTCCTGCGCGAGCAGGGCGGCGAGGAGGTGGGTGTCGTGCACCTGCGGGTTCCCGGCCTGACGCGCGCGGGTCGCGGCGTCGGCGAGCGCCTCCTGGGACTTCATGGTCAGACGATCAGGGGAGAGCATATGGGCGTCGGGTCAGGCGTGAAGGTCGAGAGGGCTCGCGCGTGCACATGGGGGGGGTGCACGGTGCGAGCGGACTCTGGTGTCTACCCCACGGCGGCGCATATCGCAGGCCACGCCATCTCTGCCGAAACGGCGGAGCATGGGAGTGGGTGGCAGGGCGACCCGACGAAACGGCGGAACGAAGGGAGGATGAAGACTCAAGGCTGAAGGCAGAAAGCTGAGGACTTTCAGCTTTCAGCTTCCAGCCTTCAGCTTCCAGCCTTCCGCTGCTCCCGGAAATCTCCGCCCGGCCTCAGACCGACGCGAGATCCCGCGTGCGTCGCACCATTCCAAGAATGGGATCAGCCATTTGCGCGTGATCCCGAGGACCTCGCGGAGTTCCGAGGGGGCGTAGGTCACCTCGGGGCGCACATGGGCCGCGAGCCGCGCGAGGAGGGTCTCCACCGCTTCGTGGGCGAACCACCACTCGAGCCCCACCTGCACCACCGCCCCCTCCTTCTGCAGCAGCTTCAGGAGCGCGACGACCTCGTTCCCCCACATGGCCTTGAGCTCGGTCAACGTGGGCGGTTCGATCCCCGCGCTCCGGAGACGCTCAAGGACCTCGTCCTTCGCGGATCGTGCCCCCGCACCGGCACCGGCGCGATACCCCGGGAGCCGCAGCGTCGCGCCTTCGATGACGATCAGCTGTGCACGCTCCGCGCGACGAATCACCTCGTCCGCGATCGTGACCTGGCCGCTCAGGTACTGTCGCGCCTCCTGCCGATCGAGCCCGGGGGCGAGCGGCTGCTCCGCATGGGCACGCTCGAGCCGCGCGAGGAGCCGGTGCCTGAGCTGCTCCACGGTCTCGTGGCGAATGAGTCGCTCGCCGATCCGCGTGACCTTCGCGAGATCCTTCACGAGTCGGTCCACCTGCGATGATCGCACCCCGAGCCGCTGGGGGACCTCCGCGAGAGCGAGTCCGGCGGCCCCCGCCTCGTCAAGCATCCACTCGAGCCGCAGGGTGAGGCTCGCCTCCGGCGCCGGCCAGGGGCGGGCACGTCGGGAGCGCGGCACCGCATCGGTCACCACGCCGCCACCGATGGTACCGACGGGGGACCCCCCTCGCAGGACGACGCGATCGCCACCCCGGGCGAGGATGGGGGTATCGAGCACGAGCCGCACGGCGCGCGCGGTCCCGGGGAGCAGCTCCCCACCCACGGCGATCACCCGTGCCCCACACTCCTGCGTCCCGAGATGGAACCGCACCCGCGTGCGCGGGCCGAGCCGGTGTGCGTCGGGAAGGAGGGTGAGATCGGCACGCAGGACCTGCGTGGTCTCCCACGGCTCGTCGGCGCGGACGAGGGTCGCCCCCACCGGGATCGCCTCACGATCGATCCCCGCGAGGGCGACGGCGACGCGATGGCCCGCCCGGATCGCATCGACCTTGCTCCCGTGCGACTCGAGTCCGCGCACGCGTGCCACCTGTTCACCTGGGAGGATCCGGACGGCGGCCTCACGTCGGAGCCCTCCGCTCCACCCCGTGCCGGTCACCACGGTCCCCGCTCCCGCCACAGAGAAGACGCGGTCGATCGGCAACCGCCAGGGCTCCCCCTCGCCGCGCGCCGGGACCTGTGCACAGACGACGGTGAGCGCGGTGCGGAGCGCCTCGATCCCCTCCCCCGTCACCGCGGAGACGGGCAGGACGGGCGCGCCGTGGAGCGTCGACCCCGCGAGCACGCCCTGGACCTCCTCGACCGCGAGGCCCCGCAGCTCGGTGTCCACGAGATCCGCCTTGGTGAGCGCGACCACCCCCCCACGGATGCCCAGGAGCGAGAGGATCGCGAGATGCTCGCGTGTCTGCGGGCGGACCCCCTCCGTGGCATCGACGACGAGGAGGGCGAGGTCGATCCCACTCGCACCCGCGAGCATCGTCCGGACGAACCCCTCATGTCCTGGCACATCCACCATGCCGACGGTGCCGATCCCGTCGAGGACCAACGGCGCGAACCCCAAGGCGATCGTGATCCCACGCCGTCGCTCCTCCGGCAACCGGTCGGTCTCGACCCCGGTGAGGGCGCGCACGAGCGCCGTCTTCCCGTGATCGATGTGCCCCGCGGTCCCGATGATCATCGCGCGTCGGCGGCGCCCCCGCCGGCCTCCCAGTCCCGCCAGGCCCGCAGCGGCTTCCCATCGGCGAGATGCTCCTCGAGGAATTCGCGCACGAGCCGCTGATGGGCGCGCACGACCTTCGGGTCGGTCGGGATCACCACGGCGCCCGACGCCCACGCGACGAGGGTCGCCCGCGCCTCCGCTGGTAGCGTGCGCGACCCCGGGGCCAGCGCCGCACAGGGGAGACAGAGCGCCCCGCCGGCGCGGGGGGAGAACCGCACCTCGCGCGCGGCCCCGAGCGGTGCGTCACAGGCGGCGCACTGCGCCAGGCTGGGCGTGAATCCCAACGCCTCGGCGAGCCGCCAGGTCGCGGCCACGGCGCAGGGGACCACCGCCTCCGGCTCCGCCACACTGATCGCGTCGAGGCCCGCGACGAGCACGTCGTGGATCGCCCCGCCACCGTCCTCCGGCGCGCAGCGCATCCCGAGCTCACTCAACGCCGCTGCGGCCCCGAATCGCGGCATCGAGGCCGCGAGGCCCGGCCGAGCCCGGGTGGCATCGAAGGCGGCCAAGGTGTGGAGATCGCGCGTGGGATGCAGCACGATCTGCGCCGCCCCGCTCGTGTAGAGATCGATCCCCTGCCCGAACTTCCCCCCGGTCCGCTTGGCCCCACGCGCGATCACACTCACCACCCCCGCCTCCCGCGTCGCCAAGCGGACGATGCGGGAGGTCTCGCGATAATCGAAGGCGTGGAGGACGAGGGCGTCGGTGCGGATCACCGCTCCAACTTAAGCCCCAGATACCAAGTCCGACCGGGCGAGGCGAACCCCTGGATCTGCGTGTACCGCACATCGGTGGCGTTGTCGACACGGACGGTGAGGCGGGGGTCCGAGCCCGCGAACATGGGGAGCGGGAGGTCGGCGCTCAGGTCGAGCGTGGTGAAGGCCGGGAGCGCCACGGCGGCCGCGGGCCACCCCGAGAAATCGCGATCCGCGCGCGTCCCGGTGTGCGTGACCACCGCGGCGAGCGAGCCTCGAGCCCCCACCCGGTGCGTCAGGGTCACTGCTGCGAGATGCTCCGGCCGGCGGATGAGCGGCTGCCCGGCCACGAAGTTCGCCCCCGTCCCCACGTCGAACCCGGCATCGGTGACCTTGGTATCGGTCCACGTGTAGGCCACCGCCACCCGCGTACGCGCGATCTCGGGGAGCGCCCCTTCGAGCTCGACCCCACCCGCGTTCGCCGCGGCGATGTTGTAGTAGTTGGGCGCTCCCTCCTGCGGAGGACGGCCGGTGTACTGGATCAGATCACGGAATCGCTGCGTGAAGCCCGTCGCCCGGGCGAAGAGGCCGGTGGCCCCGGCCCACTCGATCCCGATCTCCCCCGACGTGGTCCGCTCCGGCCGCAGCGCCGGATTCCCCGCCGTGAATCCCTCAGCGAAGTTCTCGAAGAAACTCGGCGCCTTGAACGCCGACCCCGCGGAGGCGCGGAGCCGCACCCCGTCGGTCAGCCGCCACGACGTCCCCGCGCGCACGGTACGGAAGGTCCCGAAGGCGCTGTTCTCGTCGCCTCGGACGCCGAGGCTGTAGGCGAACCGCCCGCGTTCGCCGAGTCCCTGCGCGAAGAGCGCCCGATTCTCGCGCGCGGCGCGGAACGCCCCGGGATACTCGCCGTACTCGCTCAGACTGATCGACTGGCTTCGTTCGGTCTCCCGAGCGAACTCCCCCCCGATGGTGAGGGTGTGGGTGGGACGCAGGCGATAGATCGCGCGGAGGTCGGCGAGCCGGCGCGTCACCGTCCCTCGCGTGAAGTAGCCGAAGAAGCCCAGCGTATCGGCGGCATCGTCCGGGCCATCGTTGGTGCGAGGATGTCCCTCCGCGCTCGAGAGCTGGAGCCGCGTCTCGAAGCGATCGCTCCAGCGACGTCCCCCCTCGAGACCGACGAGCAACCGGTGTTCCACCCGCTCCGCGTTGCGATCCTCGATCGCGCCGGAGGACCCGGTGGGATACTGATAGACCGAGCTGTTGTAGCGCCCCGTGAGGCGGAGATCGCTCCGCGCCCCGACGTAGGTGAGCCCCGAGACCACACCGGTGTTGCGATACGCATTGTTGAAGGGGAGGATCCCCGTGCTCCCATGATGGTCGCCCTGCAGCGTGGCGCGCAGGCCGGCGATCGTGCCCTCACCACCGAGGGAGAGCCGTTGGGTCCCGATGTTCCCTCCCCCGATCTCCGCGCGCGTCTTGGTGGCCGCGCCGCCGCGCCGCGTGAAGAGCTGGATGACGCCGGAGACCGCCTCCGAGCCATAGAGGACGCTGGCGGGCCCACGCACCACCTCGATCCGCTCGATGTCGTCGAGGGTGATCCGCCCGAGATCGAGGACGCCACCCGGCTCGTTGAGCGGGACGCCATCGATGAGGACGCGGACGTAGTTGGACTGCCCACCCCGCATGAAGAGTGCCACCTGCGACCCCACCGACGAGGCCCGCGCGAGGGCGAGGCCCGGGACGCGCCGCAGCGCGTCGGCGAGGTGGGTGATCCCCTCGGCACGCAGCGCCGCGGCGTCGAGCGTGGTCGACGTCGTGGTCGGACTGACACGCATCCCTGGCACGCGTGTCGCCGTCACCACCTCGGGTGGGAGGACGACCGGCGCCCAACCGGACTGGGCGAGGAGGAGCTGCGGGAGCACCCCGCCGCTGATGACCGCGAATCGACGAAAGACCGCCATGGATTACCTCGTACCTCGGTGACGAAGGGGGAGCAGGACCGGGGCCCCGACCGCGGGATCGCGGGAGACAATGAGGGGCCACTCATAGACGCGTTCGAGCACATCGCCGCGCATCACCTCATTCGGTGATCCCTCCGCGGCGACACGCCCCTGATGCAACAACACGATCTGGTCGGCGAAGCGCGCGACCAGGTTCAACTGATGGCTGACGAGGACGACGCAGAGCCCCTGACGGGCGAGAGCGTCGCAAAGCTCGAAGACCGCCATCTCGTGCGCGATATCGAGATAGGTGGTCGGCTCATCGAGGACGATGGCGCGCCCCCCCTGCGCGAGGGCCCGCGCGATGCGCACCCGCTGCCACTCGCCGCCCGACAGGGTGTCGGTGCTGCGCTCGACTAAAGCCGCGATGTCGGCGCGGACGATGGCCTGCGCCACCGCTGCACGATCCTGGGCCGTCGGGGCGGTGAATGCGCCGCCATGCGGGTAGCGACCTAACGCGACGAGGTCGCGGACCTGCATCGGGAAGACCGGTTCCTCCCGCTGCGGGACGACGCTCACGATCTGGGCCACCTCACGCGGACTCAATCGATCGATGGCGATCCCATCGACGAGGATCCGACCACTCGTCGGCGCGACCCGTCGCACGAGGGTGCGCACGAAGGTGCTCTTCCCCGAGCCATTGGGGCCCACCACCGCGGTGATCCGCCCGGGCAACGCCTCGAACGAGACCCCATCGAGCGCGGCCGCGCGCATCCCGGGATAGCGCACCACGAGCGAATCGACGCGGATCATCGCGCCACCGTCTGGCGGAGACGCCAGAGGAAGAAGGGGACGCCGATCAGCGCCGTGACCGCGCCCAACGGGAGCTCGGCGGGGCGCATCACCGTCCGCGCGACGAGATCGGCCAGGACCACGAGGACCCCGCCCGCCACCGCCGCCACCGCGATCGTCCCGCGGGTCTGGCGAGCGCCGAGTGCCCGGGCGATCGCGGGCACCATGAGCCCGACGAAGCCCACGAGGCCGACCGCCGCGACGGTCGCCGCCGCCAGGAACGAGGCGGTGATGAAGACGAAGCGCGTCGTGCGATCGAGATCGAGCCCCAGCGCCGCCGCCGGCTCCTCGCCGAGCGCGAGGACATCGAGATCACGGCCCCGCCAGAGCAGAGCGGCGAGTCCCCCGCCGACGCTCGCCGCGGTCGTCAGTACCACGGGCCACCGTGCATCCGCGAGGGAGCCCATCATCCACCAGAGGGCGCCGCGCACCGCCCCCTCCGGCGTGCGGACAAGGGCGACCATGATCGCCGCGGTGCAGAAGGCCCCGACGACGACCCCCGACATCAGCAGGATCCGCGGGTCGGTGCGTCCCCCCGCGGCACGCGCGACCATGAGGACGCACTGCACCGCCAGCAGGGCGCCGACGAAAGCGGCGATCGGGACGACCACGCCCGCCCCGCCGATCGCGACAACGCAGACCGCACCGAGCGCGGCGCCACCGGAGACGCCGAGGAGATAGGGCTCGGCGAGGGGATTCCGTAGCGCGGCTTGGAGTGCGGTGCCGCTCCCCGCGAGCCCTACACCGACTACGAGCCCGAGGAGGATCCGCGGGAGCCGGATGGTCCGCACGATCGTCTCCGCGGTCGGGTCCCCGCCGCCGAGGACCGCCTGCCAGACCTCCGCTGGGGAGAGCGCGACCGCGCCGAACCCGAGGGCGAGGGTCACCACCGCGACGATCGCGGCGAGGAGGGCGATCCACCGAGGGGCTGACATCAGGGCGCCAAGGGCGCGAAGGGAACCAGGAGTTCCCGCAGGTGGCGCGCCGCCTCCCCCATCCGCACGCCGGGGCGGCCGACGATCCCGGTGTCGGGGAAGATGAGGCGCCGATCACGGACCGCGCGGAGCTGGCGCCACCGTGCGTCCGTCGCGAAGCGCTCCGCCATCCGCGTCCCCACGATCAACGCGTCGGGGTCGCGGCGGACGAGCTCCTCGATCGAGAGCTGGGGCGAGGGGGCGGCAAGGTCACCGAAGGC
>Ga0129333_10007075_pt1 | contig 10619 bp, 10 predicted proteins | sample CPB6_08_DNA_FD_94474 | JGI IMG/M metagenome (GOLD analysis project Ga0129333, IMG submission 94474) | Freshwater to marine salinity gradient microbial communities from Chesapeake Bay, USA - CPBay_Sum_0.6_0.8_DNA | ecosystem: Environmental > Aquatic > Marine > Coastal | place: USA: Chesapeake...
CGCAGATCCTCGGCGGCCGGGGCAACGGTCATCGCCTCGGCCAGTACCGGCTCGGTCCGGCGCGTCTCGCGCACTGCATGCGCTGGATCGCCCAGGCCGAGATGGCCCTCGACATGATGGTCGACCGCTCTCTGAAGCGTTACTCGCACGGTTCGTTCCTCGCCGAGAAGCAAGGAGTGCAGTGGATGATCGCCGACTCGGCCATGGAGCTGTACCAATGCAAGTTGATGGTGTTGCACGCGGCGTTCAAGATCGATCGCGGCGACGACTTCCGGACCGAGGTTTCGATGGCCAAGCACTTCGTCGCGAACAGCCTCAACCGGATCATCGACCGGGCGATACAAGTGCACGGGGCGCTCGGCTACTCGACCGACACTCCGCTGGCCAACATGTTCCAGCACGCACGATGGGCCCGCTTCGCCGACGGTGCCGACGAGATCCACCAGATGCGGATCGCCGAGAACACGATCAAGGCCTTCACCGACCACGGCACCACTCGCACCGCGACCGGCGACCTGCCGGTCTGAGGTGTCGAACGAACGTCAGCCGTTGACGACCTGTTTGGCCCAGCGGTAGTCGGCCTTGCCCGACGGGCTGCGCACGATCTCGTCGACGAAGACGAAGGCCTTGGGGAGTTTGTAGCGGGCCACGTGCTTCTCGGCCTCGGACCGCAGATCGTCCTCGGTCGCCGTGTGCCCGGCTCGCAACTGGACGATGGCCACCACCTCGTTGCCCCAACGATCACTCGGTCGGCCGGCAACGACGCAGTCGAACACCGCGGGATGCGGTTTGATGGCCGCCTCCACCTCCTCGGCGAAGATCTTCTCGCCGCCGGAGTTGATGGTGACCGAGTCGCGTCCGCGGAGTTCGATGAAGCCGTCGTCGGTGAGGACCGCCCGATCGCCGGGTGTCACATAGCGGACCCCGTCGACCACCGGATACGTGCGGTTCGTCTTGGCGGGATCGCCGAGATAACCGAGCGCGAGACGGCCGCTCTTGGCGAGCCAGCCGGGCTCACCGTCGGGATCGGTCTCGCCGGGAGACAGAACGCGCGAGAGGTCGGACGACAGCACATGGTTCCCGGGGGTCTGGGGGAAGCGACCGGTCGAAGCGACGCCGCCGGTCGAGACGTGACTCATCTGTCCGCCGGCTTCCGACGAGCCGAGTCCGTCGACGATGAGGAGTCCCGGCAGATGGGCCATGAACTCCTGCTTCATGTGCACCGACAGCGGTGCGCCTCCCGACAGGATCACGGCGAGAGAGGAGAGATCGCGCGGGGTGCGCGCCAACTCGTCGAGCAAGGGACGGGCGAAGGCGTCGCCCACGATGAGGAGGAAGTCGATTCGTTCGCGCTCGATCATCGACCAGACGTCGTGCGCGTCGAGTCGCTCGGGCACCGAGGGAACGAAGACGGTGCCCCCGGCGTTCCAGGTGCTGAAACTCACCCAGTGACCCGCGCCGTGCATGAACGGCGGGGCGATGAGCGCGCGTCGGCCGACGAGGTTCTCGAGGAAGCCGTCGAGATCGACCGCGGTCTTCGATCCGCCGAAGCATTCCACCAGTGCGTCGGCTTGGCGCCACATGACGCCCTTCGGCATGCCCGTCGTTCCTCCGGTGTAGAGGATGTAGAGGTCGTCGGGAGACCCGTCGGGAAGCGGTTCGGCCGAGGCCGTCGCCAGGGTGTCCTCGTACCACTCCGCGCCCGGCAGCAGGGCGACGTCGGTCCCGTCGTCCACCTGGAGGAGAACCCGGAGGGCGGGGAGTTCGGGTAGCACCGCGGCGAGTGTCGGCGCGAACGACGAGTGGTACACGATCGCCGACGCCGCCGAGTCTCGGAGTAGGTACGAAAGTTCCTCGGCCACGTAGCGGTAGTTCACGTTGAAAGGGGCGACTCGCGCCTTGAACGCACCGAGCATGGCCTCGAGGTACTCGTTGCCGTTGTGGAGATAGATCGCGAGGTGATCCTGGCCGGACTCGTGTTGCCGTAGTCCCGGGCGTTCGACCCGGCAGCCGAGACCGCGGGTCGCGAGATGGTTGGCGAGTCGACGGGTTCGGTCGGTGACCTCGGACCAGGTGAGCCGACGGTCGCGGAACACCAGGCACTCGGCGTCCGGTCGGGTGGCGGCGATCGCCTCGTGCACACGGCCGACGGTGAACTGTGCTCCGGGAGAGGTCGCGTCGACGTCCGACATGAGCAGAACCTAGGTGGCGCACGGCGGGAGTGAGGAACCGAATCGAACGCCGGTCGTCGACCCACGCGTTCATGGCGGCCGACTGTTCACCGTTACTGTGCGGTGATGACGAGAAATCCGGTGGTCGGCAGTTCGCGCAGTGGGACGCTCTTCGGAGTCTTCATGCCCCAGGGCTGGAAGATGGAACTGTCGACGATTCCCGACGCTCGGGCGAAGTGGGACAAGGCGGTCGAGATCGCCCGTCTCGCCGAGGAACTCGACTACGACTCGATCTGGGTCTACGACCACTTCCACAACGTCCCGCGTCCCGCCCACGAGGCGGTGTTCGAGTGCTGGACGGTCATCGCTGCCGTCAGCCAACTCACCTCGCGCATCCGGCTTGGTCAGATGGTGGGGTGCAACAGTTACCGCAACCCGGCGTTGCTCGCCAAGATCACCTCGACCCTCGACGTCGTGTCCGGAGGCCGACTCGAGTGGGGTATCGGAGCCGGATGGTACGAGAACGAGTACCGCGCCTACGGCTACGAGTTCCCGAAACCCAAGGATCGCATCGGGATGCTGCGCGAGAGCGTCGAGGTGGTGCGTTCGATGTGGACGAACGCCGAGACCACCCACAAGGGTCGGTACTACGAAACCGTGCGTGCCAACTGCGACCCGAAGCCACTACAGAACCCGCACCCACCGATCATGATCGGTGGCGGAGGAGAGCAGTTGACTCTGCGGGTGGTGGCCGAACACGCCGACTGCTCGAACTTCGGTGGTCAGCCCGACGAGTGGATGCGCAAGCGCGACGCGTTGTTCGCTCACTGCGAGGCGGTGGGCCGCGACCCCTCGGAGATCCGGATGACCTGGTCGCCCGAGATCTTCATCCGCCGCACCGAAGCAGAGATCGAGGCCGCCGGAACCCGGAGTCTGTGGGGCGAGGAGGTTTCGAGCTGGCGAGCCGGGAACCTGGTGGGCACCCCCGATCAGGTCGCCGACAAACTCGCGCGTTACCTGGCCCTCGGGTGCGGGGGAGTCATCCCGTGGTGCGCCGACTATCCGGAGACGGAATCGATGGAGTTGTTCGCGACCGAGGTCGTCCCGCGCTTCCGGTGACGTTGGCTCAGAAGTAGGAGCGGAAGATGATCTCGGCAACGCACGACGGCTTCGGGGCACCCTCGCACTCGAAGGTGAACTCGAGAGTCATCTGAACCCCGCCGGCGATGTCCTCCACGGCGAGCAACTTCACCCCGAGCCGGAGACGGGCTCCCACCGGAACCGGAGACGGGAAGCGCACCTTGTTGGCGCCGTAGTTCACGCCCATCGAGAACCCCTCGATCCGCACAACCGTCGGGTAGAGCATCGGTCCGAGCGACAGCGTGAGATATCCGTGGGCGATAGGGCCACCGAAGGGCCCGCTCTTGGCTCGTTCGACATCGACGTGGATCCACTGGTGGTCGCCCGTCGCATCCGCGAAGCGGTTGACGCGGTCCTGATCGATCTCGAGCCAATCGCTGTACCCGAGGTGCTCGCCGATCGCGGCCTTCAGTTCGTCGACTCCGGAAATCACTCGTTGTGCCATGACACGCACCCTAGTGGTGGCCGGGCCGGGCGCCGGGCGTCCGGCCCGAGCGAGGCGTCAGCGGTACCAGATTCGTTGGTGTTCGCGGCTCTGGGGGTGCAGCAACAGGGCGCAGAGTGCGACGTCGAAGATGAACGAGTTCGTGTTGTTGCCGGTGATCTTGTCCCACAAGCCGAGGTTCGGGAAATCCGACAACACCCAGAACCGCAGAGCGAACGGTGAGAACGCTCCCACCAAGGCCAACCGCCAACCGATGCGCCGGTCGTTGGCCATGAGGAAGCCGCCGAGCACGTACGCCGACACCACGGCCACGCCGACGAACAAGCCGAGGCCGCCCTTGGTCGCTCGGGCGTAACCGATCCAGTCGCTCTCGTCGAGCAGACCGACGAACGCGAACAACCCGTTCAGGTAGAGCAGCCAGGTCGCGATCTGCAGGGTTTGGGGTTGGAAACGGTCGAACCACTTCTTGGGGTCGAGCGCCTCGCGTGCCATGCCCCATGGTCGCAGACCGGGGCACGACCCTTCTAACCGGGCGTAGCCTCCCGGTCGCGATGAGCGAAGCCGAACAGACGGGTGATCGGGACCCGCGCGACCCAACACTGCGATCGGGTTTCGTCACCCTGGTCGGTCGGCCCAACGTGGGCAAGTCGACGATCCTCAACGCGATCCTCGGGCACAAGGTGTCGATCGTGTCCGACAAACCGCAGACCACTCGTCGACAGATTCGTGGCGTCGTGAATCGTCCCGGTGTGCAGATCGTGTTCGTCGACACGCCGGGGTTGCACAAGCCGGTTTCGGCTCTCGGCGACCGGGTGAACGCGGCGGCCATGGAAAGCCTCGTCGACGTCGATGTCGCCTGTTTGGTGCTCGACGCCACCAAACCATTCGGTTCCGGTGACCAGTGGGTGGCCGAGCGGCTCGATCCGGCGCGCACGATCGTCGTGGTGAACAAGGTCGACCGGGCCTCCCGTGAGCAGGTCCTCGAGCAGTTGGCGGCGGCTTCCAGTCTGAACGCCACCGCGTACTTCCCGGTGTCGGGCCGGAGCGGTGAGGGCATCGCCGCTCTGGTCGACCATCTGGCCTCGCTCATGCCCGAGGGGCCGCTCTACTACCCGCTCGACATGAGCAGTGACGTCGACGAAGCGGACTGGGTGGCCGAACTCGTTCGCGAGCAACTGCTGGCGCTCTTTCGTGACGAACTTCCCTACTCGATAGCGACCCGGGTCACCGAGTGGGAGTGGCCGCGCATCCGATGCGAGATCGTCGTGGAGCGCGAGAGTCAGAAGGGAATGGTCATCGGCAAGGGCGGCCGGATCCTGAAAGAGGTCGGCCAGGCCGTGAGGGAGCAGTTGCCGCCCGGGGCCTTCATCGAATTGAGAGTGAAGGTCGACAAGGACTGGCAGAACCGACCCGATCGAGTCGAGCGACTCGGTTACTGATCACCCGGCGACTGTTCGCCCGGCGAGACGTCGTCCACCGGTCAGCACGAGTAACCGGTGGCCAGCAGGTTCGAGTAGTCGTCACAGGCCACCGGGTCGCCGGGCGCGGTCAGGTCGCCACGGCCCCGGGGAACGGGCAAGGGCTGGTTGTCGCTGGTGAACACCACCTGGCCGATTCCGGCACGACGCGTGAGCGTGAGCACTATCTGGGCCACCGCGAGTCGTTGCTCGGCGCCGGGCAGATCGGTGACGAAGGCTCCCGGGAGATCGACCGAGGCGATTCCCCGTTCCACGAGAACGGTGGCCGCGAGCTCCGAGGGCAAGGCCGAGCGCAGACCAGCGGCGAGGTCACCCTCGGGCACCCCTTCCAGCAGAGCGGCGAGCACCTGCGGTGCGGCGGCCGGGCTGAGCAGCAGGCGGTCGATCGGCACCACCTGGGCACCGGCCACGAAGAAGACGACGACCGACTCGACGGGCACGGTGGTCGTGGTGGCGAGTTCGGGCAGGGTGGTGGATGTGGTCGTCGCGGCCGCCGTGGTGCTGGGGGCGACGGTGGTCGACGTGGTGGCCACCAGTTCGTCCGGGATGTCCGCCGGATCGATCGGGCGCAGCGACGAGTCGCCGTTCACGCCGCAAGCCATCGTGACCATCGCCGTCGCGGCGAGAACGACGAGAGCGCGCAATCGGAGTCGGGCGGGTCTCATGCTCGACCTCCGACCGGGAACGAGACCACGAACCGGGCTCCGCCACTCGGGGAGTCCTCCACCCACGCCTGGCCACCGTGCGCGCGCGCGTGCTCGGCCACGAGAGCCAGTCCGAGTCCGGTGCCGCCGGCCCGCGACCGTCCGGCCGAACCGCGGGCGAACCGTTCGAAGATTCGAACCCGCTCCGACGATGCGACACCGGGTCCGGCATCCTCGACGGCGATGCGGTTGGTCGTCGAGTCCGACGAGATGACGATGCGGGTGGCGCCTCCGCCGTGCAGACGCGCGTTGTCGAGCAGGTTGGCGACGATGCGTTCACCCCGTCGCTTGTCGATGACGGCGATCGAGGTCGAGCCCGGCTCGACGACGATGGGAACCTCTCCGGCGTCGTGGCGACGCGCGATCCGTTCGACGAAGGGCACCAGGTCGATCTCCTCGGCGTGGACGTCCGTGATCCCGACATCGAGTCGGGACAGTTCGAGCAGGTCGAGAACCATCTGATCGAACCGCCGAACCTGCGAGACGACGACGTCGAGCGCCTGCTGAGTGCGGTCGGAGAGATCGGCTCGCCGCGCGTCGAGCACCTCGATGGCGGCGGCGAGGGCGGTGATCGGGCTGCGGAGTTCGTGGCTCACGTCGGAGGCGAAGCGAGCCTCGCGCTCGAGGCGGGTCTGCACCGCATCGGCCATCCCGTTGAACGACGACGCCAGGATCGCGAGATCGGGGTCGGTCTCGGAGTCGAGTCGGGTTCCGAGGTCGCCGGCGGCGATCTGCTGGGCGGCGTCGGTGACGCGAGCCAACGGTCGGGTGAGTCGGCGCCCCACGAACCAGCCGACCACGCCGGCGAGGATGCTCACCACGACCGCTCCGATCAGGAGAGCGCTTCCGATGATCGTGATGGCTCGTTGTTCGGCCGACAACGGGAAGGCCTCGAAGTAGTGGGCATCGACGGCGGGCATCGCCACCCCGACTCCGATGTAGGTCTCGTCATCGAGGTCGAAGCTCTGACGGGCCGTCGTTCCGTTCAGCGTGGAGTTCACCAGATCGGCCGGGAAGGCGGCCTGGGTGTACCGGAGGTCGCGCGAGTAGAAGAGGTTCTCGGCCCCGAGATGGAGGACGGCGAACCCGCCCTGTTCGGTGCGGATGCCGCTCACGAGTTCGAAGGCATCCGACCGTCGCGAGGGCAACTGACCGAGCAGCACCTGGGCGTTGGTGAACGCTTGTCGTTCGACGGCTTCGTCCCGTCGGTCGGTCAGGTAGTTCCGAGCCACCTGGTAACTGACCAGGCTGAGGGCCAGAGCCGCTCCCAGACCCACGAGCACGAAGAGCAACGACACCCTGGTCCGCAGGCGCAGAGGTGCGAAGCGAATGGTGCGGGTCACCCCTTCATCCTGCCCCACCCTTTCGGTCGGGTCGCAACGCCATCGGAGGGGTCCGACAAAGGCGCCGCCCGACTCGGGAGGAACCGGCGAGTCGGGCGGCAGAACGGTTGTCGTTTCGCGATCACGCCGGCCGGCGGGGTCCAGGGGGAGGAAGGCCCCCGCCGGTCCAGCGTGAACGGGTGCAGTTTCCCGGGGCCGTGTGAAGGGACGGTGCGAGATTTGTGCGTTTTCTGTAACGATTTCCGAGCGGCCGAGGACGGGCCTCGGCGCGGGCAGAATCTGGAGAGTGAACTCTCTGCTCTTCATCGAGGACGACGACCAGATCCGACTGGCGTTGCGTCTCGTGCTGGAGGACGAAGGGTACGAAGTGCGCGAAGCCGGTGACGGTCGGGCGGGCCTGGCCGCCTTTCACGCCCGCGAGCCGGATCTGGTGTTGCTCGACCTCCGCCTGCCCGATCTGTCGGGCTTCGAGGTGTGTCGGGCCCTGCGCGCCATGTCGACCGTCCCGATCGTCATGGTCACCGCCCAGACCGACACCTCCGACATGGTCGCCGGACTGGAAGCCGGAGCCGACGACTACGTCACCAAACCGGTGGTTCCACGGGAGTTGGCGGCGCGGGTGCGGGCCCACCTCCGTCGCGCGCAACTGCAGGCCGGTGTTCCAACGACCTCGGAGTTCTTCGGTGACGTGGAGCTGCGTCGCGAGCAGGGCATCGTGTTGAAGTCCGGTCGCGAACTGTCGCTCACCAAGACCGAATACAACCTCTTGTGCGAATTCGCCGATCATCCGAACACCGTCCTGTCCCGTGATCAGCTTCTGGAGAGGGTGTGGGGGTACGACTACCTCGGGGACAGTCGACTGGTCGACGCCCACGTGCGGCGTCTGCGGGTGAAGATCGAGGATCAACCCGACGAGCCGAGACTCATCGTCACGGTGCGCGGTATCGGCTACCGACTCATGCCCGCCTGAGTTCGGCTCGTTCGGCTCGTTCGGCTCGTCCGGCTCGTGTCGGTCGGGTTCGCGTTCGACCGACACGAGCCCCGAGCGACGTCGAACCCCGGCGGTCGCGACGTTCGTCGGGGTCAGTGCGCGATCTGGCGGAGGAAGTCGTACACCTGCTCACGGTCGATCGTTCGCCGCATCGGTGGCATGGCCGAGAGGATGGCCGCGCGGTACTTGGCGTTGGCCAAGCGTGGATCGAACACCGCCACGACGCCTCGATCGGTGCGGTGGCGAATCAAACGTCCCGAGGCCTGGGCGAGTTGCGTGGCGGCGCGGGGCAGATCGATCTCGCGGAATGCTCGGTCACCCACCTGTTCGCGCCGAGCCGACAACAACGGATCGTCGGGTCGGGGAAACGGAATGCGATCGATCGTGACGAGCGAGAGTGTTCGTCCGGGAATGTCGATCCCCTGAAAGAAGCCGGCCGACGCGAACAGACAGGTGGATTCGTCGGCGACGAACTGCTCGACCAGAAGGTTCTTCTGTATCTCGCCCTGCACGACGATCGGCACGTCGACCCGGTCGCGAACGGCCGCGGCGGCGTCCTGCATTCGTTTCAACGAAGTGAAGAGCGCGAGGGTTCGGCCACCGGCGGCCGTGATGAGTCGAATCAGTTCCTCGTGCACCAGCCCGTCGAACGCCGGATCGTTGGGGTTCGGGAAGTTGTTGGTGACGTAGAGCAGCGAGTTGGTCTCGTAGTCGAACGGACTCCCCACGTCCTCGGCCTCGAATCCGTCGTCGGGGAGTCCGACCCGGGTGGCGAGGTTCGCCGGCACCGTCGCACTCGTGAGGATCGCGGTGCGAGTACCCCAGAAGTCGAGCTTGTTGAGTTCGCGCCCGATGTCGAGTGGGGCCAGTTCGAGCACGGGGTTCTCGCCCCCGCCCGGGACGAAGGGCACCCACTCGTGATCGAGTTGAACCATGGTGGTGAGAGTTTCGACCAGGCGATCGGCCGCGGTGTTGGCCCGGAGTTTCCGCTGTTTGCCGTCCTCGTCGTCGGTCTGGATGTTCCGGAGGGCATCGAGGCACTGGTTCACCAGCAAGATCGTGGAAGCGATCGCGTCGCGGATGGGGAAGGGCAGCAACTGGCCGTCGTCGCCCGTCACGCGGCTCCCGGCGTGGGGTTGCAGAACCCGGCGCCACTCGTCGACCGAGTCGCCGACGCGGGCGTGAAGTCCCGCGTCGTCGACGATGCGCCGGAAGATGCCGAGGAACCAGCGCATCGTGCCCGGGCCGAAGGACAAACCGACGCTCCCGCTCAGGATGTCCTCGAGGCCGTGGGCCTCGTCGACCACCAGCACGTCGTGTTCGGGAAGCAACTTGCCGCGGGATCCGATGTCGAGGCCGTACAGGTGGCTGTTGACGATCACGATGTCGGCGGCGGCGGCGGCCTGTCGCGCCAACTCGGCGAAGCAGGTCTCGCCGTGCGGGCAACGGCTCGCGCCCGGACACTCGTCGCTCGAGACCGTGATCGACTGGCGGACCCGATCGCCGACGGCCACCGGGCAGTCGGCGAGATCGCCACTGACGTTGCGTTTGGCCCACTCGTCGACCTTGCGAACGATGGCCCGACCCGGCGATCCGATGTCGTCGAGGTCGGGAAGCGTCTCGGACGAGGATTTGGACTTCCCGGCGCGGCCGAGCACCTCGTCCAGCCGTTGCCGACAGACGTAGTTGGAGCGTCCCTTCAGGACCGCCCAATTGACGGCGATCCCGAGTTCGCTGCCGAGGGTGCGGGCGATGAGAGGCAGGTCGTTGTTGGCGATCTGGTCCTGCAACGCCTTGGTGGCGGTGGTGACGATGGCGCGTCGGCCCGACAGGACCAGAGGCACCAGGTAGGCGAGCGTCTTGCCGGTGCCGGTGCCGGCCTGCACGATCACGTGCCGCGACGATTCGAGGGCCGATGCGACATGATCAGCCATCGAGCGTTGACCCGGTCGGTCCTCGACCGCCGAGAGTGCGCCCGTCACAAGTTCGAGGGCGTCACGAACGCTGATGTCGGGCATGGAGCGACGGTAGCCGCAGGGAGTGCTCCGGTCCCGACGTCGTGGTGGTGTCGATCAACCGGTCATCGCGAGCCGCAACGCGGCATCGATGTCGGCCTCGGAGAACTCGGGCCAGGTGCTCTCGGTGAAATGGATCGGGGCGCCAGCCGACTGCCAGAGGAGGAAGTTGGAGACGCGGTGTTCCCCCGAGGTGCGCACCATGACGTCGACCGGCGGCATCCCGGGAAGGTACAAATGACGCGCGATGTCGGCCGGCGTGACGGGTCATTTGTACCTTCCCGGGATGCCGCCGGTCGACGTCATGGTGCGCACCTCGGGGGAACACCGCG
>Ga0129333_10007076_pt1 | contig 10619 bp, 16 predicted proteins | sample CPB6_08_DNA_FD_94474 | JGI IMG/M metagenome (GOLD analysis project Ga0129333, IMG submission 94474) | Freshwater to marine salinity gradient microbial communities from Chesapeake Bay, USA - CPBay_Sum_0.6_0.8_DNA | ecosystem: Environmental > Aquatic > Marine > Coastal | place: USA: Chesapeake...
AGCTTGGCCAGCAGTTCTTCCGGGGTGAGGTCCATGCGAGTGTGACGAAAATTTCGCTAGAGAAAGTGTAGCTCAGGATTCGGCCATTTCAACTGAGGTCTCGGACGGCTCGCCATCCAGAGAGCGGCCAGCGGCCTCCTCCATCGTGTTTTGAATATAAAGGCGCTGGTTTGTGTCTGATGGGCCGCCAGCTGGCTTGACGATTTCGGATCTGCGCTCTGCGCCAGTCAAGCCCATTTTATCCAGCAACGCTTTAACGCTAAACCCGTGAATTCCCTCAAACATTTCTCCAGCCTCAAGCATTTCAAGGAAAGTCTGAACTGGAATAGCCTCTGAATCTTTGTAAAGAGAGCTGAGAGCCAAAACTTGCTGGCTGTGCAACTTGGCAGGGATAAAGTTTTTATTGATAGCGATTTCAATTTTTGGGTACTGGTCGGTTCTATAGCCAGACGCATACCAAAGCGCCCTATTGATGCAGTCCTGAAGCGATCCAATCAATACAGCAAGCTGCGAATCAGACTGAGACCTGTCAAGAAGTTTTGCAAAACCAGATTCAACCTGACTCTTGCCGGGCGTCATGGCAATGGCCGCCAATCGGTCCATCGAACTTTCAATTCGGGCAAGCTCTTTCAATGTAGTTTCGGCGCCTTGCATTCCAGGGGACAAGATACCAAATCTTGCGTCAGGATTTTCACTAAACAGGCTCCGGCCAGAGCCAGAGAAAATTTCAGTATCAGGCCTTACACCAGTGCCAGTGAGATACGGCGCTGCGTTAAAGTGAATTGTTTCATTGAGGTCGCAAACGGTTGCCCAGTGGCGCAAATTTTGCCTTGCAATGTCGAAGAGAAGTGGCCTTGCACGGCAAAAGGATTCCTCCTTGCCTCCGTAGCAGGGGCTAAATGGAATATAGTCAATAGTAAGATACTTGGTATTCTTAGCCGGCAAAATATAGGAATCGCTATTGGCGGATTTTTCGTAAATTCTAACGCGAGTTCTTTTTGCCGATTTTCCGCTTTCATCGCGATAATCCTCAATATCATAGACAATTACTGTCGGAACCACTTCTTCAAAGTGCTCATTGTCAATGCTTGCCCTTCTAATCTCAGATTTGATTCTCAGATACGTGACCTTTGTTTCGTATGAAGTTACGCCAGCAATTGTTACTGAGCCATTTTCATAGCGACAGTCAAGTATATCTTCTGTTTTAATAATTGTAAAATAAGGACGAAGCCTCATTTTTGACTGTTCGGCTTTATTTTGGCTTGTAACTGTTGGATAGTCGGCCCACAGTCCGGCAACCCCACCGTTGATGGCCTCGGTGAAGAGCATTTTTGCAAAAGATGTGATAGACTTTCCTTCAAGGTTGACATTTTTGAAGAAATCCTCCCATTCTTGTGGCATTTCTTGGGGAAGAATAATGCCTTTTCGCAGCGCAGTACCAACAATAATGTCTACATAGTGGGAATAAAAAGGCTCAAAGCACGTAATTGCGCGAGTCTTCCGAACATTGTAGCTGCCGTCTTGTTCTTGAAAATCCTTTGGAATATACTGATTGATTGCATCATCGAGATAGAACTCCGGCAAGATGCAAAAACGGATCGGCAGAATTCTTGCAAGTTGCTCTGCCTGGTCGATTGAATATGAATCTACCCCAGTAACTTCAGCGTAAACATTCTCGGTTTCCGGCTCCCGTCGCTCAAAGGGAATCGGCAGGTCATCAGCGCCAAGGATAACGGAGTTGGGAACGTCAATCGAAGGCACGGAACCACACCGCCAGACCAATTCATGCTAGCGACAAAGCACAAAGGCCTTGGATTGCTCCAAGGCCCTCAAACGAAGTTTCAGCCGCTGTCGTCATGCCCGCCAAAAGCAAGGCGGCCGGTGCCTCCCCAGGCTATCAACGCCAGCGACCACCATGGCCAGCCCTTGCGCCAGCACGCGGAAATACGTGCCAAGTCAAGTACCTGACGCCATCGCCTGGGTGAGAATAGTCGGTTGCGCCACCCTTTGCCGGCTTCAAGGTTTTTGGGTCATAGCTCCATCGCTCCATCGCGCTAATCGTCTCAGAGCACGATGCTGGATTAAAGAAAATCAGATTGCGGTGCATATAAACGTTTGCGTGGGCAAGTGTTTCTGCAATTGGAGGGTTTCTGCGCTCTGTTACAACTTGAACGCCAGCAGCCCTGAGGATTTCATGGTCGCTTTGTGTTGAAGAAGTGGAATCATGGGCGCCACTGGCGTCTGGGTAGCAAGTAATTTTTCCGCTTGCCAAGTGACGAGGATAATTTTTTTGCAGATGCGCCACCAGCGAAAATGTATCTGATACCTTTGCCTCTGCAAAGCAGTGGAGTTCCTGCCCCTTTGGCCCTGGCCTTACCACACCATAGACCGAATAGCACTGACCAATGTTAAAGTCTGCCCCAAACACAATTCGTTCGTTCGGCTCTGGGAGGAATACTCCGGTCGTGTGCTTTGCCCTGTCAAACTCATAAAATACAGTTGCAGATTCAAGATTAACAAACTCCCCATTAAGATACGCTTTAATGAGCTGCGGGTGATACTTTGTTTTGAGGTCTTCTACAAAGCCGGGGTCAAGATATGGGTTGTCCTCCGACTTTCCACGATAAAGTCTTTTGTTATCTGCTTTTTGCTCCTCAAAAAAGTTATACATCCAGCCATAGCCCTCTGGAGTAGAGCCAGCCACGATCTGCGGGCAATTTCCGACGCGAACGCGACCCTGCAGCCTGATCATTGCCTTTTCGGCGAGTTCAGCCCTGGTGGTATCAGTTTCGTCGGACGCAATGCTTGCAGCATTGACGCCAATCAAGCGCTCATAGTTCTCCATTGAACGCAGCAGAATTGGCGTTTCTCCTCCTGGCAGCAAAAGCTTAAAAACTGGCCTAGGAGATACCTTGAATGTATGCGGAATTCCATACTTTTCAAGAAGTTCGTTCCACTTAGGCAGCGCAACGTCGTCAATAAGCGGGATGGTCGGTTCAAGAAATAAATGCGTAAAACCCTGCGACCTAAAGCAGAGTAGCAATTGTTTAATAACAAGAGAATGCGTCTTGCCAGAGCCATATCCCCCGCAAAAACCAACATATTTGTGTTCAAAGTCTGTAACAAAATCCCGCTGATATGGCAGCAGGTCTTGAATCATCTTTATTTCAGCGCTTTTAACATCAAAGGTTGAGTTTGACCGCTTCCTTAAGCGCTGCAACAAAGAGGCATCAGAAAGTAGGCCGAGGCTTTTTGCCGATGCGCGGTCAGCGTAGGCTGCGGACCTGGATCGAGCTGGCATTTTTCTTAAGCAGCCTGCTCAGGGCGCTCGCAAGACCTAACGGCTATCACCTTGAAGCCGTCCTTTGTTTTGTATTTTTTGACTACATCTGCATAGTCCTCCCCGCTCACGCGAACATCCCGCGTTCTTTGAGGGTCGATCTGCAGCGTAACCCAGTATTCAGCCACTAAATGATCGACCCCGAGGGTCGCTTTGCCTGATGGCCCAAATGCTAGCCGCTTTCTGGGTCATCCAGGCGATGAGCAGCTGCTTGGACAGATCCCTGAGAACCTGAACGTCATTTGTTCCGTCGATGGCTCTGCTCATTTTTTCAATTTCAAAACGCTGAGCAGTGGTAAATTCGATTGGCTCCATGATCAATTCATTCCAATGGGGAAAAATGAATTAGGCTGAAGGCTTTGATTTCGCCGCTCTTCCATCGCCACCGTAAGTTTTAGGGCATCCAACTTTTCAGCCGCCTGCTCCATTTTTTTGGTTGCGTCAATCGCGCTGCACGTCAAAAGAAAAGAAAAAATCCAGCAAATTGCAGCAATTCCAACGATCTTGCTTCCAATTAAAGCTGAGGCCGGAATTGCCACAAAAGCGCAAGATAGAAAAAAACCGGCAATTGCAAGAGTTTTTTTATGCGTAGCAATTTCACTTTTTAATTCGTTGAAAAGTGCTTTTTCGTTTTGATTCATGTTTGAACCTGGCCGTGCCATCCAATGCTAAGCACGGCAGAGGTAGAGGTCAACCCTCTTGCAAAAGAGACGATGTATTAACGTAGACCGGCTTGATCCACATAACTTTTCTCTCTGCTCTCCCTGGGCCAACCGGCTGCGACCTCCAGTGACCGCGCCGCCAATGAGGCCGAACGTTTTTGCGCCCACCAGGCTCGGCGATGTCGCGATTTGCGGCCTTTTCGTTGATTCGCTTAAATGTTTTACCAATCCAAGTCGGTGAAAGCGGCTGTTTTTTGCCACAGGCAAAGCCGACTCCCTTGCTTGATGGCCTTGGGTCGGTAGAAACAAGTTCTGGCTCATACAGGTGAATCAGCAAAGAGTTGATAGCAATTCTTATGATTTTTTGAGTCTGCAAATTAGCGTATTTTGTCGTGTTGTCACTTTTTACATTTGACTGAAACCAGCTTTTAGCATTATCGCTTAAAAATTCCTGAAAAACATCTATGCCGCCGCTTGTTAGTGTGCAGATTTGAATTCCCCTAGCACCAAGTAGCTCAGGCGGAATTCGTCTTTCATTTGGAAAAAAGGTTTTTGATATTGTATTGTCCTCTTCTGATAGATTTTTTTCGTATATTTGTCCGGCTTCAACCAAAATTGCAAAAACTTCACTCCCTTCCATATCATAAACAGTATGTCGCGGAAGCATTAAATGAACGTATGGAAAAACTTCCAATATCTCTGGCGGAAGCTCTGGAATGGGGGTCTGCTCAAAAGACTCAATAATTGATTTACTTACATATCTTGCGCATACTCCATGTGTAATTGCTGCTCTGTAAGCAGTTGATGCAATAGCGCCCCTTACATCGCCAGAATCAAAAGAATACTCGATGCTATTCAAGCATCCATTAACAAGGCAAAATTTTGCATACTCATTCCATTGCAAATAATTCGCTGGAGAGGCATACAAATCGTTTATTTCATCGCATTTTTTAAGATATTCTAAGTTTTCATTTTTTTCAACCTCTGCCCGCAGTTTTTTGTATGGAAGTCTTTTGATAAGTTGAAAAGCTTGAAGTGCTCTCTGTGATTGCATGGGAGGCGAATGCGCGCTTAAAGGCAATATTACCGATAGCCGCGCAAACAGTCAAGCCTCCCAGCCTCGTGCGGCCGATGCCGCTCCAGCCGCAAGACAGGCCCAGTGGCTTGACAGCAAAACGGCCAAGGCTTAAGATTGGAGAGCCATCAGCGCCAAGCCATGCAGCCAGGGAAAGACCGACCCGTTTTGCAGGTCAAAGATTTTGTAAAGGTTTTTGTCGATGGAGAGCTGCATATCGCGCACGTCCAGGATCGTGTTGGAAACTACGCTTTGCTAAGCAACGGTGTCAGATTTCACGTTCTTGATGACAAAACTAAGAAAGATGGCCAGTGGGTCCATCGTCCCACAGGCTACATTGTTGAACTTGCCTAAAAATAAAATGAAATCGCTCTTTCCGCAACGTAAAAAGCTTACTCGTTTTGCAAAGCTTTTTGCAATCGCAATTGCATCTACCTTTGGAGGATTTTTTCTGTTTTGCTTTGGCGCTGTCGTTATCGGCGCCGTTGTCGCTAAATTTGGTCCGGCCTGGGGTTTTGCTGGAATTTTGCTGACCATTTCGTTCTGCGCTGCCATGTTCGCTTTTTTTGTGAACGATCGTCTATGAACTTCAGCAATTCGCCTTCTGCAAGCCGCAGAACTGCCCGCGATCTGCTTGATGTCGCCCACGGCCGCTGGCCCCATCTGCTCGTCTCGATCGGCGGCCTCCGCGATGACCAGCTCACCAATGCCCACCAGCCATGTCCCAGCTGCGGTGGCGATGACCGCTACCGCTGGCTCACAGACGAAGGCCCCGGCGGCTGGTGGTGCTCTCACTGCGGCGGCAAGAACCGCCAGGGCGGCGCCGGCAGCGGAATTGACCTCTTGATGCGGGTGCGCGACTGGACCTTCGGCCAGGCCATCAGGGAGATCGAGCGGTATCACCACGGGCTCCCGTTCACCCCGGCGCCATGCCACACGCCGATGCCAAAACACAGCGCCCTCAATAATAAGCATTCAGAATTGCAACGATTTTGGCTGCTGGAGCTTGCCGGTCAGCTGGCTGATGGCGAGTATTTTTCGCCCTCTTGCGCAAGGGATAGGGGCTACTCAAAGCGCTGGACAATTTACGCATCCGCAAACTATGATGCAGCTTGTTCGATCGTTATGGAGTTCGACGTGACCGCCGGGATTCAAGCGCCACCAGTCCAGGAGGATCCCCAGACCTGGGAAGAGTACGTGGGGGCAAGGTGAAGGACGACATTTGCTTTGATGCGTCTGGGATAGCGTTCAGAATTTTGCGCTTTCACCAAAGGCTCGGCCACACGCCTATTAGCTGGGAGATCGGCGAGGCCGCGTATTGCCAAATATGCAGGCCAAGTAGGTTTGCACCTGCGCTGATTGAGTTCAGTCACGGGAGCTATCTCGGAACGTTTTTCGGGATACAAGCATTTGCGCATGAAGGCGCACCGCTGCTTGTTCGGTTAAAGGTTGACCGCTCGTAAAGCGGCTTTGGGGGATTAGCAATCTGGTGAATGCAGCGAACTCATAATTCGCCTTAGGCCGGTTCGATCCCGGCATCCCTCACCACTCAGCTCAACTCGTAAATCCTTAAGATGTCCGATCAAGCCAATCAATGCAAAACCGCCGCTTCCGCCCCCATCATTGCAACTGGGTCGCACCCAGTAACGCGGAAAATTATCGAAGCACTTGGCATTGGCGCAATCCCTAGTATTAGTTCAATTCACCTTGTTATTTCCGCTGGTAGTGCGATTGAATGCCACGTCAGCTTTTACATGACGACCGATCAAGCCGAAGCCTTTGCCTCTGCATTTGGAGAAGCAAATCTTGAAGCAGTTGTCACCTACAAAGAGGCTTGAACGAATAGGGTGCGACCACATCTTGAGACTGCGCGTTGATTCGCGAGGGATCAGGTGGACCCGGAGAAAGCCTCCTCTTGCTTGCAGCCGCTCAACTACCTTAGCACACGCCAACTACGACAATGACACAGGAAAACGGCAGAACACTGCTTCAGTCACTGAAAGACGCTGAAGAACTCGTCGAGTATGTGAAAAAAAATTACACTAAAAGCGTTGAGCTAGTTTCAACGCCAAATAACATTTTTAACTTGGCTATCGAATGCGAGACGGACCCAATTTGGCGGCAAATTCATATTGCTGCTATCTTCAGAGTCAACGACCTCCACAAAAAAGTCTTTGTTTCCGCTGAAATGGGGCCTCCGCTGGATGCACAAAAAATAGCATCGCAGCTTGTGGATAGGATTAAGGAATGCTTTGCAAGCGAAGTTGAACATGCGGTACTTAGCGGCATTGCAGCTTTTTTGCCCAATCAAGACATTTTTCGCTAATCACTGACATGCCTTCTTACCTGATCTGGTACAAAAGGATTGATCGCCTCAGCGCAGAGGCAAGTGCTAGCGATTCTCGTGTAATCGCAAGGACAGAATCTCCGATGACCGAAGAAACGCTGCTTGAAATCGAAAAAAAACTGGATAAAGAGTCAGGGGGAAGGTATGATAACGTTATCTTTTCATTTTTAAGGTTTGAGGAATGACCATGAGCGAAGAAGCCATGAGCGAACTTACGATGGCTTTCCGGGAGCAGACCAATCAGGAGAAGTCTGCCGTTATCTTCATTCATCCTGACGTTCAAAAAAGAATTAAACTTGCCACTGATGTATCGTTTTTTGGTCTTGTAACGTATGGCTGGCGGCTTTTTTACCTTTCTTTCGAGGATTGGCGCGATGTTGTGTCGAGCGCAACCCCACCAGACGAATTCTTCTACCATCTTGGGTATCGGGACTGAGCCAATGACCGAGGAAACCGCAGGGCAGTTCATCGCACGCGCAAGAACAATCTTTAAGCACGAAAGCGAAGTCGAGCTGCGGGCAATCATTCACACTATTTGGATGATTGGAGCTTGCGAAAGGCTTGGAAATCTCGGCATCTTGTCTGGTGGTCAATTTATTCCAATCGCCGGATCGGAAGACGAATGGGACAACATTGACAGGCTTCGGCATGAGCTGATTCCACCAACCATACTAGGCATGGCCCTTGTTCCATTCGTAAAAGAAGCTGCTACCGAAGAGCTGCAGGACAAACTAGCCGAAGTCATTGCTTTGTACTACATCGACTCCGGTAGGCAAAAAATGGCGGCGCTATCCCTTGAGCGTCTTTTCCAAAAACCATCACAAGAAAATTCACAATGACCAGTGAATTCACCGTATTTCGACCGACGACATCAAGAGCAGAGCGTCTTCTTGAGGAATTTGCGAAAGCCACCAAGAGCGAGCTTTCGTCGGCTGCTGGCCTCGCGGCTGTCCTCAGGCACATCGCCGTAGCTCATGACGACACATGCTCAGGCGCGGTGCCAACTCAGCTCCTTGAAAAACTTGCAACTGAGCTAACAGGTAGATTTGCCATTCAGCTTCAACAGCAAACCACTGACCTAATTGGCCTTGATTGATCCCAAATTCATTGCGCAGATGCGCAGCCACCAGCGAGCGGAAGTTGTTCTTGCCTGGATTCAGCTTTCCCTTGCCTGCCCCAGTAGATTCCAGTCTCTTACCGCTTTAGCGGAGGAATTTAAGATGGATCGCTGTGGCATCAGTAGAACCATTAAAAGGCTTGAAACACTAGGCCTTGTTAGATATTCGATGATTTCAAAGCGTGGCTCTATTTGGATCTGGTGGGTTAAAAAAAATAAAAATGATCAGCCGAATGATGCTGAAGAACCTGGATGGCATATCAAAGATTTGGACTGCAATACCTATCATTGGGTGCCAATGGGCAAACGCTATGAGTGGGCAGCAAAAAATGGCATAAAAACAAGGGCATTTGATGATTTTATTGGCAAGCGTCGAGCAATTCTTTGTCGTAAATGGGAAATTATTAGTTGGCCTTAAGTTGATGTTAAGTTGGGTGGGGAATGGGGGAAAAAATTTCGGGGGTGGGGGGAGAATCTGCCCCTGCGCTGCGGGATCATCACCCCGCCTAACCTAGTCTTTCTCTCTAAATTATAACCTACCGGCTGCCATCCTGCCGACCTTTAGCCTTTAAGGTTCGGGCTGGCAAGATGGCAGGCCCGGACACTACCGGGCCGGTTCGGCTGGTGGATTGAGCCAACCGGGGATTGAGTGAGAGGGGCCGACAGACCTAGCGAATCCTGCCCATAGGAGCGTGCTGGCTGTGATGATGAGAAGCCCGATCATCGTGAGGGCTTTGGCTTGGTGTTCCTGATCGCTCATTGTTTGGGTTCCTGGTGGTGGTTGAAAGGGCCAGACCTTAAGGGCTGGCCCGTGGGTTAGCAGTGGGTCAGATCATTTCCTCCCCATAGAAATCTCTCACCAGCCGCACACCCTCGGGGCGCACGATTGCGTAACGGCCGGCGATGTCCGCCAGCTGAGAGGTGATGGATCCCTGGCCGCTGCTGACCCACAACCTTTGGCTCCACTTGCGCACCTTCTGGCGCTCGGGCTCGGTGCTAAGGACCAACCAGAGGGCAGCAAGGGGCATGACGCCGCCGTCTGCCGCGCTGCGACCTTTATAGAGTTGGATCCCGAGGTAGTCGTTGAGAAGTGCTGCCCTTACGGCACTCCTCAATACGTCATTCCTGATCGGCTGGCACGGTGGCAGGTCAAGGGCGTCAAGGTCTTTCGGCGCCCCGATAAATGCGGGGCTTTTGAGGCTTGCCCCGCTCGGGGCCTTGGAGGGGAACCGCTCCGGGAGATCGATGGGAACCGGCAGGGACTTCGCCCCCATGATGTCGGCGGTCTTCCAGTGGCAGCGGGTGGCTATGCGCTCGCCGCTGCTGCTGGTGCTGCTGCGTCCGCTGCTGCGCTCGCTTTCGCGAGCGGCTTTCAGTGCTGCGATCAGATCGGCGGGGTTCAGCAGCAGCGGACTGTCGTCGGCGTCGGCGTCGGCGTCGGCGTCGGTCTGGGCGTCGTCGTCGGCGTCGGCGTTGGCGTTGGCGTCGGCGTCGGCGCTGGCGTTGGCCATGGCGGCGGCGAGTTCTTCAGGGCTGAGGATCTCCCTGTCGTCGGGCGAGGGAGCGGGGGAGGGGGCGGGCTTGCGGTTGCGGGTGGTCATTTGCTGTAAGGACGGGGGAGGGAAAGAATAGAGCTTCGCCCCGTCGCTTTCCATTGTAAGGGCAGGGCTCCCATTTTGCAAGTCTTTGAGCTTTCAAGGTCCCGGATCCGGGCATCCTGCAGGATTTGAGCCGGTGCCAGCCTGCAGGCTCGGCGTTTCGCGTTGATTCCAGCTGCAGCGCCAGCCTGCAACCTATCAGGCGCTGCAGGCAGAATCACACAGAATGGGCAAACAGTAAGGAATCGCGCCGAGCATTGTTGCATTAAACCGTTGCGCACAATGTGTCAGGAATCAGCTCTAGACTCGCTCGCAGTAGCGTTAGCCTCCTGCTGTAACTTCCGCCGGATAGTGAACACTACCATTCGGCGGTAAGCTGTAACCTAGCGCTTGGAATCGCAAGCTGTAACCTAGCGCCTGGAATCGCTACCTATAAAGAACCGCCTGGAATCCCTTTCTATAAAGTAGCAGCAGCAACCT
>Ga0129333_10007078_pt1 | contig 10616 bp, 11 predicted proteins | sample CPB6_08_DNA_FD_94474 | JGI IMG/M metagenome (GOLD analysis project Ga0129333, IMG submission 94474) | Freshwater to marine salinity gradient microbial communities from Chesapeake Bay, USA - CPBay_Sum_0.6_0.8_DNA | ecosystem: Environmental > Aquatic > Marine > Coastal | place: USA: Chesapeake...
CTCCTTCTATTGTAGGATGACCTGTAATATTAGGAGCATAAATTTTTTCTACTGTTAGGGTCGCCGTACTTGGATTGTATGTCATTGGAGTTGTAGTTTGATCCAAGTACATTGTATCCATTTGATACGTACCAGTGAGAGGATTAATGTCCCCTGCACCCGGTGCTCTTGTAAAAATAGGATAAAAAGTTTGATTTATATTTGTATCTACAATCGTAGTCAATGCGCCGGCGCCAGGCCCTGTGTTAATTATAGTAACTTTATTAGTAGCAGGATCTACATTTAACGCTATTCCAAAACCAGCTTTTATTTGAAAGTTTGCATCAACTTGTTGAGCAGTTGTTACGCCTAAAGGAGTTTCTGTATTGTCTAATATTGTTATATTTCTATAGGCATCGCGCAGTTCTACGGTCATAATACATCCTTATTTGACGTATTTATCGCATTTTGGATTTGGTTTTTGGACTAGCAGTTCAAGATAAATACCGTATGAACCTTACATCTTTGCCCACTTTTTTTGTCCACGAAGACAAAATTCTAATTAATAAAGCAGTTCTTCGTTTCATCGAAGGAAATTTAGTCCTACAAGGATCTATAGAAGTTTCTGCTCCTTCAAAATTTGAAACATTGAGTGTAAACGATACTTTAACTGTTAAAACAATTAAAGCAGAAACAGTCCAAGTTAGAAATCTAATTACAGATTGGGAATTTAAAACTGATGAGAGTTCCACTAATTCGTTAGTTTGGAACTATAAGTTAGAAGAAACATTAGATGGAAAGGGACTAACTTGGCAACACGGCGATAACTCCGTACACTTGTTATACAAAACTGGCGGCAATTTATCTACTAATGCAAATCTTGTTATCGAAGAAGATAACTCGTATCAAATAGGGCAAGACACTGTTCTAAGTAAGAATAAACTAGGTGATAGTATTTTCTACAGTAATTTAAGAGAATTGGGAAAACTTTCATCTTTAACTGTAATCGGCGAATCTGATTTTCAAAGTAATGTATCTATTAAAAAGTTAAACGTAAAAGAAATCAACAGCGTCATTACTTTTAACAACGAAGTTACTATAAACGGTAAAGTTACAGTAAACGGAGAAATGACTGTTGATTCTGTTTACGCAGACAAGATATTAGATAAAACTGGAAAAGTTATTAAGTTAGACGAGTATAAAGGAAACGTTGAATCAGATCTTTATGGAAAAGGAATTTCCTGGTCCTATGCAGATAATAATTATCAAATGGTCTACGGTAATGGTAATAGACTATGGTCTAATTTAAATCTCGACCTTTCAGAATCAAACACCTACAGAATAAATGACATACCAGTTTTAAGTATAGATGAACTTGGACCCGGTGTTATAAAAAGTAATTTGCAAAAGGTCGGTATTTTAAAAAATCTTAGAGTTTCCGGTAATGCTAGTTTTGGCGAATTTGCCTTCTTTAATGGAGACATGTTCAGAGTAGGTTTAGGAACAGAAGATCCGGATACTGCACTTCATATTCATGATTTTGGTGTAGATATACTGCTAGGCAGTCAAGAACAAAATACAGCAAGTATTGGTGTAAAAACTTACCATGACTTAAACTTAATTACAGACAACACTACTCGAATCTTAATTAAAAATTCCGGCGAAGTTATCTTTGGAAATCCTTCTAGTAAAAATGCAAACGTAACTATATTTGGTACACTTCATGTAGATAATTTAATATCAGATACAAGAATAGACAAATATAATCCGTTAGAATTTAAAGCCAGCGGCGACTCTAATGTATGGGGATTAGGTATTAAATGGAAGGATGTTAATACAACAGCCAGCTTTTTATTAATGCCAAATCCTAATAGAATAATCAGTAGTGAGCATTTAGATCTTGCTGGAAACAAATCTTATCATATCGACGGACAATCTGTTCTATCAGAAAATTCTTTAGGAGATTCAGTCACTGATAGTAAACTAACTAGTCTTGGAGTTCTAAAATCACTTGAAGTAGCCGGTGACGTTGTTTTTAGAGGAACAGTGGCTTCTAGAGATATGAATGTAGAAAAAATTAACTTGTCTGGATCGCTAACAGCAGATAGACAAATTATTATGAAAGCCAAGGGTGACACAGTTTATTATGCCGACGAAAACGGTATTTCGATTGGTAATAATCAAAATACTTCGAGACCTGTTAAAGTATTTGGGCCATTATCGATTGGTATTAGTAATCCTGATCCTTCAGTAAATTTATCTGTTTCTGGAAACGTAATTTTAGGCGGCAAAAAGTTTATTTCTAAAGAAAGCGCACCTTCAGAAGGTATTTTTAACAAAGGCGATGTTTGCTGGAATGTTAATCCTGCACCTGGAAACTTTATCGGATGGGTATGCATATCTGCAGGAACTCCCGGACAGTGGGCTCCGTTTGGGTTAATAACATAAGATTTCGTTTCGCAGATCCTCCATAAATATTTTATGGAAAATCTTATAAGCAACGAATTAAAAAAACAAATTAAAAAATGGCAATGGTATTCTATCATTGCTCCATTTGGGTTTTTACTAACATCTTCAATTATCTATTTTACCTATAATACACCATTCAATATCTTATTCTATACTGCAGTTATTATTTTTGCAATCACTTGTGTAGTTTGGTGGCATTGGTGCTTAATTACAATGGGAACTATGCTACAAATAATGAATGCTACTGACGATCATTTCAATAACGTGTCTAGAGAGCTTGAATCTTTGCGAAAGGAAATTAAAGATTCAAGAAAAAAGACATTCAACCTGTTTGACAATTAAATAGAATAAGTTATAATGTTATTAACATGCGGTCTTAGGCGTCATCCCGCAATATAAATTCTGCCGCCATTGCTAACTTTTAGGAGATATCAATGGCAATTCATTATCATATTCCAGATGTCGGTTCTGTTACATCGGAAATAGCCGACAGTTTTAAAAATAATCAACCAGTTACATACAAATATGTAAGTACAAAAGAATACCACGATAGCTTTCCATGTGCATATCGTCAGTGGCGTGCCGATAGTCATTGCAATTTGATACATGGTTACAGCTTTTCTATGAAATTCTACTTTGGTACAAATGATTTAGACGTTCGTAATTGGGCTGCTGACTACGGTGGCTTAAAAGAACTTAAAAAAATATTAGAAGATCAATTCGATCATACTTTGCTTGTGGCACAAGACGATCCAGAATTAAAAACTTTCTTACTACTACAGGAAAAAAAGCTAGCCAAATTAACTATTCTTCCAAGACTAGGCTGTGAAGGATTAGCCGATATGCTTTACAAATATGTCAATGGCGTGTATATTCCAGACATGTGGGGACCAGGTGAAGCCGAACGTCTTTGGTGTTATCGGGTAGAAGTGCGCGAAACACAAAGTAATATGGCATTCCGTGAAGGTCACCGTGAATGGAACGAAGACTTATTTGTATGAACGAACTAGTAAAATCCTTAGCAGATCAAGCAAAACAAAAAGTCCCTGAGGGACTTTTTGTTGAGCAATGGATCGAACGATATAACGAAGAATTTGCCAGATTGATCGTTCATGAGTGTGTTACCGTAATGTACGACAATGCTATTGAAAGAAAAGTACCACCCGATATTGACAAAACCCCTACACAATATGCAATAGCAATACTTGAGCACTTTGGAGAAAATGAATAAATTTTGGCGATTATGGGCAAAAGCTCTGGGCGAAAAAGCTACTGATAGCGATGATGAATCCGATCGTGTAGCTTGCATTCGTACTGTAATTGTGTTAATATACATCATAACAAACTTTTTTATTATAGCAGGCATTATAAGGCACTGGAATGGGTAAATTTGGTTTTGCATGTAAATGGATCGATAGGCCGGATCAGGTAGATAAGATCAGTCCTAAAGATGATTGTAAAAAATACAATACAGGTACAACAACTATAACATGGCTTAACAATCAAACAAGAGACGAAGCCGAACAAAAGCTCTGGAATCTAATGGAGCAAAACCTCAAAGCTACGCACTTGCTTGTAAATCGTGTAGGAGAACTTGATGAAAATCTTAGGATGGTGCGCCTTAGCAGTGATATTCTTCCTGCTTACACTGAACCAACATGGAGTTACTTTTGGCGTAAGCCCGATGTTATTCAATATCTTGAACGGAATTTTAGCCTTATCGGCGATAGTGCTCGTGCAAGCGGTACCCGTCTTAGTTTTCATCCTGGTCAGTTTACTGTGCTGGCTAGTGATAATCAAGATATTGTCAACAGAAGTATAGAGGAGTTTGAATATCATGCTACAATGGCCGCTCGGATGGGCTTCGGTAAACAATTTCAGGATTTTAAAATCAACGTCCACATTGCGGGTAGAGCCGGTCCAGAAGGTATCCGCAGTGCGTATAAACGACTCAGTCCCGAAGCAAGGAATACAATTACAATCGAAAATGAGGAAATAAGTTATGGTCTGGATGATTGTCTCTTACTTGGCGATTTACTACCTATTGTTCTTGACATTCATCATCATTGGATTCGAGAAGGGACCTACATGGATACTAAAGATTCCCGAATTACACGGATTCTTGACAGCTGGCGCGGTGTTCGTCCTGTCATGCATTACTCCGTGTCTCGAGAAGATGTCCTCGTTGGGCACACCATTGGTGACTTGCCCAATATGGCTACACTAATAGAGTCCGGCCATAAAAAACAAAAGCTAAGAGCACACAGTAACTTTTATTGGAATACTGCTGTAAATGATTGGGCCTTAGGATTTTCAAAAGATTTTGATATCATGTGCGAAAGCAAAGCTAAAAATTTAGCAAGTTTTGAATTGTTTAATCAGTATAAGAGGAAAAATTTAGATGTTAACTAAAGAAAAAATTGAATATCGAATTTCTGTTTTACAGGAACAACATAAGAATTTAGATAAAACTATTGATTCGTTATATGTTGCTAACACAGATGATTTAGAAGTTCAAGCACTTAAAAAGAAAAAATTATCTATTGTAGATGAAATAGTACGTTTGGTTAACGAATTAAGACGTATAGAAAACGAAGTCTAAAAAAAGCCAAGATTACTTGGCTTTTTTTGTGGTTTTACGGGGAGTAGTTGCTTTAGCTACTTTTTCCGATGAATTCTTTTTAGCTCTTGGTTTCTTGGCTTTCTTTTCAACCGTAACTTCTTCTACAATAACTGACTCGTGTGCTGTGTTCTCAGGTGCAGATGTTACGGCTACCGGCTCTTCCTGAACTGGAGGCTCAATCTTGTATGGGGCAGGCTCTGTAGTTGGGTGATTTTCCTCAATCTTCTTATTAAGGCTTCTATAAGTTAATAGACCAATTCCTGCAATAATAATTAAACCAATTAGTAATTCCATAGTAATCTCCTTGTGCAATATTTAGCGATAAATATTAGCATAAAATAAAAAATGTCAAACGCCAATTTGCCCGTAGTCACATTGACTCGTATCATCTGAAAACTGGGAAAGCGATGATTTTAGGATCCTTGGACGCCCAGTTGACCGTTTGACGCAATATTTATATGTACAATTTCATCAAATACACAATTCTTAACGAAAAAAAAGCACCAAAGACTCTTAAGCAAATTGAGTTGCCGTACCCTTACGACGGACTGGGCAAAAGTTTAAGTAGACAAACAATTGAATACCATTATGGGAAATTATATAAAACCTATGTGGATCGGTACAATAAAGGAGAAGGCGATCCAGATTTTAACGAAGCAGGCGCATTTTTACATGAAATATTATTCTCGCAGTATAGACAGCCTACTAATTCAAATAAACCGCAAGGATCGTCCTCAGATCTAATTACTAAACATTTTAAAACATTTGAAAATTTTAAAGAAGCCTTTGAAAAAGAAGCTATGTCAATTCAAGGCAGCGGTTGGGTATATTTGTCTAGAAGTGGAGAAATAAAAACAATCAAGAACCACCAGATAAAAATGGATATTATTTTATTAATTGACTGGTGGGAGCATGCCTGGGCATTAGATTATCAAGCAGATAAAAAGAAATACTTAGAAAACCAGTGGAAAATTATTAATTGGGACGTAATTAATACTAGAGTCGATCCAAAGTCTTAAGACTACTCACCGGAAGATTCCAAATACATCTCTTCTCAACACCCTTTTCTTGTGCAAATCTTTTAGCATCGCAGTTAGAACAAACGTGGTAAAAATTGTTATTAAGTCTTTTAGGATCAATTGATCCTTTTTCTCTTTTAAATTCTGTACCGCAACTGTCGCATCTGAAAACAGCTAGTGTTTTTTTTCTTATATAGGTGTGTGTATTTCCCAATTTACTGGGTCTAGAGTAATGATTTTCAACGTATTCGGATCTTAAAAACATAAATTTATTTACATTAAGATTATAAAAATGTTTTGATAAATATTCAATCGAAAGGACTATTTGTGATTACAATAACCTCATCAGCAGCTGAAAAAATTAAAGAAGTATTAGCAGAAGAAGGCAATCCAGATTTAAAACTAAGAATGTTTGTCCAAGGTGGAGGATGCAGCGGTTTTACATATGGATTTACTATAGAAGAATTACCCGCAGAAGAAGACGACTGGACAATCGAAGAACAAGGTGTAAAGGTGTTAGTCGACAGTATGAGTGCTCAATATTTAGAAGGTGCAACAGTTGATTATGTTGACGATTTAATGGGCAGTCAGTTCACTATTAAGAATCCAAACGCTACAACAACATGTGGCTGCGGTTCAAGTTTCGGAGTATAAAATGACACAACAAATTATCGATATTGGTATTCAAGGAAATGACGGTACTGGTGACAGTATTCGCGAATCGTTTCGTAAAGTAAATGAAAACTTTATTGAACTATATGCTGCATTCGGCCTAGGCGGACAGTTAAGTTTAAGCGATTTAGCAGACGGTCCTGAAACTTATGGTAATAATCAAGTTATCATGTCTAGTACCAATGGATCTACCCTAACAGCAAGATCCTTAGTCTCTACCAGTAACGCACTCACTATCGATACTTCGGACAACACAAAAATTGTCTTTAACGCAAACACAGCAACACTAGCTGGAGATCAAACACCTACATTGGCAAACCCTATGAATGCAGGTGGACAAATTATTGCAAATTTAGCAGATCCTAGTACATGGTCAGGAAAGATAACTGAATTTAATACTGTCTTTAATATTAGCCCACCTGCTACTTTAGATAGCATTGCTACTAGTGTAAAATATGTTACAGATAACTTTGTTAAAACAACAAATTCAATAGTTGAAGGTAATCCATATCGACAAGTAACAGACGTTCTTAGAGTAAGAAACGAACCAACAGTTCCGCAAACTAGCGATCCAGATTACGATGCTACATTAAAAGGAAATTACGTAGCAACAGAAGCAGTGCAAAGACAGCATGTAGTCCGCAGAAGCGGAGACAAGATGACCGGTCCATTAGTTCTCAACGAACATCCTTCTCCTATTTTAGAAAACGGTCCTGTTGACGATGTAAATCTACAAGCTGCTTCTAAATATTATGTAGATAATCAAGTTTTTACGAGCGGTATTAATTTATTTGTTTCAACAACAACCGGCGATGATTTACAAATTAAAAGTCCTCCTGGAAAAGAAGGAAGATTCTGGCAGTATGCTTATAAAACAATTGGAGCAGCGGCTCTGGCAGCTGAAAATATTCAAGCATCTTCTCTAATAGAACCTGGCCCATATAGACAAAAAATTACATACAATAGTACAGGTGCCGATCAATATTTTTCAACTATTCAAGAAATTACTGCTACAGGTGGAAATACTAACTTATTAGGATATCCAGACGCTTACTACTTGCTATTGAGCAATGTAGACTTTATGAAAAGCGAAACTATAGCCTACATTAACAACAAATATGTTAACCCATTCGAATTTGATGCAGTAACACTACAGACTCAACTTATTTCTGTTATAAATGCAATTGGTCAAGATTTAGTTTTAAATTCTACTTTTAATACTACTACTGTAACAACAGATCTTCTAGAGTCTGTTAATACCTCTAATTTATCACAGATAATTGACGCAATAAAATATACAAGAAATCAAATAGCCAATTGGGCATTTACCTCGTCTGAGCAGTCTGCATTAACTGGCTATGTTGGAGACATTATAGATGCACTTTGTTTCGACCTAGTTCTAATATCGAACTATCAAAGTACTCAAGTGGCCTTAGGATATCCTAACGTAGATATGAAGTTAGATGTAAATGAATTCGCAACGGACAATAACAGTGTTCTTAAAAATTTAAAAACTTCATTACTAGCTATTCCTTCTGTTGCTTCAAGTCCTGCTGCGGTCGCTTCTATCAGTACTAATATTGATTTGATTATTAATATAATTAGAGGACAAGAGGTACAAACTCCTGTATATCCTGTAAACTCCTCTTATGTAACTAATGGAGAAGTTTCTGCTAAAAATCTACTGTTAAACAATATTAGTTTCATGCAATCTGAAGTAATTGCTTTCTTAACTTCGAATTACTCGGGATTGTCATACAATCGAACAAATAGAAGAAGAGATGTCGAATATCTAATATGGGCACTAATTTACGACTTTACCTTTGGTGGAAACAGTAAGAGTATAGACGCAGGTCTACAGTACTGGACTGGAACACAAATACTTGCTACTGCAACCAACTCGTCTAACGATTACATTACAGTCTCTAGTGCAAGTAAATTATCCCAAGGAGACCCAGTTGTTTTCATAGCGAACACTATGTTCGGTGGTCTAGTATCTGGTCAAACTTATTATGTTAAAGACATAATAGGTTCTAATATCACAGTATCGGATACACAAAACGGTCCAACTAAAGAACTTACAACAGGTTCGGGCATAATGACTATTAGAAATAGAAATATTAGTGCCGCAGAACTAGAACCGTTGTTAGATGCGTATACTTACTTAGGACAAATAGCAACTAATATTGTACAAAACATAACACTACCTACAACTTATCAAACCAGTGTTATTCAATATCTTAACATTACTCTAGAAGACGGAGCAGTAACCACAAGTAGTATTAATTCAAATATTAATATTGTTAAAAATATAATAGAATTCTATACTGCTCCTACTGTTGTTAATCCTGTTATTACTCCTGTAACTGTAACTGTAAGTGCAACACAGGTTTCTACAAACTATATCACTGTTAACGACAACAGCGTATTAAATGAAGGTGATCCGATTGTTTTCACAGGTAGCTCAAGTAGCAACTTAGTTACTATAGGCGGATTATTATTAAACTATACGTATTATGTTCTATCAATAGAGACCGCAAACAGAATTACTGTATCTGCATCACAAAGTAGCGGTGCCAGCGTTCCTTTACAAACTTCTTCAGGAGCGTTAACCGGTACAACAGGAATCTTAGTAAGTACTAGAGCTGCTATACTAGCAAATAAAACCGCATTATCCAATGCTCCTGTTACCTATATTTTAAACGAAGGCGCAGCAGATTTTCCAACTATTACAAGTCAGTCTGATTTAGACTCAGTTTTAGATAAATTTACTCTAACATCTGATCTACTTAGTTTTGGTTTAGAATATAGAGCTAACCCGACCAACGACGGCGTATTGGCTAATCTTTCAATTGGGGATCAAGATGCTATCGCATTGCTAGAGGCCAACTATGATTTCTTAATTGATGCAACTATAAGAAATATTTTAAACCCAGAACCAACTTATAGTTTTTACGGCAGTCAAGATAATTATAAACAGCTCTTAAGATATACATTAGAATCATGTGTTTATGACGCAATTTATGACGGTAACCAAGCAAGTATAGAAAGAGGAATAAAGTGGTTCTCATTAACTGAATCATCGATTGATTCTATAACAGTTAATGCAATTGGTCAAATGGCCTCTTGGGCATTAAATTGTGCAAAGAATATTCCAGTTACTCCTCCTCCTGGAACAACAGAAACACAACAATCAACACTAGATGGCAATACCTTAACAACTGTTAGAGAAAACGCATTATCTAATAATTTTGTTACATTACTATCTGCTGCAGAGTTAGGTGAATACACTCCTAGCGTAGAAACTGGTGTGCCTACAGGAACAACACAACAACAAACAGTTCAGGATACTCTGTTTAATAATTCGGTTACAGTCTCCTCTAACACTATAAATTATCTCACAACTGTATATGATGGAGGATTTAACTACAACGAAGCTTTATGCGCAAGAGATGTGGGATTAATAGTTTCATCTTGTGCTATAGATATCTATACTGGTGGTAATGCACTAAGCGTTAGTGCTGGTAAAAGTTACTATAGAAACGCAAGTGCGCTTAAGGCAATCACAGATCAGTTTACAGAAACAGTAGATGCTTTAGAATTTGCAAGGGATCTTGGAATTCAAGTCCTTAATCAAACACTAGGAGAAAGATATCAAGACATTGATTTACAACAAACCGATGAAGATTTAACAGCCACAGATGCAGCAATTACAGATTTTGTAAACTGCATGAATGTAATTATCAGTATTATTAAAAACGGTGTTTCTGCAGCTCCTGAAGTGACATATGGTTCTGCTGTGTGGACATTAACCGTTAATAACGGAGGGCAAGGATACGCAGATCAAGGATATC